>Ga0315268_10007951_pt1 | contig 11105 bp, 8 predicted proteins | sample C1_top_MG_FD_204535 | JGI IMG/M metagenome (GOLD analysis project Ga0315268, IMG submission 204535) | Sediment microbial communities from Yellowstone Lake, YNP, Wyoming, USA - C1_top | ecosystem: Environmental > Aquatic > Freshwater > Lake > Sediment | place: USA: Wyoming | collected 2017-08-01 | reverse complement strand
TGGATGACCTTGAGTCCGTGTTTAGAGGCAAGATCGATGGCCCGGTCGAGCCAGGCGAATTCGAATTTCCCGTCGGCCGGCTCGAGGAAGGCCCAGGCGAACTCGGCAAAATGAGTGAACTCCAACCCGAGCTCGGCCATCTTCCGGAAATCGCGGTCCCACTGAGCCTCAGGCCATTGCTCGGGGTAATAATAGACGCCGATCTTCATCAAGTCGGGCTTCGGGAAAAACCGCTGAGCGTCCTGGGCTGGCATCGAAAATCCGAAGCCGATAAGCATAAGGAATAACGCTAAACAAGCAACGACAGATCTCTTCATCGCGTCCTCCAAAGCCCATAGGCTCATGGCATGGCCAGCTGGCTGTGGGCGACAATCAGCATGCCCTGGACCGGGACATGGTACGGACAGGCGGCCTCGCAGTGGCCGGGGCAGCCGGAGCACAGATCGGCCCGATATCCCGGAATGGCCGCGTAGAACTCTATGGCTTCCCGTTCCCGGCCCTGTCCCGAGTAATACTGCTGATAACGCATAATAGTGTTCACCGGGACTCTTTGTGGACAGGCGGGCTCGCATACGCCGCAAGCATGGCGGCAGTAGAGCTCGCCGCAGCCCTGGCGGTAAGCTTCGAGCTTGGCTTTCTCCCAGTCGCTGAGACGCGTCCCTGAAACGCTCAGGAAATGCTCCATCTCATCGTAGTTCCGGGCGATGAAGCAAATCGTTCCAACATGAGAGTTCCCCAGGACAAACCGCAGGGCTGCGTCCTGGATCTCCTCCCGGCTCTGGAGCTTATATTTCTTGATGAAGGCCTCGGCCCGGTCCACTTTATCCTTGTAACGCTTCAGGCCGTCGGTGAAGAGAGGATTGATATATTTTTTTTCCTTTTCAAGGAGCGCGATCCGGGATTTGAGCAAGTCATAGACGGCGACGGGTGTCGCTTTCATGATCGTCGTCCCGATTTTTTTCTCCCGGCAGGCCGCAAGCACCCGCTCGGACTCGTCCATCTTGAGGAAGTTATAGGCCATGAGGAAGACTTCGAAGCGCCCGTCTTCGACGGCCGCCATCAGCACCTTTTCCATCGTCTCCTCGGGGTCGCGGTACCAGAACGAGCCATGGTTGGACACGCCGACGTGTTTGATGCGGCCTTCGGCCTTGAGCTCACGCATGGCATCGTGGAATCCTTCCGTTTTGAGAGTCTCTACTTTCTCCGGCATGTGCATCATTAGGCAATCTATATAATCCGTCTCCAGGTCCTCGAGGCACTTGCGCGCCCGCTTGAGAAATCCCTCCTTCGATTTGTCTTTCTCGACCAGGAGCTTGGTATTGACGAAGACGGACTTGCGGTCGCGGCCCTTTATTGCTTTGGCCACGATTTTGTGGTGCCCGGGATACTGCTCTGCGGAGTCGATGTAATTGACTCCGGCGTCCAGGGCGGCCCGGATGAGGCCGTCGTCCATCATGAATCCGGCACCGAGGTCGGAGACCTTAAAGCCTGTCCGGCCGAGGAGACGATATTCTTTAATCCTGGGTTTTTCTCGCGGCTTGGCCGTGGCTTCCTGTCCTGGCTTTCCCCATCCGGTCACTACGCCCGCTCCGGCGGCCATAGCGCCGGCGGCCGACTGTTTCAAAAAACGCCTGCGGTCCATTCTGGCATTCCGGCTCATCGTTCCTCCTAGCTATAAGGCATTGTCTCAGCTGAGCCAATGATAGCCTAGGAGAATGGATAAAAAAAGCGGAAAAATGGGCGAGGCGGCGGAGTCTAGACGAAAATATCTTTGTCGTAGCCGATCTTTATCAGCTCGATTTTCTGGGGGTCCGTGGTCCCCAGATGGTATTTTGTGTCGGCGACGGAAATGTGCTTGGCCGGAGGGTTGAGGGGACGGTCGTCGCCGAAATGTTCCCGGCGCATGGCCTCGATGATGCGAAGTCCGGTAGAATCAATGGCCACGGGATCGAATCCCACGAGGAGGCCGTAATATTTTCCGACATACTTGGGGTTGAAGCTGTGGGGTCCGAAGCTGTGGTATTGGGGAGTGAACATCACCAGGACGTTCAAGCGGGTCTTGCCCTTGATCATGGGCAGGTCCCAAAGCGAGGCCAGGTCGGCGCAGGAGTCGGGATGGATGGATTCCGGATCGGGAATAAACATGATGTAGTTCTTGATCAGCGAGCCGACCCCCGCCCAGTGGTGCGAGCGCATCGGCCGGGCGTTGATCAGGGCCGTCGCCTTCTGGAAGATCGGATTTCTTAGGACGCCCAAGTCATCGACGCTGATGCTTTCTTCCTTTACGCCGGCCTCCATGATCCGCTTTTTGAGGGCGTTTTCGACCTCCGCCGTTGTGCGCAGATAGGGCCAGCGGTTGTTCTTGATGCCGACAATATCCTGGGGCTTTATGATCGTCTTCCAGGCGCTCTGGGGATCGGGCTTGCCAGTCAGGGACTTAAGGCCGGCGTCGAGCATCTCCTGCACCACGGTTTGTCGGGGCTGGCCGTTTTCGTCTAAAACGTTGATATCGCGCACTAAGATGACTCGACTCTTGCCGGAGCTGGAGGCAACCGTCTGCTCCCGGCCGGAAAGCAGCAGGGGAGTGACTAGAGCGGCAGCCGAAGCGCTCTTGATGAATTGCCGACGGCTGATCGAATGTCTGGATTTCATTTTTCCCTCCGTGTCATTCCTTGATTTTGGACAATACATCCCGGACAGTTGCCGCATCCGGGGCGCTGAGAACAACGTTGATAAGATTTTTGCGGCACTGGAACCCGGTCCAGCGTCCTTCCTTAAGGGGGCGCATCCCGTCCGCGGCGCCGCCGAGTACCTTTTGCCGGAATTGGCCGGCCGCGGCTTGGGCCCGAGCCGCCTCCGGATAGCGGACAAGCAAAAGGAAAAAGGTCGAACTCCCCTGGCGGTACTTGGCCAGAGCAGCGGGAGTGTCGCTGCCGATGTTAAGAACGTTTTCGTTAGAAACGAAATAAAAACCGTTCAGCCAGATATAGTGGTGGAAATAGTGGATGGTCTCGGCAAGAAGGTTTTCCGTTGGGAGCAGGTTAAGGATGGGCGGCAATGGGCCTTCGTTTTTAATCGCGCCCGCGATCGCCTGGCCCAGCTTGAACACAACGTTTTTTTTGGCCGCCGTTTCCGGATAGGCCAGGATGGAAACATAATAGCGGTCTTTCCAGAAGGTCAGCAAGCCCGCGGCGTACTCGCTTCCCTGACCGAAGCCGGTCTCGATCGTCTCGCGGGTGTGGGCGAAAACGCCGAAGGCGTCATAGGATGTGCCCATGTCGAAGATGTCGACGGTGATCTCGTTATCGGCCGAATCTTTGTACTTCAGCGCCAGGGCATTCTTGAAGTTGTAGGAGAGGTAGAGCTCGGCTCCGCCGTCGATATAATTGGAGAGGGTTTGGGGCGTGTAGAGATCGGGCTTCCCGGCTTTTTTCCAGCCGTCAATCGTTTCCGGCAAGATTTTGTTGAATTCGCTGACGGTCTCCGACATGGCGGTCATCCTCATAAACGCGATCATGACTAGAAATAATATAAAAGAGATGATGGGTTGGCGACGTTGCGTCCCGGTCAAAATTATTCTCCTGAGTCGTCTGCTATGGTAACAAAATAAGATTGGAAATTCAAAAAAGAAACATTCTCGATCCGCGGCCGTGTTGATAATCGGCTGATCTTTATTTAAAATGACAAGAGTAGCCGTTCTGAATCAAAATCCTGACGAACGGGACTTCGGGGAGGGATTCATGAAAAAAGTTGGCACTTGGATCGCGATGGGCTTAATCATCCTTCCGCTCAATGTCCTGGGCCAAACCGCCGCTAAAAAAGAAACCCTTTTGATGCCCAGCGAACAAATGGACAAGCTGTTCGATTTTTGGAACCGTTTGGACCAGCCCGGCTTTGCCGTCTTCGTGGCCAAAGAGGGGCAGGTGGTTTACAAGAAAGTTTTCGGCTTGGCCTGTCAGGAGCACAGTGTGCCCATTACTCCGAACTCGCTCTTTAACACCTCTACCCTGGCCCAGACCTTTGTCGGCCAGGCCATAGCGATGCTGGAGAAACAGGGTAAGCTGAACTTGGACGACGACGTCCGCAAGTTCATTCCCGAGATTCCCGATTTCGGGACGCCGATCAAATTGCGCCATCTGCTCTACCACAGCAGCGGGCTGCGCGACTGGCTACCCGCGCTCCAACTATCCGGCCGGGATAAAGAGGAAGTCACGCTGGAGAAGGTTCTGAAGATCATCAAGGCCCAAAAGAAGCTCATCTTTCCTCCCGGCGACCGCTCCCAGTATTCCAACACCAACTATGATCTGCTGGCCGAGACGATCAAGCGCGCCACCGGCAAGCCCTTCTCCGATTGGGCTTTCGAAAACATTTTCAGGCCGCTGAAAATGACCAGGACCCAGTTTCGCGACAACTATCGTTCGATCCTTGACGACCAGGCTTTCAGCTATAACTTCACTCGCAGTGAATACCTCAGGGGCATCGATAACCTGTCCCTTACTGGATCGCATTCGCTCTTCACGTCGGTCGCCGACCTTGCCAAATGGCTGTTGGCCATCGAGACCGGTACGGACGGCAGCCAGGACATATTCGCTAAGATGTTTTCGGCCGGAAAGCTCAATAACGGCCAGAGCTCAACTTTCGGCTATGGTCTAAGAATTGGAGGCAACCCGAGCAGACGTCAGGTATCGCAATCAGGCGATTGGGCGGGTTCCGGAGTGATCTTAATTTATTACCCAGACCAAAAGTTCGGCTTCGCCGTCCTGGCCAATTGGGACTATACCTCAGTCACCGGCTTCGCCTCGGCCATCAACAGTATTTATTTGCCGGCAGCTGCTCCTCCGCCGCAAAAAGTAAGCCCCCCGGCGCCGGCTAAAAAGAGCGTCAAGGTTCGCCCGGCAACACTTGACCAGTATGTCGGCGATTACCGCTTGGGGCCGCGCCAGGTCATTACCATCAGCCGCACGGGCGATCAACTCTCTTTGGGCGTCCAGGGGCAGAAATTTCCCCTGACCACCCTGTCTGAAACCGAATTTCTCTTAGATTTTGCCGGGGTCCGGATTACTTTTCCAAGGAACAAGGAGGGCAAGGTTCAACAGCTTGTCTGGAAACAAGACGAAACCGAGCAAATTGCCCCGAAGTTCGTACAGGTGAAACTTTCCCCACAGGAACTCAAGGAATGGATCGGCGTCTTTCTCAATGAAGAACTGAATCTCTCCTTAAGCATTGATGTGCGCGGCGACGGACTCGTCCTCATTCCTCCGGAACAGAGCGACGTCCGGCTCACCCCTGATGAAAAGGACCGTTTTACAACCGGGGTGCGACTTTACCCGATGATCGTATTTCAAAGGGACGCACAAAACCGGGTGACCGGATTCCTCATTGATAGCGATCCGGTGCGCGACCTGGTATTTAAAAAAAAGTAAACCGGTTTATCGGCCTGGCCTGGCCTTTTGGATGACGTCGGCGCGGACCCAGTAAGCGTGACTCTCACCGTCGCGCTGGCTCAAGAAGAACAGGTATTTACCGTCGGCCGTGACGATCGGACAGAGCTCGATCGATGGGCTGTTGACTTCGCGCCCCAGCTTGACGGGTTCGGACCACATATTCTTATCCCGTCGGAAGCTCACCCAAAGATCGTATTGGCGCGAGAACAGGAGGTAGCTTCCGTCCGGCGCGATGAAGGGCGATGTCTCGGCGGCCGGGGAGCTAATGGGCGCACCGAGGTTGACCGGCTTTTCATATTTGCCATTGTTGAAACGGGCCAAATAGATATCGCCCTGGCCGAGGCTGTCAGGCGGCTGTCCCCCGAAGTAGAGATTCCCCTCCTTGTCCAGAGAAAATTCCCAGTGCATGTCGACCGAGTTGACATTGGGATCCAAAGGCCGGGGCTCGGACCAGCCGGCGAGAGTCCTGTCGGCATACCAAATCTTCTCGCTTCTTTCCTGTGTTTCGCCGGGAAGCGGCCGGCGGGATATGAAATAAATCCTTTTCCCGTCGTTAGAGAAAAACGGGACGTCATCCTCGCCCTTCGGACCGGAGAATGCGGCCCAAACGGGCGGCGTCCAACGGCCGTTTGTGCGCTTCATCATCATCAGTCCGCCGCGGGAATAAATCTCTCCCGGAAAGGTCACCATCGGCGCCCAATAGACTTCGTTCCCGTCCGGAGTGAAAACCGCCGTGCTGTGGAGGCCCCATATCGAGGAAACGATGCCCAGCGCAAACAATTCTGCGCTGCTGGCCGGCGGTTTTTGGCCGAGGTAATTTCCTTCAAGGACCGGGAATCGAGTGCCTGACGTATCGGCCTTTTTCTTCGCCAGCAACGCGGCTACAGATTCCATCGCCCGCTCTTGGGCGACATTGTAAGCCGACTGGCCCATGATCGTCCGCGCGTTGACAGGAGCACCTTTCTCGATGAGGATCCGGGCGGCCTCGGTCCGGCCGTCGCGGGCTGCGTAATGGAGAGGTGTCCAGCCGAACCGGTCGGGCCGGGCCGGGTCAAATCCTTTATTGAGAAGGAGGCCGATGATTTCGGCGGAGCCACCGGCGGCTGCGTCGTACAGGAGCGATTCGGTGAAGGAGCTGGCGGCTTTCAGGTCCTGGGTCTTATCGGCCAAGCGCCGGAAGAGGGTCGTCAGACCTTTGGAGGCGGCCTGGGACAGCATTCCCCACCATCTCTCCCCGGGTTCCGGCACTCGGGCCCCTTTTTCAAGGAGGAGGTCGACAAACTCACGCTTGCCTCGCCAGGCCGCGAGATCGAGCGCGCCATCTCCAAACTTATCGACGGCGTTGACGTTCGCGCCGGCTTCGAGGAGGACCCTGCCTGTTGCCGCCTGCCCCCGTTCCCGAGCACATAAAATCAGGGCTGTCCGCAGATAATCGTCCCGTGCTTCGAGCGCCGCCCCTCTTTTGAGCAGTGCAGCTACCGCCTCTTTGCGGTCGTTCGTTGCCGCAAGGAGGAGCGGTGTCTTGATAGACGCGTTTTGGAGCTCAAGCTTGGCCCCCTTATCGATGAAATAGTTGATGAGCTCCACATTTCCGCCCGCCGCGGCATAGTGGAGCGGAGTCATGCCGTCTGCGTCCCGGGCATCGAGGAGCTGCGGCGTCTTCTCGACGAGCGCTTTGACCGCCTGAATGTCACCCTTGCGGAGCGCGTCGAAGATCTCTTGTGACTGCGCCATGGTTGCGAGAGCCAGAAAGAGGGAAAGTATCAATGCCGATTTTTTCATTTGGGCAACTCCTTTTGTACTCCTCGTTATTTCTTTTACGGATAGTCGCTGTTTAAGTTTGGCCAATATAGAGACCTCGGTTTGTTCTTACGTTGGGGAGTCTTCTCGCGACCAACCCGTCGGCAGTATGTTAGTGCGGGGGCCGGCGAGTGTCAATCGCCCATTCGTCCGGTCCTTGACAATCCCAAGCGATGGAATTAGATTCGGTTCGAGGTATTCAATGCCAAGGGAAGTTATCTCGATAAACCGTGCGCCGGTGCTGACGCTCTGGGCGAGCGTGGTAGCCGAGCGGCTCGGCTATGATCGCGAAGCGGCTCTCTCGCTGGGCAAGGCGCTGGCCGGGCTCAATGCCCAGTCCAAGGGACGCCGCCTCGGCATCTACAAGCCTCCCGAAAAAATCGAAGGTTTGCCTCCGAAAAAGGCTAGACGGGGAGAGGAATTCTGGGTCGAGCTTCTTGGCCGGCCCATCCCGGCCATTCAGACAGACCATGGGCTAAGGGCGGTCGAGGGCGATCGGGCCATTGAGCCGGCCCCCGTGGAGCGATATCTCCAAGGAAAGTTCGGAGAAGCCTTCGAAACCGTGCGCCGGGTCATGGAAAACCTGGCCTCCGCCTTTTCCCCCAAGGAACTGGCCGTCAAAGCTTTTTCTCTTTACGAGCATTTCCGGCCCGGCATCCCCGAAGGAATACGCGGATGGGGTGCCAAAGGCGAGCTCGACCTCGACCGGATTCGCTCTCTCTCCGGCGAAGATTATATCTAAACCCACGGAAACAAGTGATCAGATGATCATTGAGATCTATTCTTCAGACTTTTACGAATTCTGGTTTGACATACCACTGGTTGCCTCTCTCACCCATGTGCAGCTTGATCAGAACTTCTTTTCCGCTAAAATTCTTCGCGGCCAAGTTTCTCAAGACATCAGGAACCTTGCTCAGGCAGTCTTTTTCCACAAAATAGACTTCGCTCATGTTTCGAAAAAAATGATATATCCAGCTGCAAACCGAAGTCAAGAAAATGGATGGATGCTAGCCGAAATCTCGGTTATTGCCCTCGGGAAGCAAGAATGATGTTCGCTTCAGCGACCTGCTCCGGAATCCCTTCGATATCTTCGGACCAGACGATTAAATCAATTCGATGCCTGCATAATTTTCCTTTAGTGCGGTACAGTGGAATTGCGAGGTTTCTTGGAACCATCCAGATAGAATTCCGCTACCTTCAATGTCAGCGTGCGGGCGTCGAGGTCGGTGCGGTTGCAGAGGACGACCACGGTAAGTCCGTCGTCGCTGAAACGCTGGATCGCCGTCCGAAAACCCACTGTTTCGCCATAATGCCACATCCGGGCGTGGCCCTTCCAAGGGTTCAGGAACCAGCCAAAGCCGTAGTCTGCCGGCGAGCCGTCCGGCTCCGCAGGCGGCCCTTCCGGAACGCGTACCGGCGTCAAGGCGAGCCGCATCTGCGCTTCGCTCAGCAGCGCGTGGCGACGCAGGGCTTCGTCCCACCTCAGGAGATCCGAAAGCGAGGAATAGACGCCTCCGTCGCCAAGAGTGGCCGAGGTCGGGCTTTGGTCCGTCTCGCGCCAACGGCCGCCGTCGTTCGAGTGGCCAAAGGCGCGGTTCGGCACGTCGTTCTTGCTGTGTTCGTAAGCTACGGTGCCCGTCATTTTCAGGGGAGCAAAAATGCGGTCACGGAGAAACTCGGCGAAAGGCCGGCCGGAGGCTTTCTCGACAACGAGGCCGAGAAGCACATATCCGGAGTTGCTGTAGGCCCATCTCGTATCCGGCGCGAACTTCCCGGAATTTTGCCTTTTTAGGAGGTCGAGGACACCGGCATCTTTAATCTGGACCTGTTCTATGGGAAGGGTGGGGTCGGCCGAAGGCATAAGATCCTCATAGTCGGGAAGGCCCGAGGTATGGTTGAGGAGATGACGGATAGTGATCGCGCGGCCGTATTCAGGGAAATCGAGAAAAATATCCGTCAAGCTATCTTCATAGCCCAGTTTCCCGTCTTGCGCGAGCAGTATAACGGCTGCGGCTGTAAATGGCTTTGTGACCGAGGCCAAACGGAAGTTCGTCCGGCCGTCGATGCCTCGCTTCGTTCGCAGGTCCGTAACTCCGTATCCGCGTTCGAAGACGGCACGACCATCCTTCACGACGAGCACCGCCGCGCCGGGTTCAAGGCCAGACGTCAAACCGGAAAAAAGAGCGTCGACCTGCTTGGCGATGGCCTTTGGATTCGCCGCCCGGCAGGTCACCAGCAGCAGAGGGAAAGCGAGGCTGAAAACGGCTACAATCTTAATCGCCCGCCCAGCCGGAATTTTCATTTCCAGGAAATGCTAATCCATTGAGCCTGGAAATTTCAAGGTCAGGGCCGTTTGGCTGTTTCATCCCGAAATGGCCTAGGATTGGTATCCGCAGCGGAGGCCCATGCTCAGCCTATTGACATGGGATTTTCCGGGATTTATGATGGCCGTCACATGGAGTTCACGAGGGACACAGAGAAGTTCACAGGGGCTATGGACGAAACAGTACGTCTGGAAAGCTGGAAAGAAATTTCTTCTTACCTCAAGCGCTCCGAGAAAACCTGCCAGCGCTGGGAGATCAATCTCGGTCTGCCCATCCATCGCCTTGACGGAACACCGAGCGCTAGAGTGTTTGCCTATCCCAAGGAGCTCGACCGCTGGCTGGCGGAAAAGCTTCATAAGATAGGGGATGAAGCGAAAAAATCGGCGCCACTATCATTTCTAAGGAAAAAATGGCTCATGGCAGCGGCGGCGGTCGCTTTTCTGGCCGGCATGATCATCCTGGGCAGGCGGGTTTTTACCCCCAGCCCGCTTCCGATTCCGTCTTATAAACCGACCCTGGCTATCGTTCAATTCGAAAATGCTTCCGGCGACGACAGCCTTGAGCCCTGGAAGACGGCTCTCCCAGATTTGCTGACGACAGACCTTGTTCAATCTCGATATGTCACTGTTGTTCGCATCACCGACCTTTATCGCGCCCTTCATCAACTCAAGCTGGCCGACGCCTCGAGGTTTTCCAACGAAGACCTTATGAGGGTAGCGGAAAAAATCAAAGTCGATTATGTGGCGACGGGAATCCTCGGGAAAGCGGGTCCCGAGACGACGGTCACCATTTCTTTGCTGAATCCGAAGAGCGGCAAAGCCATCAGGCCCCTCATGGCAGGTTATCAAAATGAGCACGATCTATTTACCGTGGTGGATGATCTGACAAGAAAGATCAAACTCAGTCTCGATCTGAGTCGGCGATACGTTTCCCGCGATATCGACAGAAACGTGAGCCGGATCTCGACGAGTTCTCCTCAGGCTTTTAAGCTTTATAGCCAGGGATACCGCTTGGCAGGAATTGAAAAATATCAGGAAGGAATTTCCCTGCTACAAAAAGCTGTCGGGATTGATCCTCAATTTGCCTTGGCTTACAAGTTTCTTTATCGTTCCTGCCAAAACACTCTGCGAGAGGACGACGAAAAAAAATATATCCACAAAGCAATCGACCTGTCTCGACGGCTTTCTGAGAGGGAACGCGGTGAGCTCGAAGTCCTTTACTATCGCGACTACCAGCAAAATCGAGCTAAAGAAACCGAAGCCTTGGAAAGGTTGTGCCGTTCTTATCCCGACGATCGCTTCGGAAGCTCGAATCTATTAAGCTCTTATCTTGATCTTGAGGAATGGGAAAAAGCCCTTCCCATAGCGGTGACGGCCTGGCAGACGAACAGGACGGATTCGAATCTCTGCCAGAAACTAGCCATCTGCTATGCCAATAATGGGCTTTATGATAAGACGGAACAGACGCTGAATGAGTTCATTAGCGGCAACCCAGACCATAGGTATCTGCCTTCTGTGGTTGGCCTGCGAATTCGATG
>Ga0315268_10007950_pt1 | contig 11105 bp, 9 predicted proteins | sample C1_top_MG_FD_204535 | JGI IMG/M metagenome (GOLD analysis project Ga0315268, IMG submission 204535) | Sediment microbial communities from Yellowstone Lake, YNP, Wyoming, USA - C1_top | ecosystem: Environmental > Aquatic > Freshwater > Lake > Sediment | place: USA: Wyoming | collected 2017-08-01 | reverse complement strand
CATCCGAGACGGCGTGTGCAGGATCGGGATGAACTTCGATGATGAGACCATCCGCGCCTGCGGCGATGGCGGCACGGGCGACCGCGGCCACATAATCCGCGTGGCCCGTGGAATGGGACGGGTCAAGAATGACGGGCAGGTGGGTCAGGTTCTTCAAAACAGGAATGGCATTGATATCCGTGGTGTTGCGCGTGGCTGTTTCAAACGTACGGATGCCGCGCTCGCACAGCATCACGCGCTGGTTCCCCCCGGCCAGAATATATTCGGCGGACATCAAGAGTTCTTCGATCGTTGCCGAGAGCCCGCGTTTGAGCAGCACGCTTGTACGGGTATCGCCGATGGCGCGCAGCAGGTTGAAGTTCTGCATGTTGCGCGCGCCCACCTGCAGTACGTCCACATACCTGACCATCAGGTCCACCTGCACCTGTGACATGATCTCCGCCACGATGGGCAGCCCGGTTTTTTCGCGCGCCTCCGCCAGATATTCCAGGCCTTCCTCCCCGAGCCCCTGGAAGGAATATGGCGAAGTACGCGGTTTGAAGACACCGCCGCGCAATGCAGACGCGCCTGCTTCCTTCACCGCCTGGGCTGTTTCGATGATCTGTGAGCGGCTCTCCACCGAACATGGACCCGCAATGACGACGATCTCATCCCCGCCAACCATGAACCCGTCCAATGACAGGACCGAATTTTCGGGGTGGAACTGCCGTGAGGCCAGTTTGTAAGGCTGGGTGATGCGCTGGACGATATCCACACCGTCCAGCCCCTCGAAGCGCTCCATCGGAATATTGTGGGTCTCTCCGATCGCGCCGATGATCGTCGCTTCCACGCCCTGCGAAAGGTGGACGTTCAGGCCCGCATCCTTGACGTGTTCAATGACGTGTTCCACCTGCTGCGGCGTGGCGTTGGCCTTCATTATGATCATCATGGTGATTTCTCCTAATTCAATAATTACTGCGCGGCGACCAGGTCGGGTCTAAGTTTGACCGCATCGCGTAAATAAACGTGGGTGACTTTATTTTGAGGCGCGTCCGTGTTCCAATGGACCAGCACGCGGATCACTTTTTGCAGACTGCCCGGGACCGGGATCTCACGTGCACACATCATCGGGACAAGTCCCCAGCCCATTTGGCGGGCCGCCTGCGCGGGGAAGGTCGAAGCGAGATCATCCGTCACGGTGAAAAGTGCGCTGCCAACATCCTCGGGTTTCATGCCCGTATTGGTCTCCAGGATCGCTTCAAGCAGTTCACGCGTGGCTTGCAGGATCAGTTCCGGTTCGTCTGCAGCGACTGTGGTGGCGCCGCGAATTCCACGTATTGCCATGGTTTGCTCCTCAATGATGCAACAAAAAAGAGCGATGCCGTTTGGCATCGCTCTTTAGTTACAGAATTTTCCTGTCTACTTAAGCGCAACCAACGGCAACCGGGTGGAGGCCGTAAAAGTAATACGCAAAGTAAAAGCGGACAGCGGATGACATATTGGGCGCTATTCTATGCGTATCACTCAAATGCGTCAAGGGGCAATTTCCGATAACGCACCTCCCCGGTTAAAGTTTATTTTTGGAACAATGCGTCCCGGTACTCCACCGCAAAGTGCCGCGCGGTCTCGACCGGCTTTTTGCTTTCTCCGATCGTCCTGACACATGCAGAGCCGACGATGACCCCATCCGCCAGCGCGCCAACCTGCCTGGCTTGTTCCGGCGTGCTGATACCGAACCCCACACACACCGGCACGGACGTGTGACGGCGTACGCGGGCGATCAAGCCGTCCAGCCCATCTGAAATGGATGTGCGTGCACCGGTTACGCCTGTGACGCTGACCAGATAGACAAAGCCCCTTGCGCTGCGCACAACCGCCTCCATGCGTTCATCAGGCGATGTGGGTGCAAGCATTTGGATCAATGGCATTTCGCCAGCCAGACCTTCAAACTCGCCAGCCTCCTCCAATGGCAGATCGGGGATGATAAATCCATCCGCGCCTGCCTGGCAGGCATCCTGGATGAACTGTTCCAGTCCATATGCCAGGATGGGGTTGAAGTAGCCCATCAGGATCAAAGGAATGGACACACCGCGCCGGCGCAACTCCGCAACCGCCGTCAGGGACTTCCTGACCGTGATCCCCTTTTCCAGTGCGATCTGTGTTGCCTTTTGAATGACAGGCCCGTCCGCCAGTGGATCGGAGAAGGATAATCCCACCTCGATCAGGTCCGCCCCGTTTTTGGCGAGAGCTTCGATCACGTCAATGGACGTGTCCAGATCAGGATAGCCCAACGGGAAGTAGGGCATGAAGATCGGTTTATTTTTGAAGGCATTTTCGATTCTATTCATAATTACTCGCTTGAAAAAGATTTAAACACCAGGGGTACAAGTGTGCCTGCCTGTCCTGGTGACAGTCCAGGGCGGCCCAGTGCTGGCAAAGTACACAAAGGGGGGATTTCCATTTTGCTTTAAGACTTTAATCCTTCGTGACCTTTGTGTTTAAATATTTACTCCCAATTCCTTTATCACCGTATTTAGATCCTTATCCCCTCTTCCCGACAAATTCACCAGGATCACCTGATCCTTGCTCATCGTCGGCGCACGCTTGATGACCTCGGCCACCGCATGGGAGGACTCCAGCGCCGGGATGATCCCTTCGGTGTGGCATAAGGTTTGAAATGCGCTCAGGGCTTCTTCATCCGTCGCGGACGTGTAAAAGGCGCGTTCGTTATCCCTCAGCATGGCATGCTCGGGTCCCACCGCCGCATAATCCAATCCCGCGGAAACAGAATGGGTCTCCGCGATCTGGCCGTCCTCATCCTGCAGGACGTACGTTCTGGTCCCATGAATGACACCCACGCGTCCCTTTGCCGCATCGCCAAATCTGGCCGCGTGTCTGCCCGAGGCGATCCCGCTGCCGCCAGCTTCGACGCCGATCAATTCAACCTGTTCATCGTCCACAAATCCGCTGAACACACCGATCGCGTTCGACCCGCCCCCCACACAGGCGATGACCGTATCGGGCAGGCAGCCCGCATCCTGCAGCATTTGCCGGCGGGCTTCGATCCCGATCACCGATTGAAACTCACGAACAATGGTCGGGTATGGATGCGGCCCCAATGCGGAGCCCAACAAATAATGCGTATCACGCACATTCGTGACCCAGTCCCGGATGGCTTCGTTGATGGCATCCTTCAATGTCTGTGTGCCGGATGTCACCGGCCGCACTTCCGCGCCGAGCAGTTTCATACGAAAGACGTTGGGTTCCTGCCGCGCGATATCCACCGTACCCATGTAGACCACACATTCGAGTCCAAGCAATGCGGCGGCGGTCGCGGAGGCCACGCCATGCTGCCCCGCGCCCGTCTCGGCCACAATGCGCTTCTTCCCCATACGTTTGACGAGCAGCGCCTGTCCCAAGGCATTATTGATCTTGTGTGCGCCTGTATGTGCCAGGTCTTCGCGCTTCAAATAAATTTGCGCGCCGCCCAATCGCTCGGATAATCTTTTTGCATATGTCAGAGGTGTGGGCCTGCCCACATACGAAGCCAGCAGCCCTTCGTACTCCTGCCTGAATGCCGGGTCCTTTTGCGCATCCACGAATGCCTGTTCCAGCTCGACCAGGGCCGGCATGAGCGTTTCCGGCACGAACTGTCCGCCGTAAGGACCGAACTTGGGGGGTAATAATGTTGTCATAATTTCATGTCATTGCGAGGCGGCGTTTTCCGCCGAAGCAATCTCCTTCTTTTGAGTGATCGAAACTCTTACCTGCACACAAACCTAACTCTGACCTTGCAGTACTGCCTGCACGAACGCTTTCATCCTGCCCGCATCTTTTTCACCCGGGCCGGATTCCACGCCGGAGGCCACATCCACTCCCCACGGCCTGACTTGCCGCACTGCGTCGGTCACATTCTCCGGAGCCAATCCGCCCGCCAGCAGGATCGGGTGTTTTTTCGCCAGCGCCACCGCCGCTGACCAATCTGCTGTGACGCCGCTGCCACCGTAGGCGCCCTTGACCGCTGCATCGATCAACAACGCGGGCGCATCGTGGCGGTCATAGCCCGTGACATCCGGCGGGATGCCGCGAAAAGCCTTGAAAGCGCGCGGCGCAAGTGCGGCAAATATCCCGGGGGTTTCATCGCCATGGAGCTGGGCCAGGTCCAATGAGCAGATTTCCAATGTATCCTGCACCTCATCCACAGATGAATTCACAAACACGCCGACGAGCCGGATGGCCGGGTATTCCTTCTTCAAAACGGATGTGATCCCGGCGCAGATTTCCTTTTTTATAAAACGCACGCTCCCGGGATAAAAATTGAAACCCAGGTAATCCGCTCCGGCGTCAATGGCAGACAGGGCATCGGGCAGGGTTTTGATTCCACAGATTTTGATCCTGGTCATACTCTTCCTTTTCATGTCATTGTAAGTCTTCGATAAGACTCTCCCGTTCAACTGGAGATTGCTTCGGGGCTCCCGCCCCTCGCAATGACATGTCCTTCTGATAACTCCCGCACCTTGGCGGGAATATCATCCGCAGTTACCAACGCTTCACCGACAAGGACGGCGTCCACACCCGCCCTGGACAACCTGTCAACATCGCTGGCATTGAAAATCCCGCTTTCGGCAACGACTACAATACCGGGAGGGATCATCGGACGGATGCGCTCCGTGGTTTCCAGAGAAACTTCAAACGTGGCGAGATTGCGGTTGTTGATGCCGATCAATTTAACATCCTTCAATTTCAACGCCTTTTCGGTTTCGGCTTCGTCGTGCACCTCGACCAGGGCGGTCAGCCCCAAACTCAAGGCGCAGGCATGCAGGTCGGCAAAATGTTTGTCATCCGTCAGAGCGGCGGCGATGAGCAGGACGGCGTCGGCGCCGTTGGCCCTGGCTTCGTAGAGTTGGACTTCATCGATGATGAAGTCTTTTCTAAGCAGAGGCAAGGAGGAAGCGTGTTTGAAGCGCAGGTCATATAGTGTTTCAAGCCTGCCCAGGAAGTATTTTTCATCGGTGAGCACACTGATGGCGGCGGCCCCATTTTGAGTGTATATGTCGGCCACCTGAAGCAGGTCGAGGTGCGGGGCAAGGATCCCCTTCGACGGGCTGGCCCGCTTGAGTTCAGCGATCAACTTCACACCCGTCCCGAAACGAGGGCGCCTGACCGAGGCTGGAAAATCCCGAGGCGCGGGGGAGGATTCTGCGGCACGCCGCAAGGTTCGGGCGTCGAGCGCCGCAATTTCCATCTGCTTGTGGGCCAGGATCTCAGCCAGGATGCTCATGCTAGATGGACTTTGAAAATTCGACCAGATCATTGAGTTTGTTCAGGGCCTTCCCGCTGTCGAGCGCAGCGGCGGCCTCTTCAAGAGCGGACTTGAAATCGCCGGTCTCGGCCGCCAGTGCACCGGCGGCATTCAACAGGATCGCGTCGCGGCGCGCACCGTTAAGTTTTCGGCCAAGCAGATCCTTCATCATCGCCGCCGATTCATCCGGGGTCCCGCCTCGCAGTTGTTCAATGGTTGCCGGCGCAAGCCCCAATTCGGATGGATCAAGGTCATAAGTACGGACCGCGCCGTCCTTAAGGTGGCTGATGCGATTGATGCCCGTTGGGTTCAATTCGTCCATTCCGCCCGCGCCGTGAATGACGAGTGCGGCGCGTGAGCCGAGTTCATTCAGGACGTTGGCCAGCGGTTCGGTCAGGGTGGGGGAATAAACGCCGATCAGTTGAACATCCGCGCTGGCGGGGTTGGTAAGCGGGCCCAGCAGGTTGAAGATGGTCCGTTGTCCGATCTCCTTGCGCGGGCCGATCGCATATTTCATGGCAGGATTGAATTTGGGGGCGAACATAAAGCCGATGCCAATTTCCTCGATGGCCCTGGCAACCTGGTCAGGGGTGAGATCGAGATTGAGACCCAGCGCACCGAGCACATCGGCGGAACCACACTGTGAGGAGGCGGCGCGGTTGCCATGCTTGGCAACCCTGCGTCCCGTGCCCGCAATGACAAATGCGGCGGCGGTTGAAATATTGAATGTGTGCATGCCGTCGCCGCCAGTGCCGGCTGTGTCGAAGACGGTCATTTTGCGGTCAACGAGTTCCACCTTGAGGGCATTGGCACGCATGGCACGCGCCGAGCCTGTGATCTCGGGGATGGTCTCACCCTTCATGCGCAGGGCCACCAGGTAAGCGCCGATCTGGGCCGGGGTGGCCTGGCCCGTCATGATAATGTTCATGGCTTCCTCGGCTTCGGACGAGGTCAGGTCGCTGAGGTTGATGGCTTTGGCGATAAATGGTTTTAACAAAGTGGTCTGTTCTGTGACCATGGGAGCTTCTCCTTGCGCAGCAGGCGCGAACTTGATTTCGAGAAAATTTCGGAGCAGTTGTTTGCCGTGTTCGGTAAGAATTGATTCGGGATGGAACTGCACTCCGTAGGTCGGATGCTGGCGGTGTTTGAGCGCCATGATCTCGCCTTCGGCGGTGCGGGCGACGGTCTCCAGTTCGGCAGGGATGGGTTCGTGAACGATGAGCGAGTGGTAGCGCATGGCATCGAAAGGCGAGGGAATGTCCTTGAAGATACCCTGTCCATTGTGTGTGACGGGCGAGGTCTTGCCGTGCATGAGGCGCGAGGCGCGCGCCACTTTGCCGCCATAGACTGCACCGAGGCATTGGTGTCCAAGGCAGACACCCAGCACGGGGATTCTTCCGGTGAAGAATCGGATGGCTTCGGCAGAGATGCCGCCATCCTTGATCGGCTCGCCCGGCCCCGGAGAGATGACGAGCTGGTCAGGTTTGAGGGCAACCAGTTCGTCCAATGTAATTTGGTCGTTGCGAAAAACCCTTATATCCGCGCCGAGTTCACCGAGGTATTGCACCAGGTTGTAGGTGAAAGAGTCGTAATTATCGATCAGGATTAACATGGATGACTTCCTTATCTATGTTGTTGGACGAGCCTGGATGACGTTTGACAAATGACCATGGCTCGTCATCAGGAATTTGTCTCGGCGACATCGATCGCTTTCAACATGGCAGAGGCCTTGTTGACGGTCTCCTGATATTCCGTGGCGGGATCAGAATCTGCAACGATGCCCGCCCCAGCCTGCACGCTGACGGTATTCCCGTGCCCGACCATGGTGCGTATGGCAAGGCAGGTATCCATGGCGCCGTCGAAACCGAAGTAGCCGATCATACCGGCATAAGCATTGCGCGCCTCGTTCTCCAGTTCGGCGATGATCTCCATGGCACGCACCTTCGGGGCACCGCTGACCGTCCCGGCCGGGAAGGCGGCGCGCACCAGGTCGAAGGCGGTCAGTTCGGGGCGCAGGGTCCCTTCGACGTGGGAGACGATGTGCATAACGTGTGAATACTTTTCAACAGTGAAGAAATCTGAGACCTTGATCGTCCCGTATTCGCAAACCCGTCCCAGGTCGTTACGTCCCAGGTCGACCAGCATCACATGCTCGGCGCGCTCCTTGGGGTCCGCCAGCAGGTCTTTGGCAAGACCGGCATCCGCACCGGCATCCGCTCCCCGGGGACGCGTCCCGGCGATCGGTCGCAGTGAAGCGGTCCTGCCCTCCAAACGAACGAACATCTCGGGCGACGATCCGACGATGTAAAGCGCTTCATCGTCCACCAGGCCGAAATCGAAAAAGAACATGTACGGCGATGGATTGAGGCGGCGCACAGCCCGATACACGTCGAACGGCTCGACATTCGTTTCGCGCGAGAAGCGCTGGGAAAGCACCACCTGAAAAATATCGCCCGCAGCAATGTATTCCCTGGCCTGCCCGACCATACTCTCGAACTGTTCACGCGTCAGGTTGGACCTGATCCCGGACGGCTGGACGGTTATTTTTTGTGCGGCGGGCAGCGGCTGATGGATACGTTGGGTGATGGCCTCCAATTTTTGCTCCGCGGCTTCCACATCGCCATCCAGAATATTGGCAATAAGGAAGATACTGCGGCGCGCATGGTCAAATGCGATAACGGTATCGGCCAGCAAATAAATTCCATCGGGGAGGTTCGCACTTGTATCGAGACCCACACGCTCCATACTGGACTGCAGCGAAGGCTCAAAGTAACGAACAGACTCATACCCCAGGTAGCCCACCAACCCGCCAGTGAAGCGCGGTGCGTTCGGCAGGCTGGCAGCCGGAAAACGTTCCATTTCGCTCTGTAAAAACCTCGTGGGGTCTGCATCCTCAAGTTGAACGATGCGCGTTTTGCCATTTTCCCTGATCTCGACCCGTCCGTTCCGCAAAATATATTCCGCCGCCGGCTGGATCCCGATAAACGAATAGCGCGCGATCCTTTCCCCGCCTTCAACGGATTCCAACAGGAACGAGGCGCCTTCGCCGCGCAGTTTAAGATACAGGCTGACCGGGGTTTCAAGGTCCGCAGATACTTCGCGGATAATGGTTTGGACTGTGGTGGCTTCGAGTAACATAAGTTCTCCTTGTGGAGTGCAGTAGCAAGCTCCCGCACTCCATATTCAGATATAAATTAAAATCCCCTCCGTCCATAAGGGACGAGAGGGGATTCTCGTGGTGCCACCCAGGCTTAAAGCGGTTCGGTAAATAAAAATCCCTGTCGTGATGCGACAGGGACGGGGAACCAGCTTCACTTTGTCAGGTACGATCTCCGTTGAGATTTATACCCTTGCCCTGTAACGGGAGCACCCGAATTAGGCTAATTGTTTGGTCTCGATACCTTCGTACTCGACCAGCACTTTCGCCTTTTCAACTCGGAGGGCCATTCGACTTCTGCGCTTTTGCCTCGCTTTCAGAACTTCCGCTCGGCTCTCTGGAAATCGCTTTGAAGTGTACTCGTCCTCGTCAGCGTTTTATATATGTTATTGGGCGGTATTCTATGACGAAGGTGCAAATTGGTCAAGAGGGAAAAGTTCCATCTTCAGGGCGGCGCAACAGAGTCCGCTTTAGCGGACTTTCACGTTTTGCCTGCACCTGGCTGCAGGACAGGTGAGGCAGGGCTTTAGCCCGACGAAACAAAACAACCGCATCCCCCAAACGGATAGCGCTGCATTTAAACGTGGTCAAAAACTTTTGCCACAGACAATTCACCGCACTGCGTTTGATGCAGTGCAAGTGTTAGCACAGATTTTCACGTATTCTCAATTCCAATCTGTGTAAATCCGTGAAATCGGTGGCTGATTCTCTGCGGAATTGAAAACTCCACGATTTACTGTAATGCCACCCCAAACACTGGGGCTAACCCACAGGGTGCCCACCTGCACTCCCTGGCACTTGTACCCAGGGCAAGTGCGCGTGCAGGCGCAAGTGTCACGAAGCCCGCGCTCAATCCAAAAAGCCCCACGGGCCGGCGCAAGAGAGTCCGCTTTAGCGGACTTCCACGAGTTGAGGCAGGGCTTTAGCCCGACGAAACAAAACTTGTACCCAGGGCAAGTGCGCGTGCAGGCGCAAGTGTCACGAAGCCCGCGCTCAATCCAAAAAGCCCCACGGGCCGGCGCAAGAGAGTCCGCCAAAGCGGACTTCCACGAGTTGAGGCAGGACTTTAGCCCGACGAAACAAAAACAGCCGCATCCCCCACATGCTGCGCTAACCCGTCCCGTCAGACCATGCACAACCTACAGATATGAATGCCTTTCCCCCTTTGTGCCCTAAGTGGTTGGTGTTATTCCAACCATCGTGTACTTTGTGTTTAAACTGCTCTTAGCTTTGACTTGTCCGAATTTTGGTAACCGCAACATACAGCCTCTACTTCTTGACAGTTGCCTTTTCCTGCGCTACAATATATCGGAAAGTTCCGATATGAAAACAACCACGGTCCCCAGGGAATTGCTTGATTTTCTAAGATCCGTCGCCAGTGAATCGCGCATGAAGATCCTTTTGCTGTTCATTGACGGGCAGCAAAGAACGGTTAACCAGATCAGCGAACTGGTCGAATTGGAACAGTCCACCACTTCGGAACACCTGGCGCTGATGAAACGCAGCGGGCTGCTGCTCTCTCAAAAATCCGGCAAGGAGGTTTACTACCATCCCGACCAGGAAAAGATCGCCAAATTTCTTGCCGCACTCAGCCAATTACTGAACAAGTGCTGTTGAACATATTTTTTTAACTTATATATCGGAAATTTCCGATATATCCACCATAAGGAGAAACCATGTCAACAAATGCCGCAAAGCTGAACAAAAGGGAAGTGATTCAAGTTTATTCCGGTATCGCCTCCTTCTATGATGTTTGGGGAAACCTGACCGAATCAAAGGCCCGCAAGAGGGCGTTGGAACTGGCCGGCATTCAAAACGGCGAGTCCGTGCTGGAAGTGGCGGTCGGGACCGGGCTGGCCTTCCGGGAGATATTGAAGGCCAATCCGACCGGTCAAAACTTCGGCATCGACCTGACCGAGGCCATGCTCGAAAAGGCCAGGGTAAATATCGGCCGGACGGACGCCAATTATCAGTTGTCCATTGGCGACGCCTATGACCTGCTTTTCGATTCTGCCCAATTCGATGTACTGGTCAACAGTTACATGTTCGACCTGCTGCCGGAAAACGATTTCGCAAAGGTGCTGGCCCAGTTCAAGCGCGTTCTAAAACCGCAGGGGCGCATGGTTCTGGTCAATATGACCAGGGGCAGGTATTTTTATCAGGGGCTGTATGAGGCGATCTACCGGTTCAACCCGGGCCTGCTGGGCGGGTGTCGCGGCGTTTTCCTGACCGGTGAATTAGAAAAGGCGGGTTTCCGAAATATCTCCCGTGAAATGATCAGTCAATTGGGATTCCCATCTGAAGTGCTAAGCGCCACCTTGTAAGACTCCCGATGTGTAAAATTGATCTGCATCCCCGCACGCCTGCAACCATCTCGCAGCTTGAAGCAGGTGATGCGGCTCGGTTGATTGTTCAATTCAAAACACATCGCTGGCAGTTCTTGGTTTCGGGAAATACTCTGGGCTGCGCTAAAAGGATGTATGCGGGTTTAGACACGCTTGTCTAAACCCGCTTGCTTACTTGTGCCAGTAGCACTGGCGCAGGCACAGGTGAGGCAGGGCTTTAGCCCGCCGAAACCCCAACCGCCTCACACACTTTGAGTGCTCGCCTATTCTATTCCGACCTTGCCAAAATAGAATATTAGTTCTACAATAAGTCGAGTTTTTA
>Ga0315268_10007947_pt1 | contig 11110 bp, 11 predicted proteins | sample C1_top_MG_FD_204535 | JGI IMG/M metagenome (GOLD analysis project Ga0315268, IMG submission 204535) | Sediment microbial communities from Yellowstone Lake, YNP, Wyoming, USA - C1_top | ecosystem: Environmental > Aquatic > Freshwater > Lake > Sediment | place: USA: Wyoming | collected 2017-08-01 | reverse complement strand
ATGACCGGCATAGCTGTCATGCTTGCTGGGATGCTAGTGGCTGGAGTGATGCTGGTGATCTCAAAGAGGCAGTTCGGTGGAATGACCGGCGATGTGATGGGAGCTACAAACGAGCTGGTTCAACTTGTTTCGCTACTTGTCATCCTGGTGATCCCGAGATGTCTGTGACCGCGCTGATCATGGCAGGCGGCAAGGGCACCCGAATGAGATTAGCGACCGAGAAACCGTTGCTCAAAGTCGGCGACAAGCCTATGATCGAGCACATTGTGGGAATCCTGAAGCAGTCAAGAACGGTTAGCCGAATAGTTGTAGCTGTCAGCGATAACACTCCCCAGACTGCCCGCAAGGCAGAGGAGCTCGGTATCGAGGTCCTGTCTACGCCTGGAGAGAGCTACGTATCCGACATGCAGTATTCAATTAGAACGCTGAAGCTCGCTGACGTCCTAACCGTCGCCGCTGACATTCCACTCATTTCGGCTGAGATTGTGGATCGTGCAGTTGGAAAGTACAGGTCCTCCGGCAAGCCTTCCCTAGCAGTGATGGTCCCCGCAGATGTCTACAGAAAGATCGGCTCAGAACCAGAGCATGTCTTCGGGATCGATGGAAGAGGACTTGTTCCGATCGGTCTGAACGTCGTTGACGGGAGAAGAATAGATGAGCCCGAGCTGGACCAAGCTGTGCTGGTCACAGATGTGGAGGAGCATGCGGTCAACGTGAACACTCCATCGGAACTGGAGGAGGCCAGACAGCTCTTCGTGAAGGCTGAATGCGCAGATAGAAGTGAGAAGTCATCACTCACAAGAACGCCGAAGACATATCGGCTTGCTCGCGTCGCGGTGTTCTCGGCATTGTCGGTCGTAGGTTCCTTCATTCACCCTCCGACTCCGATCCAGAGCGTGGCCTTCGACTCTTCCCCAGGGTTCTTCGCTGCGCTCTATTTCGGGGCTGCAGATGGCGCCTTGGTCAGTGGAATCGGACACATCGTAACAGCGATCATCAACGGTTTCCCGCTAGGCATACTGCATCTGCCCATTGCATTGGGAATGGCTGCGGCTGGAGCAGCGGTGGGGTTGGTCAATCGTATTGGTCGTCGGGCCTACTTCGCCGCCGCTCTCGCTGGAGTGGCGATCAACACCGGGCTGGTGGTTGTTGTGGTCCCAGTACTCGGCTGGGGAGCGGCGTTAAGCTTCCTTCCTTTCTTACTCCTCGCAGCCGTCCTGAACGCTTTGATTGCCGCGCTTGCCTACGTCGGCGTGAGAGGAAGACTCCGTCTTTGAGAAGAACATCGTCCGGACTTACCGTCATTAAGACCGCCCGAGATGTTCGTCTCTTCAGAGCCGACAGAGAACGGATCCTTATTGTGAGCTGTGATTCTTCTGGGGGCATAGGGCCGAAACGTTTCGACAAGGTCAAGGTGAATGGTCGCACGGTTGGGAGATTCGCAGCAAGAGTAGCCCTAATGGAGGCGCTCTCGGTGGGCGCCCGCCCGATCTGCATTGTGAACACTCTCGCCGTTGAGCCCGAGCCTACAGGCCGCGAGATCGTCAGGGGGATACGCGCCGAGGTAAGACGTGCTCAGCTCGACCGCAGGCTCGTCATTGCGGGGAGTACTGAGAAGAATGTGCTCGTCAGCCAAACCGGGGTTGGGATAACGGTCGTTGGCATCGCTACTGCAAGGTTGTTGAGAATAGGTAGGTCAGAGCTTGGTGATGCCGTAGTCGCAATAGGCAAGCCGAGTGTCCGAGAGGAAGTGATCCTAGGCGAGAAGGAGCACAAGATCGCGGACACAAGAGATGTTGTCAGACTCCTTGATCTCCCCTTCACACACGACATAATTCCGGTTGGATCTCAAGGCATCCTGCATGAAGCCCAAACGATCGCTCAGGATTCTGGTCTGCGGTTCAGGCTGAAACCTCGAGTAGGAGTTGACGTGAGGAAATCCGCAGGCCCGGCCACAGTTCTCTTGTGCACTTGCCGCCATCCAGACACCAAGGCGCTATTGAGGTCGATCAAGAAGCCGGCATACTTGATAGGCACTCTAAGTTGAGTTCTGAAGCCTCGGGGAATACTGTCAGTAACGAACCATTGCTTTCTCGCTGTTGAATATCTTGATCGCCACTGCAAGTGCGATGACCATGTAGACGAAAGCAGATAGGAATTCCAGTGTCACGCTCGTCATCGAGGCTCTGTTGAGGAGTGCGTCTCGGATGATTGTCATGGCGTTGAATATCGGTGCGATCACGAAGAGCCGCAGCGTCTGCTCGCCCATGTACTGCATGGCTATTGCGGGAACGACGACGACTATTGACAGTGGGGACAGGAAGTTCTGCGCCTCCTTGAAGCTCCGTGCGAAGATGGAGATGACCATCTCAAGCGACGCGCTAGTCATAGCGAGAACCAACGTGGCTAGGCCGATGAGAAGCAGATTAGTCATTGAAATGGAGAGGCCTATTGCCGAGGATTCACCGATCGCTCCGGAGAAAAAGAATACTCCTCCAGTCATCCCGACAATTGCAAGTACGGATGAGAGAAGTGCGATCAGGACAGCAATCAGGAATTTGCCTATCACGATCTCGGTGCGTGTCGCTGGCATCGTCAAGAGTGCTTCCAGAGTCTTGCGTTCCTTCTCTCCCGCGGTTGTATCCATGACGAAATACATGGCTCCCGTAACGGCGTAGATTCCGAGAAACAGCGGCAATAGGATTGCGAGGAATACGGCTCCGACTCCGGTGACCGTGACGCTGTGGAGGTCAGTCTCTATCGGCGTCAAGGTCTCGGGAGGCAATCCAGTCTTCGCCAATCTATCCGAGACGATCTTGTCGGCGTACTTGGTGATAGCGTCCTGTACGAGGGCGAGCGCGATTGTGCCCCGTGTGCTGCTCTGATCTACGAAGATCGTTATTGTTGCTCGCTGCTCTGGTCCTTCGAGTATTCGAGAGAAATCAGGCGGCAGCTCCATCCCGAGCTCATAGTCTCCGTTCTGGATTAGTTTCGTCATATTCTCTTCGCGCCCGATTCTCACTACGTGTATCTGATCTGAGGCGAGATTTGCTAGGAAATCGTCGGACGTGTTGTCGCTCTGAATCACTGCCATTCTTACTGGATTCCTTTCTGGATTTGCTAGGAATGCTGGCATGAACATAAGCGCAGGCAAGACTATGATGGGAATTATTATCATGGCGAGGATTGTGCGCCGATCCCTCAGTGCGTCCTTCAGCTCTTTGCCAGCTATTGTGATGATTCTTCCGATGTTCATTGCCTGTCCCTCACTCGGTCACCAACTGTACGAAGATGCTTTCCAGATCCTTCTGGGAAGTCCTCTTCTGAAGCTCCGCCACTGTTCCAACCGCGACGATTCTTGCGTGATCGATGATCGCTACTCTGTCGGAGAGCTTCTGAGCTTCCGTCATGTTATGCGTTGAGATCATGATGGCCTTTCCTTCCTTTCGGAATCGCTCTACGAAACCCTGTATGGAGCGAGCGCTCATCACATCCAATCCCGCCGTCGGCTCATCGAGCAGGAGGACCGGCGGATCATGAATGAATGCTCGAAGGAGCGCAACTTTCTGTTTCATACCCTTCGAGAAATCCCCAACCTTCGTGTTCGCTCTATCCTTCAACTCCATGATGTCCAGCAACTCGTCGGCTCGCTTCCTCAGTGCATCTTCAGGCATTCTGTGCAGTCTCCCGTAGTAGTGCAAGTGTTCTCTCGGTGTGAGGCGGTCGTAGAGCCCCGAGTCCTCAGGCAAGACGCCGATGGAGGCACGCACCTTCTGAGGCTCCCGCAAGAGATCGTAACCTGCGACTGTGGCTGTTCCGCTGGTTGGTTTCAGCAAGGTGCTGAGTAACCGCATGGTGGTGGTCTTGCCAGCGCCGTTCGGGCCGAGGAGGCCGAAGACTTCACCGTTACTGACTTCGAAGCTGACATTGTCTACAGCCGTGAATTTCCCGAACTTCTTGGTCAGTGAATTGACCTGTATCAATGTCTGCCCGCCAGCTGTGGACTCTGCAGCGATGTCGGGCTCGTCATAGGTAAATCAGACGGTCACCGGTATGGGAGAATTCTGAATGAGAGCCCTTATGAGGATGAGGAAACGTTTCGGGAAGCTCGAACAGGCTAACGCATTGTATGGATGGACCTTCGCCGATGACCACCTCTTCATTGCGCAAATTGCGCGTTCGTATTCCTTCCGGCTCGAAGGTCCATTGTATATCTCACAAGGATGATCCGGACGGACTGTGCAACGCCGCCATCATCCGATGTGCGACACGCTGCTCGTTCAGCCTGACCGGCTATGAAGATCTTGAGCGAGTTCTAGCAGAGACGCCGCGCGGCTTGGATTGGCTTGTTATGGGTGATCTGGGTCTCAGCGAGAAGATAGACCTGATCAATGGCCTTCCAGCGATCGCCCGACATGTACTGTACTTGGACCATCATCTGCTCTCCGCTAGGTCGAAGAACGCACTGCAGAGGGCTGGGGTGATCGTTCATCATTCCCTCGACAATTGCACGAGTGTACTAGCATGGGACGCGTTCAAGGAGAAGCTTCCAGAAAGCGCGGTCAATTTGGCCGCGTATGGAGCCGTGACCGATCCACCTGTGTCCGGTCGCCTTACCCGTCAGGTCATGTTGAAGACGAGCTGGAACCTCGACGCCTATGAGGGCCACTTGCTTGCGCTCGCTCTCTCATCCCATGCGTGTACTACTGCGTTGAGAGAGACGACCGTACGTGAACTGGCAACGCTGAAGCTACCTCACCAGATCGTTGCAGTTCGCCGCCTTGCCGATCGACAGGCCGCGAGCATGTTGAAGGTCCAGCGTCAGCTGTTTGATCGAGCGATAGTGAGAAGGCGAATCGCGATCGCTCGTGGAAGCGGCCTATCGCTCGGAACCACGGCTGAGTTGCTGTTGGGTGTTCCGAACGCCGTTGCGAGTCTCGTCTACAATACGAAGACATCTGGGCACACGCGGATATCTGTTCGAAGCACGGACGAATGCGATCGGCATCTAGGAAAGGTGTTGTCCAATCTCTCTCACAGGGTCGGCGGCGAAGGCGGCGGACACAAGATTGCCGCAGGCGCAATGGTTCCAACCGCGCGACTTCAGGAATTCCTGCGGCTGTTCATCAGGAAAGTCGGCGGCTAATCTTCTCAAGCTACGCCGAGTCTGAAGTTTGCTTGGGAACCGCACTTGTTGCACTTGCAGTAGCCTAGGCTGTCAACAGAGAACAATGTCCGTTGGCCACACGCGGTGCAGTTGCCCTCGAAAGATCTCAGCATGGTTACGCTTGAGAGGCCTTGCTCAGATCGCCTCTGCTCTCTCTCCTCGCTCTTCTTCTTCATAGCTGAGACGCGTACTTGCGTCTCATTCAGTTTCGCGATGTATGATTTCGGCAACTTCCGAGGCATGAACCGCTCTTGCCTAAGATAGGCGAGTCTGCCGTATAAGGGTGAACTGCTGATCTCGCTAGATGCTCGTTCCTGAATATTGTACGCGGTCAATTCGAGCATAACTGTCTGTTTTGGGTTGTGGTCCCGACATCCAAGTTGGCCACCAAACGTTCGAGACAATCTTCATCGAGCTGACTGGCAGTCCCGAAAACCACGATTGTAGAAAATGCCCGTCGACGAAAAAGTCCACCCAGCGCTTATGAAAACTGATCCTGTAGTCATGAAATGCTTCTGTGGGATCAAAGTCGAGAGTCTGGGAAGCACTGTTGGTCATTCGACCCCTCGCCCATACAGTGAAATCTACTATGCGCGTCTCGTCGTTGTAGATTTCAATGTCTATCTCATCGTTTCCGCCCTGTGTCTCTTGATAAAGAAAGAAGGCCGTGACTGACCCAGGTGCCTTGGGGCAGACCATCATCGCCGAGTAGTTCCCGTACTTGTAACCGCCCCTCGAGGCTACCTCGGCTCCGTTGTACTTCTTGGCCGGGAGTTTCAGAACGAGTTTGCCGGCGCCGATGCTCACGTTGTTGCGGTCGATGCTGCCTCTGCCAAGCGTGTGAGCGCCTTTTTCCCAGCGGCTGGTGTTGAAACTGTCGAAATCGTCGACGAAATCAAGAGCGCCGAGCGAGTCGCTGCGCTCCGGGTTCATCAATTTCGCAGTCTGGTTGCTCCCTGAATATGTTCCGCCTTTCGAGGCCTCCGGCTTCAGGATAGTCTTGGATCTTATCGAATCCCATGGTTCAGCCCCATACACGATTGGCACAGCGAGTGCGGTTGCGAGAACTCTTGTCCCTGCAACCTCTATGAATCTTCTGCGAGATATTCGTCGGTTTCTCATCGCCTGCTATTCATCTCATCCTGAGGCTGAGGTTCATCGAATCGTTCCTTGGATAGGAGAGTGTGCTTTGTGAGAGGCCCTCTTAAGCCGACTGTCTCTCTAGAACTCGTTGCCGCGTTAACTCACCGAGGACTGACTGAGTTGTCTGGTAAGAAGCTTGAAAGCCGACATTCTGGCTATCGTGCCTAGCATCACAGATCGATGGTAGGAGTCTTGTCCTGTCATCATCCAAGGCCGCGCCAATCAAACCAACGATTTCCCCTGAAGTGCTTGACAGGATCGATATCCGTGTTGGAACAATTGAACTCGTCGAAGACGTGGAGGGATCCGAGAATTTGGTGAAGCTAACCGCTGATTTCGGCGATCACAAGAGAAGCATACTGGTCGGGATGAAACAAGAACGCAAGGATCCGAAAGAGATTGAGGGCAAACAGGCCTTATTTGTAGTCAATCTTGAACCGAAGAGGATGATGGGTCAAGTCTCCGAAGGCATGCTATTCGATATTGGATACGCGGACGGAATCAGACCTGTGCTCGCGGTACCCGAAATCGATGTGCCTAACGGCACACGAGCGGGATGAGCAAGGTCAGGAATTCTTCAGCAACAAAAGCATAGGCGCCGTGACGATGTTACAGCGGGATGATCTGAAGTGAAGATTAGAGCTCGGTTGATGGTCAGCGCGGCCGCATCTGTTCTTGTGACCATCGTCGTCTCTGAAGCCTTGCTTTCCTCATCAGCCGTGACCGCAGTTATGATAGACAGGCGAGGGAAGATCGTTGAGGATCTCACGGATGTGCAGCTACTGGAGAATCTGGCCGACGACTATATGGAGCATCAAGAGGAGCGTCCGAAGGTACAGTGGGCTCTAACATGGGACGCTCTGTCAAAGCATCTGGCTGAGTTGACACTTGAGGATCCTGACGAGCAAGCCGCCTTGGACCGCATCCGACGTCACGGTCAAACTACAAAAGACATCTTCTCCGAACTCGTGGTGAGCTTCGAGGTTTTGGGAACAGGCGAACGATTCACAGGGTACCGTGAGTACTTGAGATCGAGCTTGTCAGCGGAGTTGTCTTCCATGATATCTGATTTGACGTTTCTGTCAGATGCAACAGGGAGGAAGTTGCTTTCTTCTGAGCGGACGTCAACCTTGATGGTGCTTGTCTTCAGCGGAGTCATGATAGGTATCGTAGTTGTGAACTCCGTCTTGACGATCAACACAATCGGGAAGCCGCTTACAAGACTCCATGAGGGGACCGAGATAGTAGGAGAAGGCAACCTTGACTACAGAGTCGGCACAACAGCACAGGATGAGATCGGTCAACTATCTCGAGCATTCGATCAGATGACAGATAACCTGAAGAGGACAGAGGAGCGGCTTCTGAGGTCCGAGAGACTAGCTGCTATCGGAGAGACGGCGGCGATGGTGGGGCACGATTTGCGTAACCCACTCCAAGGCATCATGGGTGCCGTCTACATCCTCAAGAAGAGTCTGGGCCCGGGAATGGATGACAAGGCTAGAGATGCAATAGACCTCATTCAGAAAGAAGTGGAGGACTCGAATCGGATCATGAGTGATCTTCTTGACTACTCAAAGGAAATCAAACTCGAACTAGGCACGACCACACCCGGGTCACTGATCAAGAACGCGCTGGCTCACATTGGTCGAGAGATTCCAAGCAACATCAAACTGCTTGACTCGGCGAAGGACGAGCCTTCGATGGTTGCTGACTCTTCGAAGATGCAAAGAGTCATCGTGAACTTGGTCAACAATGCGATAGATGCGATGCCCCAGGCCGGCACATTGACAGTCTCAAGCAGTACGGAAAACGGCAACGTCGGAATCAGCGTTGCAGACACTGGGACTGGCATAACGGAAGAAGTCATGCAGAAACTCTGGATCCCGCTCTTCACAACCAAGCAGAAAGGAATGGGCCTCGGGCTCCCCATCTGCAAGCGTATTGTGAAAGCGCACGGCGGTTCCATTTCAGTCGAGAGCATTCCTGGGAAAGGTTCGACTTTCACAGTGATGCTGCCGGCCAAGCCAGCCCCGAAAGGCTCAGGCTAAGCATTCTAGATCTTGGCAAGTCTTTCCGCGATGAAGGCAGCTATGCTCGGGCCTATGTTCGGAAGCGCCTTCAACCCGCTCAGTCCGCGTTTCTTGTAGATCGCCATGATGTCTTGGCCGAGTTCATCAATAGTCCATCCTGCACGTCTGTACGCCCAGACCTTGAAAGACGGCGCAGATTCCAGCTCCAGCAGGTGGCACTTTGCGAAGATTTCTTCTGCGACGCGCTTGTTCGTAGCCAATGGGCCATCGGGAACATAGCGTGGCATTCTGTCGCTGATGCCGTACTTCGTGCATAGTTCTCTCACCTTGAGTCCGACCCTGCCGGGGTATTTCGTGTCGAGGGGACTGTACGCGCCCTTGTAGAGCGCGTCGTACTTCTCCACGAGTATGGGATCATATCTCTTCAGCGCCTCCGTGAAGTATGTCGCTTGTGCGCCGCTCATCGTTAGTCCCGCGGCCAACACGAACTTCCCGCCACTCTCCGCAGTTCTTCTCACAACAGCCTCGAGGTTGGAATCATCATCACAAATGTAGGGCAAGATGGGCATGAACGTGGTTCCAGTCAGTATTCCCGCGTCCGCGATCTTTCGCATTGCTTGGAACCGTCCCTCGATCTTCGGAGCGCAGGGCTCGAAGATCTCTCCATATCCTTCCGAGTCCGGGCGTACTATGCTGAACATCACGCACGCCCACGTGTGCCCATTGATCTCCGAGATCAGATCGAGGTCCTTCAAGACGAGCGGCGACTTCTCCAGAACCATGGTTGGAAAGTTGAGCTCCGCGCAAACCTTGAGCATCTCGCGTGAGAGCCCATACTTTCCTTCAGCGGGCTGATAGTCGCCTACCATGATCAGATCCTTCTCAGCCCGTGCGAGTTCTTTCCGCAACAGCTCAGGCGCGTTCGTCTTGACCTTGATGTACTGCGAAAACGGATCGGAGAGGTGGCGCGTGGCTGGATCACGCGCGAGCATGTTGTACTTCTCATCACGCCAGTAGCAGTAGACGCATCCGCTCTCGCAGCCAATGTACGGGTGAGCGCCATACTTCGTCCAGAACCAGCCGCCGTCAACATGCTTGTGAACATTCAGGATACGCTTAGGCTCATATGGAACATACGTTGCCGCCTGATTCCCCGCGGTCGTCAAAGTTGCTTCTCCAATTTGCGTTTCGTGTGAGCCGGAAGGTATGTTGTGGCTTTCTTGAGCATCAGCTTAGTTGGATGCGCTCGCTTGACGTTATCCTCGAGGAACTTCGTTAGGAGTTTCGGCTGATACTTGCCGACGGTTTTGAAGCCCCAGCCGATGCCTTTGATCGCGTCGTATTCTCGTTCGCCGAGCTTGGGAGCAAGCAAGACGAGAAGCTTTCGGAATTCCGGCGTTGCGGTGGGTTTCCTCTTTGCGAAGTAGTGAACTGCGACGCCAACCGCGCGGCGAATCCACGCATTGTCATGATCTCTCATCCTGATCAGGTACTTGTAGGCATGGGGGAAATCACAGACGAGGGCTTGGCCCCAGACTCGTTCAGCGATGGAATCGCATTTCGCCCAGTTGTCTCCGATCACGATGTACTTAGCTGTCTTCTCTAGACAGGTGGTCATGTTCGAATCGAGTCGTTGCGCGAGCGCGGAACCCACGATAACATAATGCCCTATCGACCCGCGGGCGATCATCCAGTCGAGCGCATCAAGCAGAGTAGCCTCTTTCAGGCTTGCATGTCCGAGCCTCATTCCCACTCGGTCTAAGATAGGGAACTTTGTGCGTCCAAGTGCGAGCGGATCAAGAACGCCGCACGCTTTCTCCAGATCGCCCATGCGGATAAGCGCCTCAGCCTCTGACGCGGCAGAATCGGCGTCTCGCATGGAGGGCGGCATTGGTGTTGTCGTCTCCTCGGGGCGACCGGGTGCCCAACCGGTCATATTAGGTATGATCCATCTGTGCTGGTACAGGGTGGCTGCCACCCTCCTTCTGGGTGGACCCCACCCTTGTGAGGGTGGACTCCACCCATGCTCTCTCGCCGTGTGGGTGAGGCTTGGATAGCCCGCATCGGTCGTGCTCGTGGTTCGTGATGGTGGTCATGTGTTTGAATGAGGTGCCGGCCGTTTCGAAAGAGGCGCCGCTTTCGGGGAAAGAGACGCCGGATTTCCTTGCCCATCATGGTACATTGATGTGCTAGTGACGGAACGCTAATATACTCTCAGTCCATGCAATCTGAGCATCAGAAAAGTGGAAGCCATGAAGACGCACAAACGACAATACGGACTCGCCCTCATGCTACTCTCAGCATCGGTCCTCTCGCTCTACCCGACAATGACGCTTGAGAGACCGCAGACCGGATCCGCGGTCGTTTCAATCAAGGCTGATGGCAAAGCATACCAGAACCAGAAAGGCAAAGCCACCAGCACGTTCTCCAGCGCAACCCTCACACTCTACGGTTCCGTGCTACTGAAGGCAAGTGGAGCGCTCGAACTCAACGACCTCGCCGGCAGCCTACAAATCGGACTCTCGAACTACACGATAACCAGCGGCAAAGGAGAAGTCAACAAGAAAGGCAGCATCGAGATAAACGCCAAGACAAGCGACGCAGGCAAAAAGCTCGAACTGAAGCTACATGGTAGTACGCAAGGCGACAGTGTGACCTTCGACTCGAAGGAAAGCAAACTCTCCTCACTGTACTTCCTTGCACTGAAAGGCCAAGCGATCGTCACCATGCCAACCACAACGAGCACAAGCACGACTTGGAGCGAAGACGA
>Ga0315268_10007946_pt1 | contig 11111 bp, 13 predicted proteins | sample C1_top_MG_FD_204535 | JGI IMG/M metagenome (GOLD analysis project Ga0315268, IMG submission 204535) | Sediment microbial communities from Yellowstone Lake, YNP, Wyoming, USA - C1_top | ecosystem: Environmental > Aquatic > Freshwater > Lake > Sediment | place: USA: Wyoming | collected 2017-08-01 | reverse complement strand
GGGACTACCCGGGTATCTAATCCGGTTCGCTCCCCCAGCTTTCATCCCTCACCGTCGGGCGCGTTCTAGCCGACAGCCTTCGCCACTGGTGGTCCTCCCGGGATTATAGGATTTCACCCCTACCCCGAGAATACCGGCGGCCTCTCCCGCCCCCTAGCCGAGCAGTATCCCCCGCAGGCCAACGATTAGATCGTTGGATTTAACAGGGGACTTGCCAAGCCGGCTACGGATGCTTCAAGCCCAATAACCATCCACACCACTCGGAGAGCTGGTATTACCGCGGCGGCTGACACCAGACTTGCCCTCTCCTTATTCCCCCAGCTATCTATACTAGGTAAAAGCCATCCTCAGCGGATAGCACTCGGGATAGCCCCGTCACACTTTCGTGTATTGCGAAGTTTTCGCGACTGCTGCGCCCCGTAGGGCCTGGGCCCTTGTCTCAGTGCCCATCTCCGGGCTCCCGCTCTCACGGCCCGCACCGGTTAAAGGTTTGGTGAGCCATTACCTCACCAACAGCCTGATCGGCCGCGGCCCCATCCTTAGGCAACGCCTAGAAGCATGCCCTAAACGCCTTTTAGGTAAAAACCCATTCCAGGAGTCTTCGCCTATCGGACATTAGCCCCAGTTTCCCGGGGGTGAATCCGTCCTAAGGGTAGGTTAGCCACGTGCTACTGAGCAGTGCGCCGCGCCTTCAGCGTGGCTAGAAGGCGCACGACTAACATGTCTTAATCCCATCCCGATAGCAGTGGGGTCCGGCAGGATCAACCGGAGTTACACACTCCTTATTTGACCACAGCCAGACGGTTATTTCTGTGTGGCTGTACGTCCACAAAGTCGATTGGATTTAGAGGAGGAAACAACCACTATACGCCAAAGCCCAATTCAGACCTAACGCAATAAGCATGTCAGGTCCACATGCCTGTTCCCGCAATTGGAGGCCAACCATCCTCATTCTGTAGGGCGATAGCACGCCTTTATGGTCGGGGTTGAGCCGCCGCCGGAAAATTGCGGGGCTAGCTAATCATTGCCAAATTGAACCAGATGGCAACTCAGCTAATATAAACATTTCTTTCGAAGCTAATATGCCTTGTTGTTCCTCACTCAACCGTATTAAGCAGAGGCAACAGCTCGTCTAAACGTTTTATGATCCAGTCGGGGTTAGCGTCTGAAACCAGTTCTACGGGTTTTCGCTGGATTAAAACGGTTTTCATGCCAACATTTTTCGGTCCCTTGATGTCCAGATCCAACATGTCTCCAACAAAAATCGTGTGAGAAGCATTAACGTTCAGAGCTCTTAAGGCTTTTTCAAAAATCTCGGCACTTGGCTTGCGACGATTGACCTCACCGCTAATGACTACGACATCAAAGAATCCTCTTAGCCTAAACTTACTCAAGAGTGTTAGACCGCATTCGGGGATGGCAAAGTTGGAAACGACGCCAAGCTTGTATCTTCCTTTGAGGTTCTGCAAGACCTCGGTTGCTTCATTATCCAGATGCACGTAATGCATGAACTCGTCTGCAAACGCCATAGTTGCTCCTGTCACTATCGGGTCACAGATGTCAAGATTGTAGCCGAACCTTTGCAGGGTTTGTGAAACGCGAACATTGAAGTGAGGTTCCTCCAAGGTTTGACGAGATTCTGAATAGAACCTGTCGCGAATCTCAAAGTAAACGTGCCTGAAATCCTCGAAGGGGATTCTAATGCCATTTCTGCTCAGAAATTCATAGAGCTTTCTTAAGCTAGGCGTATAGTAAACTTCATTGCTTTCGAGTAGGAGCAACGTGTCAAACAGGTCGAAAAGCACTGCCTCAACTGGCATTCTGCTGTCCCTGAAGCGAGTAGCTCATGGGCTACATAAAACGATTATTGCTGCAAAACGTTAAAACTTACATACAACCTTCCATACTAACCTTGGCCACATGAGGAGGACAGTCTAGAAATGGATTATCGCAAATTTGTCTTGTCAATTGCAGAGGCATTCATGGTCTACGGCTTAATCATTCTGGTTTATGGAATGATCGCCATTCACTTCACACAGACATGGTCTGGAGATTGGCCAGTGGACAGAAATCTTCCATGGCTTACCTTAGACAGTTTCATCATGATTAGTTTCGCCTTGTCGTTTTTCGGATTCATAACTTGGAGATACCTGAGACACGCAGATCAGGCAAAATGACATCACTTCTTGGATTGATGCCAATTCCCGCGTTCACCAAACAGATATTTGATTGAGCTTGTTAGCCGTACGAAAATGTTGATCAATCTCAGGATCGGGTAGAATGGCGTGTAAAAGAGCAGAGACTTGTAGTTATGATCATCGTAAGCGTATTTCAAAGCGATTGCCTGATTTATGACACCTAAGAAAAGACCGTAAGGCAAGAACACAAGTAAGTTTAGAGCGAAGAATATGCGGTCGGGGGCAAACCAGAAGAGAAACGGAAAAGCGAACCAAGCTGCCAAATCGATCAATGCTCCACCATACTCGAAAACATAACAGTACCACAAGAATAGAGCCAGCCTAGACTTCTTCAGAAGTGCGTCTCTGTGAATGCTTAACGTGTTGTGGAGCCAGCCTGTAAACCATCTCATACGTTGGTTCCAAAGGGCGTTAAATGAAAGAGGAGCGAGCGTTGAGCTCGTTGCTGCACTCACGTACCCGATCTTTGCGCCTCGTTTGTGCATTTCCAAAGTAATTTCCAAGTCTTCAGTAACAGAATGAATACTCTTCTCATTCAGGATTGCCCGCAGGAAATGAGCATCATATAACCCGATAGCGCCCGGGACAACTACTACATTATTGCCCAGAGACTGCGCGTTGCGAGTCACGCCTTGACCTTGACTATACTCAAGCTCCTGCAGAACAATGTATGGATTAAGCTCCGAGTCTCCATCAGAAGGATGAATGTAGCCTGTGACTGCCTTTTTACCATTAGTAAGAAGATAATCGACAAGCCGCTCTAATGTAGTTGGCAACCACCATGAATCCGCATCAACAATTGCTACGAGACCACCCATTGCGCTGTTAACGCCTGTTTTTATGGCTTCAACCTTTCCCAGATTCATGCAATGTCTCGCAACCTTCCATGGAACTCGAGTTTTTCCTCTGTTGCGGTTGTATTCCAAGGATGCCCATGCAACTTCGTATGTGAAGTCTGTGCTGCCATCGTCGACCACTATGATTTCGCACAAACCATCATATTTCTCGGCGCACCTGAAAAGACTGGTGATGCATCTAGAAATGTTCTTTTCTTCGTTGCAAGCGGGTATGACGAAGGAAACCATTGGCGAATACGTTCGCTTAATCCCGCTCTGCTTGTTCTTTGCAAATAGGGCTGCAAGCGCCCAGACTCCTGCTACTCCTATTGACAGGAAAGTGTACCAAGAATAGAAGAAGAGAACGAGCATAGACCAGAGCCAGTTAGCAGGTAGACTTGGAGCCGTATAGCCAAACGCTAGCTGCAGCAACCATTGTGCGAAAACAGGGAAGAATTGCCAAGAAAGATAGGCTAGAATAAAAGGTATGCAAAACACTAGGTAGATGATTCTGGAATTTCTCGTCATGAGGTAACCTGTCCGTGAATGCTGAACTTGGGCTAGCCCTCCCCTTTCTCTCATAGAGGAAAAGGTGAGAATGGGAATAAAGTAGTATTCCCGTGGAGACAATATTGTCAAAAACAGAAAGAGAGAACATGAAATCTCTTCAGGGACAAGTTTTCTGTTATGAAAATAGGTGAGATGGAAAGCTACACTTGCGGTCTGTTTGAATACCGTGTACTCTCGAGTGCGATAACGCTATTCTAATAAACGCGATTCGACAGTGTAACTATTGAAGACCATCATGAGCAATTATGCCAAGATTCTAGCGTCGCTAGTGATCATTGCGATGCTTGCCGCACTGTTCAAGCCTCAGGTAGCAATGGCTCAGGGATTGAAGAAACACTTCAGAATGCTAGCAATAGACGTGACTTTCGACCACACTTTCATGAAATCAGGCCAACACGTAATCGAAACATTCCTCAACTATCCAAATTGGCAAAACACATCTCAATATCAGGCTTGTATCGACCTTTTGACGCTGTATCAATGCGCCGACCTAAATGAGACCATGAAACCATTCTACCGTGGAGAATCGAACAAAACGAACGTCCAAAACGAAATCGTAAACTTTCTGGGTCAAGCGTCTCCAGGCGAAATTGTTGTCCTATATTACTGTGGACACGGTTCGAACAAAGACCTCGCAGATCTAGGTGTCAACTACATTGAGTTAATAAACTGGCTCAATTCTGGAGGGCTTCCGCAGGCTTGCGTCGTGGTCATTCTGGATACTTGCCACAGTGGATCGTGGATAGATGATGGCGAAGGCAATGGAGGTGTACTCGGATCGGACCGATGCGTTTTGGCGGCGTGCACGTCCGCTGAGCTTGCTTGGGGCGGTGGATTTGATTTCAGCGGATTTTTCACTTACTTCATCAATCAAGGTGCCTCACTTGCGACTGACGCTGATAATGATGGTTGGCTTTCAGCCGCGGAGTTTTTTGCCTATGCAAAGCCCCAGACGGAAGACTTTGTTAAAGGATGGACAACCCAGACACCAACTTCATACTATGGGATTATGGGAGGAGACATTCCTCTCATCCAAAGAGATTCCGGCAAAGCCTTCCCAGAGAGAGATGTTTCGGTTGTTTCGGTGAACGTTTCCCCAAACTATGTGATTGCGGGAACTGACGTTCAAATAAGCTATTCAGTGAGAAACAAGGGCGGCAAAATTGGAATCTTCAACATAAACGTACGCTCCAATTACAGCCAGATAGCGAACCAGAGCATTTCGCTCGGACCTTACCAAACCCAAAGCTTTGTTTACGCATGGGACACGACAGGTTTGTGTAATGGTACTTACTTGGTAACGATTTCGGCAAGGATAACTCCATGCGAAAGCGGCATTAGCGACAACTCTCTTGCTGACGGAAGCGTCTACGTTCAGCAAAAAGGATTGCTCATTGTGCCAGATCAATACTTGACGATTCAAGATGCTGTGAACAATGCAAGCCCATTCGACACGATTAGGGTTCGGACTGGACTGTACATCGAAAATGTGATTGTCGACAAGCCTCTTGCGCTAGAGGGTGAAAACAGCTTCTCCACGATCGTAGATGGCAACGTAACGGGCATAGGCATCCAAGTGGTTGCCTGCAATGTAAGTATCAGCAACTTTACGATACAGAATTGTGCGTATGGTTTGCGGCTGTTCGATTCCTCTGAAGATATAGTTGCAGACAACATTTTCACATCAAACGTCTATGGCTTATTCCTTCAGCAATCAGGCAACAACACCTTCAGCAACAACACTTTCACCACGAATAATTACAGCATAGGCGTGAGAGGAACAGAAATCTCATATTTTATCAATTCCATGGACAGTTCCAATACTGTAAACGGAAAACCAGTTTACTACCTGATTGATCAACACGATGGCGAAGTCCCTTCAGACGCTGGATTCATCGCCTTGATAAACTCGACAGGAATGAAAGTTGCTGACGCAAACATACAGAACAGCTACGACGGCATACTGCTTGTAAACAGTTCCTACACGATCATAGAAGACTGTAACTTGACAGCTAATTACTATGGATTGTCCTTCATCTTCTCTTCACAGATCACAGCCGCCTACAACAATATTGTCATTTGCTCTTATGGCGCAGAAGCAATTTTCTCCGACAACTGCCTCGTTTGCCTCAACAATTTCGTCAACAACACGAACCCTGTATACGTATACGAATCGCAACTAAGTTGGTATTCGGAAGAATGTGGCAATTTCTGGAGCGACTACTTTGGATACGATTTCAACCAAGACGGCATCGGCGACTTTTCATATCCGATTCCAGGAGCACAATCTGACAGTTTTCCACTCATGGCTCCCGTCCAAAGATTTTATGCTGGAACATGGGGTGCCACAAGCTTCCATGTTGCGACAGTAAGCAATTGCGCCGTTAGCTCTTTCAGCTTCAATAACAACACCATGACAATAAGTTTCAACGTCACTGGACTTGATGACGGAACTGGATTCTGCCGCTTAAACATTCCAAAAGATCTTCTTGACTGTCCAGAAGGGATAGATAGCTGGAAAATACTTTGCGACGGTGCGGACATTTCAGTTCAGTGTAACAAGTGGGAAGATACTTCTTTCACGTCTATCTACATTCCATGCAGTAGTGGCTTGCATTCCATTAGAGTAATTGGCACCAAAGCGGTGCCCGAGTTTCCATCATCTATGCTCATAGCGCTTTTGGCACTGCTAAGTCTGACAATTGCATTGGTCATGAAGAAACGTTTCCATGATGCCAAGCTTGTCAATTGACTTGACTATTGCATAATGAGCTGAAAACAAAAACTTATATTGTATATTGCTATACAATACTCTCTACAGGAGCAACAAAATGAGCGCCCAACAGAAAAACGAAGAAATCCGCTGGCAAGTCATAAGAGCCATGCTTGAAGAATTCCCCACACTGAAGCAGAAAGTCAAAGACTACCTAAAGAAACATGATTCAAAACAATAGCTCAAATTTGCAGTAACATCCGAAAGTCTTCGGTTGGTCGCTGTTCGCTCAGTAAAATTGATTCTTTTTGTTGAGAAGGTGCGGAGGCGGAATCTTCACACCATTCTTGCCGTTGTCTTCATTTTCCGTTTTTAGTAACTCGCTTATCTCTCTGTAGCGTTGGAGAAAATCCAATCCTTTTTCTGTTGCCTTGTAGATTTCTTTTCTGTTTTGGTCTAGGGTTTGCAGCAAGCGAATTTTCAGCATGAACGCAAGATACTCGTTGAGCTGTGTGAAGCTCAAGTTTGCGCGATACATAATCTGGGTTTTCAGCGTTCCATCTTTCGCTATATCCAAGACTTCAGCCATGATGTAGAGCTTGTCTCTTCTCTTAGGAGAGGAAGCTGTTGAGCTCCAAGGACTCAATTCTATAGTACTCCTTCAGAACTTTCCTCTATAACAAAAACGCTCCACCGCACGGTTTAAACTGTACTTCGCAAGCTTGACTATTTCAAAAATCGAAATATTCTCTAGAACAAACTTCTAGAAGCCAACACAACTTCGATAAAGGCTTTATCCTCTACGGAACAGGTAATGAAGAGACGAGGTGAATCGTTTGCTCATCGGCTTGATGGCAGACACACATGACAACATCCCCATAATTGACAAGGCAATCAAAACGTTCAATGAGAAAAACGTTGAACTTGTTCTGCACGCAGGAGACTACGTGGCTCCCTTTGTGATTCCTCATTTCAAAAATCTTCACGCTCGACTCATAGGAGTCTTCGGCAATAACGACGGCGACCACGAACTCCTCAAAAAGAGATTCAACGAAAACAAAAGATTTGAAATCCGCGGAAACTTCGCAGCATTAACCGTCGACAACCTGAAAATAGCATTATTGCATGGAAACGAGACGGAACTATTAGGGTCACTTATCGAAAATGGAGGCTTCGACGTAGTAGTTCATGCACATACGCACAATGCCGAGGTCTACAAGAAAGGCAAAACGCTCGTAATTAATCCTGGTGAAGTCTGCGGGTATTTGACAGGAAAGTCAACGATTGCACTGCTTGACACGGCTAAACCTGAAGCCAATATAATTGAGATCTGAGTTCACGCTAGAAGTGATCTAATGAAAGTGAGCAGCTTCAGAAAGCAGGAAGACAATTGGAGAAAGCTACTGAAAGCTGACTCGATAGAATGGCTTCTCGCTGGCGAGCCTTGGGTCGTCTATCGCACGTTGATTGATCTTCTAGAAACTGACCAGAAAGACAGGGCAGTCATTTCTGCAAGATTAGCAATTCGCGAGCACCCATTCGTCAAGAGGATTTTTGCAGGCTTGAACGAAAACGGCTATTGGGGAAAGCCCAAGGACATTCACACTTGGTGGCCAAAGAAAGACACTACGTTTTGGTTGCTTCCAGTTTTGGCAGACTTCGGCTTCACCGTGCAAGACGAAAGAATCGCAAGAGCATGCGAGTACGTGTTGAGCGCACAGTTGCAGTCTGGAGGGTTCGGGTGGGATCCACCTACGAAACCGGGGGATTGTCACAGTGCCATCATAATTGAATCGTTAGCGAAGCTGGGGCTTTTGCAGGATGCGAGAGTGCGCAGAGCCTATAAATGGCTTGTAAATCGGCAGCGTCTTGACGGTGGCTTCTGGTGCAAGGACACTGGGCAGGTTGGTGGACCTAGAGAGAAGGAGCCAAGTTGTGCCATGGCTGCAATGTTCGTGCTTGGGGCAATTGCTCAGAACCCAGAGCTTCATAACTCTGAGGTCGCGAAAAAGGGAGTTGATTTTCTTTTTGAGTGCTGGGAGAAGAGAGGTAAAATAAGGTTTGCAGGTCATGACAGTCAAATTGGCACTGACTGGGACAGGCTCAAATATCCTTTCACGGATTACAAAATCCTGAAGTTCCTAGACGTCCTTTCTCAATTTGACTATGCGTGGGGTCGGCTTCGAGAATCAGAAATGATTGATGTTCTTCTCTCAAAGCAAGATAAACAAGGGAGATTCATGCCTGAATCGATTGTCAAGATGTGGTCTGATTTTGATTTTGGACAAAAAGAGCAGCCGTCAAGATGGGTTACTTTCTTAGTTTTGCGGATACTCAAGAGAATCTATGGATAATGCTTGTGGTCAGCTTTTGTTGAATGGTTGCTTCTTCTGGTTTGCCAGTTCAAACAGTTCTCGAAGTTTTTGATCACTTGCTCCATTTCTCATAGGCGTCAGAAAATCTATGAGGTCACCGTTTTTCATCAGACACGTTTTGAGCTTTCCGTCACTTGTCACTCGGAGACGTGTGCAGTGCTTGCAGAACTCTGCATTTTCTATTGGATGCACTACTTCAACCTTTACGTCTGGCAAGTGATAGACTCGACGACTTTGCATGAACTGTCTCGTTTCCACTTTCAATGCTTTTTGTTTCAGCAAATCCTCGAATTCGTCCAGCGATTTATGGTGTATGGCGTAGTAGGAGTCTGTTATGTTTATGCGTTCAAGCTCAATCAACTGCAAAGCTGTGCCAGTCTTTCCTGCAAAATCCATCATGTGCAAAACGGAGCTTTCATTGATGTCTTTCAATAGGAGCATGTTGATTTTGACAGGACAAAATCCAGCCTTAACAGTCGCTTCAATTCCCCTTAAAGTCTCTTCTACGTTTCCGCCCGTCAGTTTGTGGTAAATGTCTGCGTCAAGCGTTGGCAGACTGACATTCACTCGTTTCAATCCGCTTTCATGCAGTTCTTTGGCTAAAGGTGCAAGCTTTGATGCATTCGTCGTCATTGAAAGATCCATCAAGCCTTGTATCGAGGATATTCCTTTGACAATTTCCACGATGTCGTTCCGCACGAGCGGTTCTCCGCCCGTCAATTTGACTCGAGAGATTCCCATCGCTACTGCGGTTCTGACGATGCGAACAATTTCTTCAACAGTCATCTCCGTGACATCGTTGCTTTCGCTTTTTGTTTCGCCTTCGCCGTGACAGTAGGAGCAACGTAGATTGCAGCGTCGGGTGACTGCTACTCGAAGGTTGAGTAAAGGACGACCGTAGGCGTCTGTCAGTACCATCGTTATTCCCGAGCGTGCTTAACGATGTGAGCAGCCTCGGGCAATATAAGCCTTTCAATACAAAGCCGAACAGCATCAGGAGAGCCTGGAATACAGAATATCGCCTTACCTTTTGACACACCTGCTATAGCGCGTGACAAAACCGCCGCAGACCCAATCTCGTCGAAGCTTAATCTCCTGAAAATCTCGCCAAACCCAGGCAATACTTTCTCTAGAAAAGGCGAAACGGTCTCAATGGTTACATCAGAAGGGGCTATGCCTGTGCCTCCGCAGAAAATTGTGGCATCTAAGCCTTCTGAGAAGAGCGCGGAGCATACGCACTCTTCTATCATGGGGCGATCATCAGATACTGTTTTTCGAAGCATTACTGTGTGTCCAGCTTTTTTTAGCATGGATTCGATTGTGTCACCTGATATGTCTTCGACTTTTCCATGCTTCTTGAGTTGTTCGTAGCGGGAGGAACTGACTGTGAATATGGCGAAGTTCAGTTTTTCTGGGGCTTCTGCCTTATGTTTTCTTGCGCTTTCGCTCATTTGCTGCGCCTTCTTTGATCTTTCTGAGGACACGAATATTCTTGATTACGGTTGTCGGGTACTGTCCATCTTGGTCTTTTTCGTATTGTTTAACCATGTCCCAAACTGTCAAGAGACTAGTGGCAACCGCAGTCAAGGCTTCCATTTCAACGCCTGTTTGAGCTCTGGTTTTAACATGCGATGTAATCTGCACAATGTTTCCACCCACGAATTTCGCATCTACTTCAACCTTCGTCAACGGCAGCGGATGACAAAGTGGAATCAGAGTGCTAGTTTTTTTGGCTGCAAGGATTCCAGCGATTTTTGCGGTTGAAAGGGGGTCTCCTTTCGCTGTTTTTCCTTCTTTGATTAACTGTATAGTTTCAGATCTCAGTGTGATAGTGCCTCTTGCAGTGGCTTCCCGATAGACTTCGGGTTTTTCCGTTATGTCGATCATCATCACGTTTGCCTCATTTTTTCTTGGTCGTGTTCCAGCACGTCTGATGAGAGAAGCTGCTTCTTCGTTTTTGTGTTTGCTTTTTGGGCGGTTTTGGTGGCTGACTGTTGGAATGCGTTTTTGTTTATCTTTATTAGATTCATGCGTTATCGTTTCAGATCACTTCCTTTTCATTGCGAGATTTTTTCCCACGTTTCTATAAGATTCTGCACAGCTTTAGTCTTGGCGGACCGTTCATTCAGTCTATAAAGGCGTATTCTCCCGAACACTTTAAGCTGCAGAATCCCCTCATCTTCCAGAACTTTAAGGTGTCCCCTAGTCGTTTTGTAGTTCACACCCAATCTGCGGGCGATCTCAGAAACGTTAAGCTCGCCAATCTGGTTTAGCATTTTCAGGATTTTCATTCTGAGTCTTGAACTGAAGACATTTTCCACATTCAAATTTCTCACGTGCTCCGTTTTTCCAGTAAAGCTGTCAATTCCTTCTCAAGCTCCTGGGCTGGAATTCTGGGCAAGTAAATGAGTGTTGATCT
>Ga0315268_10007945_pt1 | contig 11111 bp, 15 predicted proteins | sample C1_top_MG_FD_204535 | JGI IMG/M metagenome (GOLD analysis project Ga0315268, IMG submission 204535) | Sediment microbial communities from Yellowstone Lake, YNP, Wyoming, USA - C1_top | ecosystem: Environmental > Aquatic > Freshwater > Lake > Sediment | place: USA: Wyoming | collected 2017-08-01 | reverse complement strand
TGGATGAGGTTGACCGAAAGATAATTTCGCAGCTTCAGCTTGATGGCCGAACAACATTGGAGGAATTGGCCAAAATCGTTGGGTACACAAGCATGGGAACCAAGAAAAGACTGCAGAAACTCATGAATCAAAACGCAATTAAGGTTTCAGCCCTGATTAATCCATTCTCCTTTAAGCTTCTCCCAGCCATCGTAATGCTTGAAATGGAAAGCGCTGAAGCGATGCAAAATCTCATAGAGAGATTCAAAGACTGTCCCCGAGTGGTCCACATCTTTAAGACGATAGGAGGCTACAACCTCATCGCCCTCGTCGTCGCGGAAGACCAGGACACCCTTGAGAGCATATCTCTGGAGAAATGTTCCCTGAGAAGCAGCGCAGGCATACGCAGATCAGAGTTCTACCCTATCGGCGACATCCACTTCTCCCCATTTCTTCCAGTTAGAGAACACCTCACTCACAAAGAAAGGACGGTTGCTCCGTGTAAGGTTGACTGTGGACCCTGCACTCGATATGAGACCAAAAAATGCGTCGGTTGCCCAGCGACAACGCACTACACGGGCACACTATAGTTGGGGAAGTATCTACGTGAACAAAACAAAATTTAGTCAAACCATTACACTTAGAGAAGTTGACGATGCAGAGATAATTAGTTTGGTAGATAACTCGGTGGATTTCCTGTCTACGATTGAGAAGAAGGAAGTTCAACAAGTCAGAGAATGGGTAAGAGAACAAAAAGGCGAGGAATGGATGAGAGAACATTTCCGCCTTCCTATGGCTGAGCACGGATTCTCAATGTTCATCAGCGTTTTCTCTCACGAAGAATCCTCCCATATCTTATTTGACACAGGCGGTAGCTCAGACGGTGCTGTGACGAACGCGCAGAGGATGGGCTTGAACCTTAATGAGGTTGAGTGCGTTGTACTTTCTCATGGGCATTATGATCATTGCGGTGGACTGCTGGCCGCTTTAAAAGTCATTAACAAGGCTAAGTTACCAATAATTGTTCACGATGATATGTTTAAGACCAGAGGCGTAGCCAACCCTAATGGTTCTATAAGAGAATATCCAAAGTTCCCAACAGAAGATCAAGTAATGTCAGCCGCATACGTCAAAACGAAGCGCCCGTACCTCGTAGGTCACGATATGTTGCTTATCACAGGTGAAATCCCACGTGAAACAGACTTCGAAAAAGGATTTCCGCAGCACAGAGTCTTAAACGGTGGCAAATGGCAACCTGATCCTTACGTTTGGGATGACCGGGCGATCATTATCAATGTTAGGAATAAAGGTCTGGTTGTGGTATCCGGCTGTGCTCACGCTGGCATAATCAACACGATACGTTACGCGCAAAGAATTACAGGAGTTACAGATATCTACGCCGTAATGGGCGGTTTCCATCTAGCCGGAAAAGAATGCGAGTCAAGAATAGGCCAAACGGTCGAGCAATTAAAGCTGCTAGACCCTAAACTTCTGGCACCTTCACACTGCACAGGCTGGAGAGGAATTCATACGATGGCTGAAGCACTTCCACATGCCTTCATTTGGAACAGCGTTGGAAATATATACCGATTTTAATTAGACATACAGTCCACGAATAGCATGATACTTTCTATCCATAAATCAGAGCGCAACACCGAACATCTTCGCAAAGGGCACCTTAGCCAAGTCGTTAATCAACAGGCAGGCCACGAACCCGTAAGCCAGTATGAAGAAAAACTCTAAACTGGTTATCGAAGCCAACCCAGGTAATCCTATCGTAGAAATTACATATACTATTGCTGTGTTGATGACAAGTGCAAATGTAAGCCATAGACTTGGCCTCGAATCCCAGAAGTGCCTCCTCTCCCGTATCGAGAGGACGGTGTAGTACCCCGACAGCGTCAGCCAGACGAAAATGAAGGTCTGCAGCTTCTCGATACTAGAGTTCAGACCGAAGTATCCCATTCCGATGTACAGGATTAGCAAGGATTCTGCTACTATTAGTGACCCGTATGACACGCCTAATTTGACGAGACCAGTTGTTTTCTCTTTCTCGGGCTTCTCGGAGAATCTGACCTTGTCGGTTGAGATGGAGAGGGTTACGTAGTCGCTTAGGAAGAGCAGCAGGATCATGTTGAAGGTCGAGACGACGAAATTGCCGGTGAGGATGAAGGCGAGGACGATGAAGACGACCCGCTTGAAGGTTCTGATGATCTTGTTAATGGTCCAAGTGGATATTCTCTGGTAGACCATCCTCCCGATGACGACCATGTCGAAAATTCCCTCGAAGCCCTCAAGGGACAGGACGACGCTTGAAGACTTCTTCGCGATATCTGTAGCGTTGCTAACCGCTATGCCAACCTCTGCCTGCTTCAGGGCTGGTGCATCGTTAACACCATCGCCAGTCATACCAACGACGTGGCCTCTAGCCTGCAATTTCTTCACGATCAAATATTTGTCCTCAGGATAAATCTCGGCGAAACCGTCACTCTCTTCCATGGTCTTCAAAGTATTCTCATCGTCAAGGTGGTTCTTCAAATCGGTTATGCGGCTGATTTTATTTCCTAACCCGGCCTGGCTAGCAACCTCCTTTGCAATAGCGAGAGCATCTCCAGTCAGCATCTTGACCGAGATCCCAAGTTTTTTCAGCTCACTGATGAGGTGAGGCGAGTCCTCCCTGGGCTTATCATTGAGAGCAGCTACTCCGGTGAGCTCCACTTCTTCTCTGGAACCTCCCTTGGCCACAGCGAGGATCCTATAACCTTTCACCACAAACCCATCGATGTCTCGTTCTATCTTGTCGAGTCCATCGTGGCAGTCTCCGCAGAGCGCCATGATTGTTTTAACAGCCCCTTTAACAACATAGAACTCTTCCTTCTCGAACTTGACGGAAGCCTCTGTTCTACGTGTTGAAGGATCAAACGGGGTAAAGCTGACCTGATCATAGCTTGCCACGGGCAGTTGCATCTCCTTGGCTTTGGAGATGAAGGCAAGGTCAATGGGGTCTTGGTTCGCTTCTTGAGATGCCAACGCTCCATAGAGCACCACCTCCTCCTTCGTGTGCGGCCCAACTGGAAGGACATCGGCCAGGGTGAGCCGGTTCATGGTAATCGTCCCCGTCTTGTCTGCGCAGAGAATGTCCATAGACGCCGCATCCTCCACAGCGTCGAGTCGCGTCACAACTGCCCCTTTCCTTGACAGCTCCAATGAGCCAAGAGCCATACTGATGGTGAACATCGTGGGCAGAGCAACAGGAATAGCTGACACAAGCAAAACTACGGTTAGGGGCGCTATCTCAGTAGGATCAATTCCTCTGAACAAAGCAAGACCCATACCAACGGCGACTGAGGCGACGACCATGACTAGAAGCCATCTTACCACCTTCGCTATCGTTTCCTCAATGTGCATTTTTGGCTTTGCAGTCTGCACAAGCTCAGCTGTCCGTCCAAAATACGTCTTCAACCCAGTGGCTGTCACGGTTCCGGTTGTCTCGCCGCTACTTACCGTGGAGCCTGAATAGAGCAAATCACCCGTCTTCTTCTCAATGGCTAATGACTCTCCAGTGAGAGCAGATTGATCTACATCTACACAGCCTTCGACAACCTGAACATCAGCTGGGGCTAGATCACCGGCTCGGAGACGCACTATATCTCCGGGAACCAGTTCCCTAGCAGGTAGAACGACCCATACTCCGCCTCTCTTGACCCGCGTCTTCACAGCAAGCTTCTGCCTTAGAAGGTCAACTGCGCTACTTGCCTTCTCCTCCTGTATGAAGCTCACTACAGCGTTGAAGACGAGGAGTATTATTATTACGTAGGCTTCGAGGTATTTTCCGAGAATCCATTCCATGATGACCGTGAACTCAAGCATCCAAGAGGTCAAGCCCCAAAACTTGGTAGCGAATTTCAGAATCGGATTAGGCTTCTTTTCAGGCACCTCGTTATATCCATACTCGACTAATCTCTTCTTAGTCTCCTCTAGACTGAGACCATTAACAGTGTCTGTCTGCAAGTCTACAGGGTGATCATGTTCGTTCATTTAACTGGCCCTATTCCAAGGAATATACCTTTTTTGGGTTAATCAGCTCACTATATGCAATTTCCACACTTTTTATTTAATAATATTGCAACGTTATTTAGAAGCTAGCTCTAATAAAATGGCATCATATTAGAACTGAAGAAGGAAAAAAGGATGGCTCGAAAGAAAGTACAGCAAATACTCACGAATGATCTAGTGAATAAGGCTGTGAAGTTCCATGGTCATTTTGGTCCATTTCTAATCCTCGGATTAAAAGCTGGTCTACTCGGCATAAGTTATCTTGGAAAAAACTATTTCGAGCTCAAAGCAACTGTCTCTACTAACCTAATTCCCCCTCGTTCATGTTTCATCGATGGTATACAATTTGTTTCAGGTTGCACCACCGGGAAAGGCAATCTTAAAATCCAAACCAGCCAAGAAGTTGCAGTCAAATTTACCAGAGCTGAACGTAAAATCAGTCTAACAGTTAGAGACGCTATCTTGAAAACATTAGACCAATTAACATCTGAGGAACAAGTGGAAATCTCAGGAAAAGAACTCTTACAAAAAACCGACGATGAATTATTTCTAATAGATAAAAACTGAAACAACAGCAGGCAATCGGCGTGCGCTAAGTATCAAAATACCCCTTCCCAATTATTTAGATACGATGTGCGCGATTCCAACTCCCAATGATATGATGACACGGTCTGCTTTATTGTGTTAGATCTTTCATTTTATGGGCAGGGATTCGTTTATACATCGAAGCACATTGTTCCCTGTTCTTGTTTTCCCTTGTTGCTGCCCACTCGATGAGAGGTATGATTGATTTCCTCAGTTCCACCCCATCATGGGTAAGCGAATACTCTACTCGTGGAGGTATTTCAGAGAATGATTCCCTCGTGATTAAGCCTTCTTTCTGAAGATCCTTCAACGTGTCCGAGAGGGTTTTGGGGCTGACGCGCCCTAACTCGCCCATAAGATTATTGAATCTTAACTTTTCGTAATTGCCGATTGCGTTTACAATCAAGAGCGTCCACTTCTTGGTTATGACGTCTATAATAGCGCGCGCCATCCATTCAAGATTCTTTCTTTTTCTTTAGTCCTAGTAACTCAAGCAGTTTCTCGCTGTCTTTCCGTCTCCTTTCCTCTTCATCTACGTGTTTCTTCTGAGTCTTAGCTGGTAAACCCTTCTTGATGCGCTCGATGACTTCCTTTTCTTTTTCGCTCAGTTCAGGTCTCCAAGGCTCTGTCACCTTCATGGAAATCTTCTGACAGATGGGCGGTTCTGGCCATGCTCCGAGATCGTAGAGGCTGTAGCCCAGGAACTCGACAGGCTTCTCCTGTATGCAGGACCATACGGCTTTCTTGACGTTTTCCGGGTTCATTCCTTGTCTCGGATCGTCTTCAGATATCAAGTTCACTATCGCTATTTGCTTCCTGAACCTTTCTATAGCTTCAAGAGAGATGTTTGGAAGGTAGGGTGCTGGAGCCTTGGCGCCTAGAATTGTTCGTCTCTTATCATCTGCTACACCGTTCTTTACAAGGTTGAGAAGCGCGTCAGCAGTGAGATGACCCTGCGACTCCCTCCAACACAAAACTAAATAACGGATGTTCGGGTTAGCTACAACATTCACGATGACCTTTTCCAAGCCAATGTTTTCCGTCTGCAACGTTCCAGCGAGGGCTGCACCACTCTCTACAGCGGCTTCAACAAGTTTGATGAGCTCGGGTGGAATTTTGAAGTCGTAGGTGTCGAGGATGGCTACGACTGCTACTGAAGAGTAATCGTTGCCTCGCAGATAGCGGCCAGTCTCAGGAGGGTACTCTGAAGGAGGATTGACTTTTAGAATTTCATACCCTATTATTTTGATTGCTTGCTCTGGACACTTCACTTCACAGGCTCGGCAAGCAAAACACTGGTCTTCAGCAACCACTTTCGAGGTTTTTTTATTCTCATGTTCCAGCAGCTCGAACACTGCCATAGGACAAACATCGACACATATACCACAACCAGAACATTTTTCTAAATCAATTTTAACTTCGGCCATGAACCAACTCCTCTGCCTTGACAAGTTATGGTGCTTTGAATCCTTTTACTCCTCTAAAGATGGCTTGTTCAAGCTCTTTCTCACCGAAATCTGGAGGAAGCTTAAATTTTCCATTTACCACCACACATATGTCTTGGACTCCGTACTCTGAAGCTTCTGAAGACTTGGTTGACTTGATTTGAACGTCTATTGAGTCTTTATACTTTGACGTTGCCTGTCCCACTTTTTCCATGAGTGGCGCAAAATTGCAGATACAAGAACCCAGAGGTACAAACACTTCGACTTTCACTTTACTTCTCTTCATCTTTACCAACCTCCCAATACGTACCCAATCATCACAATACCGATTATAACAAAGGCTGCTCCAAAAATCTTTGTTAACCACTCCCCCGTTAGAGCTGTTTTCTTGCTTAGGGCACCGCGTGCTGTCGCTAAGAGGGTACTGAGGAAAATGACAGGTAACCCATGACCCAAACCAAAGCTGAACAGCAGAAGACCGCCATGATAGGGGGTTGGTGCGCTAAATATAGTTAACAGAATGGCAGGCAAAACCAACGCTAGGGAGCATGGGCCCAAGGCTAGAGAAATGACTGCTCCGAACAGGAATGAGCCCACAACATAATTGTATTGTGAGAACCGTGTCAAAGCGGTCATCTTCATCATGTTGACTCGTTCAGTAAGAGCATTACTGGCCTTGCTGGCAATGTTGATGTTTTTGAACAAGCCTAAGTTGTTGATGCCAAAGAACACGAGGAGAACCCCTGCCAAGCCGTAGAAGAGGCGGTAACTGACTTGGCCTATTGGAATAAGAGCGGATAGGGCGTAGCCGAGGACGAAGAAGACGAGGCACATGGCTAAGGTGAAGCTGCATCCAATGATGAAGCCTTTCCGCATATTTTTACTGGTTCCCACCGCGTAAGTCAGGTACACGGATATGAGGGCAATGGAGCATGGCGATAGGAACGTTGCGACTCCTAATGAGAATAGCCCAATGAGTTCTTCAAACATTATTCATCAAACGCCTAAAAGCTGATTTATCTTTGCAGACAGCGTGGTAGACGTGATTCCTTCAGTGTACACTGTATTGACATTGAAGGCCTTGTCGATGAGGAGGATTGTTCCGTCAAGGATGGAATAGGACTTATATGCTTCCACTATCTCCAGTTTCCCATCATCGTAGTCATTTCCAAAAGTCCAAGTGATCCCGTATTTGGTACGGATAAGCCCCAAGTCATTGCTTGAACAGGTTGATACCGCCACCGTCACGACCGAAATCGAGTGATCGCCACAATGAGCCATGCAGACCGTTTTTAATTGTTTGAGTTGATTATCGTTGATGGTATTGTATTGTCCACTACAGCCTACCGCCATAAAGTGTATGGCGATGACTTTTCCACTCGATTGATTGAGGATGAATTGATTCCCATTGATATCTTTTAAAATGAAATTTGCCGCAGAACCTATCACTGGAGGAGTATTCGTTTCACCGCCAATTGCTGGAGGGAGCTGATTAAAGTATTGCCATATTCCGTACGCTCCAAAGAACAAGGCAACCAGCAAAACGCCAACGAGTATTTTACCTCTCGACCCTCGCCTTGATTTTTTCTTCTTTTCTGCTTTTCGTTTAGGCATAAATTTGGCACTCCTCCAGTAACCTGTTTATTGCAGCTCTGTGTTCGTTGCCTTGCTGTAGGCGTGGTAGACCTGTTTCGCTCTAGCTGCAGGAATCGCTTTCTTCGAGAGACCATCTAACCCCTCCACGATCATCTCCAATAACGGGGCGGGAATACCGATGAACATATCCTCCCTAGGTGTATCTGTGGAGTCGCGACACCCATAGCACCCAGGACTCGCGTTTATCTCTCCAGTCAGGTATGGCACAACTGTGGAGTCCACGCAGCAACACTGGAAGATCGAAGTGCTGAAACTCAGCCGACCCCCTGCCTTGAAGGTTCTTGCGAGGCATAGCCACATCACCTGTTCTGGAAGACCCTCCACCACAACCACGTCCGGTTCCAGAGGGAACTCGTCCAATGGACCTACCACGAGGGCGGATATGGAGTTCGGCTTCAGTCTCGGCATGGTGCGCATGGTCTCCGCTGCGGCTTCAGGGCTCTCGTAGAGGCCTAGCGTGTGCAGCATCTTTCCGCTGGAAATCATTTCAGGTAGTGGCGCGAATCCGAAGGCTGCTGCAGCAGCGGGACAGGCCAGCTGGTCAGGTGTTAAGAGGAGGGTGTCGCCATGTCTGGCCAGCATGAGTAGTTGACAATGCCTGGACCGTTTATCAGGTGTCTTAATGTTTTTTGGTATTTCTTCGCCAGGTTTTATCAGTCTTACCGCGGTTGGCGAGTGCGGCAGCTCGAGTATCTGCTTCATTTTTTCAGCTGTTACTCTAAGACTCATCATTTTACCTTCTTTATAACCTCTGTATTGAATCGACTATTTTTTGTGGATTATTCGCTCTCTGTTGTCTTTGAGCTCGTTTCGACTTGTTACTAAAATGTTTTTCTTTTTGATGATTTTGTGCAGATATGAGAGCGATGGGAAACTTATGGCGTACACCGGACACGTGTTTGCGCATGTCACGCAGCCCACTTTACACTTCAATGGTGCGACCACCACGGGCTTGTTCTTCTCAAAGTCGAATGCATAGACGTTGGCGCTGCACCCAAGGAGGTATAATCCGCAGCCTATGCAGAGTTCGTCTTCAACCGTGGGGTGCCATTCAACTTCCTCACGTGGAACGCCGTGCCATTTATTAATTTTTTTCTCCATGAGTCCACCTCCTAATTACTAGCGTGCACTAATTACTCAATTATTCTTCATAGATACAACTCTATTCGATTCTTTGTCCTTTTGAAGACGTTTTTCCACCGCTGAGCGCATGCTAGGTTTATTTTTCGGTTTTGCCTTTAAGCTTCAGATGCTCAGCCTCAACTTTCTTCTTCAAAACTTCGAAATACACGTTTGGAGCGAGCAGATTCTCTTTATCCGTTTCAAAGTCCGTGACCTCAATCTTGGTGAACCAGCCTTCCCCGTAGGGGTCTTGGTTTACGAGCTCTGGCTTCTCTCGAAGCTTTTCGTTAACCTCTCTAACGATTCCAGCTACAGGAGATATCAGGTCGAGCATGGTCTTGATTGCCTCGAAGGTACCAGCTTCACCAAACTGTTCCACTTCAGTGCCTAGGTTAGGTAGCTCAACATAGATAATATCACTGGCCATGTTCTGTAAGAAGTCGGTAATTCCAAGGGTCGCGATGTTTCCATCCAGTTTTGCCCAGCAATCATTCTCATTGTAGAAACGGTCTTTTGGAACCTTAAACGTCCATTTGTCCACTTTAATCTCGTAGGGTTCCTCAGTCAATTTAATCACTCATCCTTCTGCGAGTTTATCGATGATCGATGCAACTTCTTCAGCAATTATTTCCGCGAGTTTTGCGCCATCAGATCCTATATCGGATGCTGACTTTGGCACTAGGCCATGTTTCTTTGCGCTGTCTGGAACCATGATTCTTCCCCGGATTTTTCCGCCAGTCTTGACGACGAGTTTGGTTGCGCACCTCTCGGCGCAGCCATCGACAGCGACCACAGGCAGAGTTTTAACCAGTTCAGAATATGAGCTAACACCCGCTAATAGTGGCGGGAGACAGACCAATTCAGTTTTTCCAGGTCTAAGCACTTCTACCACCTTAAAGACACTCTCACGAGCGACAGCACCTAAAGCCTTATCCATACCCGCGCATGCTACCACCACGACTTTTCCACTGCCCATTATTCTTCTCTCCCCGTTGGATGTCTCTTCTGTTCTAAAGCTTCGTCCACCTTCTTCGCTATCTCTTCCGCCACTTTTTCAGCTAACACTAATTCCTCTGCACTTGGGTCGTCTCTTGACTTCAGCTTGAGCTGAGGATATTTCTTCAGAATATCTGTAATCACAATGGTTGCGGTGGGCTTGCCGCTATATTTCTTTGTCCCGATTTCAGCACATCTCTTCTCGCAGCCATCCACCGTTATGGTGGGGAAGACGCGGGCAAAGGCTCTCTCATCCTCCCCCCCAGCTAAGAAGAGGGGAAGACAAATCGTCACCGTCTCCTCAGGCCTTAGCTTCTCCAATACGAGTCGCGTGGCGATTCTGGAGATCGTTCCCTCTGGAATCTCCTCACCGCTACAGGAAACTATACCAACCTTATTCGATGCCATCCCCATTATTCATCAGCTCCTATTTTGTCAACTTCCTTGACTACTTCGTCGGCTAGGAAGCTTGCCAACTTCTCACCCTCGACATTGAGCTTGATAACGCCCTCAGGCTTCAAGCCTCTATGGTTGCGTAGGATATCTGTGACCATTATGCTCTTTACCAGCTTACCTTTTGAGGCTTCAATATTCTTCTTTGAACACTGAGAGGGACAGCCATCGATCGAAATGCAGGGGGTCTCACGGATCTTCTTCAGTGTTTCCTCATCGCCAATGGTGAGTAAGGCGAGACAGGTCGTTGTCGTTTGGTCGGGTCTGAGTTCTTCAACGACCTTGTATGTTGCTTTTCTTCCAACGGTTCCCAGGGATTTACCTATTCCACTGCAGGGAATGATGAAAATATTCTTTTTGGGCACTTCTTTTCGCCTCTAGTAGCCTCTCTTCTCTTTGATTATTTTAAGGATCACGGGTTTACTTGGAAAAGTCAGCGCATCTACCGCACAGACTTTCCGGCAGCTCCTACAGAAGACGACACAGTTATCAGGGTTCTTAATTATGAGCTTCGGTGGGTTGCCTTCAACACTGTAAACGTTGTGAGGACAGAATTTGAGGCATTGGGGTTCCCCCTCACACAGATTACATTTCTCATAGTCGATGATGGGACACCACGGGATTTCCTTGCGTGGTACCCCCATGTAAGCTTCTTCAGACATCTTTTCCAGCCTCTTTTAGAGCAGTCTTTACGACGTTCAAAGCATCTTCTAATTTCATGTTCCTGACATCTAGAGGGATCAGATCCTTGCTGATGTCTAGGCCAGCTTTTTCGAAGGCATCTCGGAAGAGTTTTTTCTGCATCACGGGTGCGCACCC
>Ga0315268_10007944_pt1 | contig 11111 bp, 11 predicted proteins | sample C1_top_MG_FD_204535 | JGI IMG/M metagenome (GOLD analysis project Ga0315268, IMG submission 204535) | Sediment microbial communities from Yellowstone Lake, YNP, Wyoming, USA - C1_top | ecosystem: Environmental > Aquatic > Freshwater > Lake > Sediment | place: USA: Wyoming | collected 2017-08-01 | reverse complement strand
AGTGCGTTTGTACAGAGGAGAGGTCCATCGAACGGATTTTGAAAAGGACAAAAGAGAATTACGAGTCGAATGCCTTGACCAAGGAAGCTTACTTAAACAATAAAGCCCTGTTTCAACCCATTGATACGGCAGATTTAAAAAACCGATTTAAGGCACTTCCGATCATTTACCTTATGATTGATACGGAATATGATACCTCTCCTGATTGGAAGGTTAGAAAAATAGAAAAAAGGACTTAGTCTCATAGTCTTATCGTCGAGTAGTCTTGCAATTTCTAATCATTGGCTACCGGACTATAAGACTATAGGACCACTGGACTAAATGACATGGACGAAGAACTTCAAATCTCCTCTCTCAGGGGAGCTCTCCTCCATCCCGAATTATATCCCGACCATCCTCAAACTATCCAATTGATTGAGACCCATATCTCCCTTCTTTTCTTAACAGGAAATTATGTTTACAAAATAAAAAAACCCGTCGATTTTGGCTTTTTGGATTTCACCTCTCTCGAAAAAAGGAAATTTTTTTGTGAGCAAGAGGTCAAATTGAACCGGCGGCTTTCACCGGATATTTATCTGGGCGTCATAAGGATTACAAAAGAAGGCGAACGGGTTTTATTGGAGGGCAAAGGGGAGTTGGTGGAGTATGCGGTTAAGATGAAACAGATTCCTGAAGAATTTTTGATGGATAAGTTACTTGAGAAAAAAAGGGTGACTCCCAAAATGATTGAAGCCCTCTCAGAAAAATTGGTGAGTTTCTATTTTGCCGCTGAGACAAATGATCGCATCAAAAGTTTTGCCAAACCTGAGCGCATCAAGCAGGATACGGATGAGAATTTCGAGCAGACAGAGAAATATATTGACGTGACGATTCCCAGGGAAGGTTATGAAGAGGTAAAGAATAGGACGAACGATTTTTTTAGAACGAAAGAGGAAATATTTTTTCAGAGGATCGCTTCGGATCGAATTCGCGATTGTCATGGAGACCTTCGATTAGAGCATATCTTCTGGGGGGAGGAAATCTCCATTTTCGATTGCATTGAATTCAATGAAAGGTTTCGCTATACGGATGTGGCAGCGGATATTGGTTTTTTAGCCATGGACCTCGATTACCACGGTAGGCAGGATCTTAGCGAACATCTTATTCGTGCTTTTATCGGGGAATCGGGAGACCAGGAATTAATAGAAGTGCTGAATTTCTACAAATCTTACAGGGCTTATGTTCGTGGAAAGGTGGAGAGTTTCCGTTTGGATGATCCCCATATCCCAGAAGGAGAAAAGAAGGAAGCCTTAAAGAGGGCCCAAAAGTATTTTAGCCTTGCCCACCGATATTCCCAGAGGTTTTAAGTTAAAATCTGAATACCTCCTCTTAACAAAACGCAATCTCCAATATCTATTCTTAAGAAGAAGATTTTAATTGACAAAAGTAGTATTCTGAATAAAAATCTTGTTTAGGAAATCCACCGAGTCGTTAATCATCTGACAACATAACCCCTAACCTATCATCTATAGGGGGATTCCATGGCTACCCAAGAAGTTAAACGAAAGCTCACTGCAATTCTCAATGCGGATGTGAAGGGTTACAGCCGTCTCATGGGGGATGCTTGAACAATCTTGCCGGAACCTACCGCTTACTGGGCCGATACGATGAATCGATCGCAACCTATAAGAAGTTACTCCAACGCGAACCCGAATACCTCCCTGCTCATGTCGGTCTCGCGGCGACCTATGCCTTGGCTGGCCGCCAGTAGGAGGCGCGCGGAGAGGCCGCGGAGGTCATGAGGATCGATCCCAAGTTCTCTTGGGAACGGTGGGTAAAAGGACTTCCTTACGATCAGTCTCGAAAAGATCGCATAGCCGACGCCCTGCGCAAGGCGGGGCTGAAGTGAGTGAAAGGGAACTTATAATCAAGTCCTTCTTTATTACACACATCTCTAACAATTGTTACCCACATGGTAAAAGTCAGCCTCGGCTATTGTGGGCTGCTCGGTGGCGATTTGTTAGGTACCAGTTTCTTTCAATAGGAGTTTAGCAGGCAAGTTTTTAATCGGATGGCCACAATTTTCCTCTTTCTTTTTTAAATCCTTGCATATGGCATGTAAATCAAAATTAAACTTCTCTGCATGCTTGCGCCGGGCTTCCCTTACTTCTTCAACAATTGGATCCTTCATTGTTATTCTCCAAGGATAAGGGGTCATGGTTCTTCAATGACATATTTATCTTTTCATTGACGCCTTTGTTTCGTCTTCTAAAATACCTGTGGCAACGGCAATACGTTATCTCTTGGTTTTCTTTTTGGGCAATCAATACCAAGTCACCGATACTTGACCGTTTTCCGTCCTTGTGGGGAGGCAAAGGGACGTGACGGAATTACCTTACGGGCTGGAGACCAATTCCAATTTAGGGTTGACAAGGCGTGATTCTGTGGGCGGAAGGAGCTTCTGGACTTTCACAATAACCATCGGCTGTTTTTCTTCTTTTTGGACTCTTGCCAACTCCATCGCCCGCTTATTAAAATCTGGATCGTCTTCCAGAAGCAAAACTACAAGGGCGCCTTTGGGGACTTGTTCTTCAACCTCTGGGTGGCTTATAAGGTACCGACTAAATTCAAAGCTTAACGTAAGGCTTTTGTCAAAGAATTCTTTTTCAGTCATCTTTATGTACCTCCTTTAGAAACCGGTCACGATACAATTCCCAATTTGTGCGAAGGTCCAATTCAGCAAATGTTAAGGTGCTACTATAATCTCCGATGAATAAAGGGGTCTTTTCTATTTTGCCATCGCCGTGGAATGTGTCTCGATGAGCGAATCCATGAGCAGTATCGTAACGAACGACAGGCTTCCATCTCCCTTCAATAAAAATTTCCAATTGAACCACAAATTCTAATACCTGTTGTCCTATTCTTGCATGGAAATGTCGAATTCTGCTGTCATTGCTTAGGAGTACCCAAAAATCCTTTTCTTTCAAATCAGGCTCCACAATTTGCTTTTACCATAAAGATTCTGAATTTGCAATGAGCTCCAGCAAATCTGTGTTATCGAAGTAGAAATAAGATTCAAAGACGTATTTAATTTTCAATTTCCAATACCCAATACCCAATATCCATTTAGATCTTCGTGGAGTTTACCCCGTATAATCCCGAAAGCCCTAGTCTTCAGACTGGGATGAATGCAATTTCAAATCCACGGATAAAGAAAAACCCTGTCCTTTAAAGTGGGGATATACGGGGTTTACCTTGAGCGTAACGAATGGCTCAGGATGACTAAATAGGTGCCTTAAAGAATTTTAAATTAGACTGTTGACAACTATCCTGTCTTTTTGAGATAGTAGAGTTCCTATTTGGAAACCATCCATTGAGGAGAAAGAGAGAGATGAATTTTGATTTGACCGATGAACAGAAAGAGATCCAAAAGGCTGCAGATGATTTCGCCAAGGGAGAATTTGACAAAGAGGCCATACTGGAACTTGAACGAAACCATCAATTTCCTTTTGCCTATCTGAAGAAAGCTTGTCAACTTGGATTTATCGGGATTCATTATCCAGAAGAGTATGGCGGTCAAGGATATGGAATTCTTGAAAATGCATTGATCGTCGAGGCTTTCTGCAGAAGGGATTCAGGAGTTGGAATTTGCTTGGCCATTGCCAACTTCTCCTCGGAGATCATATTGAGGTTCGGGAATGAGGCTCAAAAGAAAAAATATCTCACCCCCCTCACACGAGGGGAGATGATCTCTGGTGGGGCCTTTACGGAACCGGATCACGGAAGTGACCTCACTCAACTCAGGACGACGGCCATCAAAGACGGGAATGGGTATCTGATCAATGGAGTGAAAACTTTTATCTCTAATGGAGGCATTGCAAATTTTTTCATTGTCCTTTGTCAAAGCGATCCAGATGCAAAGCCAGGCTACCGGGGTATGTCCACCTTCATCGTAGAAAAAGGAAGCAAGGGGTTTGAGGTGAGTGAGCTCGGAGAGAAGATGGGCATCAAGATGACCTCCACCGTAGAGATGTCCTTCGACCAGGTGAGGGTTCCTGAAGAGAATCTCGTAGGAAATCTCAATAAAGGTTTTTATCAAGTCATCGAATTCTTTGATGAGAGCAGGGTGATGGTGGCGGCCCAGGCATTGGGGATCGCTCAAGGAGCCTTTGATCGGGCGCTCGATTATGCTAAGAAAAGAGAACAGTTTGGTCAGAAGTTAGCGGAGTTTCAGGTGACCCAGCATAAATTGGCCGATATGGCGACGATGATTGAAGCAGCGAGATGTCTGGTCTATAAGGCGGGTTGGAATTTTGATCAGGGAAGGATTGAACCCAAATGGACCTCCATGGCCAAGATGTATGCGGGAAGGGTGGCCGTGGAGGTAGCACAGGAGGCCATTCAAATTCATGGCGGTTACGGTTATATGTTAGAATATGAAGTGGAACGGTATTATCGGGATGCAAGAATCACAGAAATTTATGAAGGGACACGAGAGATTCAAAAAAATACGATCGCAAGTTCTGTGATCGGAAAGAGAGGATAGGAGAAGGATATGAGAAAAGTGGCAGTTGTTGGAATTGGTCATGGAAAATTTGGAGTGAGATCAGATGCCTCGATGCGGGAACTTGCCTTTGAAGCGGTCAAGGCCTGTTTGGATGATGCAGGTATTTCCCTTAAAGAGGTGGACAGCATGGTGACGGGTGTGGCGGGAGATGAATTTGCTTTAGGTCTTCAACCCTCTGCACAGATCCACGACTATATCGGGTTTCATCCGAAGCCGAATTATCGTGTGGAAGGGGCTTGTGCCACTGGAAGCATAGCCCTGAGAACCGGATTGATGAATGTGGCCTCTGGATTGGCAGATGTCGTTCTGGTTGTAGGTGTGGAGAAAATGACTGAGGTTCCAACCAGCATGGCTACGGAAATCATGGGAAAAGCAGGAGATTCTATCTGGGAATACCCATTTGGTACAACCTTTCCAGGTTATTATGCCTTGATTGCGAATGCCCATATGGCGGAGTATGGAACGACCGAAGAACAATTGGCCATGGTAGCAGTAAAAAATCATTATTATGGGAGTCTCAATCCGTATGCTCATATGCAAAAGGTGATCGATCTCCAGAAAGCCCTCACTTCTTTTACTGTGGCCTACCCATTGAAACTTTTTGATTGCAGCCTGATCACAGATGGAGCGGCTGCGGTCATTATCGCCTCAGAAGAAAAGGCAAAGGCGATCTCCAAAAAACCGGTTTGGATTGTAGGGTCTGGTCTGGCGACGGATACCTTAAGGCTAAGTGATCGAAAATCATTGACCTCACTCCTGGCAGCACGGGAGGCAGCCAAGACAGCTTACAAGATGGCAGGAGTAGGACCAGCGGACATTGATGTGGCCACGGTTCACGACTGCTTTACGATTGCAGAGATCATTGCCTATGAAGACCTCGGATTTTGCGAAAAAGGGGAGGGGGGAAAACTGATCGAGGCCAAAGAGACCTATGTCGGCGGAAGAATTCCTGTCAATGTGGATGGGGGGTTGAAGTCGAAAGGCCATCCCATTGGAGCCACAGGCGTTTCCATGACCGTCGAGATCACCAAGCAGTTGAGAGGGGAAGCAGGCGAAAGGCAGGTAAAGAATGCAGAAATCGGCCTTGCCCATAATGTCGGCGGGTCTGGGCAGGTGGTGGCCGTTCATATCTTCAGGAGGGAATAGAATGGACTTCAAGAATTTTTCTCTTAACATTGCACAAACCAAGGTAAACAGATTTGTTGATGAATTGGCAGCGGGCAAGTTTATGGCGACCATTTGTAAAAAATGCGGGAAGAAATATTATCCCCCTTCGGCTGACTGTTCGAATTGTATGCAGAGCGACATGGAGTGGAAACAGATTGGTAATGAGGGGTCTCTGAAGACTTTCACAAAGATTCATGTCCCCCCAGAACACTTCGCCGTCCGGCAGCCTCTCATGCCTTTTTCAAGCGTTCAATTTGAACCCTGTCCCATCGGACTCTTAGAAGTAGAGGGTGGGTTGAAAATCATGGGTTGGATACCGAAGGTGGATATCAAGAAGATCAAAGTCGGGATGAAGATGAAGGCTTCGCCCTTTACCCTCCCTGACGGTAAGCTGACCATTGTGCTGGAACCAGTCTAACCCATGATACAAATGCAGAGAATAGCAAATCAGATGCTGAAACCAGTTCAGCATGACAACAGGATTGGGTTTCTCGCCTTTTAGTCATCCCGAACCAGGTCCTGAACTTGCTTCAGGATCTAAGGATTTCGGGATCTCGGTTTTGGGCTTTAAAGCCCCATTCTTTAGGGCGGGGATATACGGGGTTTATTCTTTGAACCGGGTCATTATTTCTTAAAACAATCCATGCAGAGTAGTTTCTTACCCTCTGGGGGTGGGACTTGAACCACCACCTCTTTTCCGCAACCCGCACATTTCGTTTTATAGAATTTTGGACGATTGGGTCTTGAACTACGCGGTTTCCGTTGTCTTCTGTTCATTTTTTGAAACCCATGCCTACGTTTGCCGATGGACAGGGAGGTGTGTAGTCAGAAGAACCTCTAATATTTTTAAGGTTTGTCTAATATTCGACAAAACTCTTAAGCTTTTCTGCCCGGGTGGGATGTTTTAATTTCTTCAAGGCCTTCTCTTCAATTTGTCGGATCCGTTCCCGTGTCACATTAAAGTCCTGTCCCACCTCTTCGAGGGTATGGTCGTGTTTCTCACCAATTCCAAAACGCATCCTCAAAATCTTTTCCTCCCGCTTATCCAAGGTCGAGAGTACCCGTTGAGTTTGTTTCGCTAAATTGGCATTGATCGCAGCATCCTGCGGGGAGAGAGATCCTTTATCCTCAATGAAATCCTCCAGACAGCTATCCTCCTCCTCGCCAATAGGGGTTTCAAGAGAGATGGTTTTTTTGCTCACCTTTAAAATCTTTTGAACATGTTGGAGCGGCACGCCCATTTTTTCAGCGATTTCTTCCAGGGTGGGCTCCCTTCCCATCTGTTGGACGAGGGATCGAGAGGTTCGATTCAGTTTGTTGATAACCTCGATCATATGGACGGGGATGCGTATAGTCCGGGCTTGATCAGCGATGGCACGGGTGATGGCCTGTCGAACCCACCAGGTGGCATAGGTACCAAACTTATAGCCCCTTCGATAATCAAATTTTTCTACTGCCCTCATTAACCCGATATTTCCTTCTTGAATCAAATCGAGAAAATGGAGTCCCCGATTGATATACCTCTTGGCAATAGAGATGACCAATCTTAAATTGGCCTTGATCAATTCAGCCTTGGCTTCCCTGACCTTGGCCTCTCCTTTCTCTATTGCCTTAAGTGCCTCTTTGAGCTTTTCCGCAGAAAGGCCACATTCCTCCTCCATCCTACTTAATCTCCGTTTATTATGCCGGAGGATCCTATTCATTTCATTTCGATCTCTTCGATTCAGGCCCCCCCTCTTTGCCTTGAGAGACTTTTTGAGTCCCGGAGCGGATATCCCTAAGCTCCCTTGATATTTTTTAATTTCTTTTTGCGTCTTTTCTATTTGGATGTCCCACTGCCTCAACTTTTGAATGATCCTGTTGATCTGATCTCCTCTTAAATTGATCCGTTTAAAGATATCCAGTATTTCAGCCTGTTTTTTAGCTATCGCTCCCTCCATCTTCTTTTTAGAGGATTCCCTTTTTAGAGCCCTCAATTTCTTACGAAGAAGTTGAGTTTTATTTTCTCCTTTTCGGATTTTATCGATGAGGCGAAGGATCCTGATTTTTTGAGAAGTTACTACTTTAACACTCGTCTCCTCATCATCGATCTCATTGGTGACTTCACTGATTTTGATCTTTCCTTTTCGGAGAGCCTTTCCGAGCTGGATGATCTCCCTGATGGCAATGGGACAACTGAGAACCACACGGAGGATTTCCATCTGTCCACTTTCGATCTTCTTCGCTACCTCCACCTCCTCCTCGCGGGTCAAGAGTGGAAATGATCCCATTTCCTTCAGGTAGATCCGGACAGGATCGATTGTCTTCCCAGCAAAGCCCACATTTCCCGCTTCAACGGGTTCTTCCTCTTCCAACGAATGAAAATTTTCATTATCCGTTTCGATCTCCGGCGACTCAACGAAGAGGTCAATATCCAACTCTTCAGACAGAAGTACTGGATCATCGTTCTGTTCAAATAGATAAGTTGCCTCTGAAGCCTGCTCTTTCAAATTTCTTCCTTTTTTCACAATCCTTTGCATTCAGTTGATTCGGAATAAAAAAATGAAGGGTTCCAACAGGCGAGGGGGATCATCAGCGCTTAATAAAATACCGCAAAGAAGTTGTTTAGAGTATCTCTGCGGTTTTCCTCGTCTTGGAACGATAATAGACTCTTTGCAACTAAATTTATAAAACTATACGCCATTCCCAGCCAAATAGCAAGGGAATTCGTATCTTATTGAAATCTTTATACTTTTCTTACAGAAGGTCCCATATTTATGTGCTACAACACCCTGTGTGAAAGAGGCGATAAACCTGAAAAAACTTGACAACAGGTAAAAGTTTGAATATGAAGGAAGAGATATTGGGAAAGCTCTGGAGCTCAACATGGACTCAATCTATTTTAACGAAGAACATCACATCTTTAGAAAATCGTTGAGAGATTTTGTCAAAAAGGAGATTCGTCCCTATGCAGAAGAATGGGAGGAATCTGAAATTTATCCCAGGGCAATCTTTAAAAGAATGGGAGACCTTGGATTTTTGGGCGTTTCCTATCCTGAAGAATACGGGGGTGGGGGCGGGGACTATTTCACCACCATCGTTTTCGCCGAAGAGATCTCTAAATGCGGGGCCCTCGGTTTTGCAATGAGCGTTCTCGTGCAAACGGATATTGCGAGCTCAGCCATCAATGACTTTGGTACTGACAAGCAAAAGTTGAAATATCTCAAACCGGTTTTGGCCGGTGAAAAGATCATTGCTTTGGGAGTGACAGAGCCCAATCACGGTTCAGATGTGGCTTCCCTTGAGACCATGGCAGTCAGGGAGGGAGATCATTATGTGATTAAGGGAAGCAAAATATTTATCACGAATGGAACCCAAGCCGACCTGATCACCCTCGGGGTAAGAACAGGACCGGGAGAAGGCGAGAAGGGCCTCTCTCTCATCATTTTCGAAACCAGTACACCCGGTTTCTCAGTAGGAAGAAAATTGAAGAAAATGGGGATGCATTCCTCTGATACAGCCGAATTATTTTTTGATGACTGTATTGTTCCGGTTGAAAATCTTTTGGGGAAAGAGGGGCAGGGCTTTTATGCCATCATGTCAGGTTTTGAAAATGAGCGGCTGGTGGGAGCTGCCTTGTCGTATTCGGGGGCGGAGGTTGCTCTCGAGCTATCCCTCCAATACGCCAAGCAGAGAATCCAATTCGGAAAGCCCATCGGTCAGTTTCAAGTTATTTCGCATATGCTTGCTGAAATGGCGACCGAGATCGAGGCGGCCAGACAGTTGACCTATCATGCAGCTTGGTTGAAGAGCAAAGGGAAACCGTGTAGGAAGGAAGTCCAAATGGCCAAGCTCTTTGCCACGGAAATCGCTACTCAGGTGGCAAACAAAGCCGTGCAGATTTTCGGCGGCTATGGATATATGCAGGAATATGAGGTGGAGAGAATTTATAGGGATGTCAGGCTGGCCAATATTGGGGCAGGGACTTCCCAGATTATGAAGAACATCATCGCAAAACTATTGGGACTTTAACATAGGATGGGGGAACTGGAAGAGATGGCGGTCATTCTTGGAAAATATTTTGAGGATTTTGAAGAGGGAATGGAATGGTCCTCATTAGGGAGAACAATGACCGAGGCGGATATTGTCAATTTCAGCGGATTCAGCGGAGACTTTAACCCCCTTCATACAGATGCCCAGTATGCAACAAAAGGCATGTTCGGAGAAAGAATCGCCCATGGCATGTGTGGTTTTTCAATGGCCATCGGCCTCTTGGTACGCCTCAATTTCTTTGAGGGGACGATCGTTGCCTTTTATGGAATCGATCAGTGGCGTTTTCTTGCGCCGATCAAGATAGGAGATACCATCCATTCCGTGGGTAAGGTGGTGGAGAAGAAAGAATCGAGGAAGGAGCATCAGGGCATGATCACCTTTCTGGTGGATGTGGTGAACCAGAATGAGACTTCAGTAATGAAAGGGCAAGTGAAGGTCATCGTTAAAAAGCGGCCTTGATCGAAATTGGTGAAAGTGACTCGTGATAGTGATCCGTGTTCCCACTGTTTATTCAGGATCACCTTACTTATTATCAATCACTTCAAAATATTTTATATCGAGGAGATTTCCCTTTCTCTTTTCATTAAAGACTGCCCGGACTCTTGTCCCAATCTTCACCTTGGATTCATCCTCAATATTGATGAAGTGTTGAAAGGTATTATCACACCCATCGAGCTGTATCAAACCATATCCGTAAGGAACAGGTCTCGTGACCCCGGTTTCAGGGTCAAGAAAGGAAAAACGGATGATGGTGAAAGCAACCAATGTCCCCTGATCGCTTATTTCTACCAGTTCTTCCATTTTCTGGAAACAAGGCCCGCACACCTGTCGAGGTGGGACATAAACCTTCTTGCATTGAGGGCATCGGATGCCTAAAAACTTTTTATGATCTCGGAGTTCTTGGAGAAATTTACTTCCCCATTTTCCAACCGAATATCGAAAAGGTTGCTCAGCTTCCCCTGAGCTTTTTGTCAGAAGTTCGATCTTTGTTTCAACCATGGGTTCTTCTCACCTCATTCGGGTTTCTTTTTCCCGTAGAGAAGCATATCCGACCACATACATCCACCAAAACCAGTGCTCATGGCAATCTTCACATCCGGAACTTGATGACCTTCTGCTCTTCCCATAATCTGCATCGCTGCCTCAGCACACCGAATAAGGCCGGTCGCACCGATGGGGTTTGTGGGGATGACACCTCCGGAAGGATTGATTGGCAATTCGCCCTCCATATCGGTCACTCCATCCCAGACCAATTGGGGTGCTTCTCCATCTTTACACAATCCCAATGATTCAAGCCACATCAGGCCTCCGAAAGAATAGGGTTGATAGAGTTCGATGACATCAATCTCTTTCAAAGGCTCTTTGA
>Ga0315268_10007943_pt1 | contig 11112 bp, 10 predicted proteins | sample C1_top_MG_FD_204535 | JGI IMG/M metagenome (GOLD analysis project Ga0315268, IMG submission 204535) | Sediment microbial communities from Yellowstone Lake, YNP, Wyoming, USA - C1_top | ecosystem: Environmental > Aquatic > Freshwater > Lake > Sediment | place: USA: Wyoming | collected 2017-08-01 | reverse complement strand
TGAAGAATTTTGTGTGAGGAATATTGAAGAGTTTATTCCGGTTTCCCAAAATGCGGCAACAAGATCGTTCAATTGTCTGCTAATACTATCGTTTTACAAATGAAAGCTTTCAGAATCGTGATCAAAACGGCTGGATTTCAGTAGTTTCGACATTCACCCGAGAGTTCAGTCTCTAACTATCGTATTCAGGCAATGATGGAAGAATATGCATATGCGTAGAAGGAGGTGACCCAAGATTCTCTTACAGGGAACTTCTCTGAACGAGGAAGAGCAGCCGAATTTTGGGAATCCCTCTTCTTGAGTTCGTCCATTATTGAAAAGTATCGGCGAAGGAACTCTTCTTCATCTGTAAGTAAGTAGCCTTTTCCTAGAACTGTGGCCACATTTGCATTCCATGCATTTTCATCTGCATGCCGCTTGACAAAGTTTTTTGGCGTTAATGGCAGAAATTTATTCACAGCTATTCTTGTCGTGGTAGCCTCTGATGAAAAGCAAGACAAAAGCGCAAGTGCTTTGTTCGCGTTGTTGGAAAAGAAGTCGTGACCTCCAAGTCCTCTGTGGTGAGGCTCCTTCTCAACATTTGAGAAAGGTGTTTGATCTTCGATAACGTGTCGTCGAACGAAGTTTTGAGCAACTTGCGACCATTCAGAATGCTTCAATGATTGCGCTACTGAAGCTAAGCAAGTTGTCATCCACCAAGGGTCATAATATTCTCTTCCTCGAATCGAGCGAATGGTAGATATGTGACAAGCGAGTCTGTCTCCGGCGATTTCAATCCATCTGCGATAGCTTTTGTCTGCGAAAACCTTTTCGTACATAGAACCGCTAAGAGCTAACCACGCGCAATCATAAAGTCCTTCATCTTCCTTGGAGGGTGGTATGAAACGTGTAAAATTAGCTGTTGTGTATTCCCAAGCCATTTGGATATTTGTTTTGTAGGTAAAGTCCTTTGAGATTTTAGTATAGTATGACCAGACCCAGATCGCTTCTAAAGTATCATGGAAATCCTCGACTATGGTGAATCCATAAGTGTCTGGCGCTCCAATTTCCCATGGACATACGGAGCCACGTAATACGCCTTTCTCCACATACGGTTCAATAATCTGACACTTAACCAAAAATGATGAAGCATTACTGAAGTGGCTTTCTAGGCCTTTTACGTGGTTTTTCAAGCGTATCTCGGTTTTTTCTCTGCTCTCGTCCAATGGCGCGAACTCTCCGCGATAGTACTCTTTTGATATTGCTATTTAGAATTTCTTAAACAAAAGTTGGTCGTCTCAGAAGATGAAAGCTTCCTGGTCTGGGGTTCATGACTGCCGTGAGCATTCAAACGAATGTATAAGGCTGTTTCGCCCGATCAGATTCATCGCTTCCTAACTAATCGTGCCTTCTTTTGAAAGTAGATATACTGGTTAAGAAATACAAGGTTAAGAGGTAAAGGCCACGGCTAAGAACACTGAATTGCCTTGTGGTTGCGTGTATGAGGATGATGGCTTCATGGTTGTTCGAGTGCATGAATGCGAATACCACAAGCAGAAACGAACGAGAAAACGGCCCTATCGTTCTAAAGCCGAGTGCGTGAGACCCTAGTTTCTTTTTCTGTTCTTCTATGTTGCAAATGATTTGTACTATTTTGTCCTGTTTTTGTTTGTTGCGAGTGTTAAGTCTTATATGACTTCGTTGTTTGTCTATGCTTGTGAATATTGACATCAAAGAATGGTGAATGTTATGGCGTTTGATGGTTCTGACAGGGTCAGCCCGATAAAGCCTTCATCGATTCGAAAAATGATCGAGCTTTCATCAGGAATGGAGGGTATTATTCACATGGAACAAGGCGAGCCGGACTTCACAACACCAAGACATATTATAGAAGCGGCCAAAGGAGCTATCGAAAAAGGTTTCACCCATTACACGGAAATGGATGGAACTCTGGAGCTTCGCGAGGCGATTGCAGAGAAGCTTGCGAAGGATAACGGCATTGACGCTGAGCCGCAGACTGAGATAACGGTAACCTCTGGTTCTCAGGAAGCCATGTTTATTGCTGCCTTGGGTTTTCTGAATCGCGGCGACGAGGCTCTGATTCTTGATCCCTACTATCCAGCATGTTTTGAGGACACCTTGTTGGCAGAGGCGAAGCCTATCACGGTGCCGCTTGACCAAGCAAAAGATTACAGGATAGAAATGGAAGCCTTGGAAAAAGGAATAACTGGGAAGACTAAGATGATTTGGATGTGTAATCCGTCTAATCCCACAGGGCATGTTTTCTCAAGGCAAGATCTTGAAGTCATAGCTGAAGTGGCCAAGAAGCATGATTTGATAGTTTTCGCGGATGAGATTTACGAGAAAATCGTCTACGACGGTACGAAGCATGTCAGCATAGGTTCCTTGCCGGGCATGGAGAACAGAACGATCACGGTGAACGGTTTCTCAAAAGCGTACGCAATGACCGGATGGCGAATCGGCTACGTAGTAGCAGGAAAGAAACTGTCAAAAACCTTGCGCATACTGCATTATTATGCCGTTTTGTGTCCGAACGCGATTTCGCAGAAGGCAGCCGTCGCCGCATTGACTGGACCGCAAGATTGCGTTCAGGAAATGGTGAAAGAATACGCCAGAAGAAGAGAACTTGTGCTTCGTGAACTTGAACAGATTGAGTCCATATCCTTTACTAGACCAAAGGGCGCGTTCTACGTTTTTCCAGACTTCTCCAGCTACGAAAAAACAGACGAAGCATTAGCGTTCAAACTATTAAAGGAAGCTAGAGTAGTGACTGCACCTGGCTCAGGCTTCGGCAAAGTCGGCGAAGGACACCTGAGAATATCATACTCCGTCTCCAATGAACAAATAAGCGAAGGAATGAAACGAATCAAACGAAGCCTTCAAAACAAGGAATAACGACGAAATAACTCAAGATTCTTGATGTGCTCTTGGATGACTCGTTTCAGGCGTTCGATGAAGAGCCGACATTAGTTGATAAAGACATTGCAGAAATGACTGATGGAAATGCGAAGAACAGAGGTTTAATGCAGAAAGAGACTTGGCAGCTCATGAAAGAGGAGCTGGAAGGAATTGCGGAAGGCGAAAAGAGATTCAAGGAACGCGCTAAGGCTTGTGGTATGCCTATGACAATGAAGGAACATGAGAAGAGGAAAACTGAAAGAGAGAAAGCGCGAGTAACAAAATAACTTTTTTGATGCTTTCGTATGCAGCGCGCGTCTAACTTATAAAATCTGTCTTTTCTGCCATTCCATTGATGCTTCAGCCTTTTTACGCTCTGCATCAAGAATGAATCGGCTGTCTCTTTGGTCATCATGATATTTGCCGGAGGATTCGATCTCGCAAACAGCTGTATGGTTGACTGAAGATTGGCACATGGCGTTTGCTTCTTCCGATGTAACCAAGGTGCGCGTCAGCTGTCGCAAACCTCTTCTGAGGCTTAACCTTACCTTCCATACATTCATTTTATCACCCTCCCAAGCATGTATAAGATGCTTCACGTAGATAGGTTGTTCTGAACAAAAATCGAATCTGAACCAAAAACCATATAACAATTTGTATAGTTTTCAACAATTATGAAAAATATACAGTCTAAGCTAGTTTGGCTTTTGAAGGATGATTATTGTACACCGCAGATATCTAGAATAGCCAAGGCGATAGATGAGCCAGCCGCGACAATACACTACAACATTAAGAAACTGGAAGATGATGGATCAATAAGAGCTTACAAAGCCGTCTTTGACTACAGGAAAATCAGCGAAGGTTTCTGCGTGTTCATACTGATTGCCTTATCTTCCAAAGAGTATGGTGCCCCTGAAAACATCGCGAAAAGATTGGCAAGGCATAAAGAAATTGAGAGCGTAGATATCCTTGCTGGAGAATGGGAGTTGCTTGCAAAAGTCAGGACAAAGGATCAAGATGAATACTACAATTTCTTGAAAAACGTTATCTCAAAAGAAGAGGGCATCAGAAAAACCAAATCCATCATCTCACTCAAACAACTCAAAACCGAATTTGTCCAACTGTCATGACAGCGCGCGCGAACCATTGCTGAATGAACCGGTGGATTCAAATTCTTACACAGCCAACAATGAAAGTGGGCTAACCCATGAGAGATGTCGAACTAAGATTGATAGCTGAACTCATGAAGAATAGCCGTAGAAGCGATAGGCAACTGGCTAAGGCGTTGGGTGTTTCTCAGCCTACAGTGTCCAGATTGATTAAGAAACTGGAAAAGGATGGCGTGGTCCGAGAATACACCATGATTCCAGACTTTCACAAGCTAGGTTATGAGATAATGGGAATCACATCTATCGCAGTTCACGACCAGCCCTACAAAGACGGATTCAAAGAAATTAGAAGGATGACCGCTGAAGTCGAAAAAAGTCACCCCCATGCATCCTTAATGGCCGTGAGCGGCGCTAATCATAACAAGAATAGACTTTTCGTAACGCTCTATGAAAACTATTCAGCCTATACAGAAGCCATGAAATTGACAAAGCAACTTCCCTTCACCGACGTTGACAGTATTGAGAGCTTTCTAGTCAACCTTGGCGACGAAACAAACTACAGGCTGCTAAGCATGTCAGCAATAGCCCAACACCTTCTGAAGAGGAACCAGAAGAAACCATAATCCACGCGCTATTTCTTATCTTTATTATATTCTGCAGGGAGTTCAGCATGCCGTTTTTCTTTTCAGTTCCTTATCTCTCTGCAATTTCATGTGTTGCTTATGATCTGATGCTTTCTCTTTCTTGCCTTTAGGCATAATTCATCCTCCTTAAGAAGTTAAACTCTGTTCTTACGCTTAATAAAAATTGCCCGTGCTTTGCCGTGCGCACTGACAATGCTAGCAAGGCTTATTGCCGAAGAAAATACGCGCGAGCTAAACAAGCTTTTGCAACGTTCTGAAAACTGTGAAGATGCCGAAAAGCAATGCCTGAATCTTTATGCTAGGGAAGGGCCAGAGCGCCCGGGAGGTCTGTTTTCGCGCTACACAAGCCATTATTGACAGAAGGCAATGTCGTTGCTATTCTGGGGCTTCTGTTTCGTTATTGTGACTGTGCCTTTTTCTGCGTCTACTTTGACGAAGTCGCTTGTTTGTATGGCTTCAAGCGGGTCTTTTTCCAACCTGTCTACTAGGGGTACTTTCACCATAAATGCGCTGACAACGAGCACTGTTTCCACGTCCTTGACTATCATCGCTTTGGGAGCAAGATTGTGCGATGCCAGTTTGAAGAGGCCGTCTATCTGAACCACCGAGCTGGCTTTTCCCGACGGAAAAACAAGAACCTTATTCGCAAGATTCTTTCCTGCCAGTTCATGGCTTTTCTCTCTGACTATTCCTGTTTTGGGGTCTGTGAGGTAGAAACAGATGGGTTCATGAGAAACTAGAGCTTCGCCTTCGCCGTAGCCGCCTATAATCTTGTGGCACTTCAACGAGATCTCCAAATTCGTCATCCTCATCTCCCCCTCACAGCAGCCTCAATACAGTCTTCCAGTTTTCCAACTCTAACTTCCTTGAATCTTCGATAATAGGCGCATTTAGGCGAATCTGTCATTCCCACCTTGTTTTTGTACGCGATCCAGCATGGTTCATCTATGCAGGTATCCACCACGACGTGGCCACCGGCCTTCTCTATAATGTCCACGTAGCCAATCCTCTCAGCCAAAACCTTAGCCGTCGCAGACGTACAAACCCAAAACGTCACGCCATCACGCATCTTTTTCCCGCCCAACAGTCTCGCAACCTCTTCCAGCTGCTTAAGCGTATAATGCGGGCATCCAAGCATGACAAAGTCTATTTGCCCACTTGTCGTTTGAAGCTCCTCGCAAGCATCTTTAAGCTCGTCGTCTGTCACGGTGATCTTGTCCTTTGGAGTGTCGCCCTGAAAGGCCTCTTCAACAGTTGCGGCTTCAACAGTGAATCCGGGCACGTAAAACATGGATATGGCTCCAGACACGTTTGACATGGCGCAGAAGTTTATGAGTTCCTCCGTGTTCGGACGCCTTGAAATGCCTTCAAGCACAGGAATGCCGTAGCCTATTTTCTTGCCAACGCAGTACCCCAGAAGGGTATAATCAAACTCATCCTTCAAAGCTGCTTCCACTTTGATCAGGCACGTGCCTTTCCGGTTCGCTTTAATATGAAGTCCATACTCAGGAGTTTTGCCGATGACTCCTGCGGCTAGCGCGCTTTGGGCTGCTTCGCGGTTTGTTGTCGCGCCAATGACAGAGTTCACGTAAGGCGTGGCGCTTGATTCAGAAAAGGCAACCGTCTCACCATACAGCGGAATATTCTCGGCTAAATATGGTAAGCAGCTCCAGCTGAGAATGGCGCCTACTCGCTTATAGGCTTCCATGACTCTTCTCGCCACCTCGCCCTCATCCTTCGGAACATCAAACAGCTTATCAAAATAGGCAATGTCATACACTGGGTTCGTGCTCGTAGGCACTTTGCAATGTGCACCGCCGTTAGCCAAAAGCTCGACAAAGTACAAATCGCCTTCCTGACCGCTAGAGGCAGCATGTGCACGACTTATCGGAATCATCCTTTCAGCATCATAAGCGTCTCCGATTGCCACAAGTAATTCCATTGCTTTCTGTGTTCCTTCTCCCAATTCACCCTTGAGTATTCGTTCTTCCTCTTTCGTTAGGTACATTAGATTTCCATCCTCATTTCGGAGCATTGGTTTATCGCTTTATTGGCAAACGTTTTGCGGATGTCCCTCCAAAAACTTCACTATGTTGTCAATGCAGATATCGGTGCATCTCTTTGCCGCCTCAAATGTGTGAAAACCAACGTGCGGAGAAAGCACCGTGTTATCAAGTTTGAAAAGCATGTTGCTTTTGCGCGGAGGCTCTTCGCCAAACACATCTAAACCGGCATAAGATAACTTGCCTGATTTCAATGCCTCAATCATGGCCTTCTCGTCAATAACCTTGCCTTGGGAAGTGTTAATTATGACAGCACCTTTTTTCATAGTCGCGATTTCCTTTTTCCCAAGTAGTTTTTCTGTTTCCGATGTCAAGGTCACATGTAGAGTTATGACGTCGCTTTCCTTTAGCAGCGTAGGAAGATCGACGTATTTTATCCCGATTTCTTCTGCCCTTTTCGGATTAGGATATTTGTCATTGCCCAAAATCTGCATTCCGAAAGCTCGCGCAATCTCGGCAACTCGGCATCCAATCGCTCCCGTGCCGATCACTCCCAGAGTTTTTCCGGCTAGTTCTCTGCCTCCAAATGGTCTCCAATCAAAACCGCCCTTTCGCACGTGCATGTCAGCCAACGGCAATTTTCTAACCGCTGCCAGCAACAAAGCAATTGCATATTCAGCAACGGCCTCCGTGGCATAACCCGGAACATGCGTGACCACGGTTCCTCTTTTTGCGGCTGCTTTAAGATCTGCGTAGTGACAAGTCGTAGCCCATATTGAAACCATTTTGAGTTTCTTGGCTGAGTCAATAATGCTCTTAGTCAGATGGCTCCAGCCAACTATTACGATGTCAGCTGTCTTTACTCGTTCTTTTAATTCCTCAGATGTTTTGGGCGGATTCTTGAAAACTTTCAGATCGCCGAGTGAGCCCAATTTTTTAATATGCTCATCTTCTAAGTAAACGTGATCGACCACTACGATCTTCATCTTTCATCGTTTTCTAGAATGTAAGAAGTCACTTAAATCTTGTGTCAGAAATTTCCCGAAAACTCTTTGCTTTCAAAAGATAAAAATTGGGGGTTTAGCGAGCTCTTGACCTCACTCTTGGCTCTATCAGCGTCCACAGCCATTCTACAAACTCAGAGAGGTTCTTAGTCTGTATATAGATGTCTCCTGGGCCGGTGATTTGCGTTACTAGACCTTCTCCGCCGAGCAGCGTTTCTTTTAGTCCGCCGAATTTCGTAACTTTGTAGCTACAGGTGTCGCTGAAGGCAACTAGGTGAAAGTTGTCCACGATCATTGTCTGTCCAGCTTGTAGAGTGTGCTTGTCTATGGCGCCGAAGGTGTTTATGAAAAGGCTGCCATCTCCTGAAACTTTAATCATGAACAGACCTTGTCCAAAGAGGCCCCTGGTGAAGCCTTCCCACTTTATGTCCAAGTCCACGTTCTGGGTGGAAGCGATGTAGGCGCTTTTCTGTATCACGTAGCCCTTGCCAGGTTTGATTTCAAGCATCTCTATGTCGCCTAAAGGCGCAGCCACAAAAGCTGCTTCTCCGAGACCGTTTGCCGCAGTGTAGTCATTCACCCAGAAGGATTGACCGCCTATTATGGAAAGGCCCAAACTTCCGAGCAGGCTTTTTTCTCGCTTGCGTGTATGCGCTTCAATGTTCGGAGTCATGTAGGTCATGGCGCCGGCTTCAGCGGTTATCGTTTCACCTTGTCCGAGGCTAACGACGAGAAGCGAATAGGATGGCCGATACTTTATTTCGTACTTCAATCTGTTTTCCTCCTTCTAGCAGTGTATCCTCGGGTGTTTTTAGTCTTTATGCAAAAATGTTATTATCCTCTTCAGGGAACTCGATGGTTCGAGGAGCTCTATTTGATTCCGAACATTTATGATCTCATGGGCCTCGTCGGCCTGATTATACTGGGCATAATCGTAATCCTGCTCATCCGTCTGATTATCATTCTTCTGCCAGCAGCAGTCATTGCCTTTGTGGTCTGGTTCATCACTGGAAACACTTGGTGGGCCGGGGTTGCCTTTCTTGTCATTGCGGCTTTGTCCATATTGAAGAAGCTGTGATCAAGCGAGTTTTTGACAATTTCTTTAAGCTTTTGCTTATGCTTGGCTGATCTTGATTTTGAAGAGACTTAGGAGATTGGTCAGGATATACCTTAACTCTTTAGCTCTTGACACTCATGTTTGTGTCCATGTCTTGCCAAAATCTCTCACACACGCTATGAGATCCAAGACGTTAATCACATAGTCTCTGTTAACGTCTGCTCTCAGGTTCCACTTGGCATCCCCGCAAACCGAGCCAAGACGCGATGCTATTACTATCAGATCCAGAACGTTGACTCTCATGTCGCTGTTCGCGTCTCCTGCGATGCGTTGAAGTGTGAGACTTGCTTTTCCATATATTCCCAAGCCAAGGAAGCTGATTGTAACATTATCTCCGCTGATAGGCGTGCCAACTCTAAAGGTGCAATTGTCAAACACTGGCACAAAAGAAACATCGTCACCTGAGCGAAGTTCCAGCGCGAATTTGTATATCCCAACACCTCTGTTTAGGAGTTGGCCCTCTACGTCTGTCACTTTTAACGTGGCGCCGTTGCTGTAATCCAATACGTCGATATTCACATCTCTGCAGTACGCGAATGGATTGCAGCAGTAGTAGAATTTGGAGCCATTCGCGTCTTCAGCGTTTATTCTCAGTGCGAGCTGGTTTTTGCTCTGACAGTGGATCTCGAAGTCGTCAGCCAGACGGGTGGCAGTCGTCCATGTTGAACCAAAATCAAAACTATAATCAATGTCAGCATTTACGATGTCGTTTCGAAACTGGGGATTGAGGTTAAGTGTCTCCCCAGCTGAATAATTCATAGGAGCTAATGACATATCAAAGAAAGGCGTCAGAGTCGAATTTCTGTCAGCATCAAATTCCACTTGATAGCGGGAGAAGTTCACATTCATCATGCTCGGCAGTTCCATTACGATTTTTGCTCGTTGGCCGGTCACATTCCACGAGAAGGTGACATTATTCCATGCATACGATGCTGGATATTCAATCACACCAAATCGTGAGTCAAAGACTTGAACGTAGTATGGAGTGGTAAGAAGGCTGGCAGCAGCCACTTTCTCTCCGTCTACATAGAGGCTGAAGTTAGCTCTGTTGTAAGGCGGGGGAAATTCGCCTAGTAGGTTCTGGCTGCAGTTGTTGTCCCAGAACATGTCCCACGATGTAGGCCAAATGAGATTCGACCAGAGATCTCCAGTCAAGCTGATTGTAGAATTGCTGCCTATCGATGTGGTATGCAAGATGATTCCGGGCGTGTAGGGTCCAAATTTGTAGTCGCCTAGACGTATGTATCCCGTCTCTCTTGGTGCAGGTGCAGCCACTCTCCAAGTCTGTCCTGGGCTGCGGCACCAAGCCCACCTCCACGGTGAGTATTCGATGTAGTACACTCCCCGGTAGTAGCCAATTTCAGGTGTCATGTAATAGGTGGCGTTTACTGCCGAGGGAACTATGTGTTTCGTATGACTGAACGAGAACGGATCAGGAACTTTGGAGGAGAAGTCAATGTAGCTGGCTAACTGTACGTGCACAGGAAAGACTTCTGGGAAATCGTAGTAAATTTTGTATCTGGCCAAATCCGTAACTGATTGGGTTATTAAGTCCGGGAGGGTTTGGTTCCAGTATTTCCATACGAGTAGATATACCTCTGAAAAGGGGTCGTTTGAGCCGTAGTATCCGAATGTGACACTGAGTTTTTCTGTGTCGTTGAAGTCTGAATAGAGAATCATGGGTTTCTTCTGATATCTATTAAGTGGATACAGTCTGCTCTCTCTTTCATTCTCGTTCTCGCTTGAGGTCCATTGTGTTTCTAGTGTCCAGTTCATATTCGTGGTGCCGCTTGTCTGGTTGTAGTATGGGCATCCGCTGATCGATTGCTTGTATGTATGGATCAGAAGGTCTTGACCTTTAGAATCCTTAGTTGCGATTATGTGCTTCTTCACGTCTGCAAGAGAGAAATTGAGAGATGTATAACCGAATGGGACGTTAACTATTCTTTCCATCATGCAACTTCGATAGTTATCATCGCTGTATCCGCTTACGAATGGGAAAAACATGATGAAGGAATACAATCCAGGTTTCAGCGCAAAGTGAACGTATCCGGAGTTTCCGCCTGGTTTACAGTCGCCGGAATTGAAATCCGTCTTGCACTCCAGCAGTCTTCTTTCGGGGTATGTCGTGCAGATGAAGCAGCTCCATACGCCTATCCTTCTGTCTTCATCGAGCAGTCGGAGGGTCAAGTAGCCGCCCGAATACGCGATAGAAGGGGCGCTGATACTAAGAGGTACGCTTGAATAAGTCATCGTGACAGTTAGATAGACTACCCACAATCCACAGTAAGACGACGCATTTGATGTTCCTACCGCTAACGACACGACCATCTGTCC
>Ga0315268_10007942_pt1 | contig 11112 bp, 15 predicted proteins | sample C1_top_MG_FD_204535 | JGI IMG/M metagenome (GOLD analysis project Ga0315268, IMG submission 204535) | Sediment microbial communities from Yellowstone Lake, YNP, Wyoming, USA - C1_top | ecosystem: Environmental > Aquatic > Freshwater > Lake > Sediment | place: USA: Wyoming | collected 2017-08-01 | reverse complement strand
CCCCGCTTTCGCGGGGTTATCCCAAACTCAGGGGCAGATTACCCACGTGTTACTCACCCGTGCGCCACTTTACAATACGTATTGCTACGTACTTCTCGTTCGACTTGCATGTGTTAAGCACGCCGCCAGCGTTCGTTCTGAGCCAGGATCAAACTCTCCAAAAAAATCTGATCCTTATGCAATGTTACTCAAGGTAACTTGACTAATGTGTTTCTCAAAACCGCCACTTCCAATGACCGTAAAGCCCTTGGAAGTTATGCACCTATTTAGTTTTCAAAGACCATGTTCTGCGTACTGTGCAGAATATCGATAATAGCAAATGTGAAATGCTTTGTCAAGAAAAATTATTTTACTTTGTAATTATTTTCTTGCTGTTTAATGCTCGTTGGTTATATTCAGAACTTCGAGGTTTTGCCCGAGGTTTTTCCGACGAACGAGGGCGCAATTTATCAGATTACCTGTCACCTGTCAAGACTTTTTTTGCTTCAATCTCTTTTTTTATATTTTCGGGGCCACTTTGACGAACCGTTTCTTTCCCACCTTCAAAACATACTCTCCAGCAGGCAGTTCTGCATCAATATCCTTCACCGGCTTTTCATCTACATCAACAGCGCCTTGCTGGATCAGACGGCGCGCATCGGAATTGCTCTTCGCAGTCCCCGCCAAAGCGATGATCTTCGCGAGTTTCATCCGCTCGCCTTCCCAAACGATCGCAACAACGGGGATATCGTCAGGCAGATTCTTTCTGCTGAAGATCTGCTCGAATTCTTCACGAGCGCGCACCCCCTCGCCCGAACCGCAAAACCGGTCAGCGATCTCAACAGCCAGCCTTTTCTTTGCTTCCATCGGGTGAAGCTCGCCAGATGCAATGTCCGTCCTTATCCGCTTCAGGTGCTCGAGAGAAACCGCGCTCACTAGCTCATAATATCTGTACATCAGGTCATCGCTCACGGACATGACCTTGCCAAAGATATCCTTTGCGGTCTCGTTGATGCCAATATAATTGCCCAGACTCTTGCTCATCTTATTCACACCGTCGAGCCCCTCAAGAAGAGGCATCATAACGATGCATTGCGGTTCCTGGCCATACTCTTTCTGAAGCTCGCGGCCCACGAGCAGGTTGAACTTTTGGTCGGTCCCTCCCAGTTCCACATCAGCCTTCATCATCACCGAATCGTAGCCCTGTATGAGGGGATAGAGAAATTCGTGAATACTGATCGGAAGCTCGGCCTGATAGCGTTTTTTAAAGTCCTCCCGCTCAAGCATGCGCGCCACCGTATGTCGCGCAGCGAGCTGGATCATTTCTTCAGCCCGCATCGTCGACATCCATTCGCTGTTAAAAACGATCCTGGTTTTTTCAGGATCGAGGATCTTAAATATCTGAGATTGATATGATTTCGCGTTCTCTGCAACCTCTTCTTTGGTAAGGTGCTTTCGGGTCTCGGACTTTCCCGTTGGATCGCCGATCATCCCCGTGAAATCACCGATCAGGAACATGATCTCATGCCCCAATTCCTGGAACTGGCGCATTTTGTTCAGGAGCACGGTATGGCCCAGATGGATATCAGGTGCTGTCGGGTCGAACCCCGCTTTCACGCGGAGCGGCTTATTGTTCTTCACAGCGCGTTCCAGCTTCTGCAGGAGATCGTCCTGGACGATGACCTCTACCGCACCGCGTTTGATGATCTCGAACTGTTCCTGTGCTGATACCATATGAGCACTCTCTCTATGAGGACAGGGTGTCAAAACCAGACCGCCCGTCCCCTATGAAGCATCGTGGCCAGCTACATTAACCTAACACTCCCGATCAATGACAGCACTATATCCTTCATAAGCGGATGAGCCCCGACATAATCGGTCACCTGAATATCAATGCCCGGATGCTGCTTTTTTGCCTGTTCCAGGAGGGCAGGAATGTCCTTCGTCACATGCGCTCCGGATTGCATAAAGAAGGGCACGATGATGATCTGTTCAGCGTTCTGACGCACGCACTGCTCCAGTGCCTCCTGTGCATCGGGCTTTACATATTGCAGGAAGGCGTGACCCGCAATCTCACAGATGCCGCTCATTTTGATCTCTGCTGCGATACGCTTGACGGTTTCATCGGAGCCTGCGCTCCGGCTCCCATGGCCAAGAATGATAACCGCTGTTTTCATTAGAACACCATTGGGGACATAAGAGTGGATTTTCTATCATAGCCCGCATAAAATGTCAACGCAATAGTGCCGCGGTCTTGCGCGAGGGGCACGGCAGGCCAGATCGCCCATGCGTGAAAGGATGTAGGTGATGCGGACGTCATTCCCAGGCAACCATCAAGTCGGCCGACAGCACCCAGCGGAAATAGAGGCGGCGGGTCGCTGCCACCCGCCGCGCATCAGACTACTTTTTCTTTGCTGTCTTCTTTTTGGTCGCTTTTTTAGTTCCGCATGTTGTTCCGCATTTCTTGCCGCAAGCCATCAATACCACCTCCTTCCACGGAGCTTGAACTGTTGCTTTACAACACCCGAGCATAGATCGGGTAACATGAGCGGGTCAGAGCGATTTCAGGACCTCGCCAGCATGCTGGACATCTTTACGGATCTGCCCCACGAGTGCATTGACATCAGGGAACTTCTCTTCTCCGCGCAACCGCTTTACAAAAGACACTTCCACCACATTGCCGTAGAGATCATCGTTGAATTCGAACAGATATACCTCTATTGACACCGGCCCGCTATCAAAGGTCGGACGAATGCCTATCGATGCGACACCTTTCAACGTGCGGCCTGCGACCTGGACGAGCACCGCATAGACACCCAGACCGGGGATCAGTTCATTGGCAGTTTTCAGATTAGCGGTTGGGAACCCCAGCGAACGTCCGCGGTGCGCTCCATGCACGACTTCGCCTTCGATTGAATAATAACGGTCGAGCAAATAGACGGCTTCATCGACCCGGCCGCTCGATATCAGGTCGCGGATCACGGAACTGCTGACCACCATACCGTTCACCTGAATTGCCTCGACCACGCCTACCTGAAATCCGTGCGTCTGCCCCATTTTCTTCAGAGATTCAATGCTGCCTTCCCGGCCCTTGCCAAAAGCATAATCGTACCCTACATACACTTCTTTGACGCCCAATTTCTCGTGAAGGACCGTACGTGCGAAATCTTCCGGATTTTGGTCGGCAAACGTTCGGGTAAAGTTCGCGCAGATAACAACGTCGAGGCCGGTCGCGGAAAAAAGCTTCATTTTGCCGTGAAACGTGTTTAACAGCCTTGGAGAGCGTTCGGGAGCAAGCACCTTGAGCGGATGGGGCTCGAAGGTGAAGGCGATGGCCGTTCCGTTGATCTGGCGCGCCCGTTCGATAACCTGCTTAAAAATAGCCTGATGCCCCCGGTGGACACCGTCAAAGTTCCCCAGCGTCAGGACCGGGCTCGCAAGCCGCTCTGTGAAGTTTTTTAGACCGCGAATTATCCTCATAGCGCAAGGATAATCGCACAATGAAGCAAAATTGTCAACCGCCGCTTCAATTCCCTTCGGCATGGCCACACCGAAGTTATGGTTGTATCTCATTTGTTATTATGGTATAATCTCAACGCTTTTTTGTAATGATCATCATGTGGTCAGCAACATAAGCCAGAATGCATCTCGACCTGTGTGCGGGATGCCCACACTATGCGTTCGGGATTCCAGAGGGGGCGATTTGAAATCAGAGACCGTATTAAAGCCGCTCATAATAAAAGGAAAAAAGATACGAGTGCCCATCATACAGGGCGGGATGGGTGTTGGAGTGTCTCTGCATCCGCTTGCGAAAGCAGTCGCTGGCGAGGGCGGCCTCGGCATCGTGTCCAGCGCCTGTATTGACAGGCTCGTATCGAAAAGAACAGGCAAAAAAAAGAACACGTATGAATCCTGTTTTGAGGAAGTGTCGCTCTCGAAGATCAAGAACGGCTTCGTCGGCATCAATATCATGGCAGCCCTTGCCAGGGACTTCAATGATTCCGTGAAGGGCGCTCTCGACGCAGGCGCCGATGCGATCATCTCGGGAGCCGGACTCCCGCTCAATCTTCCGGCGATCCAGCCGCCGAAGGACACGGCGCTCATCCCGATCGTATCATCAGCCAGAGCGCTCGATATTATCTGTAAAAAATGGGAAAAACTGGGGTACCGCCCCGATGCCGTGGTGCTTGAAGGCCCGCTTGCCGGAGGACACCTGGGGTTCCGCATCGACCAGGTCGACCTTGAGTCGAACAAGCTCGAGAATCTCCTGCCGCCGGTCAAGGAAATGGCCATGAAATTCGGCAATATCCCCGTGATCGTCGCCGGCGGCATCTATACGCATGAAGATATCGTACGCTATATGGTCATGGGAGCGGACGGCGTTCAGATGGGAACCCGTTTTCTTGCCACGGTGGAAAGCAGCGCCACGGACGCGTATAAGCAGGCTGTCGTAATGGCAAAAGACGAGGACATCGTGGTAGCGCATCGGCCCGGATCGCCCTGCGGCCTGCCGTTCAGGGTCATCAAACAGTCTCCCATGTATGCCTCATCGCTCAAACGCCTGAGAAAGCCCAAATGCGATAAAGGATACGTGCTCATGAAGGACGCCGAGGGCAAGTATACCGTCTGCCCCGCAAAAGAGGACAACGAGAACTTTTTCTGCATCTGCAACGGCCTTCTGAGCTCCGGCGGATATAACACTGACCAGGAAGAAGCACTATACACCGTCGGCTCAAATGCGTCGCGGGTTAATAAAATATTGTCGGTCAAGGCCCTTATGGATGAATTGACCGGAATCATCGGAGGATAGCGTGGCATTCGACCAGAACAACGACCTTGATCCAAAGCTCAAGGCATATTTGAACTCGTACATTGATCAGCGGATCGTAGAAGCGTCGCGTCAGGTATACGATGCTGTGAATAAGAAGATCCGGACCGTTGAAGACAAGGTCCAGGCAGTGGAGCTTAAGTCTCACCGGAATCGGTGTGCGATCATCGCCTCCAAGGGCACACTTGACATGGCCTATCCCCCGCTCCTGCTCGCCACTGGCGCGCGGAGCATGGGTATCGAGGCGTCGATCTTTTTCACCCTGTACGGAGTCAACATCCTTAAAAAGAACGCTAACCTCAAGGTTGCACCGATCGCCAATCCAGCAATGCCCATGCCCGTACCGAACATCGTGGGCGCCCTGCCGGGCATGACGTCCATGGCCTCGATGATGATGAAGGGGATGTTCAAAAAGCAGTCGGTCCCCACCATCAAGGAGCTCCTGGAGATGTCGCGGGATTCCGGAGTCAAGCTGGTGGCTTGCCAGATGACACTCGACGTTCTCGGGATCAAACAGAAGGACCTGATCGAAGGCATTGAGTTCGGCGGCCTGGCAACGTTCATCGAATACGGCATGGGTGCAACCATCACCCTGTTCGTTTAGAGGAACGGGCATTTCAACAGCAGCGGGGGTCTTCGAGTATGGAATCAGGTATCGTTGTTTTAACGCAAAAGGGACGGGAGGCACTCACCGAGACACAGCAGTCGCTCAGCCCGTTATGCCGGAATATCCTTATACAGGTGGACGGGAAAAAATCCGTTGAAGACGTTATGCGCATGTTCCGGGGCCTGAAGGGCCTAGAAGAAGCGCTCCAGAAGCTGTTCATCGGGAACTATATCAGCACCTCGCGGGAATGCAAGGACCTTGTAAAAGCAATGACACAGCAACTTCTGGGCCCCAAAGCGCCAACCATGCTTAAGAAAATTGATGAGCTGCATGCCAAGTACGGTGAAACGTGCTGGAACCACCTTGATGAACTCGAAAAAACCGCACGCATGTTCTACGGCGAGGTTGTGGCCGACGACCTGAAGCGAGAGATTGCCAACATCCTCCGCGAAACACAAAAATCCGCGTAAGGCCATACCGGCCGCAATCGCTCAAAATCATAGTTCATCTGCACAAGCGCGATAAACGCACGCAATTCAGGATAAGAAATGAGGTCGGATGAGTCAGCTCGATAAACTGATCGAACGGATCCAGCCAAGCCAGGAACTTCTCCTGGAAAGCCAGAAAGAACCGATGATGCGGTCGTCTGCGGGCCTCAAGGTCATGGTCAACCAGCAGCTCACCTCCGCCCAGATCACCGCGCTGGTCGCGGAACTCGCGCCAACTGCCCAGAAACAGGTCGTTACGCAGAAAAAGCCCACCTCATTCAGCTATTCTCTCGGCGGCAAAAATTATGCGGTCTCGTTCCTGACCCAGGGAGACCTGGTGCGCGGCGTCATCTCCTTGTCCGAAACAACAGCGGCAACACCACAGGCCGCTGCTGCTGATCCTGCTGAGACTGATGCCGTGGCAGTCGATGAGATTCCCGATATGGGCGAGGACGAGGATGAGACCGTAGAGGTGATCTCGAGCCAATCCGCGGAAACCCCGAGAACGCCTGCAGCTGCAGCAGGTGGCGAACCAGAAATCAACGCACTGCTTCGAACGATGTTCAAAATGGGCGCCTCCGATCTCCATATCACCTCCAACCACAAACCGCTTATCCGGCTCCATGGCGATATGCAGGAGCTCCCCAACCAGGCCGTGATTTCACCCGATCGGGTAAAAAAGATCATAACCGTCATCATGCCGCCGCATAACGTTGCGCAATTCGAAGAGTTCCACGATGCGGACTTCGCCCACGAGATCGCCGGCCTGGCGCGCTTCAGGGTGAACGTGTTCATGGATCGGTTCGGCATGGGCGCCGTGTTCCGCCAGATCCCCATGGAGATCGTGACCGCGGAAAAGCTCGGCCTGTCCAAGGAAGTGCTCGACCTCTGCTACCTCAGCAAAGGCCTGGTCCTGGTGACCGGCCCCACGGGGTCCGGCAAATCAACAACCCTGTGCGCGCTCATCGATTTCATCAACAGGAATAGAAAAGACCATATCATCACCATCGAAGACCCGATCGAATTCGTTCATCAGAAGAAACAGTGCCTCATCAACCAGCGTGAAGTGCATGTCCACACCAAGTCGTTCTCGAACGCGCTCCGTGCTGCCCTGCGCGAAGACCCTGATATCGTTCTCGTCGGCGAAATGCGCGACCTCGAGACCATCTCGATCGCCATAGAAACCGCTGAGACCGGCCACCTCGTTTTCGGCACCCTGCACACCACGACCGCGGCCTCGACCGTGGACCGCATCATCGACCAGTTCCCCGCAGACCGCCAATCCCAGATCAGGACCATGCTCTCCAGCTCGCTCAAAGGCGTCGTTGCCCAGACCCTGTGCAAGAAAGCGAACGGCAAGGGCAGGATCGCTGCCATGGAGATCCTGTTCGTCACCTCGGCCGTATCGAACCTCATCCGGGAAGGCAAGATTTTCCAGATTCCTTCCGTGATCCAGACCGGCAAGGGATCAGGCATGGTGCTGTTGAACGACGCGCTGTTCAAGCTCGTAACTGAGGGGCAGGTAGCCCCGGAGGAAGCATATATCAAGGCCATTGACAAGGCGAGCTTCGTTACAATGCTGAAAGCAAAGGGCATTAAATTGAACTTGTCCGGACTGGGCGAATAGCAGAGGTATTATGGATACGTCAACGGCATTTGCCGTACCAAAAGACCGCCAGATCGTAACTGTCCGCCTCTCCCGCAGTATTGCGATAGAGGGCGAGATATTTCTGGAAACGATCTCGGACGGGCTGTCCATTCATCAGAAGGTCACTGCATTCCTCGAAAACAGCAATGTTTTTTTCCCGGTCAAAAGCGTAACCGGCGGCGGAACAGAGTTCATCCATAAGCAGCGGGTGAGGGCCATAGAGGTCCTGTTCCCAAAAGATCCGGAGACCAACTATTTCTCACACATGCATATGCATATGATCCCGATCACGGCGTTCTTCAATGACGGCGATTCCATCAGCGGCGACCTCATGGCCGAGGTACCGCAGGAAAAAGCCCGGCTTTCAGACTGCCTCAACCTGCCGAACAAGTTCCTGGACGTGAAGGCGGGCAATAAGATGTGCTATATCAACAAGGAAGCACTCCAAAAGGTCGTGTATAACGAAAAGAAGTAACCTCCCTCGCTTTTCCCGGTAAATCAACTCACTACTATGTCAAACATTATAGACCTGATTCCAACGACTTCGGTGATTGCCCTAAGAGCGACACTAGTCGATGGAAATGGATTCACTTATAAACTTCATCGTGGCTCCCGATATCAAGCAGGATGATCTCTTTTTTTGTGATGATAACGGTCAGGGTAATACGATAGTTGTCGCTAATGCTGACCGCCTGGATGCCCGCTTGCTTACCGCCGAGATGGTGATAGTCGAGGTGGGATTGAAATGGGTCTTTTTCCAGATCGCGCAGAATGGAGGCGACCTTCTTTTTTATATCAGGGTGGCGCTTAGTGAACTTTTTAGCCGCACGTGTGAAGTGCGCCGTCCATACAAGGGTGTACATGGCTCAGTCTTCCAACCCCAGTTCCTTGATCAGGTCCTTCGCGCTCCCCCGCTTGACCCGCCCCGCTTTGACGTCTTCCAGAGATGCGCGCACACGGGCTGTGTAGGCCTCGTCTTCCGCCTCGATGAGGTCTCGATAGCGCTGTTCTGAAAGCACGACATACTTGGGCTGGTTGTTCTTGATCACATGGACAGGCCCCTCTTTCAGCGCCTCATCCACTGCCGAGATTCCTCGTTTTTTGATATCCTGGGCCGCAATTGCGTTCATTTATGTTACTCCTTTCGGTACTTATAATGGTACCGAAATAGTACCAGAAACTAGCACCCATTTCAACGTTAATATGTAGCTTCGTCACCCTTTCCTTACGTGTGGTCCTTCGCTGACAAATCCCCCACTATCTCCCGGAACTGCTCTAACGCCGCTTCAAGATCTTCCACGATCTCAAGTGCAATAACATCGGGATCGGGGAGGTTGTCGGAGGCTTCGAGGGATTCGTCCTTAAGCCAGAAGATGTCGAGGCCGGCCTTGTCACGGCTGACGAGCTCGTCATAGGTATACGACCGCCAGCGCCCTTCATTTTTGCCTTCCTCGCCACTTGTTTTGCGCTTATAGGCCAGGCCGTCTTGACGAGCAAATAAAAGGCCCCTCTTTTTCGAGGGGCATTCGTTCTGCTTAGGACTTTGTTGTACGTTAAATTGGTGGGGCGGCGGACATTTAACAGGTTGTCCAACCGCCCTGATTTTCTAAGTTATTTGCGGGGCCATTTTTCGAGTTACCCCCAAAGTTACCCCGCGAACATCTGGACGACATAAGACGCTGTGAGACTGAAAATATTATACTCCACATCGCGCTGCAGACACAAGGAAAAGATGAACGTTGATACTCGCCGCGTTACGATGCTGCCTCCGGCGCGATCAGCTTTCTGATATCGTCCGCCTGCCAGCATGTGCAGCGCGCGGAGAGCTTCACCGGCTTTGGATACTTTCCTGTCTTGACTCCTGCCCACCAGGAGCTCTTGCTGATCGGGATGATCGGCGGAATGCCTTTCCTCCGGTCCCCGAGGATCTGCGACAGCCTCACGAGGCCGCGCTCCGGAAGTGCGTTCACTGTTGCCTCCTGCCCTATGCTCATTAATGCCTCCTCTTGTTAGTTGTTCGCCCTGCTGCAAATGCCGGTCGTCCGCGCGAGCTCGTCCATCTTTGCGTGAAAGACGCGGTTCCATGCGTCCCGGTCCGCGTTGCTCTGCGGGTTGACACCAGCCTGCTTGTTCGCGAACGCTACCGCGCTTGGGATGAGCGCATTCCTCTGTGCCACATACTCTGCATTCTGCATTCGTATCTCTCCTTTTAGAATGGAATCTCGCCCTCGTCAAGAGGCGCTGAGTGTTGTTCTGTGCTCGTGTCCTTCGGTCTGCGCTCTGCTACGACAAGCCAGCCGTCCCAGCCGCTCGCCGGCACGAGGTCGATTTTGACTGACTTCTTTCCTTCGTCCCTCTCCATCAGGACGCCGACCTTCTCCCATCTCGCCTTGCCGTTCTTGTCTTCGGTTCTTTTCCAGAGCAGATCGTATATCTTCACTGTTCCCCCTTTCCTTATCTCCACACGAACCAGACGAACTGCGCCGTGGCTATCCCGACAAGCACACCGAAGAATGCTTCTCGCGGAGTATGCCCAAGGACTTCCTGCAATGGTTCGTCTCGTTCCGGTGTCATGAGATTAATGATCCGGGCATGTTTTCCGGCCTGGAGCCGAACGCCCCTGGCATCGTAGATGACGATCACTGCCAAAACAAAGGCAGTGGCAAAAGTGGCGGTGTTGTACCCAATGTAAAGGCCGACAGCATGGGCCGCTGCCGCGACCATTGCGGAGTGTGCGCTCGGCATCCCTCCTGGGCTTATGCGAAGGAGAAGCGACCAGTCCCATCGACGGGTCTTGAAATACGTCAGCGGGACTTTTGCGCTCTGAGAAAGCCACCACGCGCTTAATGCAGCGACAAGAATGTTGTTGGAAAAGACGCCAAGCGGATTCATGCTCTTGTGACCCTCCAGGGAAATTAGACTTTCACGTCGTAGGCGCGTGACACTGTTCGATAGGTGCGCTTGCTCGTTGGATGATCGAATGCATCATCGGCGATTTTCGTGAGCGCGGCGGCGATCGCGCGCAGCTGTTTCGGCGTATGCGCGGAGCAGTTCCCGTAAAACGGGCCATGAAGCACCGCGAGCGGTTCCTTGTCCAGCGTCTGCGTGAACGTCACATGGATTCGTACCGAGTTCATGCTTTTGATATCCTCCTTCGGCCCATTTCGCCGGGTGTGGCGCAAAGCGGACACTCGGTCGCGGGTTTGTGATGTGGAACGGGGATGCCGTCCGCGTTCTCAGCCATACAGGTAACGAGCCAGACCATATTGCATTCGGGACAGTGAAAATCCAGGTCGAACGAACCAGAGGCCATCATCGAAGCGCGACCCCCTGCGCGATAAACACCTGGCACGAGTGCTGCGACTTCACAAAGGCAATGTCTTTTTCAAGCTGCCTCGGCGTTGTCTTGACTGCGGTGAACATGTCTCCGCATTTCGGGTATTCAGGATTTATGTAAATGATCCAGAGCGCTTTCTGTTCCAAGGTGCCTCCTATCTGATGCGAAGATGGGTTCTCTCCGTGACGAGCCGGGCACCCGGCACGTCCTCGCCGTTCTTGAGGG
>Ga0315268_10007941_pt1 | contig 11114 bp, 4 predicted proteins | sample C1_top_MG_FD_204535 | JGI IMG/M metagenome (GOLD analysis project Ga0315268, IMG submission 204535) | Sediment microbial communities from Yellowstone Lake, YNP, Wyoming, USA - C1_top | ecosystem: Environmental > Aquatic > Freshwater > Lake > Sediment | place: USA: Wyoming | collected 2017-08-01 | reverse complement strand
TAGGCCGCCTGCCTTGGCCGTAAGGTAGTTGGCAAGGGTGCCCATGCGGTCAGGCAGGTAGGTGACTTCCGGGGTTACAATGAGAATACGCGGATTTTTCTTGGGACTGCTCGTCATGTCCTGCTCCTTATCCGGTTTCTTGCGCCCAGGTGATAAATCCGGGAGTAAAACGGAGGCGGTCATCTCCCAGAGGAACCATCCGGGCCGTAAATCCGTATCGGCCGGCGTGGCGGCAGGTGACGGTACAGGTGTACAAAAATTTTCCGTTTCCAAGATCCTGCTGAACGCTCATGACTTCCTTTTGACCGGTCGGCATCGCATCCATGCCTTTCACCGGGCCGTAATAGATCTGAACCACCACTTCTTCGGGACGGATTTCGCCAAAATGTACAACCGATGTTACGTTAAATGTATCTCCTACCCGAAAGGGCCCGGGCGAATCCTTTACCGGAAGCTCGATGCGGATAGTTTTCCAGAGGCTGCGCAGCCGCTGGTACTGAAGGGCCAGAGCTTTAGCTTCAACAGCCCCGTCGGCAAATAGGGTTTTCATACGGTTTGCCATCGGCTGATAAAACCGTTTTTCGTATTCCCTTACCATGCGCTGGCTGCAAAAACTCTGCATGGCCATCTTCATGGAAGCTTTCATCATTGCGAGCCATTGCAAGGGGGCATCCCCGTTTCTGCGATCATAGAAACAGGGAATGACGTCATTTTCCAGGACATTATAGAGGGCCTGGCTTTCCACTGAATCCTGGTATTCGTGGTCGGAGAACTCTTCCTCGCTGCCGATGCGCCAGCCTCTTTCCTCGGAATAGCCTTCGCACCACCAGCCGTCAAGCGTACTGACATTCAGAACGCCATTCAAGGCTGCTTTCATACCGGAAGTCCCACAGGCCTCGAAGGGCCGTCTGGGCGTGTTGAGCCAGACATCGGCGCCCTGGAGGAGGTGTCGTGCAATGTGCGGGTCGTAGTTTTCAAGAAAGATGACCCGGTGGCGTATGCCGGGCCGGCGGGCGAACTGGATGAGGCGCCGAATCAGTTCTTTGCCCTCCTGATCTTTGGGGTGGGCCTTGCCGGCCAAGATAAACTGAACCGGATGGGTCTTGGAGTTAATCATGGCCTCGAGTCGATCGGGATCTTTAAGTATCAGGTCGGCGCGTTTGTAGGTCGCGAAACGGCGGGCAAAACCGATGGTCAGGGCATCCTGATCCAAGACCGTCTCAACTTCCTTCATCATGGCCTTGGGTGCATTGAGCCGTTCGTACTGCTGCTTCATGAGTTTGCGGCAGGTGCTGATCAAACGGGAGCGGCTCATTTCATGGGCCCGCCACAGTTCCTCGTTGTATATTTCGTTGATGCGTGTGATGTTATCCGGACGCCAGGGGTCTATATTCCAGTCCGGCCCGAGATAGCGCTCAAACAGCAAGGCGTTCTCACGCGAAACCCACGTGGGTACATGCACACCGTTGGTGACATGGCTGATGGGAATCTCATCTTCGGGTCTCCCCGGCCAGACATGTGACCACATCCGCCGAGCCGTAACACCGTGCAGTTCGCTAACTCCGTTGCAGTATTGGGCCATGCGCAGCCCCAGAACAAACATGGAAAGCGGACCGGTCGGTCCGGACTTCACCGCTTGTCCCCATGAAATAATTTTATCGACTTTGGTTCCGAGCCGCCCTTCCAGGTGGATCAGATAAGGTTTGACAAGTTCAGCCGAAAATTCGTCGTGACCGGCAGCTACCGGGGTGTGGGTGGTAAAGACCGTTGCCCGCGGAACGATTTCCATGGCGGTTTTGAGATCGACGCTATACGCCTCGATGGTTTGGGCCAGCCGTTCCAGACTGGAAAAGGCCGAATGCCCCTCGTTCATATGGCATACCGTTGGATGGATGCCCATGGCCTTAAGCGCCCGCATTCCGCCAATTCCCAAAAGCACTTCCTGGGCCAACCGTACCTTACCCTCACCGGCATACAGCGTAGAAGTAATATCCCGGATCTCAACAGGGTTTTGTCCCAGATTCGTATCCAGCAGGTAAAGTGGAACGCGGCCGACCGCGCTTTTCCAGACCATGGCATGGATGTCGCCGTCTGGTCCTGGAATTGAGATGTTCAACTCGTTGCCGGAACGATCACGAACCCTATCCAGCGGCAGTTGATAGATGTCGGTTTCCGGATATTGTTCCTGCTGCCATCCGTCCTGAATTAAAAATTGCTGAAAGTAGCCCTTGCGATAAAGAAGCCCCACGCCAACCATGGGCAGCGCCAGATCGGAAGCAGCCTTGAGATAGTCTCCGGCCAGCATGCCAAGCCCGCCGGCATATATCGGCAGGCTTTCATGAACTCCGAACTCCATGGAGAAATAGGCAATGGTTCCCTTTTGATCCAACTTCATCTCAGGCCGGTCCACGGGACCTAACACCTGGCTTACAAAACGGTCTTTGACCCGCCGTTGATGGGCCAAAAAGCTTTCATCCCTGGCCAGTTCCTCAAAGCGTTTCGGATCAACATAGGTTAAAAAAACCACCGGATTTCTTCCCGACTTTTCCCACAGACTGGGATTGATGCGACGGTAAAGCTCCTGGGCGTCATGCTGCCAGCTCCACCAAAGGTTGCGGGACAGCACTTCAAGGAACAAAAGGGGTTCCGGAATGGAAGGAAATACCTGAAACATTTGAATATCTCTCATCTTGACAACCTCAATGCCGCCTACTAAGTGTTAAAAAAAATTTGATGGTCTCGTAAAAAGTAAGAAAAGCGACCTTTTTTACGAGAGTGTTTTGTATAAATGCTAAAAGATCGATTAAACTGTTTTTGCCACAAAAAACGCAAATTTTACAATAAAAAAACTTTAACTCTTGCCCGATCTTCCCGGTGACTTTACGGCACGCTGGTCTGCCAGATGTATCCAGACCCGCAACAGTTCGCTGGCTCCCCAGGCCTGGGCATCACACCCTCGCTGGGTATGGGGAAAATCCCCGTCTAAAATCTCCGGCACATGACCGATACATCCCTGGTTGATGTTGCGGATGCCACTGGCCAGCCACGCCAGCGCGGCCGGCCGGCCCTCGTCCCCATAGGCTCTAACCCATGCCTCACAAAAACTGGGAAACATCCAGGTCCAGGCGGTACCGTTATGATAGGCCGGTTTGCGGCTGGTATTTTCATCGCCGGCATAGCTGCCCTGATACGGATGGTGCGGATCATTCAGAAGGATACCGTCACGAACAACGGCCAGAGGCCGCCGAACCGGACGGTCCGCAAGACTTCGAATGGCGCCGGGAACCAGCAGCTCCTGGCAGGCCGACACAATGCTCCGGCAGGCGGCGGTTGCGGTAACGGCTCCCAGGGTCACTGCCAGAAGCTGGTTCGGCCGCAAGGCATCGTCCGGTTCGGCTTGACGAGCAGAAATTCCGCTGCCGGCATGGAGACAATCCGACAGGTACCCTTGGTGTTCGAGCACAAAAAGATCAAGGATAGACGACCGGACCTTGGCGGCCAATTTTTTCCAGCGGCTGCGGGTTTTATCCGGATCGATCTGGGCCAGAAACGTAAGGGCCTGGTACCAGAGGGCCTGAATTTCAATGGGATATCCCTGCCGGGGGGTGCCGGCCGGATGATTGGTGTCCATCCAGGTAAAATGGGCCGGGCTGAAGATCAGGCCCGATTTGGGATCCATGCCGATGCCGTTGGGCGTCCCCGCCATCAATGAACGGCCCATCGATATCAGAATCCGGCGGATGGTCCGGCCGTTGCAGGGTTCCTCCATAAAAATTTCAGCACCTTCAGCGCGGACCAGATCGCTGCAGGCCAGAAAAAACCACAGGGGCGCATCCGACGTGTCGCGGTTGCCGGCATCTTGGCCCCGTATCATGTTGGGAAGCGTTCCATCCTTTTCAAACCGCCCGAACTGTTTCAAGACCGCGCGGGCATCTGGGGTTCTGCGGGCCGCGATCAAGCCTCGGACAACAATCAGGGAATCGCGCCCCCAATCCAGAAACCAGGGGTACCCGGCGATCACGGATTTTAAGGCTCCCCGTTTTACAAGATAATGATCCAGAGCGCTTGCCAGGGCTTCAACCGGCTTCCAGCCGGGAGCGTTGTCAACAACAAACGGGGTTGGCATGGAGTCCGTGGACTTCAGCGCCGGGGAGTCAAGCTGACCTGGTTCCGATACCTGCACCCTAAGTTGCACTTGTTCGCCTCCCTTTAAGTCGGTTGAAAAATACCCGGGGCTGAACAGGTCGGAATCCGAATCAAGGCCGCGCTCCTTTTCCAGCGGACGATAAACCATATACTGCCACTCGGGTTCGGATATAAAATTGCCTTTGGAAAGCCGAACGCAAAGACGCCGCTGCGGATGCGGTGTAAAGGTAAAGCCGTCGGGACGGGCTGTTATGAACGTTCGAAAGTGCTGTTCAGGTCCCAGATACGCCTTGGTGGTCTCGTGGAAGTTGCGATCCTCAATGTCAGGGCGCAGAATCAGTCTGATTTTTTTTTCGTCCGCCAGCAGTGCTTGCTCGGCCTTGTCGGTATGGCGATAAAAAATAATGCGCACGGCATTCTCAGCAGATATCATTTCTACTCGAATGCTGAATAGAACATGTTCTCCCTGGTCGGTGGGAACACGAAAGCGCCAGTTTCCCCGGGAATTATAGTCGAAGCTGAATGCATCCAGGCAACCTTGAGTAATGTCCTGGGAATAGCCCTGGTACACGAGCCATGCCCGGCAGCGGGTGAACATGATCCAGCGATCTTCAGGATGTTTCGGGTGAAGATTGGCGGCCAGAATGGCATCGTAACGGCTGCTCAGCGCACTCCAGGCCACGGGAACCCGCAGCATGCCGCCGCGGCCGTTGGTGCCGAGCAAGAACAGGGATCGGCGCAACAGCTCGGAGCGCTGGAAGACAGGTGTAACGATAGCGTTATCGGCTTGCGGCAGGAAAAGGAGCGGGGCTTGAACGTGTTGGGTATCGCCGGGGGTGTAAACAGTCAGGTCCAATTTGCAACTGCGAGCGGTTGCCGGCACCGGCATTGGTGAAAAAAGGGCAAAAAAGGAACCGTTGGCCTGCCTGAGGCTCTCGGCCTGGTCCAGCACGCGATGATTGTCTTCGATGCCGGCACGAAAGGAAACGTCGGCACAAGCCAGCAGGAAATGCCCCGGCGGCACCATCACTTCGCGTTTCAGGTCCCGGGGCCACTGCCAGATGATCACTCGGGGTTCCTGACTGGCGGGGTTCATCAGCCGGCAGTAGGATAGAGGATCCTGCGCCAGCATCTGAGCGGCCTGATCAGGATCAAATTCCCCGAGATCCCGAGTCCCCTGGTAGTGCCTGAAGACATCAAGGGCTTTGGCCCGCAGGCACTGTTTTTCAATGCGCGCCGCAGGCGAGAATCGCCCGTCGGCCGACCGGCTCAAAAGATCGACATCGTTCACAGCGGTGGTTAGACAGAGCACCTGTCCGGGATCCAATACGTAAGTATGCCGGCCTTTGGAGGCATTGGTGACGATGTCGGTTCCGGAAAGCAGATCCTTAAATACGTTGCCGTCCATCCCCGCCCGGAGGGAATCCCAGGAACCGAGAGTTTGATTCTGATCATCGAGGTTGGCAACAATTAGAAGCTTTTTGCCGGAAGGCAGATGATGGCGCAAAAGAACAATATGGTTCCCTCCGCCGTGCTGGATCAATGCCAGCTCGGTTTGGTCATGAAAGGCCGGATGGCATTTGAGCAGGGTGTTAAGGCGGCGGATTTCATTGACCTGATTGGTGGTTGCCCCCCAGTTCAGGGATGGAGATTCATGCACGTTGATCTTTTCGGCCGCAAACCATTCGACGCCGTTGGCAAATCCGAAGGCGCCCTGAAGCGAGCAAAGCGCACACAGGGCGGTGCGCATTTTGGCATAGGTCGTGGAGCGCACAGCCAGCCGTGGATTGTCGTGGGTCTCGGCAAAATGAAGCGTAATTCCATCCGCTTGAGAAATAACAATGGCTTCAGGCAGATAGGCTTCAATCTGGCTGCGGTCGTAGTTTTGGAACAGCTCGGAATAGGCCCAGTTGAAATTGCCCTGATTCAAAATATCTCGGGTCACGGATATCTTTCCGCCCAGACCTTCCAAAAGAAAAATCGTGTTCGGATATTCGCTGCGAACCGAGCTGACGATGTACTTCCAGACCGGAACCGGGATCATGTAACCGGCATCACAACGAAAGCCGTCCACACCCTGGCGGCACCAGGTGAGAAACACGTTGACCATATAGCGCCACAAATCTTTATGGCGGTAATCAAGCTTGGTTAAATCTTCCCAGCGAACCCCCCAGGCTCCGGGGACCTCGATCCGGCCGTCTGCACCCCGAACCAGCCACTGAGGGTGGGTTTCATGGATCCCGGCAGCCCATCCCGTATGGTTGATGGCGATATCGATAAAGACCTTGGCATGGCGCTCATGGACAGCATCCACCAGCTCGATGAATTGCTCCAAGGGCGTTGCCCGGGAATCGAATTGGGCCAGAGAAGGATCAACGGCGGTGAAGCTTAAGGCCGCGAAAGGACTGCCGAACCGTCCCATGCGGGCATAGGTGGTAGGGGTAGGATTGATTGGAAGCAACTGGATAATTCTGCACCCAAGTTCGCCGATAATAAAGTCGAGTTCCTTAATCAGATCCCGAAAGGTTCCGGACCTGGGGATCACCGTATAACCGGCATCGTCCAGGTTCCGGATGCAGCGCTTTTGGTAGTCATCCGGATTGCCTTGGCCGGCCTTGTTCGGTCCAAACTGACGCACAAAGGCATTGTATATGATGTTGGCACAACACGTATCGGCCGGTTCTACATTGATAACGGTGTTGGGACCTGGCGGCCATATCGGCGTAAATTTTCCTGCTTTCAAGAAAAAACACTTGGCTTCAAAATGGCCCACTTCATACAAAGGAATGGTAACCTCAAAATGCCGGTCTCCAACCGGGTGCATGGGGATGTCGAACCAGTCCCGGCCCAGCCTGGGCTCATCCCGCTCTACCTCTTTAAAAATTTCCTCCCGGGCGGTGGCGGCATGTCCGATATTGGTGCGCAGCCATGCGCTCCCTTTTTCGGACCGGGACAGCGCAAGCGTAAAGGTGCGGGTGTCGCCTCTAAACATAAGCAGACGAATCCCGGGGGCAGGATCCTGTATAACTCTAAAGGCGGTGTCCATATTGTGCTGCACGACTCATTAACTGTTATTTAAAAAAACCGGACTTCAGGGCCGTTTTCTTTTGCCCAGCTTCTTGATAATCTGTCTGGCGGCCTGCATGCCGGTATTGAAGCTGACTTCAAGGCCCGACCAGTACAAGCCATCCCCTGCAAAATAAAGATTGTGCGATTCATCTTGCAGCGCTTTGCGGGCGGTATGTTGTTGATAAAGCATACCGGGCTGCAGTTGAACCGCACCGTATTTCCATCGATATACTCTGGAGAATATCAGCCGGCCTGAAAAGGCGGGATAAAGAAAATCCATTTCTTTCAAAACTTCGGTAATGATCATATCATTGGGCTCGTGAAACAGGCGGCGGCTGGCCTGTTCGCAAAGGATGGCCGTTATCAGCTCTTTACCTTCCGGAACTCGGTGGGGACCTTTGTGGCGGTCAAAGATTACATTTCCAAGCACCCGGAAATCTTTCCGCAGCAGGCTGTAAATCATCGATGTTTCAGGGTACTGCTGGTCCACTGCCAGGGCCGTCACAATGCACGGCGCATAGCGAGTGGCTAAAAAACATCCTTTCAATGCTTGCGGCAGATCGTCGCATAGTTCTGTCACGATTGGCGATGGGATCGCAAAAATGACGGCATCGAAGATGTGCGCTGCGGGACTATTACCACCGGTCTGAATTTCATAAGGGCCCTCGCGAGCCTGGCGCTGAATGTTGATCACAGGAGTATTCAGTCTGATATCCATTCCTCTGGCCAAACGCTCGGGCAGCACGCCCATGCCTTTTTCCAGGGCAAAAATTTTAAGGCGGTGCAGATATTTCATGGCGGCCAGAAAAGCAACCTTGGAATTATTCTCGGGTGTTCCTAGATACATTTCACTGAAAAGGGGGTAAGCGAGGAATTCCAGAATCTCTTTGTCGTAATGCTCGACAAGATAGTCTGCGGCCGATACTTGTTCCATTTTAAACGTTTTCTTCCGCGGTTTTGCCAGATTCAGCGTGTTTCCTAATGAGCGGGCATAGATAAAAAGCTTGATGATTTCTTTCTTGCTTTTCAAAGAAAACAGCTCGGATTTGAAAAATTGGGTGGATGACCCGATGTTGATTTTATACTCTTTTCCGGCGCTAAAGGTCGAATAGGTTCCGGGCGTGGGGAACAGAGATTTTTTCATCTCCATTTCTTTTAAAAACCGTTTCAAATTTTTATGGGTTTCCGGGATCGTATAGGCCGCCTTATCGATAATAAACCCGTCCAGATTTTTTGAACTCATCCGTCCGCCAACAAACGATTCTTTTTCAAAGATAACCGGGTCGTGTCCGGACTTGATTAATTGGTACGCTGCTGCCAAGCCCGATATTCCGGCTCCGATGATGGCGATTCTGGCACTCATGGGGTTGAGTTTCATTGTCTTTGATATCAGCCTGTTAGAAAATGGAGTTGGCAGCGGAAGGATAACGCGACAGACAGTCTGTACACGTTAGCTTCCCAAAGAATTTGAAAAGTAACGTAAAAATTATCATCAATTTTCCTGCAAGATTCAATTAATAAACTAATATCATATTATATTCAAGAACTCAATCCACAAACCCCGATTGCTGAAACATTGGTTTTGTTCGGAAAAAATGTTAAAAAAAGAGCTTGATCATTGTAAAAAAAATCCTTAGTGCTCTGATTCGTTAATTCGATGACGTATTTTTTTATATTGTTTCACCGCCCGCTTTGCTCAAGACGCAGAGGGCGCAGAGTTAGATGTATTTTCCTTTGCGGTTATAATAAAATATTATACGTATCGGGGAAGGAGAAGCCTATGGCTCAAACGATAGATTATCAAATGCGACTTAAAGAGCTCCGGCAACTGGCGGCGGCGCTATTGAGTCAAAAAGCGAATTTGCAGGTAGCTGCCGCCTACGATGCCGGATTTCCCGTAAAAATTACGTCGATCGAAGTCGATCTGGCGGTTCAGCACCTGCAAACCATGCAAGCGGAGATTCCCTGGGTGGGAAGCGGTCAACCGTACGGAAAGGTGGCAACCATATTCCCCTACGACGCACCGGTGGTTGTGCTGGCGCGCCTGGGCGGTTCGGCCCTTCTGACCGGGAATCGGCTGCGGTTCAGCCTTTCTTCCCAGACACCTCGGACTGCCAAACTATTGGACGAAATCTGCCGGCCTTTTCAATCGCTTGAACCGGTTGTCGGCCAGGACAACCGTGAGTTCGGACGTAGTTGTGTGGAAGATGAAGACATTCGGGTACTTTTCATTTCCGGAGCCTCTGCTGTTGGGGAGGTATACCGGCGCCGACATCGATCGTTTGACAAGCTTTTTTTTGCCGGGCCGGGCGGTATGCCGGCGGCCGTTGTGTTTGAAGATGCCGATGTCGAGGCGGCCGGCCGCTTCATAACCAGGCGGGCGTTCATTAACGGCGGCCAGTACTGCACGACCCTTAAAAAGGCATACATTCACAGCAGCCTCTATTCTGCGGTTCGCGCTCAGATACTGGACGGGGCCCAGCGCCTTAAGGTTGGTAATCCGTTAGATGCAGATACCGACATCGGCCCGATTCGCGTGGAGCGTACGCGCGCAATTCTGCAAAATGCGCTCAATCAGTGCTCGCAAGCCCGTCTGATTTCCGGTGCCATCGACGGCGAGACGGTATACCCTTTGATTCTGGAAACCGTTGATCCCAAGATTCCAGATCTCGAACTATTTGGCCCGTTTCTGCTCTTGAAACCCTTTAACGATCCCCAACAAGCGGCCGCCGAGCTGGTTCAAACCCGTTACGGCTTTCTTTTGGCCTTTTTCGGATCGCCGTCGGATGCGATCAAGACGATTTTCTATGCCCATTTTGGAATGGTCCACGACAATCCTGATTTTGTCTTTACGCCGTTGCGTCTTCCTTTTGGGGGCAAAAACGCCAGCGGCTGGATTATTGAGCGCCGGGGTGATGATTGGATCGAACGCGACGGCGCGTTCCTGTACAGCCAGGAGCTGGTTAAAAACAAATGCGCTGATAACATGGCGACAGGACGTGAGCCTTGACGGCCAAGTTGATTAGAAGTAGGTGACCGGCACGCTTCCCGCCGCGAAGCACTGACGCACGTCAGAACCACCGCCCGTTAGGGCGGGGTCAAGGGGAGCTATATAAAAACAGCTAAAATCCTTACCGGGAAGCCCCGCCCGTTAGGGCGGGGAGCTTCACTGACGAATCACAAAACGCGATGCACCTAGGGGTTGTGAACCGATGAGGCTTATCATGTTTTTGTTTGTTTTTTTCGGTATATACGGCGGGTTGCACATCTATGCTTTTTTGAAGATACGGCAGGCTCTGACCTTTGGTACCGGAGCTGCGGTTAGCCTGGCGGCCTTTATGGCCTGTATGATTATCGCCCCTGTACTGATTCGAATCTCAGAAAGGCAAGGATTCGAATTTTTGGCCCGGGTTCTGGCCTACATGGGGTATGCATGGATGGGTCTGATATTTTTTTTCGTCTCCGTCACCTTTGTCCTGGATGTCTTTCGGCTGCTCGTTCATATCGGCGGGCGGATCGTACCGGTCGATCTTTCCGGCCTAGCCCCCGGGGCCCGGCCATCCGTGGCTATCTCCATTTTGCTTGCCGTCATCCTGACCGCTTATGGTGCCTTTGAGGCCTTCGATATCCGAATGGTGCATGTAACCGTGCAAACAGATAAAATTCCTAAAGATATCGGACGGGTTAAGATCGTTCAGATTTCGGATGTGCATCTGGGTCTGATAGTGGGCGAAAGAAGATTGAAAAAGATCCTCAACCTGGTAACAGCCGCCGATCCGGATATCCTGGTGTCTACGGGTGATCTGGTAGACGGCCAGATGGACAACCTGTCAGGCCTCTTGAAACTGTTCCGGGAAGTTTCCCCAAAGTATGGGAAATTTGCAATCACGGGAAACCAT
>Ga0315268_10007939_pt1 | contig 11117 bp, 11 predicted proteins | sample C1_top_MG_FD_204535 | JGI IMG/M metagenome (GOLD analysis project Ga0315268, IMG submission 204535) | Sediment microbial communities from Yellowstone Lake, YNP, Wyoming, USA - C1_top | ecosystem: Environmental > Aquatic > Freshwater > Lake > Sediment | place: USA: Wyoming | collected 2017-08-01 | reverse complement strand
ATTCCTATTCCATCGACTACTGTCCGGCCCATGGAATCGTAATCGACCCGTCCCGCCTGAACGTCCCCGCCTGCACCAAGGCGCGGTTCGACGCCGACGCCCCCGTCGCGCCCGCCCGGGCTAAGCGGCGCTCTAATGCATCAAAAAGGCCCAGATCGTCTAGGTCATAAATCTTACTGGTCGTAGGACTTCCGCTTCACGGAGCGGACCCCGCGCGGTTGGTAGGATACGTCCATGACCAAACCCTCTCCGTCCGCGCGCAAAACCCTGGCGTGCGCCCTCAGCGCCGCCGTTCTCGTCTCCGCCCCCGGCCCGCTCGCCGTCCCGGCCGCCGCGCAGATCATGAACCTGGGCGCCGCGCGCTCGGGAGCCGGGACTTCCGCCTCCGCCGGAGCCGCCGCGGCCGGCGCCCGGCCGATCGGGTCCGCGCTCGTCGCGCCCCTCGCCGCGCCCGGCCTCTCGGCTCCGAGCGCGCCGTCCGCTTTCGCCGGCTCCCCGGCCGCCGCGCTCTCCGCCGCCGTCCCCGCGCTCGCTCCGGCCCCCGCGCTTTCCGCCGCGCCGCTCGCTTCCTTCTATAACGGCGGGAACGCGGCGGCGTCCTGCGTGTTCGCCGGCGGCTCCGGCGCGAAAGGCCCGTCGGGCCTCCAACCCGCGGACGCGCCGCGCGTGTCCCCCTCGTCCCGCTTCAAGCTCACGGCGATGCAGCACATCACGATGGGCACGATGGCCCTGCTCTGGCGGGCGTGGGACCGCGCGCTCGGCGGGAAGTGGGACACGATGCCCCCCGCGCTGGGCGAGCTGTACCTGTACATGAACGAGCAGTCCCTGCGCCTGCGCGTCTGGGACGCCAACGCCCAGCCCTCCGCCGACAAGTCCGTCTACGCGCCCGCCGACGAGACGCAGAAGACCACCCGCTCCGCCGACGGCTCCTACTTCGACGACCAGGACCCGTCCATGGCCAAGGCCGGCGCGCGCTTCAACCAGCTGGCCGAGCCCGCGGGCCCGCCCGCCGCGAACTGGGCGACGATGGACCCCAGCCCGCTGACCGTCTCCGAGAAGCTGATGAAGCGCGCCGCCGCCGCCGACGGCTCCTCCGTCATCAAGGAAGCCGGCATCCTCAACGACCTGTCGGCCGGCCACATCCAGTTCAACGTCCACGACTGGGAAAACCACGAGCGCCGGCCCATCGCCGAGGACCCGGTCCGCTTCCCGATCCCGGCCGGCCATCCGCTCGGCCGGGACGGCGCGACGGAGATGGTGCTGGACCGCACCGCGCAGGACCCCACGCTCCCCGCCGGCTACGCCGGGCCGCGCGTGTCCCGCAACATGGAGACGTCGGGCTGGGACATGTCCAACATCTACGGCTCCAGCCTCGAGCGGCAGATGGAGGTCCGTTCGCTGAAGGACGGCAAGATGAAGATCGGCGCCGACGGCCGCCTGCTGGACGACCCGAAGAAGCCCGGCGTGCCGCTGACCGGCTTCAACGACAACATGTCGCCCCAGCTGATCATGATGCACACGATCTGGACCTTGGAGCACAACTCCGTCGCCGACGCGGTGAAGGCCGAGCACCCGGACTGGAACGACGAGCGGATCTTCCAGATGGCGCGCCTGCGCATCAGCGCGCTGAACGCCCGGCTCCACACGACGGAGTGGACGCGCGCGCTCCTGCCCAATCCCATCCTGCAGGCCGGCATGTGGCACGACTGGTACGGCTTCATCGGGAAGCCTCTGAAGCTGTGGATCATGCGCTTCTCCGATAAACACCCTCGGTTGGGCCGCGTCCTGTTCGCGCCCCTGCGCAACGAGCTGGCGTTCGGCGTCCCCGGCACCAAGACCAAGCACTTCGGCAAGCACTACGGCTTCGTCGAGGAGTTCCCCGACGTGTACCGCCTGCACTCCATGCTGCGCGACGTCTACAAGATGCAGCACCTGGACGCGGCGCCCAACGGCGAAGTCACCGTCCGGCTCGTGAAGGACGTCCGGCTGGAGGACATGATCGGCTTCAAGTCGCGCGACAAGATGGCCGAGCACTCGCCCGAGGACTGGATGCTCACCTTCCTGGTGGAGTCCGCCGGCGCGCTGACCATCAACAACACGCCCAACGCCTTGCGCGACCTGACCACGCAGGACGGCCGGCACATCGACCTGGCGGCCGTGGACGTGATCCGCACCCGCGAGCGGCTGGAGGCCAGCACCTACGTGAAGTTCACCACGCGCCTGGGCGAGAAGGCTCCTCGGACCTTCCTGGAGCTCACGGGCGGCGACCAAGCCGCCGCCGACAAGCTGGCGTCCGTGTACAAGAGCGTCGAGGACGTGGACTTCCAGGTCGGCATCCTGGCCGAGCGCAAGCCCGCCGGCTTCGCCTTGGGCAACCGCCAGTTCAAGGTGTTCGTCCTCTCGGCGCCGGCGCGCCTGAAGAACGACCGCTTCCTCTCCGAGCAGTACGGCGCCCAGACCTACGGCGCCGCCGGCGTGGAGTACATCGAGCACACCAACTTCTCGAACCTGATCGAGCGCCATTATCCGAGCCTGAGGCCGGTCGTCGAGGGCGTCGCGAACGCCTTCGCGCCGCTCCCGAAGCCCGGCACGCTCAACGACCGTCTCGCGGAGAGCGCGAAGGCGTCGTCCGCCAAGGCCGACTCCGCGTCGACCTGGACGTTCTTCGCGGGCTTCGGCGTCAAGACCGTCGCGGCCGCGCTGGGCTCCACGGCGGTTCTTTCGCTGGCGTCGCTCATCGCCGTCCCGTGGATCGCATCGATGGTCGCCTCGAAGCTGTACAAGAAAGCGTCCGCCGCGACGGACGCCGTCGCCGCCGGCCTCACGGGCGGCGAGCGCGAGGGCCTGCTCCCCGCTTTGTTCCAAGCGGAGAAGGACGGGCGCCGCGCGTCGCTGGCCGTCAAGCTCTCGGCCTACACCGTGCTCGACGTCGGCGGCATGGTCGCGTGGCACCTGTTCGCCGCCCACCCGCTCGGCGCCCTGCTGATCGGCGCGGTGTCGATCTACTCGGGCGTGAAGGCGCTGAAGGCCGCGCGGCGCGCGTCCGACGACCTCACGAACCTGCGCGTCGGCCTGGCGGCGAAGCTGACCGCCGACCGCCCTCACACCGACCCGGCGACCTTGCCGGGCGACACCGCGCTGCAGAAGCGCTACTGGGTGATGATCGGCGGCAAGGAGACGCCGGTCGCGCATTTCAGCGACACGTTCGGCGCCTTGAAGCGCAGCGGCCTGCCCGCCGTCAAGGCGTTCATGACGGCCGCGATGTGGCACGTGCCCTTCGCGCGCAAGACCTGGAAGAACGTCCCTCCCGAGGAGAAGGCCAAGCTGAATCCCGGCTTCTTCGACGTCTACATCCCGGGCCTGATCGACACGCAGGGCTACTCGAACACGCGCATCTACTCCGACGGCAGCGTGCCGGGCGTGAAGCGCGGCGACCTGGACATGGCGGAGTTCGACCGCCTGTTCCGGGACTTCGGCATGCACGACTACCTGACCGCCTACGACTTCGCCCGCATCCGCGAGGCGAACCAGTTCCGCGACGCGCAGGCGGGACGGGGCAACCCGTTGTCGCGCCTGATCGGGCGCTACGCGGCCAAGCGCCGCGCCGATCAGCTGATGGAGCTGTTCGCCGACCGCGTGGTCTGGGAGGACGGCATCGAGGGCAAGCCGGTGCCGGCCATCAGCCGCGAACAGCTGCTCCGCTTCTATCAGGGCGGCCTGCAGTACGACGTGATCCGCGACCGGACGGGGAAATAACATGAAAAAGATCCTGCTCGCTCTGTCCATGATCCTGGCCGCCGCCGCGGCCGCCTCGGCGGCGGCGCTCCCGTCCGCGCGCGCCGACTGGGACGACCCGTTCGAGCTCAAGGACATCCACGGCGGCTTCGCGCGCCTGCGCAAGATGGCCGACGAGGAGCCCGCGCCCGCCCCGGCGCCCGAAGGCCCGGCGCAGAGGCTGCTGGACCGGAAGCGCTCCGACCTGGAGACGCTGTACCGCAACAGCGGGTCCGGCCTCGTTCCGGACGGCGCGGCGAACGGCTTCGCCGCGATCGCCCCGGGCACGGCCGCCGGCGGTGCGTCCGAGGCGCTGTTCCGCCTCTTCTGGCACGGCAAGATCTTCGACCGCAGGAACGGCGCGCTGATCAACCGCCTCACGATCGGGCACGTGGTGAAGGCCAAGGTCTTCATCGGCCCCAGCTGGCTGGACGGCAAGCCCTCGGTGATCATCGACTACAAGGGCACGTCCTGGATCGCCGGCGCCGTCCGCGACGAGATCCGCGAGGTCCAGCCCGGCGTGTACCTGGGCTTCGCCTACGTGCGCTCCCACGACGGCGATCAGCCGCGCGCGGACATCCTGTTCGCGCTCGACTTCACCGCCTCCCTGCCCGACAAGCCGAAAGCGCCCTGACCGGCTCTTTCTCTTGATTAATCGCGCCCCGGGGGCCACACTTCCGGAGTGACGGGCCGACTCCGCGCCGCGCGGCTTCTTCTCCTCTGCGTCTCCGCCTGTCTCGCCGCCGCCCCGGCGTCCGAGGCCGAACCGCCCGAAGCCCGGGCCCTGCGGCGACGTCTGGACGATCTCAATATCCAGTTGGAGGAGCAGAGGGAGCGGCTCGTCCTGGCCACCGTCGCCCTCGGCGGCATCGCCGCCGCGCTGGACACGCACGCCCCCGGAAGCCCGCAGGCCGCCGCCGCGCGGAAAGCGGCCCTCGCGGCCGTGAACGAAGCCGGCGCGAATAAAACCGCGCTCGCCTTGGAGGCGGCGCTGATCGCGGAGCGGCTGCGGCGCTGCAAGGAAACCGGCGTGCTCGCTCCCCTCGATGCCGAAACCATCGCAAGTCTCACGCGCGCCGTCGAATCCTCCTGGACGGCGCCGCCGTCCACCCGCAATGTTCCCAAGCTCAGCCTCGATCTGGCCGAGCTTCAAAAGCAGGTCCGGCCCTATTGGGACCTCGGCCGCGGCCCGGCGCCGGAGAGGGCGATCGCCCCCGCGCCGCGAGTCCCGGCGCCCGCGGCGAAGCGCGAGGCCCCGCTCCCGAAGTTCGAGCGCGACGCGGGGACCGGCCGTCCGTCGATCGACCCGGTCCCGGAACTGATCGTGGAGCTGTCCTCGTCGTCGGCGGCGCGGCGGGCGCTGGCCGCCGACGCGCTGGGCGTTCGGGGCGCCGACGCCGCCCCGGCCGTCCCCGCGCTGCGGCGGGCGCTGGCCGACCCGGACCGGCGCGTGCGCGCGAGCGCGGCGCTCGCTCTCGGCGCGGCCGGCGACGCGTCCGTCGCGGACGACCTGCGGCGCGCCTTGGGCGACCCGGACGAGGAGGTCCGGCTCAACGCCCGGGCCGCGCTGCGGCGGCTCGGAGCGACGCGCTGACCTCCCGGCCCGTATGCTAAAATGACTGGTCAACCGCTGACGGATTTTCGTTCACGGAAGGGTGACCGAGCGGTTGAAGGTAGCAGTCTCGAAAACTGCCAAGGGGGCAACCCCTTCGAGGGTTCGAATCCCTCCCCTTCCGCCATTTATTGGAATAAGTTAATTAAGTTAAGGCCTGACCCCAAACATGTCCTGGATCAAGAAACTCAACCCGTTCGCGAAGGAAGACTCGGCGCCCGCCAAGGATGAGCCCGTCGCGTCCGGCATTCCGGGGATGCCGTCCCTGCCGCCGGAGCTGGCCAACGACCCGAAGGCGAAGGGCATGATGGCGATGTTCTTCCGCAAATGGAAGGACCCGGCGTTCATGAAGCAGCTGCGCACGCTCGCGATGCACATGCAGAAGGAAGGCGTGGACATCAAGGACATGAAGGCGGTCCAGGCCTGGATCGAGAAGAACAAGGAGCGCATCGAGAAGGGCGAGCTCAACGAGGCGCCCGCGGGCAAGCCCGGCGAGACCTTCGTGAAGACCGCTCCCGAGGTCGGACGCAACGAGCCCTGCCATTGCGGCTCCGGCAAGAAGTTCAAGAAGTGCCACGGCGCGTAGCCGGGCGATGATCCTGCTCCACCTGGAGCGCGCGGCCGTCCTGGCCTGCGTGGGCGTCGCCGCCGAAGTGCTGTTCACCGCGCTGACCGAGCCCCAAGGCGGCAAGCGCCTGATCGGCTTCTCCTACGTTTGGATGTTCCCGATCTACGCCCTGCTCTATCCCGGGATGCGCCTGCTGGCCCCCCTCGTCGGGACGTGGCCGTGGCCCGCGCGCGCGGCGCTGTACGCCGCGCTGATCATGGCCTTCGAGCTGCTGACGGGGCTGGTCCTGCGCGCGGCGCTGGGAGAGGCGCCGTGGGAGCCCGGCTACCGCGGCAAGCGCTGGTGCGCGTTCGGGCTGGTGCGGCTGGACTATTTCCCGGCCTGGGCGGCAGGCGCGCTGATCTTCGAGCGCGCCTGCCGCCTGGTCGGGGGTCTGAACTAGGGTCTAGCGGTCGCCGCGACCGTGCGGCTCGTGCTGGGGCCGGTTCTGGCTCGAGCGGCGATAGAGCGCCTGGTTGTTCATGATCGCGGCCGTCAACACGAGCCGGCCGTCGACTCCCGACATCGTCAGCGCGTAGCGGTCGAGGAGCCAATGGTCGTTCTTGATCGACGCCGAAGCGCCGGAGCCCGTCATCGACCACGTCGTCCCGTCCACGTCGCCGCTGTAGGCGACGACGTTCCCGGACGCGTCCGTGATGACGAAGCGGCTGGAGCCGGAAGCGTCCGTCTCCACGACGCTGCCCAGCGTCTCCCCGTCGCAGCCGGTCACGGTGGCGCGGCGTCCCGACTGGACGTCGCTGACGGCGACGCTCGCCTGGCTCGCGCCGCCGGCCGTGTAGGTCCAGCCGCTGCCGGACGACGCGACCTTGCCGACTTCCTGGTCGCCGACCTTGACCGTGTAGTCGTTTTGGAACAGCCCGCGTCCGACCGTCGCGCCGTTGAGCGAGAGCACGGCGCACGCGGCGCGGGCCGCGCCCGCGGCGGCGCCCGCGGCGGCGGCGGCCTCAAGCGGACGCGACGACGGCGAGGCCGGGGCCTCGACGCCCTTCAGGGCTTCCCTAAAGCCCGACACGTCGCCGATCGAGACGACCTGGGCGGCGGCGGGCAAGGCGACGATCAGGGACAGCAGCGACAGCGAACATTTTTTCTTCATGCGGTACCTCGGGGGTTCGGTTCTCCGCCTCGGCGGATGTTCGCTCAGTATAAAAGGATGATAAAAATGAGCCGGGGCCCACGGGTCCAGCGGGGAGCGGCCAAGGGACCTGCCGTGAAATGGGTCTAAAGACCCATCAGGCGTCGAGGTGCTGGAGCTGCAGGCGCCGGTTCAGGGCTTCGGCGCCTTCCTTGATGAAGTCCAGCTCGCTCTCCAGCGTGTGGTCGAGCCAGCGCTTCACCAGGGACTTCAGCGGGCGCAGGAAGAACGGCAGATCGTAGATCTCGTCGTGCTCGATCAAGGTGCCGCCGATCACGGGACGCAGGATGATGCGCGACTCCATCCGGCTCAGCGGGCCCCGCACCATCACGCCGCGGTAGCCGCCGTCGCTGGTCATCTCGAAACGGAACGTCCCGCGCCACGGCAGGCCCAGGAAGCGGCCGGAGGCGTCGGCCTCGATGCCCTCGGCGTCGGGCGAAAGCGCGATGGAGTCCACCTTCGGCTCGTATCTCGCGATCTCGCGCAGGTCGCTCAGGTACTTCTGCACGGAATCCCGCGGGGCGCTGACGAGTATGCGGCGGGAGACGCTGAGCATTTTATTTGGAGGGAAATTTGGAGCGGGCGAGCGGAATCGAACCGCCGTCTGATCCTTGGCAAGGACCCGTTCTACCATTGAACCACGCCCGCGGTTCCCGACCAGTCTAGCAAAACTCAGGCGGCCTTGGGAAGGTGGTCGGCGTCTTTCGGGCGCAGCGGGAAGTGAGCCTGCATCATAGCGCCCTCGTCCTCGACCATGCGGCGGTTCTCTTCCTCGCGCGCCTGCAGGATCTCGGCGAACTTCTCGCGCAGGACCACGACGACCTTCGGGTCGAACTGCTTGCCCGCGCCCGCCTCGATGTACTTCAGCGCGTCTTCGACGGTCCACTCGCCCTTGTACACGCGCTTGGACGACAGCGCGTCGAAGACGTCGGCGACGGTGACGATGCGCGCCTCGATGGAGATCTGATCGCCCTTCAGCGCGTACGGATAGCCGGTGCCGTCGTACCACTCGTGGTGGCCGACCGCGACCTTCGCGGCCAGGCGCAGCAGGCGGGACTCCGCGTTGGCCAGCATCTTCGCGCCGTACACCGTGTGCTTCTTCATCTCCTCGAATTCCTCGGGAGTGAGCTTGGCGGGCTTGCGCAGGATGGAGTCCGGAATGGCGACCTTTCCGATGTCGTGCAGCGGCGCCGCGTAGCGGATGTCCTCGGCCTCGGCGAAGGTCAGGCCCACGCCCTGCGCGAGGATGCCGGAGAAGCGGGACATGCGGCGCAGGTGGCGGCCGGTGTCCTCCTGGTCGCGGTACTCGGCCACGAGGGCCATGCGGTAGATGGTCTCCAAGTGAGAACGGCGAAGATCTTCATAGAGCGTCGCGTTCTCGATGAAGCTGGCGGCCATCGTGGCCAGGATGCGGAGCAGGCCCTCGTCTTCTTCGGTAAACGCTCCCTTCCCTTTGTTCAGCACCTCGAACACGCCCAGGGACTTGCCGTCGCGGCCGCGCAAGGGGACGGCCAGAACCGTGCGGGTCTGGTAGCCGGTGATGCGGTCCAGGTCCTGCGCGAAGCGCGTGTCCTTGTACGCGTCGCGGATGTTGACCGCGCTTCCGGTCTTGGCCACGAAGCCCGCGATGCCCTGGCCCAGCGGGATGCGCAGTATCTTCTCCTCCATCCCGAGCGCGATCTTCGTCCACAGCTCGCCCTTGTACGGGTCGACGAGGAAGACCGAGCAGCGGTCGGCGCCCAGGATGTTGCGGACCTCCTCGGCGATGATCGTCAGCAGGCCGTCGAGGTGGGTCTCGGCCGCGACCATGCGGCCGAAGCGGGCGAGGAGGGATTGACGCTTCTCGAGTTCTTGTCTACGTCCCATGGCGGTCGGCGAGCGCTTGCGCGACGTATTCGGAGAGGTGGAGCACCCGCGCGTCAGGATAGTATTTCCTAAAACCGCGGGCAAGCTGGATCAGGCACGACGTCGAGCTGGTGACGACGGTCCGCGCCTGGACCGCGGCGGCGTTGCCGACCTTGCGGCGCAGGACCTCGTCCGAGAGCTCTCCGTGCACGAACGCGAAGGCGCCCGCGCCGCCGCAGCACTCGCCGGCTCCGGACATCTCGCAGTAGCTCTCCCCCGCCGCGGCCTTGGCCGCGCGGCGCGGCTGATCCTTCAGACCCTGGCCGTTCAGCGCGCGGCAGGAGTCGTGATAGGTGACCGTCCCCGACGGAGCCAGCGGCACGACGACGGGCGCGTCGCCGTACAATTCGATCGCGTCTTTCACGCGCGCGGCGAAGCGCTCCGCGCGGGGACGCCATTCCGCGTCCAGCGGCATCAGAAACAGCTGGGGATACGACTTTAGGAACGCGACGCAGGACGAACAGTCGCCCACGATGGGCGCGTCGCCGTCCTTCTCCGCCAGCTCTATGTTTTTCTTCGCCAGCAGCCGTGCGTCCTCGAGATCACCGTAATTATTCGCTAGTAAACCGCAGCAGGCGTTGTTCAGGAACTTCCCTTTCCCTTTTAGTTCCGTCAGATTATTCCAGGTGGCCTTGCCGACTCTGGGATACAGATATCTTGGACCACAAGGCGCGAAGTAGCTCCAATTCTCCCCTTCGCCCGCCCGCCGCAGGCTCGCCAACTCCTCATCGAGGAGCCGCAACGGCGCTTCCTGAACATGCTCGTCCATCGCCGCCAGCACCGGAAGTCCGACCGCGCGAAGGATCGGTCTGCCCAGCCGCGCCAAGCCCGATCGTTTCATCAAGTAGCCGAGCTTAAGAAGGAAGGCCAACGTCCGCGGGCTCTCGACCATCAGACGGCTGAGCCGCCGCACGAGCCAATGCGTCTCCCCGCGCAGGGCCCGGCGCCCCTCCAGGACGAGGTCCGGCACCGCGACCTTCGCGTAGCACGCCGTCACGCACGCGCCGCACAGCAGGCAGGTGGACAGAGCCTCCTCGGCCGCCGCCGGGTCGTCGAGCTTGCCCTCCAGCATCAGACGCACGATCTGGTTGCGCCCGCGCGGCGACTGCGCCTCGCGCCCGGTCGCGACGTAGGTGGGGCAGGCCTGCTCGCAGTAGCCGCAGCGCGAGCACTGGCTGGCGGCGTCGTAGGACGTGCGCTCGCCCAGGTCCGTCAGCAGTCGTCCGAGGGGTTCGGCCACGCCTTCATTATACTCCGCGACGAGGGCCCCAGGCGGCGCTTGGAACAATTGGGAGGGCTCATTCGTATACATAGAGCGTCAATTTGCCCGAACGCCGGGCCCTTGACGGCGAGATATTTTTTATGTATACTGAAATTAAGCGGTTCGAATGGAATTCGGGAAAGGCGGACCGAAACGCCTTAAAGCACGGAATCGCCTTCCAAACGGCGGCGTTCGCCTTCGACGACCCCTACGCCATCATCCTGGAGGACGAGAAACACTCCGCCCGCGAGCCGAGGCGCTGGCTGATCGGAGATTCCGGGGCGGGCGTACTGGTCGTCGTGTTCACGCTCCGCCCGCCGGGGGATCGCATCCGAATCATCAGCGCGCGGCGCGCCGGACGCGCGGAAAGGAGGGTTTATGAAGAAGAAAAAAGAGTTCGATTTCTCGAAGGCCCGCCGGGTCACTCCTGAAGAGACGGAAACGTTTCGCCGCGCGATCGAGAATACCTTTCACATCAAGCGCCCGGCGCGGGGCCGTCCCCCGAAGGGGCCCGACAAGTACCGCGCCGTTCACATCCGGCTTCACCCCCGGATATTGGTCTGGGCGCGGGCGCAGGCCAAACGCCGCGGCATCGGATATCAGACCCTCATCAACGAGACCCTTCTGCATCACGCCTCGGCTTAGGGGCCGGCCTGCCCGCAATTGATAGACTCTGGGCTCACCTATTTACGGAGGCCGAAATGAAGCGCTACGCGATCCTGCTGCTGCTGATCCCCGCGGCGGGCTTCAACACGTTGGGCAAGGTGAATGATCATCAGAGGGCGTAGGCGGGCGTGTATTACCG
>Ga0315268_10007938_pt1 | contig 11117 bp, 11 predicted proteins | sample C1_top_MG_FD_204535 | JGI IMG/M metagenome (GOLD analysis project Ga0315268, IMG submission 204535) | Sediment microbial communities from Yellowstone Lake, YNP, Wyoming, USA - C1_top | ecosystem: Environmental > Aquatic > Freshwater > Lake > Sediment | place: USA: Wyoming | collected 2017-08-01 | reverse complement strand
TGGGCGAGGATCTCAAGGATGGTTTCATACACGGGTTTGCCATTGTGCTTGGCGTTCTCGTCAACGTAGATGGTGAGTTTTTTCGCAGGGCCGGTCTTGAGCATCTTAGACTCCTCATATATAGTGACGTTTCGTCATTCCGGGTTTGACCCGGAACCCAGGGCATTAATATTATCAGGATACTATGAAAGCTGGATTCCCGATAAGATCATTCGGGAATGACAAAGAAAATTAAAAACAGCGAAGATAGATTGACAACAGATTCAGATGCTCTTCGCCAACACTTCTCCCAGCTTGAGCGCGATGAACCCGACTACCACGCTCGCCACGACGTTCAGCATGGCGAGGATCCACTCGCTGTCCTTGAGCAGAGCGCCGGTCTCGTATTCGAACGTGGAGAAGGTCGTGTAGGCCCCAAGGAACCCGACCACGAGCAGGAGCCTCCACTGCGGGTTCACCAGGTACCGCTCCGCGAACAGGGTCATGAGCAGACCGATCAGGAAGCTGCCGCTGACATTGATGACAAAGGTCCCGAGCGGGAACGTGCGGCCCCAGCGCTGACCGATCCAGAGCGCTGCCCCGTACCGCGCGATCGCGCCGAGGAAACCGCCGATGCCTATGATAAGGATGTTGATCATGGGAAATCTGACCTTGTAAAATCAATACCGTTGACCACAGATGAACACAGATAAAAACAGAGCAAGAATGTGTTCTTTAAATAAGCGATTTAAAGAAAGTAGTTTTTTATTATTTCTATCTGTGTCAATCTGCTTGTGCCCAGTGCTTACGAGTGCAATGCGCGAGTGCAGGGTATGTTCATCTGTGGTTCTGTGGTTTTTCCTGACTTATATGGTCTATTCATATCAGAAGGCGGAATTGAAGTCAATGAAAATGGACCGACCCCACCGCACCTCCCCTTGGTAAGGGGCGGCTGGGCGAGGTATGACCTTGATCATAGAAAAGAATAGGAACAATGTGGTAAAAAAGGTATAATGAATCACGCAGCAATAATCAATTACCCTCACAAAGGAGATCATACTATGGATAAGGTAAAAGTTGAAGAAGCCCTCAAGCAGGTCAGGCCGGCGCTCCAGCGCGACGGCGGGGACATCGAGCTCGTGAGCGTTGAAGATACCGGGATCGTCAAGGTCCGGCTCAAAGGTGCGTGTGGTGCATGCCCGATGTCCACCATGACGCTCAAGAACGGCGTGGAAAAGTACCTCAAGCAGCAGATTCCCGAGGTCAAGGAAGTCGTTCAGGTGGCCTAAGCAGTTCGTTCTCGATACGTTAAGCCCCGCAGCCCTGCATCTACGGTCTGTCGGGGCTATTTTTTTCTTATTTCCTACCCTCACTTACCTCAGACCTCCCACACGCTCAGCAGCATGACCTCCATTGTGTTTCGAAATGAAACAATACGGCAATTTCGTACCACAAACGGGGAAGAAATCCCTTGACACTTTTCCATTGTTCTGTTATAAACGGTGCGGTCTTTCGAAGTTCTCAAGCTGTAATTTCAATGTTTAATATATATGGCGGGTGAGACGAAATGGAAGCCACTACAGTTAAGGCGCACGACACGTTCAGCGGGGGTGTGCATCCTGCTGATAACAAGTACCTCACAGCACACAAGCCTACCGTTGCCGCAGCAATTCCCAAAAGAGCCATTATTCCCCTGAGCCAGCACATCGGCGCCCCCACCAAGCCTCTCGTTACCATAGGACAGGAAGTAAAAAAGGGCGAGAAGATCGGTGAGACCACCGGATTTGTTTCCGCGCCGGTGCACGCGTCGATCTCGGGCAAGGTGACGGCCATCGGGAACTTCCCGCACATCCTTGGTTCCGACATGCCTTCGATCGTGATCGAGAGCGACGGCAGGGACGAGTGGGTCGCCGGTCTCAAGGAAACCACGGATTACATGCTGCTGAGCCCTGATGAGCTCAAGAAGCTGGTTGCCGACGCAGGCATCGTGGGCATGGGCGGCGCAACGTTCCCCACGCACGTGAAGCTTTCTCCTCCCAAGGAAAAGCCGATCGACGTGGTGATCCTGAACGGCGCGGAATGCGAGCCGTTCCTGACCTCGGACCACCGGCTCATGCTCGAGAAGCCCAAGGAGATCATCGAGGGCCTCAAGATCCTCATGCGGATCCTGAACGTCAGCAAGGGCTATATCGGCATCGAGGCGAACAAGCCGGATGCGATCGAGATCATGACCAAAGCAGCCGCGGGTTCTCCCGAGGTCAAGGTGTGGCCGGTCAAGGTAAAGTACCCCCAGGGCGCTGAGAAGATGCTGATCAAGGCGATCGCGGGCAGGACCGTTCCTGCGGGCAGCCTGCCCATGGATGTCGGCGTGGTGGTGCAGAACGTGGGCACGGCAGAGGCTATTTACAACGCGGTCCGCTTTGGCAGGCCGCTCATCGAGCGTTTTGTGACCGTGACCGGACGCGGGGTCAAGGAACCGAAGAACTTCCTGGTCCGGATCGGCACGCAGTTCTCCCAGCTTATCGAGGAAGCGGGCGGTATGACCGAAGATGCGGCAAAGGTCATTTCCGGCGGCCCCATGATGGGCATGAGCCAGTATACGCTCGACGTGCCGGTGATCAAGGGAACATCCGGCATCACGGTGCTCCCCCGGTCTGAGGTGGGCACCGGGACCTATGGCCCCTGCATCCGCTGCGGCCGGTGCATCGATGCCTGCCCCATGAAGCTCCAGCCGTCGTACATCGGGTTCTATGTGGAGAAGGGGCACTATCAGGATGCGAAGGACTATAACCTGATGGACTGCTTTGAGTGCGGCTCCTGCACGTTTGTCTGTCCAGCACACCGGCCTATGGTGCAGTGGGTAAAGAAGGCGAAAAAGGAACTGGCGAAGAAAAAGTAAGGTCAAACGTTGTGGTAGCCGCAGACTTCAGCCTGCGACTTTCGTGATAAGACAAAAGATCAAACGAGGTGTACGCGAATGGAAGCACCTGCACAAGTACAACCGAAAGAGCAATCGAAAGAACCCCAAAAACTGATCGTCTCGATCGGGCCGCACATGCACGATACGGAGAGCACCGCAAAGATCATGTGGACGGTCAGCGGCGCGCTCCTGCCGGCCACGCTCATGTCGATCTATTATTTCGGCATGCCGGCGATCAACGTGATCCTCATCTGTCTCGCAACATCGCTCCTGACCGAGGCAGGCATGCAGTGGATACTGAAGAAGCCGGTCACGCTTTCGGACGGAAGCGCGTTCCTGACGGGCCTGCTGCTGGCCATGAACCTTCCGGCCAATGCGCCGTGGTATATTCCGTTCATCGGTTCGTTCGTTGCCATTATGATCGCCAAGCATCTCTTTGGAGGGCTCGGCTTCAACATCTTCAATCCCGCGCTGGTCGGCCGTGCGTTCGTGCTGGTCAGTTTCGCGAAGATCATGACCACCTTTGTCGCGCCTGCCACGTCGTTCATGGCCGTAGATGCCAAGACAACGGCAACGCCCCTCGTGATCCTGAAAGAAGAGGGGATGGCCAAGCTCCTCGAAGTCTATCATACCAAGGATGCGTTGTATCGGGACCTGTTCCTCGGGAACCATGCCGGCTCCCTCGGAGAGACCTCGGTCATCGCGCTGCTCCTCGGTGCGGCATTCCTGATGATGAAACGCTACATTACCTGGCATATTCCGATACCGTTCATCGCCACGGTCGGGGTCCTGGCCTGGGCCTTTGGCGGCAAGGAGGGCCTGATGAGCGGCGATCCGTTGATGCACATGATGTCCGGCGGCCTCGTCCTGGGCGCTTTCTTCATGGCAACGGATTACGTGACCGGGCCCTCGGTCCGCAACGCCCAGATCGTGTTCGGCGTCGCGTGCGGGGCGCTCACGGTCCTTATCCGGTTGAAGGGCGGCTATCCCGAGGGCGTGATGTTCGCCATTCTTCTTATGAACTGCTTTGCGCCGCTGCTTGACCGTGGCATGAAAAGCCGCGTCTTCGGCAAGGTCGCAGCCGCGGGGGTGAAGAAATGAAAGAGATGCTGAAGATAACCCTGAGCCTCGTGGCGATCTTTATCGCTGCGGGTCTGGTCATGGGGGTCACCTACAAGTACACGTCCCCGGTGCGGTTCATTGCGGAAAAGAAAGAAAAGGAAGAGGCCCTGAAGGCCATGGCGCCGAACGCGACCGACCCGATCGTGCCCGCGGGGAACTGGAGCAGCAGCCACGGGAAACCGTACGAGTATTACCAGGCGACCGCCGCTGGAAAGCCGGTAGCTTATATTTCGAGCACTGCAGGCAAGGGCTATTCCAGCTTCGTCGCGATGCTCGTATCGCTCGATACCGACTTGAAGATCAAGGACGTGAAGATCCTGCACCACGGAGAGACGCCCGGTCTCGGGGACCAGGTTGAGGAAAAGAGCTTTATCGACCAGTTCAAGGGCAAGTCGCTTTTGCAAATCGTACTGACCAAGGACTCGTCGAAGACCGATAATATCGTTGCCATATCCGGAGCGACCATCTCGAGCCGTGCGGTAACGAACGGCGTGCAGGACGCGGTCAAGACGCTCGTCGAAAAGTACGGCGCCGGCGTTGTAGCGGCCCCGAAAGAGGTGAAGCATGAGCACAAATAACGTCAATTACGGAACCATCATCAAGAACGGCATCTTCGGCGAGAACCCGGTCTTCCGCCTGGCACTGTCCCTCTGCCCGGCCGTGGCCGTTACCAGCGGCGTGAAGAACGGTTTCCTCATGGGTGTGGCCGTGTTCTTTGTCATGATCATGGTGAACGCCACGGTTTCCCTGCTCAGAAATTTCATCAACGCGAAGGTCCGCATTCCTTCCTACATGTTCATCATCGCCACCTGGGTCACGGTGACCGATCTGGTGATGGCCGCGTTCGCGCGGGACGTGTACAAACAGATGGGTCTCTACATCATGCTCATCGTCGCTTTTGCCATCGTGCTCTCGCGGGCAGAGATGTTCGCCAGCAAGAACAAACTGCTTCCCTCGATCGTGGACGGCGCGGCCATGGGCATGGGGTTCCTGCTCGCTTTGGTGCTGCTCGGTATTTTCAGGGAGTTCCTGGGCAAAGGCTCGCTCTGGGGCATGCAGATCCTGCCCGGCAAGCCGGTGCTGATCATGATCATGCCCGCGGGCGGCTTCTTTGCCATGGGGCTCATGATGGGGTGGCTCAACTGGATCGACCGGAAATTCTTCGGCGGAACGGGCGCGAGCAGCGGCGGACATTAACGACAGTTCAGAGTACGGAGTACAAAGTACAGAGTACTAGAGTGTCATCCCGGAGGACATTATGTGGGAACATGTATTAACCATATTCATAGCATCAGCGCTGATCAATAACTTCGTTTTTTCACGCTATCTCGGCCTGTGCATCTTTTTCGGCGTGACCAAGAAGATGGAGACGTCCATCGGCATGAGCTTTACCTTTACGGCCGTGATGCTGATCGGCGCGGCGCTGAACTGGGTGATCTATGAGTATGTCATGATCCCGTTCCATCTGGGGTTCCTGAAGATCGTTATCTTTATCGGCGTGGTCGCCGCGTTCGTGCAGGCAGCGGATACGATCATGAAGAAGGTCACCCCGGCGCTCTACTATAAGCTCGGCATCTACCTGGCGCTGATCGTGACGAACTGCATCATCCTTGCAGTGCCGCTGATCAACGCAGAAGAGCATTACAGCCTGTTCGAGAGCATGGCGCTTGCACTGGGATCGGGCCTTGGTTTCAGCCTGGCCCTCATCATCATGGCGAGCATCCGGGAAAAACTGGAGCTGGCCGATGTGCCCAAATCGTTCCAGGGACTTCCGATCTCATTTGTGCTGACGGGTTTGATCGCGCTTGCGTTCCTTGGTTTTTCGGGAATGATAACATTGTAGCCAGGGCATGTAACCACAGATGAACTCAGATGGACACTGTTTAAAAAAGGTCCGAAATTAATTAGGCAGCTATCCTTTGTTTTATTTACTGTGTTAATCTGTGTTTATCTGTGGTTAAAAGGTTTCAACTCACTATAACGAAGGTGCAAAACCATGTATGAACAATTAGGCAATCTCCTGGTCCAGATCCTCTCGCATGCGATCAGCATTATCGGCAACAAGCTGGTACCCCTGGTCGGCGTTGGCGGATCGGTGGAAACGCTTGAATATGTGCCCTGGAACTCGGTGATGTTCGGGCTCATTGCTCTTGCCGCGCTCGGGGTCATCTTCGGGATCGCGCTCGCCATTGTCGCGGCGCGGTTCGTGGTCAAAGCGGACCCGAAGGTGGAGCAGGTCCGTGAGACCCTACCCGGAGCGAACTGCGGCGCGTGCGGGTTCGCAGGCTGCATGGGATACGCTGAGAACGTTGTGGGAAATGCCGATGTGGCTGTTAACCTCTGCGCCCCGGGAAAATCAGCAGTGGCTGAGAAGATCGCTGAGATCACCGGCAAGAAGGCGGAGAAGGTCGATCCCAGGATCGCCCGGGTGTTCTGCCAGGGAGGCAAGAGCCTCAGCCAGCGGAAGTTCATCTATTCGGGCGTGCAGGACTGCACTGCGGCCGTGCTGGCAGCAGGGGGAGACAAGTCCTGCGAGTACGGGTGCCTTGGCTATGCCACATGCATGCGCGCCTGTCCTTTTAGCGCGATCACCATGAGCAGCGACAACCTGCCGATCATCAGCAAGGAAAAGTGCACGGCATGCGGCAAATGCGTTGCAGCCTGTCCGAAGCAGGTGATCGAGATCGCGGTCGAATCAAAGGCCGTGGTGATCAGTTGTCACAGCAGGGACAAGGGCGTTGATACGAAGAAGAAATGCCAGGTCGGATGCATCGCCTGCGGTATCTGCGTCAAGACCTGTCCTGTGGAGGCGATCAAGATCGACAATAACATCGCCCGTATCGACCACGCCAAGTGCATCGTGTGCGGGCTGTGCGTAAAGAAGTGTCCGACGAACGCGATCCACGACTATATCCCGGTCAGGCTGAAGGCGCAGATCGATCCGTCGAAATGCGCGGGCATCGACGTATGCGCAAAGGTCTGTCCGGTGAACGCCATTTCAGGCGATCTGAGGTCGGCGCACACGGTTGACCAGAGCAAGTGTATCGGGTGCAGAATGTGCGAATCCCGGTGCCCCAAGAAGGCCATTTCCATGGTTGAGGCGCCGGCAAACGCTACACGGAAGTCGGATACGAAAAAGCAGCCGGTTCCTGCATAGACTCTCATCATTACGTCAATCCTGAAAGGGGATGCGGTCACCGCATCCCCTTTTTTATTCAATTGCTAATAACCGCGTGCTCTCTCACCCTTGGTTGTTCCGTGACTCAGAACGATAACTGCCTCCACAGGTTCATGCCCGCGAAGAAAAGCGCGTTTAATAAAGATTTGATCTCAGAGCCGCAGAGAACGCAAAGATGCTGGAAATTGTGTATAATGGTTCTTGAAATTGCGTGCTGATGTTCACTCGGCGATACGAACGTTCATGATCGTTGGTTTTTTCCCTTGACAAAATACGCTGCATAGGCTAAAAACAGGTTCATTCATTGTGCGTTTTATTTATATGGAGGTGACCCGTGAATCCTGATGATATAAAATACCATAGAGAACATGCCTGGGTGCGTGCCGAAGGAAAGCGCGCGACCATCGGCATATCCGATTTCGCCCAGCAGCAGATGGGCGATATTGTGTATATCGATCTGCCTGAAGTTGATACGGAGATCGATGCGGAATCAGAACTGTCCGAGGTCGAGTCCACGAAGGCCACGTCGCCGGTCGTCAGCCCGATCACGGGCACCGTGGTGGAAGTGAACGAGGACCTCGCCGACTCGCCGGAGATCATCAACGAGGACCCCTACGGCAATGGCTGGCTGGTGGTGCTCGAGATGAGCGATCCTTCGGAACTGAACGACCTCATGACCAAATCGGAATATGAGAAGTTCCTGAAGGAAGAAGAAGAAAAGTAAGGCGGGATTCCGGAGAACATGCTGATGATGCTTCGAACAAAAGGGAGAGGTTGCACTCTCCCTTTTTTGTTTGCTCAAAGTATGCCGGATCCAAGGAGCGAATCATGCCGATAAAATTAACGATCATCGGTTCAGGTCCAGGCGGCTATGTGGCTGCGATCCGCGCTGCGCAGCAGGGCGCGCAGGTCACGGTCATTGAAGAAGCTGCGGTGGGCGGAACCTGCCTGAACTGGGGCTGCATCCCGACCAAGACCCTTATTGCTTCAGCCGAGGCGCTGGAGCATATGCGCTCGGCCGCGGATTTCGGCATCGAGGTGTCGGGGACCATCGAATATAATCTCGAAAAGATCCGCTCGCGCAAGGACAAGGTCGTTGCTTTGCAGGCAAAAGGTATTCGCGCCTTGTTGAAGAGCTGGGGCGTTGTTTTCATGGAAGGACGCGGTACTTTAAGTTCTCCCAACGCGGTCAGGGTAACGCAGAAGGATGGCACGACCACGGACATTGCGTCCGACAAGATCATTCTTGCCACGGGCTCGCGGCCTGCGAAATTACCAGGTTTCCCTTTTGACGGGGAACGGGTGATCACGAGCGACGAAGCAGTACAAATGAAGAACATCCCCAAAAGCATCCTGATCATCGGCGCGGGCGTGATCGGCGCGGAGTTTGCTTTTATCTACCGCACGTTCGGCGCGGAGGTGACTCTGGTCGAGATGTTGCCACGAGCGTTATCGACCGAAGATGAAGAGCTCTCCGATGTCATTGAGAGGGAATTCAAGAAAAAGAAGATCAAGTTTATTCCGAACGTGAAGGTTGAGAACGTGGCAAGGGGTGGAGACGGTCTAGTTGCCGTCAAACTCTCGAATGGCCAGGAGATCGGCGTTGAGCAGGTACTGGTGTCCATCGGCCGCAGTCTGAACTCGGAGGACCTCGGACTTGAAGAGCTGGGAGTGAAGAGAGGCAATCGCGGTGAGATCGTGGTGAACGACCGGATGGAGGCGAGCATTCCCGGCATCTACGCGATCGGCGATGTGACCGGGAAGATCATGCTTGCGCACGTTGCCTCGCACCAGGGACTGGTTGCCGTGGACAATGCGCTGGGAGGCGATTCGCGGATGGATTACACCGTGGTCCCCGCAGGAATCTTCACGATGCCAGAGATCGGCAGCGTCGGTCTCCGCGAGCAGCATGCAAGGGAACAGGGGATCTCGTATAAGGTCGGGAGGTTCCAGTTCCGGGGGCTCGGTAAGGCGCATGCCATGGGCGAGATCACGGGCATGGTGAAGATCATTGCAGATAAGGCCACGGACAAAGTGCTCGGCATCCATATCTGCGGCGCGCATGCAACCGACCTCATACACGAAGGCGCGCTTGCCATGCGGATGGGCGCTACCGCGTGTCAGCTCGGCACGATGATCCATGCGCATCCGACCCTGGCTGAAGCCCTGATGGAGGCTGCCGAGGATGTGCATAAGGCGGCGATCCATGTGCCGAAGCAGTAGAATCAGCAGATCATCTTATCGTGAAACGAAAGGACAATGACACCACATGGAATTTATAGCAAAAATGCCTTGGGGGCTTCTTATTCTGGCCTGCTTAACCTTGGGGCTGGCACCTTTTGCTCCGCCGCACATCTGGGAAAAGCTCCAGATGCTGTCAAAAGGCGAACTTGTGCGGCCGATCGACTGGTTTGATCTAGTGCTGCATGGGACGCCCTGGGTATTGCTTATCCTGAAGGCAGGGGCATCTTTGATGCAGAAATAGAATGTATAAGTCAGTTAAGGATTTTGTTTGAAGTAAAAAGTCACAAACCCTTCCCGTCCTTGTTGTCGTTGCTATCCCTCGCAATGCATAAAGTTACAAACCGTATTCTTCACCGTATGCCTCAAAAAAAACCATCAACATACCTATTCGATATTATTGACATCACTTTGAAGAGGGCATATATTCATATAGCAGACCGCAGGGGATAGTGCAGCATGTTTGTTGCTAAACTCGATAACACCATAACCCCGATATTGTTGAGTGGAGTTCGCGATCCCATTATTAAAGAGGTCAAAACATTGAGAAAACCTTCTGGTATTCTTCTAGTTGTTGTGCTGCTTCTGATCGCCACTATCGCTGATGCGGTCCAGATCACTGTTGTAGCAGAAGACACTAAAGGTAGGCCGGTCAAGGACGTTCGTTTCACCTCCCTCACGACAGGGGCTGTCAGCGCACCGACTACCGCTGAGGGCCACACAAAGGTTGTTCTACCAGCGGGGCTAATGCCAGGGGAAGACACTGAGCTCAATGTCGGCCGAATGCGTGACGCGCAGCCGGACTGGGTCTTTATCAGTCCCTGGAACCGGATAGTGAAGGTTCCAAAGCCCGGGGGCTATTGCAAAATAGTTCTGGCACGGCGTGGCGACCGGCAAGCGCTCGAAAGCAGTGACGGCATCAGGGCGATGACAGCGAGCATCTTGGCAGAGACCAGCAAACAGACGACTCCACAGCAGCCCATGACCGAGGAGCAGCGCAAGCGCATTCTGGAAGAACAGGCCGCAGGATTCGGTCTCTCGGCCGGTGAGATCGACAAGGCGATTAGGGCATGGAATGAACGCGCTCAGGACCCCTACGATATTGGTATCGGAGCACTCTACGAACGCAACTACCCAAAGGCCTCGGAGCAGCTCGAGAAGTCACTCCAAGTTCGCAAGAAGCAGGAGACCGAGTCCCGGGAGAAGGTTGCGGAAGTAGCCTATTTCCTTGGCCAGTCGCGCTACGAACAGGGTCATTACGCACAGGCAGCAGAGAGTTATCGCGAAGCTCTGCAGCGTCGGCCGGATGATCCCTTGATAATGAATGTCTATGGCATCGCACTATTGTGGGCAGGCAAATATAACGAGTCAGAACCACTCTTCAACCGGTCGTTGGAGATATCCAAAAAGATGGTCGGCCCGGATCACCCCGATGTGGCCATGAGCCTGAACAACCTCGCGGGGCTGTACGTTATTCGAGGTCAGTACTCGCAAGCCGAATCGTTCCACAAGCTCTCACTTGCAATCCGGGAGAAGGCACTCGGCCTAGATCACCCCGATGTGGCCATGAGCCTGAACAACCTCGCGGAGTTGTACGTTATTCGAGGGCAGTACTCACTAGCCGAGTCGCTCTACAAGCGCTCACTTGCAATTAGAGAGAAGGCATTCTGCTCGGAC
>Ga0315268_10007937_pt1 | contig 11120 bp, 13 predicted proteins | sample C1_top_MG_FD_204535 | JGI IMG/M metagenome (GOLD analysis project Ga0315268, IMG submission 204535) | Sediment microbial communities from Yellowstone Lake, YNP, Wyoming, USA - C1_top | ecosystem: Environmental > Aquatic > Freshwater > Lake > Sediment | place: USA: Wyoming | collected 2017-08-01 | reverse complement strand
CAATTCGCGGGCAAAGGCTTCGCCGTCCTCAGGCAGCGGGTCTTCGACCAGCCGCTGATCCAACACCTGGCCTGGCGGATGCTGAGTGGTATCAATTTCGTAAAGAGCCTGGAGCGCGAGTATGCGCGCGTGACGACGAACTTTCACGGGTTGTTTGGCTTCGACTCCAGTTCAGGATAGGCGACGTCTTGAATGTGGACATTGATGGCTTCGGGAGCCATGCCCACCATGTCGCGAGTAGCGCGAGCGACTTGTTCTTGAACCCTCTTGCCGACTTGGCGCAGATTGGCGTTGGCATCGGCCACGACGAACAGATCAAAGCGCACGCGGTCGCCCTCAATTTCCAGCAACACGCCTTCTTCACTGCCGCGCCGCAGCCAGCCCTGGACGCCGGAAGGAACCAACTTGACTACGCCCGGCACACTGACGGCTGTCAGACGCGCGATGGTGACGAGCACATTATGCGCGATGGTGACACGGCCCAACGATTCGTACATCCTGGTCTCCCGCCTACTGCATCACCATTCCGCCGTCCACCGAAAGAACCTGACCAGTGATGAACGCCGCCTCGTCGGAGGCAAAAAAGGCCACTGCGTAAGCAATTTCTTCCGGCTTGGCCCAGCGACCCAACGGCGTCGCCTTGACGCCAGCATCCTTGAGTTCCTGCGGCAAGTTTTCGGTGAGCGCGGTGAGGACAAAACCCGGCGCGACGACGTTAACGGTGATGTTCCGACTGGCGACTTCTTTGGCGAGCGATTTGGAAAAGCCAATCAGGCCAGCCTTGGACGCCGCATAATTGGTCTGACCGGCATTACCCGCCAGCCCCGCCACAGAAGAGATGTTGACGATGCGCCCGTAGCGCTGCTTCATCATCGGGCGAATGACGGCTTTGCAGCAATTGAACGCGCCTTTGAGGTTCACGTCCAGCACTGTATCCCAGTCCTCTTCGCTGATTCGTATGATGAGGTTATCGCGCGTGATGCCAGCGTTGTTGACCAGGATGTCCACGTGCCCAAAGTTGGACAGGGCGCAATCAATAAACTCTTGGGCGCTTTTGGCATCGGCCACATCCACGCGGCAGCCGCTCGTATGGCGGCCCGTGGCAGCAGCGATTTCCGAAGCGGTGACATGCGCCTGCTCGTCGAGCCGGTCGCCGCAAACGACATCGGCGCCATGCTGCGCCAACACTTCAGCAATCGCGCGCCCGATGCCGCGCGACGCCCCGGTGATAACTGCTACTTTGCCTTCCAGTGTCATCGCTCACTCCTCGTGGCTAGGGATCACTGCGGTCACATTGTACCACGAGATTGAGGCGAGGCAAACTCAGATGGGGACTTGCCCTATCTGTTCCATTTTGCTTGTGTTCGTTGACATTATCGTCACATCAATCTATAATCGCGGCCATGAACAACACGCGCGTGCTATTGGCCGATGATCACGCTGTCGTGCGCGCTGGCATTGGCAAGGCTTTGGGCGAGGTGGACGGCCTGGAGATTGTGGGGGAAGTCGGCGACGGCCCGGCGCTGTTCAATGCGCTGGCCACCATGCAGCCTGATCTTCTCTTGATGGACGTAGCCATGCCGAACTTTTCGGCTGTAGCCGACGTCAAGCGAATCCGCGCTGATTACCCCTTACTCAAAATCCTGGTCGTCACTGCGTACAATGACGACGCGTATGTGGTGGGCCTGCTCGACGCAGGTGTGGACGGCTACCACCTCAAGGATCAGCCGCTCAGCGATTTGCGCTTGGCCGTACAGCGCGTGCTGGCGGGTGAACGTTGGGTCTCTAGTCCGCTCGTCAACAAACTGCTTCATCCCAAAGCTTATGCCGCTGTTCTGCCGCCTTTGACCCCTCGCCAGCATGACCTCTTGCGAATGTTGCAGCAGGGGTTTGATAACGCGACAATCGCGCGGCTAATGAACCTGAGCGTCAAGACGGTAGAGAACCACCTGACGCGCCTGTATCGTCAGTTGGGCGTAAGCAGCCGGCTCGAAGCGATGGCTTACGTGATGGCGCATCCAGAGGTCGTGGCAGTGGTCGGCCAAAGCGCCGCCCAGGCCGACTCGCCATCGTCATCGCGGGAAGCTGCCTTGCATGTGCTTCTGGTAGATGACAACGCGCACTACCGCCATCAGTTGCGGCGGATGATGGGCACGGCGCACAGTCAATCGCTGATCTACGAAGCGGACAGCATGAAGGAAGCGTTGCGCCTGGCCGGGCAACATCCTATTCAATTGGCATTGGTGGATGTGGTGCTGGGTCACGACACGGAAAACGGAATCCAATGCACGCGCCGATTGCGCACTATAGATCCGCACATGCGTGTGGTGCTCATAAGCGCCTACCCTGACCGGGAGTTTCATCGTCAAGGATTAGAGGCTGGCGCAATTGCATTCGTGGACAAAAAAGATTTGGACATCGCCGCTCTTCGTCAGGTTGTGGACGATGTCATCGCGATAGAACATGCAGAAGAATGAGACCTTCCCAACTCCACCTTCGAGCGAGCGTGCGGGCTGCCTGGTAGAGCGTTCAGCAGTTTTTCGTCTTGGGCGCGAAGACAAGCAAGTAGCTTCCCGTGTTGTCGGTTTCGCGCCGCTCTTGATCTCCTGAACTTGGCACATAATCTCTTCACAGCCGCAAAGACTGACTCGGCATCCCCGAAGCAGTTGTTCGGCCCCCTGGGACTCTTCCTCGAATCGCTCGCTTCGCGTTGCTGACCACTCAACTGGTCACACTTACAAATGTCATCCTCGCGTCCAGGCTTCCAGGCGTGCCATGTGCACGCTTGTGATGTTTGTCACTGATAGTATGTGATTTCAGTCACTTTATTATCTCTGCTTTCACAGCTATGCTGTCTAATATTGAGCATATGCACATAAACGCATATTTATATATTCTAGGAGAGGGCACTATGCCACGGCCACCTGAATCCGAAGTCCAAGAACTGCACGCCCAAATCTGCCAGGCGCTGGCGGATCCCACGCGGATCATGCTTCTGTATGCTTTGGCCGAAAGCCCCAAAAACGTGGGCGAACTGGCAGAAGCGTTGCAACTCAGTCAGCCGAACGTCTCGCGCCACTTGAAGGTATTGCGCGAGCGCGGCATGGCGACGGCCACACGCGAAGGCGCGAGCGTGGTTTACTCGCTGGCCGATAAGCGCGTCATCAAGGCGCTCGACCTGATGCGCGAGGTGCTGGCCGATCACCTGGCTCAACGCGCGCAGTTGGCTGAGGTGATGTAGGTCGTTCTCGATAAGCAACCGAGTGGTGGCAAACCAACCACGGGTCACAGACAAATACACAGGAGGAGTCCGAAATGAGTATCAGCGCCAGTCAGCAGACATATCTTGAGCTCAAGTACGGCGACCGCGCGTCGTTCCGCAAGGTGGAGCGCAAGCTCTACGGACACGACATTGCGGCCATGCCCAGCCTCTTCAAGCCGCTCATTGGCAACACGATTCCCGATGGGGTCGTGCAGCCGGCGAGCGAGGAGGAATTGGTTGCGCTCGTCCAGTGGGCAGCGCAGAACAATATACCGCTCACCCCGCGCGGCAAAGCGTCGTCGGGCTATGGCGGTGTGTTGCCCATTAAGCAGGGCCTTGTGGTAGATTTCTACCGGATGAAACAAATCCTCAAGGTAGACGCCACAGCGCAGACCGTTACCGTGCAACCCGGCATTGTGTGGGAGCAACTGGACAAGCAGCTAGCCAAGCATGGCTTGACGCTGCGGCTGTATCCCACCAGCTATCCTTCGTCCTCGGCGGGCGGCTGGCTGGCGCAAGGCGGCGCCGGCATCGGCTCTTATGAATCCGGCTGGTTCCGCGACAGCGTTGTGAGTGCGCGCGTCGTCCTGCCCGATGGCAGCGTCCGCGAATTCAGCGGCGCAGAGCTGGATTTGATCTCGGACGCGGAAGGCATCACCGGCCTCATCAGCCAGGTGACGGTTCGCGTCCAGCCCCGCGAAGAACTGCAAGTCGTCGCCATCGGTTGCCCCAATCCCCACGACCTGCAACGGCTATTGCAGTCCATGGTGGAAGAAAAGCTGCCTCTCTGGTCAGTGGTCTTTATCAACCCGCGCATGGCGGAGATGAAGAACCGGTCTCCCCTGGAGGAGCACAACGGTCACCCGGTAGAAGAACGGGTGCTCTTGCCGGCGGCCTATATCATCACGCTCGCCTTCCGCAAAAAAGATCGGGAGGCCGTTATGAGCCGGCTGCCTGTGATTCTCAAACCGTGCGAAGCCGAAATCCTCAGCGATCGCATCGCCGAGCACGAGTGGAAAAACCGTTTCAAGTTGATGGTCGTCAAACGTTTAGGCCCCAGCCTGGTGCCAGCCGAGGTGGTCATTCCTCTATCGGCCCTGGGCGATGTGATGACAGAGATCGAGCGCAAGGTGGATCAACCCATCGTCAAAGAGGGCGTCATCATTCGCGAAGGAGCGAATGGTCAACCCGAGGCCGTGATTCTGGGCTTTATCCCCAGCGACCAGCGCAAGTTCAACTACAACTTTGTCTTTGGCCTGGTTCTGACCATCATCAAGATCGCCGAAAGACACGGCGGACGCCCTTATTCGACGGGACTATACTTTGCAAAAAAGGCTCCAGAGGTGTTGGGGAAGGATCGGGTCAGCCGATTAAAGACGTTCAAATCTCAAATAGACCCCAAGGGCATTTTGAACCCTGGCAAGGTGATCGGCGGCGGCCTCGCCGGCACGGCGCTGGGTCTGGCCAGCGCCTTCGAGTCGCTCATCCGGCCTTTTGGAAACTATGTCATTACTCAAATCGGCGAACGACCGACCGAGTCTGTGCGCGATATTCCCGCCGATGTGGCCTGGTACGCTTACTCTTGTTCTCAGTGCGGCTACTGCGTGGACGAGTGCGATCAATTTTACGGTCGCGGCTGGGAAAGCCAATCCCCACGCGGCAAGTGGTACTGGCTGCGCGAGTACATGGAAGGCCGCGAAAAGTGGGATCAATCCGTTGTGGATACCTTCCTGGTCTGCACCACATGCGAGCTATGCAACACGCGCTGCTCGGCGGCGTTGCCCATCGAGTCGGCGTGGATGAAGTTGCGCGGCCAATTGATCGAGGAAGAAAAGAAGATGACGTTCCCGCCGTTTGTGATGATGGCGGAAGCGCTTCATGCCGAGGGCGATATCTGGGCCGGCTATCGCAAGGATCGCTCGGCCTGGTTCCCTAAGGATCTGTTGCCCAAGCACGGGCCCGATCACAAGGCCAAGACAGTGTACTTTGCGGGCTGCACGGCGAGCTATGTCGAAAACGACATTGGCATGGCGACGGTTCGCCTGCTTGATGCGGCGGGCGTGGATTTCACTTACCTGGGCGAAAAGGAAAGCTGCTGCGCCACGCCGATGCTCGTGGCGGGCAAGTGGAGTCTGTTCGTCGAGACGATGAAGAAAAACATCCAGGCTGTCAAGGATGCCGGAGCCGATACCGTCATCGCTTCCTGCCCGGCGTGCGACATGATGTGGCGTCAGGTTTATCCGACGTGGGCCAAAAAGCTCGGCATCGAATACAACATCACTGCCAAGCACTATAGCGAAGTCGTCTCGGACAAGATCAAGGCGGGCGAGTTCCAATTCCCGGCCAACGAGATGCAGCCCGTAACGGTGGCCTGGCACGACTCGTGTCATATCGGGCGCGTGTCGGGCGTGTACGAACCGCCGCGCGATCTGATCAAGGCGATTCCGAACGTCAACTTGGTCGAGATGACGCACCATCACCGTGAAGCGCATTGCTGCGGCTCGGTGTTGACGCTCGTCAAAGAGCCGGATGTGGCGGCCGAGATTGGCAAGACGCGGCTGGACGAAGCCATTGAGGTCGGCGCGGAAAAGGTGCTGGCGCTCTGCCCGTGCTGCGAGTTCCAACTGCGCGTGAGCCGCGATAAAAAGAACGCGCCGATCGAGGTGGTTGACCTGGCTCGCTTTTCGGCAACAGCCCTGGGCTATGATTTCCCCGATCCGCATCCTGAAGTGCAAAAGCAGTGGGCCGTGTTCGAGGCGATGATTGCGCTGATGACGCCGCAGGGCTTTGCCGACCTGATGGGGACGATGTGGTCGGAGCTGATTGACGCGATGCCGTTCGGCATGGGACCAATGATGCGCTTCATGGGCAAGGTGCCGGGCACACTCGAAGCGATGAAGCCCATGTTCCCGATTCTCTTCCCGCGCCTGTTGCCCATGATGATGCCCAAGGTCATGCCGACGATGCTCTCCCGCGTGGGCGAGCGCATCCCGATGCCGGACTATATGGCCGAGCAAATGCCCGAGCTGATGCCCAAGGTCATGGACGAGCTGATGCCGCACATGATCGGCGACGTCGTACCGCTGGTCACACAGCCGATGATTGATTACCTGCGCGGCAGGAACGGTCACGGCAACGGTCACTAGATCTGCGAGAGTAGAGAAGGGGCGGCCCTTTCGGACCGCCCCTTTTTGATCCCTTTTCTATCGCTCAACAAGTGATTGCGCCTAGCGGGATTATGATTATAATGAGACGTGGGCCATGCTAACGTGACCCACGTTCTTTAATCTCCGAATCCAGCGCATTGAGATGCGCCAATCCACGAGGCAGACGATGAGCCTACGATCCTTCAGGCTGTTGATCCTCATCATGGTTGGACTGGCACTGTTGCTGTTCGTATGGATGGCGATGCCACAGCCTCAAGCATCAGCGCAGTGCGGTACTCAAGCCAGTTCCTGCAAGACGTGCCACGAAATCCAAGGCCAGCTGCGGGTCAATACGAAAGGCGACTGGCATGTTCAACATTCCTTTGGCGACTTTTGCGTATTTTGCCATGCGGGCGACGCCAAATCCAACGACAAGGCCAAAGCGCACCAGGGCATGGTCAAGCCGTTGAACGACGTGAGTGCTTCGTGCGCGGCGTGCCACGAGTCCGACTGCAACGCGCGCGCGGAAAAATACGCCAAGGTCTTGGGCGTGACGGTCGGCATGGGCGGCGGCCCATCTGCTCCACGGGGACCAGCACCCTTGTTGCCCTTTGTCCCTCAAGTGGCAGGCGTGGGCGATCAAGCCACAACCTTGCCGGCGCAACCGTTGCTGGTTGGGTCACCAGTATTGTCTTCGAGTGGAGCGACCACCGACGAGCGAACGGTCAATTGGGGGAATGTGGTACTGGCAGCAATTGCGCTTGTGCTATTGTTCGGCGGCGGCGGCTTTGTGTTCTGGAACGAACGCCGGCTATCTCGACAGTCAAACTGGGACATGCTGATCAGCGCCCGACCCGAATTGGGTGAACTGATGCCCATGCTTGCCAAGGCTGACTCGCAGACCGTCCAAGTCATCACGCGCACATTGGCTGAACGGAGCAGGTGAGCATGAAACAGATTATTGGGTATATCAGGAAAGATCAATGGTCGCCCTACGTCGCCGGCAGCCTGTTGGGTCTGGTAGCGGTGTTGATCGCCGTGGTCTCAACCGTTTTTCGCGATCCTTCGATTGCGCTCGGCGCATCGGGCGCGTTCGAGAGCATCTTGGGCGGGCTGACCCAATTGGTCTCGCCTGATTGGATCGCCAAGAATCTTTACTTTAAAGCGGTGAGACTGCCCGGCCTCACGTGGGAAGTCGTGATGCTGTTCGGCATTTTCGTCGGCGGGGCGTTGGGTGCGATTTCATCTCGTACCTGGAAGCTGCGCTGGATGCCGGACAAGCAATGGGCGGAAGCGTTCGGTCAAAGCCGGGTCACGCGCTGGGTGTTGGTTTTCTTGGGCGCAATACTTTTGGAATATGGCGCGGGGATGGCGGGCGGCTGCACGAGTGGACTGGCGATTTGGGGCGGACTGCAACTCGCCCCGGCTGCATTCGTATTCATGGGCGGTATGTTTGCTACAGGCATCTTGACCGCACTCCTTGTGTACCGGCGGAGGTATTAGTATGAGTGTGGCTCAGATCATCATCGCACTGGTATTAGGTATTGGGTTTGGCTTTGCGCTCCAAAAGGCCGGGCTGACCCAGTATCACAAAATCGTCAACGTCTTTCGCTTCACGGACCTAGCCGTCTTGAAATTCATGATGACGGCCCTGATTGTGGCGATGGCAGGACTCTTTAGCCTGAATGGGCTGGGGCTGATTGACTTGCCCGTGCCGCCGCAGACGCATATCGTGGGCAATTTGCTCGGTGGGCTGGTGTTTGGTGTCGGCATGTCGCTGGTGGGGATATGACCCGGCACTTGCGCCGCCGGGAGCGGCGAAGGCAAACTCGACTATTTGATTCCTGGTGTGCTGGGTTTCTTGACTGGCGCGGGCCTCTTTGCTGCGACGTGGAAAGATGTGTTCCCCCAGATCAGCACGATGGTCAACCTGGGTAACACGATTTTGCCTGACCTGTGGAATCTAAGCAGTGCGTTAACAGCGTTGGTCTTTATCGAAATCACGCTGTTTCTGTTTTATGTGCTGGAGCGCAAGATCGGTCAACGCGCCGGCAAGGCGGCGAACGGAGGAGAACAATGAGCCAGACCATCAAATGGAAATACCAAACTGCTACCTGCTGGTTCAAAATCACCAAACGGCCCGGCCTATTTGGCACAGGAGGAAAAGAAGAAGGCTACTGGGCCATTCAACTTGACCGGGAATATGCTTTGCTCGATGGATTGAACACGATGGGCGAGCGAGGATACGAATTGGTCGCGATCCAGCCCGACCTGATTTTCAACGCCGGGCAAGGCAGTCCTGGTTGGATCAGGCCGATCTATATGTACGTCTTCAAGAAACCGTTAGAGCCAGACTAAAATGATGGAGGTGGCTCATGCCCGAATGGATATCGCAAGGCAAATGCAATCTGTGTGGTGAAACCTTTAGCAAAACCGGCATGGCGAAGCACATTACCAAATGCCGCAAGAATCACGCCCTCAAAAAGCTTGAAGGGCGTGGCAAGTTGCGCAAGGCTGATCTCTTGCATCTCGTCGTCGAAGGCAGCCATCGTCCCGATTACTGGCTGCACTTGGAAGCGCCCACCGATGCGACGCTCCGAGACCTGGATCAATTTCTGAGAGACATCTGGCTGGAATGTTGCGGGCATTTGAGCGCCTTTACCATCGAGAAGACGCGCTACGAACTGGATACCGGCGGCATTGACGGCATGTGGTCAATGATGTTTGGCCCGTCGAGTCCACCCAAAAGCATGCAAGCTCCACTCGGCTCAGTGTTGCATCCCCGATGCAAGTTCCATCACGAGTATGACTTTGGCACCACAACAGAACTGACTTTAAAAGTTGTGTCGGAATATGAAGGCCAGGCCAAGGGCAAATCGGTGCAGATTCTATCGCGCAACGATCCGCCGCCATTCGTGTGCGAAAGTTGCGGCAATCCAGCGACGCAGGTATGTGTCGAGTGCATCTGGCAGGGCGAAGGCTTTGTATGCGATGAGTGCGCTCCCGAGCACTCGTGCGGCGATGAAATGATGCTGCCCGTAGTCAACTCGCCGCGTATGGGCATGTGCGGATACACCGGGCCGCTTGATTGAAACTGGTACTGCTCAAATCACATTCGCCAGGAGACCTGAATGGACAAAAAGATCGTGTTCGTGTTCAACTCGTATGGCATGGGCGTCACCGACAACGCTGACTTGAAGATCACGCTCGCCAAGAAATTCCTCGCGCTCAATGCCCAACATAATCCGCTGCCTGCGCAGATTTGCTTTTACACCGACGGCGTCAAGCTGACGGTGGAAGGCTCGCCGGTGCTGGACGAACTCAAGGCACTCCAGGACAAGGGCGTCGAGTTGGTCATCTGCTCGACGTGCATTGACACGTTCGGCCTGCGCGACAAGGTGCGCGTGGGCGTCGTCGGCGGGATGCCGGACATTATCACAGCCATCACCGGAGCAGATAACGCGATCACGTTATGAGTTTTGCCAAGATGAACATCGAACCTCTGCCCGCTGTTCCGCATAAAGTACCTCCAGCTCAGCCACGCGCCGGCTGTCTGGATTACGTGCTGTTTGCCTCGGCGAGTCTCTGGATTGTTCTGGCGACGGCTGGTATCCACATCGTCGCGTGGTTCGTAGATCAAACACTCTTGATCGAAGGCATCTCCATGCCGTGGTATGCCTGGCCTTTGATCTCGTGGGCGCACGGCCTGGTATTGATCGTGCCGGTCGTGCTGTTGATGCTCTTGACTCGCGCGCCGCGCCTGCGAGCGGCTTACCAGACGTGGTCGCTGGCGATAGCGTATCTGTTCGTCGTGGGATGGGTGCGCAGTTTCAGCATCACGCAGGCCCAGGCGGCTGCGCTGGCTCAAATTGTGCTCAGCCTCCTTGCGGTGATGGTGCTCGTGACCTGGGCCACGGCAAAAGGGCACACGTTAAAAGTCAGGTTCGCCATGTTGATTCCGGCGGTGGCGATTGTCCCGTTGATGATTGCGCCTTCGCTCCTCTGGGGCGCGCTTGGCTCTCCGGTTGATGCGTTGCTCGATCTGTTGGCAGGCTTGAGTTTTGGCCTGTTTGCTGGAATCTTGATAGGGCTGTTCCTGTTTGGGCCTATCGCTAGACATTCGTCCGGGTCGGGCTGGGATTTGGCTTTTGGCGGACTGGTGGCAGGCCTCACGCTTGTGATTCTGGGCGGCGGATTTGGCTTTGGCGGAAGTCAACTGCTGTTGCTCATCAGCCTGCCGCCGCTGGGCTGGGCTGTAGCGGGCCTCAGTCGCCTCGCCGGTTCAAATGCAGACGACGCAAGCTTGGGAGCATGGCTGCCCGTTGCCGGTCTCATCGGATTGGCGGCTGCCGCGCCGCTCATGTTCGTTGATCCCGATGAATTGACGCTGCTCCTGGGCGGAAACGAAATCATGGATTGGGCGCTGCGGGCGGCAGGACTGGAATTTGCATTGGCCTGTGTGGCCGGCGTTCTGCTGTGGGCGCTGCGCAACAAAATCAACAGAGCGCCTCGCCCCGTGTTATCGCTCGGCGGTCTGGCGGTGACGTGGCTGGCGGCGGCGCTTCTGCATGTGTTCGCCGGACAGCCCGGCTTTTACGGCGAGCAATTGTTTGTGGTAACCGTTCAGTCGGTTTTCCCGCCACATGCACGGGATTAGCAGTCGGCAGGCGCTTCATCTGGTGGTTTTGCCTTTCCTCTGTGGCGAGTCCGAG
>Ga0315268_10007936_pt1 | contig 11121 bp, 12 predicted proteins | sample C1_top_MG_FD_204535 | JGI IMG/M metagenome (GOLD analysis project Ga0315268, IMG submission 204535) | Sediment microbial communities from Yellowstone Lake, YNP, Wyoming, USA - C1_top | ecosystem: Environmental > Aquatic > Freshwater > Lake > Sediment | place: USA: Wyoming | collected 2017-08-01 | reverse complement strand
GCGGTCGAGATTGTCGGAGAGGGTGGACCTGGTGAACAGATACGCTGTCGCTCCGAAGCCCACCAGCGTGGCCGCCACGATCAGCGTGTACCAGAGCGTCAGCTTCGTGCGAACGGAGTGGAACAGCCTCATTTCGGACTCTTCTCGACCTCCCTCTCGGAGATGTAGTAGCCCCTGCCCCGGACCGTATGGAGGAGTCTCTTCTCGACCGCCTGATCGATCTTCTTCCGGAGATGGTTGATATAGACGTCGATGATGTTGGTCCCTGGATCGAAATCAAACCCCCAGATCTCCTTCGCCAGTTGTTGGCGGGTAAGGAGCTTCTGAGAGTTTCGCATCATGAACTCCAGCAGGGCATACTCGCGTGCGGTGAGCTCGATTGATCTCCCCATCCGAGTCGCCTTCCGCGTCATGGTGTTCAACTGGAGGTCGCCCACCCTCAAGACCGTCTGGTTTCGGCGGTCGCGGCGCAACAACGACCTGATGCGGGCGAGGAGCTCGTTGAACGCAAACGGTTTGGCCAGATAGTCGTCCGCTCCATGGTCGAGCCCCTGCACGATGTCCTCGGTGGCGCTCCGTGCGGTGAGCATGAGCACCGGTATCCTGATGCCATCTCTCCGCAGCGACTGCAGCACCTCGAATCCATTCCTCTTCGGGAGGAGAATATCCAGGAGGATCAGGTCGAAATCGCCGGTGCGAGCTTTCCTCTCACCTGATGTTCCATCCGCCGCGACCTCTACCTGATATCCCTCTGCTTTGAGACCCTCTTGAATGAAGCGAGCGACCTTCGCTTCATCCTCGACGAGAAGTATACGCATGGGTGGCTAGATCATCGACTGCAACGACGATAGACAGATTGAGACTGCGTGTTTGAGAGGGACTGAGGAACCAGCTTCAAGGTAGCTGATATTCAGGACAGTTTCAAATCGTCGACGAAGTGAAATCCGAGCGAGCCTTTCTCCGCTCGGCCCGCGCGATGGATTCGCCGTTTGAAACTCTCTCTTTTTTCAGTATATTTTTCGAGATCAGAAGAGAGGCACTTCCCCGATTTACCCGGTGAGACTGCGCACAGAATCGACTCCATCGCCCGTTCTATGACTTCCCCTCCAACGGTCGCAGACATTCTCGATGCGCGAAAGGTCCTTCAGCGGTTTCTCCACCGTACCCCGCTCTACCAATACGCCGGTTTGTCGGATCTCCTCGGCTTTGAAGCGTACATCAAGCACGAAAACCACCAGCCGATCGGAGCGTTCAAGGTGCGGGGAGGGCTGAATCTTGTTTCGCGACTCACCGAGGACGAGTGGAGGCGCGGTGTCGCGACCGCCTCGACGGGAAACCACGGACTCTCGATCGCCTATGCTGCACGAGCGTTAGGAGTGCGGGCGATCGTCGTCGTCCCGATCGGGAACAACCCAGACAAGGTGAAGGGGATTCAACGATTGGGGGCGGAGGTCATCTTTGAGGGAAAGGACTTCGATGAGGCGAGGGAGTACGTCGAAAGGCTGAGCCGGGAGAAGGGATATCGATACGTCCATTCTGCCAATGAGCCTCACCTGATCGCCGGTGTCGGCACGATCGGTTTGGAGATCGTGGAGGATCTGCCCGAGGTTGACGTCATCGTGGTACCGGTCGGCGGAGGGAGCGGCGCTTCCGGGATTTCGATCGCAGCGAAGTCGATGAAGCCCGGGGTCGAGGTCATCGGTGTTCAATCCGAAGAAGCGCCGGCCGCATATTTGTCGTGGCGCGAAGGGAAGCCTGTTTCATGTGAAAAGATGCGTACGTTTGCGGAGGGATTGGCGACACGGGTGGGATTTTCGATGCCGGTGGACATCATGAAACGGAATCTCTCCGATTTTGTTCTTGTTTCAGATCGGGAGATCCGGGCGGCAATGAAATTGTTACTGGAGCATACGCACAATCTCGCCGAAGGGGCGGGCGCGGCCTCGCTTGCGGGCGCCATCAAGATTAAAGAAAGGCTTGCGGGGAAACGCGTTGCTTTGATCCTTTCGGGCTGCAACGTAACGATGGAGACGGTGCGACAGGTCCTCTCGTCAGAGTAGGCAAATCTGCCGAGAGAGAGCGCACTCAAGCGCGGAACGGACGCTTCCGTCCATTCGACAGAAAGAAGTGTGTCGATGAAGAAGACACTCGTCCTGCTCGGCTCGCTCATCCTCTTCCAGGGCTGCGTGACGACGCTTGCTATCCGCTCGATGAGTGGGATCATGGATTACGGCTTCGAGGTTTTCAATGAGGAGGGGGACCTGGAGCTTGCGCGGGAGGCCCTCGGCTCGAATCTCAAGCTGCTGGAGGCGCTGATCAAAGGGGATCCGAACAACCAGAAGCTTCTTCTGTTGACGTCGCAGGGGTACAGCGCCTACGCGCTTGCCTTTGCTGAAGATGACAGCGTCGAGCGGGCGCGCGACTTCTACCTCCGAGCTCGTGACTACGGTATGAGGATCCTGGACCGGCATGCGAACTTCAGAGGGGCGGCGGGCAAGGATCTCGACTCATTTCGCGCAGCTCTGCAGACCCTGTCAAAGGACGACGTGCCGGCGGTGTTCTGGACGGGGTTCGGCTGGGGGAGCTACATCAACATTACGCGAACGGACGTAAGAGCGGTTGCGGACCTTCCGATGGTGACCGCCATGATGGAATTTGTTCGACAGAGGGATTCCACCTACTACTTCGGCGGCGCCTATCTGTTTCTCGGAAGCTTCGAGGGAAGCCTGCCCAAGGCGTTGGGCGGCAGACCCGAGAAATCGAGAGAATATTTCGAACGTGCCCTCCGCGTGAACGGCGGAAAGTTCCTGATGACGTACGTCTATTATGCCAAAACCTATGCAGTTCAACAGCAGGATCAGGAGCTCTTCGAGTCCCTTCTCAAGAAGGTTGATGAAGCCTCGTCCGATGTTTTGCCTGAGGCTCGCCTCGCCAACGCGGTGGCCAAAAAGAAAGCGAGGCTCCTGCTCTCGCATCTCAATGAGCTGTTCTGAGTCAATTTCAAAGGTCAACTGAGGAGCGCTTGTGAAGAAAGTTGTCAGCATTCTCGTGCTCGGATTCATCGTCGTTCAGCTGGGATTCGCCCAGCAATACACCATCAAGTTCGCAACCATTGCTCCCGAGGGAAGCACATGGATGAACGTGATGAGGGAGTACGACGCTGCCGTTCGTAAGGAGAGCGGTGGGCGTCTGGGGTTCAAGATCTACCCTGGCAATGTGCAGGGGGATGAGAAGACGGTCATCCGAAAGATACGCGTCGGCCAATTGCAGAGCGCGGGATTCACCGGCGTCGGTATCGGAGAGATTGCGCCGAAGGTTCGCATCCTCGATACGCCCTTCCTTGTCCGCAACGAACAAGAGGTCGATTTTCTTTACAGGGAATTCGGCAGGGAGTTCGAGCAGGCCTTCGAGGATGGTGGATACGTCTTGCTTGGATGGGCGGAGGTGGGCTTTGTGTACGTTTTCACATCGACACCGGTCCGGACGAGTGAGGATTTGAAGGGAATCAAGATGTGGACGTGGGAAGGAGACCCAATTGCTGAAACAGCGTTCCGCGCGCTCGGGATCAATCCGATTCCATTGTCGTTCGTCGATGTCATGACGTCACTGCAAACCGGTTTGATCGACGCATTCTACACGACGCCGTATGCTGCTATCATGCTGCAGTGGTACACTCGTGTTAAATATATGGTTGATGTCCCGCTGGCGGACGCGGCGGGGGCCGTGCTCATCTCAAAGAAATACTACGATCAACTCCCCCAAGATCTGCAGGAGATCCTTCTGCGGAACGGTCGTCTCCACATTTCCAAGCTCATCCGGCTCGGCAGGAAAGACAATAACGAGGCGATCAAAGAACTGGCAAAGCGGGGCATCACTATCCTGCCGGTGAATGAGAAAGACCTGCAGGAATACGTTGAAGTGGGACGCCAAGCACGGCGGAACCTTGTGGGCAAACTCTATTCAGAGGATTTCCTGAACAGGGTGGAACAAGCCCTGGCGGAATTTCGTAAGTCCCATCGCGGATCGAAATGAAGATCGTCACCAACATCGACAAGTTTCTCACGAAAGCTGAAGGCTACCTGCTGGTGGTGCTGCTTGGGGTGATGGTGATCCTGGCGTTCCTCCAGGTCGTCCTGCGCAACTTCTTCTCTGCAGGAATTGTGTGGGCGGACGTTTTGCTGCGCCACGTACTCCTTTGGCTCGGATTCCTGGGGGCAGCGATCGCGACGAGTGAAAACCGCCATATCAATATTGACGCCCTTCGCCGTTTTCTCTCTCCCCGCGTCCGATCCGCCGTCGAGGTTCTGACGGATCTCTTCGCTGCGCTTATCTGCTCCTTGCTCGCCAGTGCATCGTGGACGTTCGTGCACGGGGAAATGGCCGACAAACGGATGGTGGTTGAGGGAGTCCCTTCCTGGTACGGCGAGATTATCATCCCCGTCGGTTACTGCCTCTTGGTCGTGCACTTTGTGATCCGGGCACTTCTGAAAGCGAGGGCTGTCGCCCGCCAGGAGGTCCGTGAATGAACGTCTGGCTCTTCGTCATCGTTGTTCTGCTCCTCGCCTTTTTCGGCGCGCCGCTCTTCACCATCATCGGCGCGTTTGGGTTGTACGCCTTCACGTCAGCCGGTATCGACACCTCCGCGCTGATCATCGACCTCTATCGAATTGCCGACACGCCGACACTTATTGCGATTCCCCTCTTCACCTTTGCCGGCTATCTGCTCGCTGAGAGCAAGGCGCCAAAGCGCATGGTCGATCTTGCGCAGGCGTTGTTCGGATGGATGCCGGCGGGGCTAGCGATCGTCGCGCTTGTCACGTGCGCGTTATTCACGGCGTTCACAGGTGCCTCCGGCGTGACGATCGTCGCGCTCGGCGGCCTTCTCTATCCAATCCTCCTAAAGGAAAAATATCCGGAGCAGTTCTCCCTCGGACTGGTGACAGCGTCCGGCAGCATCGGATTGTTGTTCCCGCCGAGCCTGCCGATCATTCTCTACGGGTTCGTCGCGAAGGTCAGCATCGATCAGCTGTTCGTGGCAGGGCTGATTCCGGGCATCCTGCTCATCGCCTTCCTTTCCGCGTACAGCCTGCGGGTGAGTGCGAAGGCGCATGTGCCGAAGATTCCGTTCTCGTGGCCGAATGTCTTGAAGGCGCTCAGGGCTGCTGCCTGGGAGATCCCGTTGCCCTTCATCGTGATCGGCGGCATCTACGGAGGTGCGTTCACAGCAACGGAAGCAGCGGCCATCACTGCGTTTTACACGTTTGTCGTTGAGGTCTTCATCTACCGGGATCTCCATCTCATCCGCGATGTGCCGCGCGTCATGAGGAGGAGTATGGTGTTGGTCGGTGCCATTCTGATGATCCTCGGCTCAGCCCTGGGGCTTATGAATTACCTCATTGACCAACAGGTACCGCAAAGGTTGTTCGAAGCTGTTCAGCAGCACATTTCCAGCCGAGTCGTTTTTCTGTTGATCCTGAACGGTATCCTCATCATCATGGGCATGATGATGGAGATTTTCTCCGCGATCGTCTCCGTTCCGCTCATCCTTCCGATTGCACAGCGGTTCAATATCGACCCTGTTCACCTCGGAATAATCTTCCTGACAAATCTGGAACTCGGCTATTTGATGCCGCCGATGGGCTTGAACCTGTTCCTCTCCAGCCTCCGGTTCGAGAAATCGATCTTTCAGCTGTCCAGAGCGGTCATCGGCTTCATCATTCTGGAGGCGATCGCATTGCTGATCATTACGTATGTACCAGATCTGAGCCTCTGGCTTGTGAGGCTCTTTGGAACGCAGTAGAGGGGCACTGCGTTTTCGATCCTATCACGCAAACCATCCCCTAACCTCAAAAGGAGAACCGAACTATGATTTCCAAAAAGGTCCAAGACGCCCTGAATGAGCAAATCAAGAACGAGTTGTACTCCTCGTATCTGTACCTCGCCATGGCTGCGCACTTTGAATCCGTGAGCCTGCCGGGGTTCGCTCACTGGATGAGGGTACAGAGCGGAGAAGAGTACAAGCACGCGATGAAGTTCTTCGGTTTTATTGTCGAGCGAGCCGGCCGTGTCGTTCTCCAGACGATCGAGAAGCCGCCGGCAGAGTACAAGACTCCGCTCGACGTGATGAAGAAAGTGCTCGAACATGAGAAGAAGGTGACGGGTATGATCCATTCGCTCTATGAGCTCGCGGTGAAGGAGAAGGACTACCCGGCCCAGGTGATGCTCCAGTGGTTCATCACCGAGCAGGTTGAAGAGGAAAAGACCGCGTCCGATATCATCGATCTCTTGAAAAACGTCGGCGATTCGACCGCGGGTCTAGTGATGGTGGATCAACAGCTTGCGGGGAGGAAGTAACGAGTGACAAGTCGAGAGGAAGGGGTAGGAAGTAAGGAGTAAGGAGTAAGCGAGGGTGCAATGAAAAGCCCGATCTCGAAGGAGGTCGGGCTTTTTCGTTTACGGACACTTCAGTGTTGTCAGTTCTTCAACAGCTTCAAGATCTCCTGCGCAACGAGCTTGTTCCCCTCATCATTGAGGTGAACTCCGTCGGTCGTCAGGATGCCTTCCTCTTTGTCCTGCTTGTTGTGGATCTTGAGATAGTCGACAAACGACTTGCGGAGATCGCAGAGGCGGACTCCGAGATCCAGCCCAATCTTCCGGCTGATGGCGGCGTACTCGTCGAGCATCGCGTCGTGCGGGTTCCTTCCTTCACGCTTCTCTCCGATGACGCTTGGCGTGCAGAGGATCACCTTCGCGCCGGCGTATTGAATTCTTGCGACGACCTCCCGAAGATCGCTTTCGTACTGATCCTTCGTTGTCCCGTGGTGGCCTTCCAATGCCCAATGCCATACGTCGTTGATGCCGATGTAGATGACGACGACGGTGGGCTTGGTGTCGATGACGTCCTGGGCCACCCGGTGCAGCAGGTCCGGGGCCCTGTTTCCGCTCACGCCAGCGCCGATGACCTCTATCTTCCAGTCGGGATGTCGGGCGTTCAGCTCGTTCTTGATCAGCGCGACGTACCCGTTCGGCTTCACGCCCAGTTCGGTGATCGAATCGCCGAAAAAGACGATCCGGTCCCCGTTTCGAAGCGGTATTCGAGGGATGCAGCCAACCAGGAGCAGAGCCGAAACGATCAGAGACGTCTTCAAGGGGATCATAGATTCTTCTTCACCGACGTGGTTAGGTTAGTTAATGAGCGATGTACGGTTTGCCCACCCAGAGTATACACTTTTCGCTTGAATCTCAAACTGCTGTGCCTAAGAAACTGTAGCTGGGAGGCAGGCCCGAGAGGGGAAACGAACGCTACACTTGGCTCACCAGATGCACCGGATCGCCCACTGTGAGAACTCCTGTACCCGCGTGGATCACGTTTTGTCCAAAGAGGACTTTGCCCTCCCGCAAGCGGAAGGTCTCCAGCGTCCGAATCGGCTCCGTTTCGCGCATACCGGTGGACTGGTCGACTGCCGGCACCGCGCACCGGGAGCACGGTTTAGCGATCTTGAAGCTGATCGAACTGATCTCGAACTCCTTCCATTCATCCTCCTCAAACGGCTGGCATCCTCTCACGACCAGGTTAGGGCGAAACCGGTTCATTGGAACAGGTCGTTCGAGCCGCGCGTTGAGATCGCTCAGCGATCCCTCGGAGACCAGCAAGAAGGGGAAGGCGTCCACGAAGCTCACCGGTGCCGCTCCTTCGACGTACTTCGGATTCACGGAGCGAGCCGAATGGTCAGGCATGTGCACAAGCTTGCTCGGGCAGCCCAGGAACCGGCTCAGCCATCGGCTCGCCTCCCTCCCGACCGATTCCGCCTCGACGGAATCATTCCACACCTGCACTTGAAGCAGCTCCGGAGTTTTCAGTTCGAAGGGAATTGTCAGCTCCTCCATCCCCGGTGCGGTAACGGCGAGGTGGTCAGACCGCACCTGGACTTCCATCAAGGCCATCCGGGCGTGCGTGCGCTGCGTGAGAAACTTGTTCCGGTCGTCGACCACCATCCAGCGGCGGTCGTGCTCGAGGCCGCGGTCCACGACGCGGGCCGAAGTGAGCGAGACCCCTTTCGCGGACTTGATGGGATAGACGTTTAATTCACTGAGCAGGAGAGGATTCGACACGTCTCAGCCACGTTTGAGGAGTTCAGCGATCGCCGTGTAGCCCTTCTGGACGGCCAGGTCGTACGTGGACTTGCCGCCAGCTTCTTTCGCGGAGACGTCGACAGACTTGGCGATCAGGCTTCTGACGATCTGCTCCAGACCGTTCGCCGCGGCGTAGTGAAGAGGTGTATACCCTTCCGATTGCCTGGCATTGAGATCTGCCCCGCGGTCGATGAGAAGCTGCGCAACGGCGGCGTTGTGCGGGTTTGCGAGAGCTGAGTGGAGCGGCGTCACGCGTTGATCGTTCTTCGACGGCACGTTGATTTCGGCCCCTCTGTTCAGCAGCAGGTGAACGATGTTGATGCGCCCGAAGAAGACCGCGAGGTGGAGAGGAGTCCAGCCGTCCGCAGAGTAGCAGTTCAGAATGCTCGGGTCCTTATGGAGGAGCTGCTCCACCCGATCCTGCGTTCCGGTGGCAGCCGCTTCGAAGATATCGAGCCGAGCGCCCCGGTCGATCAGGAGCTTCGCAATCTCGTTCCTCCCACGGTACGTGGCCAAAAGGACAGCCGAGAGGCCCGCCTCGTTCCTTACGTTGACGAGCTGTGGGTCGGCAGACAAGAGGTCTCGTACTTGATCGGCGTGTCCCGACTCGATTGCGGAGAAGAAATCTTCTTGAATCCCCATGCGTGGCTCCAGAGGTTGGTAAGCGCTGGTTGCTGAAACCCTACAGAGAGCCTTTTTCTCCAAACGTCAGTTGAATGTGAACGATCTCCGGCGTGTTGCCGATCCGAACGGGGGGTCCCCAGGTCCCAACGCCGCTGGAAACGTAGATGTGTGTCGAGGCCCGCTTGAGATACCCCCAGCTGAGCTCGTACACGGCCCGCGTGATGAGCTGGAACGGCCAGATCTGGCCGTGATGCGTGTGACCCGAAAGCTGGAGATCGACGCCATGCCGGACCGCCTCGTCCAGGCCAAACGGCTGGTGATCCATGAGGATGACCGGGGAGCGTTTGTCCACCTGTGTCATTAACTCCTCCAGCGGTTTGCGCTTCTTCCCGGCGAATTGCGAAATGCTTCGATCCTCTCTTCCGACGACGAAGAGGCTGTTGTCGATCTTCGAGGAAGTGTCGCGAAGGACCGTGATGCCATGCTCCTCGAGGTATCTGCACGCCTCCTCCACTCCTCCAATATACTCGTGGTTGCCCGTGATTGCAAGAACTCCGAATCTCGCTTTCAGCTTTCTCAGCGTTTCGCCGAGGTTCTGCTTGATGACAGGCCCCAGATCCTCGTCCACAATATCGCCGGGAAGAAGGATAAGGTCGGGCTCCAGCCCATTGATGGTCCTGACGATCGCGTCCAAGCGACTTCGCCCGACGATTGTCCCAAGATGGATATCAGACGCGACGGCGAGATTCAGCGTTCGGAGGGAATCCGCACTCTTGTCGACGTGGAGTTTCAGCGTCTTGAGCCGCGGGGATCGGGCATTGAAGTACCCGGCGACGAGAGCGACCGTCACGAGCGAGATGGCAACGAGCGCCGTTATCTCTTTGGCTCGCGCATAGTTCCGTGTGATGAAGAGAGGGAAAAAGGGAACGATGTAGTTGAACAGCCGCAGCAGGTCGATGAGGAGCGCAATGAGCATGAAGTAGGCGAACGCGGCGAGCCAGAAGCTCCCGATCCAAACGATGAGATCGCTGAACGTGGAGAGGGCAATGCGCTCAAGGAACCTTCCGGCGATAAAGGAGAGGGCCAGGGCCCAAAAGACGACCGCGTATGGAATTCGCAGGGTTGAGTCCGGTGGAATCGCCTGCCATCCGCGCAGGAAGATGTAAAAGTTAATGAGCCCGTAGAGGGCAAAGAATACGGTGAAGAAGAGAATGAAGTTGAGCTTGTTCATAAACTATGATTTCATCAGCCGCTTCAAGAGTTGAATCTGGCCCGCGTGGTAGAGATCGTGGGACGCAATCCCCGAGATGATCTTGGCATTGCTCACCTTGCTTCCCGGAGGCGTGAGCGCCAGCTCGCTCCTTTTCAGGCCGGCGATAGCGTCGCGCATCGTATGGTGGCAAAGATTGAGCAATCGGACATCCTCGCGCCATGCCTTCTCTGTGAGACCAGTCCGTCGGTCGAACCAATTGCTTCCTTTGTATGGAAACGATCCTCGCTTTTCGCCCAAGATCCTTCGGCGGACGATGTACTTCCAGTAGGCACAATGGAGGACGATCTCCCAGATATTGTGCCGCTCCGCGCTCGGTCGCCAGGCCGCCTGCTTTGCGCTGAGCCCTCGAATCGACCCTTTGAGGTTGGGACCGTGCCAGGCCTTTTTCTCGTACGATTCGTCGATGAGTTGGAGGAGGGAAGTGATTTCTGATGAGAGCTTCTTCATAGCTGGCCTCGTGATCCTGCGTTTCTTTCTTGATCTTCCTCTTGCTGACGGGCTGCTTGCAGCCACCGCCAAGGAAACAAACTCCCCTCTGAGGCTGAACACCCAGCCTCTCGTTCTGATGTTCTTCTACTGGCCGGAGGGGACCTTCCGCTGCGGTGTCAAAAGAGGGAGATCAGGTTTGCTCCTCTTTCTGCTCGACGGGCTTAGGTTGGTGGACGTGGTGTTGTTTCTTCTTCTTCCTGGGACGGGATTTTCCGTAGGTTCCGCGCCAGATCTTGCTCCGGCGTGATCGCCGATCTCCTTTCCCCATAGACGGGCTCCTCTGTTTGAAAAGTTTGATGATTGATCCTGGCGGATCGTAAATAATGTAAGAAAAGAAATGATGAAGCTCTACACCCGTCTGAGGAGGGCGATGGAAAGGTCGTCGTTGGCTCGCGCCTCGCCGGTGAACCGGTCGACCTCAGCCACCAACCGGGTCCCGAGTTCTTCAGTGGGAAGGTGCGAAAATTGGGAGAGGAGGTCCAGGAGGCGTCGCTCCCCGAAGAAGTCACCCTGTTCGTTTCTGGCCTCTGTCAGCCCATCGGAATAGACCAGCAGGATGTCATCCTCTTGAAGTGCGATTGACTGCTCGGAGAAGGTTGCAC
>Ga0315268_10007935_pt1 | contig 11122 bp, 8 predicted proteins | sample C1_top_MG_FD_204535 | JGI IMG/M metagenome (GOLD analysis project Ga0315268, IMG submission 204535) | Sediment microbial communities from Yellowstone Lake, YNP, Wyoming, USA - C1_top | ecosystem: Environmental > Aquatic > Freshwater > Lake > Sediment | place: USA: Wyoming | collected 2017-08-01 | reverse complement strand
ACTTTACTGAATTCTTTTTTTAAATTTGGGAAGTTGTAAGGTGAACATTGACCCTTTGTTCAATGTAGACTCGACAATTATTTTTCCTTTATGTTTTTCAATGATCGATTGGCAAATAGACAATCCTAATCCCAGCCCCTTACCTACTTCTTTAGTGGTGAAGAATGGGTCAAAGATCCGGTTTAATATTTCATTAGGGATACCCGCGCCTTCGTCCTTAATGCATACTTTGACCCAATTTTCTTCTTCTAAAATAGTTATAAAAACAGTGCCGCTTTTCTTTATTTGCTTTATCGCGTCCTTGGCGTTTAAAACGATATTAGTAATGACTTGCCCTAGCTCGTCGTGATTGGCTATGACCAGATACGATTCTTTGCCGGCAGTAACCTCTAAACTAATATTATCCTGCTCTAACTGGTATTTTAAGAAGTCTACGGTGCGTTGGATGATCTCTAGAAGATTAATTTCATACATCATAGTGCTTTCCATCGGTTTCTTGGAAAAAGTCATTAGTTTCTGGACTATTGTCTTGCAGCGCTTGGTCGCTTCTTCGATCATTTCCAGCGATTCTTTATCCAGCTCATCACCGGATAGAAGCATCTGGACATTGGTTAGGATCGCGGTCAAAGGGTTGTTAATTTCATGAGCGACTCCACCTGCCAGGGTGCCTACAGTCGCCAGTTTTTCGGCGTGGACGAGTTGTTTCTGCACTTCCACTAACTCTTGGGTTCGGAGCTGCACTTGCGCTTCCATGTTTTCATAAAGAAGCGCGTTATCGATAGCTAACGCCGCGCCGCTGGCTAACAATAAGAAGATGTCTAGATCATCCGTAGTATAACTTTTTCCGGAAAACTTATTTCCCAGAATAAGAAGCCCTAAAAGTTTATCATCTAAAGAACAGGCTACAACCACGCTGGCGTTTAGAGAACGCATTTGTTTTTCCAATTCACTAAACTCTGAATCCGGATTTTCTTCGGACCTGCGTTTTATCTCTTCATAAAGCAACGGGTCTTTTTGTTTTTGCAGGCGGTCAATGAGCAAGTCGGATTTGTTCAAGAATGCCGGCTGAATTTTTTTTAGGTTACGCCCGTCCTTAAGGGTAAAATCGCCTGTTTTCGCTTCTCGGAGGTAAATCGCCGAATGTGAAATACGCACATTTACTGTGATACTATCCACCAAAAAATTTATAAGCTTATACAGGCTGTGGATGCGGGTCATTCCGACAACCGCCTGCTTTAAAGCTTCCTGATAACTGCGTTGTTCGCGCAAAAGTATCGCTTCTGTCCTTTTTTGGATGTAAATGTACATGAACGGCCCGGCGGTGGCGAGAAAAGCCATTAAAACCAGCGGCCCTATCCACCAATCCGCACCCAGTAAATTTATTAAAGAGTTCTTAAATGAATAAGCGAAAAGGAACGGCAATCCGAGAACCAGGGTATAAACCGAAACAAAAATACCGGTTCGGGTGATCAAGACTTCTATATCCAGGAGGCGGTATTTGGTAATTGTATAGGTAATAATTATCGGGTATAAAATAATAAAAATATCATGAGGAATAGGCTCTTTACCCGTATAAACAGCGAAAAAATGCAAAGCTCCGCTCACAGCCCCGGCTGTGTACGCGGCGCAGACATAAAGGATCTGGCTTTTGCGATAGCCGGTTGCGTTTTTAAATACTTGATAGAGGCGCAGGATAATTTCCGAGAATACTATTAAGAAGAATATGATGAATAAAAAATAAAGTTTTCCGGCTTGAGGATAGAAATTCGGAACAAAGCGGGACACCCCTTTTACCAGTAACGGAGTAAAGCTTAAAGGAGCGAAGATCAGGGAGATAAAAATAAAAAAGGCGATCTTTTTTTTGTTTATTTCGATTTCTAAAAGATTGATCATAAAATAATACCACGCGGTAGGGACAAAGGCGGCGAAAAAGTACAGGATCCTCGCGATGGTTAAAGCTAAACTATTGTTTTTCGGCAGGCTGGTTAGGAAAGGGAAAAGAGTCCAGATCCCGGTAAGCACCGTGGCCAGAAAAAAAGACCGGTTTTTTTTGTTCTCTTTGCCTTTGAACATCACTATCGAAGCGAAAGAAAAACAAACCAAACCGGCGATCAATGAAAGCAAGGGATATAGCTTCATTTTATTTCCGGAATATCCGGCTTAAAAAACCGCTTTTTTTGTTAAGTTTATTTCTTTTGATGATCTCTTTTATATTGCTAACGATCGTTTCGTCGATCAATTTATCTCCCCAGTAAAAATCTGAAACATAAAAACCGTGTTTAAAGCCAAGGTTCCTGATCTCATTTATCTTTTCAGGAGTGATGTGCCCCCTGCCGAAACTGAAACATTCAAACTTCTTTTCCAGCGCCAGGATTATGGATTCGGAAAAACAACCATAAAGCGTTTCTGTGGATGGTAACCCCACATCTATCGGAAATTTAATAGGCGTTGGCGGCTTAGCCAGCCCGCCGGAGAAGATCAGGATGTCATCTCTGGTTATCGGCGCATAGGAGATGTTTTTCGGGTATCCTACATCGCAAATTACGGCTCCGGGTTTAAACCAGCTTACGTCAAGAATAGCGGAACTTGCGCTGGCTGTAGCAATGACAATATCCGCGTCCCCAACAGCTTTTTGGTTGTCTGTAGTGGTTATAACTCTGGCTTTTCTTTTTCTTGAAAGTTCCCCGCCAATTTTATCAAGATTAGCTTTAGTTTTGCCTGTTATGGTCAACTGTTTTACGTGATTTACCAGGACTCTGGAACAGCCGCTGCCGATATCCCCTGTTCCGCCGATAATAGTGAGGTTTGCCGAGGATAGATCCAGATCGAGCAGTTTAGCTGCTTTAAAGACCCCGTCAATAGCCATTGCCGCGGTAAAGCTGTTGCCGGTAGTGACTGGAACATCTACTTCCTGGGAAATTTGATGGTCGATCCGCTCGGAAACGATAGAAGTAAAACCTCCTAGAGTAACAATCCCCACTCCGTATTTTTCAGCGATCCGGCAGGCTTTTACCACTTTGGAATAAACCGCCCAGACGTCTTTATCGATCATATCGGGGATAAATGTGGCTATTACCATACAGCCATCGACGGTTTGCCCGGTTTTTGATTTAAAATCTTTTATATCGCAAAGCTTAAATGACGGAGTGATGTGGTATAACTGGGAGAGGAATTCCATTGAAGGAACTTTGAAATCGGGATGAAGCATTTTAATGGATTTTTCCAAATGGTGGTAATTGTATAAGTGGCCGATGATCCCGAAACCCGCGATCTTGTTTTTATTGCCTTTTTTAAGGCTATCGTAGCGCGTAGAGATCAATCTGCGTTCCGCCGCTTCCAGGATCGCTTCAAAGATCTTAGAAACCAGTTTTCGGATGTGATTATCGGCAAATTCTTTGAACCCGGGGATCCCGACTTTTAAATAAATTTTAACCGTAACTTCGGTGCCATTAGGGTGGCTTTTAAACTCCCATTTTCCGCTAAATTCCTCCAGATCGCCCTTAAGCGCTTTAAAATAAATCGCGCTTTCTTTTAAAGCGATAATATCCTCTTCGATCCAGTTGATAGTTATCTTTTCAACCTGGACTTTCCATTTAGTTTGCAGGACATTGAGTTTTCTTTGGATTACCGTGGCTTCTTTAACGTAAGGGATATAGCCGGGAAAATCCTGGATTTTAGTCAGGAGGCGGATCACTCTCCATTTTTCGGCGGGGATAATCTTGGATATTTGTATTTCAATCAGGTCTTTATCCGGCATCTAACATACCTTTGATTTTAATCCTTAATTTATGCATACCTTCTTGCAGGTATAAATCATCTATGACGTCATCGAATTCTTTGGCAAAATACACCGGTTTGCCGATCTTTAACTTTAATTTCCTTAGGCGCGGTATTTTCCTGCCCAAAGGAAGAGATTTGAAAGTTCCGATGATCGCGCAAGGGACGATCGGCCTCCCGGTTTTATAAGCTAGAAGCGCGGCCCCCCTTCGGAATTCTTTGAGTTTACCGTCGCGGCTGACCCCTCCTTCGGGGAAAAGCCCGACGTTTTTATTCTGGGTTAATAATTCAATCGCTTTTTGCGAAGAGCTGCCGATAGGCAAGGTTTCGGTGACCCGCAAAAACCAGGCCAGCCAGTTAATTCGGTAAATATCCCGTAAAGCGACGCAATAAATTTTCCGGCGGACAGCCGCCATGATCACTGCCGGGTCCAAAAAACTGCTGTGATTAGCGATAATAATAAAGTTGGTTTTCCGGGGGATATTCTCAAGCCCCTCGACTTTGAGCCCGAAGAAAGATTTGAATATTCCGGAAAATACCAGGGAAAATAGCCAATACCACATTTATAACACCGGAGCGCCAGGCACGAATATCTCAAATCCGTGGCGCACCGCAAGATTAGCGATAGGCTCAAGTTTGTCTAAATTAGAATTCTCGCCTAAGGAACAAGTGTTAAATTTTTCCTCAAAAGTCAGGAGCATGGTCTCAGCCATGGAAGCAGAGATCATGTCTTTGGGTAAACCCATACCAGTCTGGGAATGCGGCTGAAGCGGCAGCTTAACAATCCCTCCTTCTATCACCGTAATGTCTTGACGATGATTATGCTTTCCTGAGATATGAAGGTGTAAACAAATATCCAGGATCACGGCATTAGGTTTGACCTTGTCTAAATTGAACACTGAATCTTTTTCCGCGCAGGCGGCGATAATAATGTCCGCGTTCTCGATCGCTTTATTTGCGTCTTTTTCAATCTGGATTTCAACCGGGTTTAATTGCAGGATAACTTTCTTTAGGGCTTCCAGTTTCTCATTTTGCTTACAGCTAATGATTATTTTTCCGAAGTTAGCGGAGAGTTTGCGCGCGCATAAAGATCCGATAGAGCTTGTTGCTCCGGTTATGGCCAGAGTTGATTTTTTAAAGTCTATATTTTTGGCTTTAGTCAAACGGTGCAAGGCTTCGATTACCGACCAAGCGGTAAAACTGGTGCCGCTAGTGACCGGGATTTTAAGATGTTTGTAAAGCATGGGTTTTTTATCGGCAATTACGGCAGCATATCCGCCTAGGCCTAACAATTCAGCGCCCAGGTCCCTAGCCAGGTAACTCGCGGTGATTATTTTGTCCAAAACTAACTCTTCGTCAAGCCCAACGACCTGCTCGGGAAGCAAGGGTGAAACAATGAAATATCCCTGAATTTCTTTATTCTGCGAAGATTTAAAGGTTTTTAGTTTGGAGACTTTAAATTCCTGGTCTTTAAGAAAAGATTTAATAAAAAAATCCGGCATTAACCGGGTTAAAGGCCAGAATTCTCGGATATGTTTTAGGTCGACTGGGTTAAATAAAAAAGCAAAAGTATGCATTTTATATCTTTTCCAGAATGCTAACGTTCTGCTTCCGGTTATCGAAATTCGAAGACACTTTCTGTTTTATCCACTGTTCAATGTATTTTTTATGAAATCTCCAATCTGTGCCGATCTTAAAGGCGGGAATTTTTCCTTCCCGCGCATACCTGTGGACTGTTAAAGGATGAATGTCTAGGTATTCAGCAACTTCTTTGGCAGTTAAGATTTCTTTTCTTTTTACCATACTAACCCCTTTTTTAGCATACCTACGATAACTATATATATACTAATAAAGCCAAGAGTTGTCAAGGGAATTTAGGAGGATCAGGTTTAAACCTTTAAGGGTGAGGTTGATGTCTACAGCTGATAATTCCTGAGAGTATTGGGAGATGAACTTGATGTTTCCGCCTGTGCCAATGATTTTAGTGTTTTTCCCGGATTTTTGTTTTAATTTCTTGATTACACCATCAGTAAGGCTGGCAAAACCAAAGATTACGCCGCTAAGCATACTGTCGCGGGTATTCCTGCCTATTATGTTTTTAGGAGGCGCGCTTAGGTTTATTTTAGGCAATAGGGCAGTTTTTTCAGCTAAAGCTTTTAGGGAAGTCTCCAGCCCGGGAAGGATCAGCCCTCCTAAATATTCTTTTTTCTTCGAGATTACGTCAAAAGTAATAGCTGTTCCAAAATCAACCACAATTGCCGGATAGCCGTAAAGCTTAATAGCGGCAAAGGCGTTTACTAGCCGGTCCTGTCCGACTTCTTGGGGGAATTGATAGCGATTTTTAATGGGCACATCTAAATTTTTGCCTAAGATCAAGGTATTTTTGACTTTTAACCTTTTTAAAGCCTGTTCCAGCTTTTTGGCCGCCTGAGGCACAACGCTGGCAACTATTACTTTTTCGATGGGATATTTGGCAAAATATTTCTTTAAAAAGGCAGAATATTGGCTGCTTTGGGTGGATAAAGCCGCCCTCTTTAACAGCCGGTCATTTTTGAACAGGCCAAGGGTTAGGTTGGTGTTGCCTATATCGATAGTTAGGATCATCAGTCTGAAAAGTCGGGGACAGGCCCCGACTTTTTCTTCATACTTCTGGTTGGTGTAAAAAGTCGGGGACTGTCCCCTTCTTACTGATCGCTTTTAACTCGCTGATTTGGTCGCGGATTTGGGCCGCTTTCTCGAACTTCAGGTTGCGCGCGGCGAGTTCCATTTCGTATTCCATTTCGGAGATGTATTTCCTGGTTTCATACTCATCCCGGGCTTCTCCGGTCAAATTGGCGACATATTCTTCTGCTTTTTCCAGGCCTTCAATGCCCTCTTTAATCGCTTTCTGGATCGAACGCGGGGTAATATTATTTTTTAGGTTAAATTCCAGCTGTATTTTCCTGCGGCGATTGCTTTCGGCAATGGCTTTTTTGATCGAACCGGTCAGAGTGTCCGCGTACATTATGACTGTGCCGTTAATATTTCTGGCCGCGCGGCCGGAAACTTGGATCAGCGAGGTCGCTGAACGCAAGAAGCCCTCTTTATCCGCGTCCAAAATCGCCACCAGCGATACTTCCGGTAGATCCAAACCTTCGCGCAGAAGATTGATCCCGACTAAGCAATCAAATTCTTTTTTACGCAGGTCCCTGAGGATCTTTGAGCGCTCAATAGTCTGGATCTCGGAATGTAGATATTTTACCTTTAAATCCTTCTCTTGTAAATAGGCGGTTAAATCCTCAGCCATGCGTTTGGTTAAAGTGGTAACCAATATCCTCTCGTTCTTCTGGGCGCGTTTCTTGATCTCTTTTACGATGTCATCTACCTGGCCTTTGGAAGGTCTAATAATAATTTCCGGGTCAACTAGCCCGGTAGGCCGGATAATTTGCTCAACTATTAACTTGCCGCTTTTATTTAGCTCAAATTCGTTCGGGGTGGCGGAAACAAAAATTTCCTTCCCCACCATTAGCTCAAATTCGTCGTATTTTAACGGCCGGTTATCTAAGCAGGACGGCAGCCGGAAGCCGTATTCTACCAGGACTTTTTTGCGCGCTTTATCGCCCTCGTACATCCCTCTTATTTGGGGAATAGTTACATGCGATTCATCGATAATTACCAGAAAATCTTTAGGGAAGTAATCCAGCAGGCAATATGGCCGTGACCCGGGCGGCCGGCCGGATAAGTGGCGGGAATAGTTCTCGATCCCGTGGCAAAACCCGAGTTCCCGCAGCAAATCCATATCGTAACGGGTGCGCTGGTTTAACCTTTGGGCTTCGAGAAGTTTGTTTTCTTTCTTTAAAACCGCAAGCTGCACATCAAGTTCACTGAGAATGGTTTTGATCGCCTGGTTGATCTTATCGGGCGAAGCGACAAAGTGTTTGGCAGGGTAAATTCCTATTCGATCAATTGATACAATAGTCTCTCCGGAAACAGGGTTAATTTCGGAGATTTTTTCAACCGTATCTCCGAACAATTCCACCCGGAACGCGGTTTCTTTATAAGCCGGGAAAATCTCCACCACATCCCCTCTTACCCGTACCTTCCCTCTAGTGAACTCATAATCGTTTCTTTCATACTGGATAGCCATCAATTTAGCTAAAATTTCATCCCGGCTTAAAGTTTGGCCGGTTTCGATAAAAACTAGCATATTTTGATAATCATCCGGAGAGCCGAGGTTATAGATACAGGATACCGAAGCTACGATGATCACGTCTTGGCGCGACATCAATGAACTGGTAGCCGACAAACGCAACCGGTCAAGGCGGTCATTGATCGAAGAATCTTTTTCGATATAAGTGTCAGTGGTGGGAATGTAGGCTTCCGGCTGGTAATAGTCGTAATAAGAAACGAAATATTCCACCGCGTTATGCGGAAAAAATTCTTTGAACTCTGAATATAGCTGGGCAGCTAAAGTTTTATTATGGGAAATGACTAATGTGGGCTTGTTAAGTTTGGATATGACATTAGCCAGGGTAAAAGTTTTACCTGAACCCGTAACTCCCAGGAGTGTTTGATACCTTTTTCCGGAAGAAACCGATTCTACGAGTTGCTCTATGGCTTTAGGCTGGTCGCCGCAGGGCTGGAATTGGGAAATAAGCTCGAATTTATCCATGGTTTTGGAGAAAGTCGGGGACTGTCCCCAACTTTTTTAAAGAACTTCTAGGCTGAAGTCTATGGCTTTTACCGAGTGGGTCAATTCGCCTACGGAAATCAGGTCTACTCCTGTGGCGGCGATTTCTTTTAAAGTGTCCAGGTTTATTCCGCCGGAAACTTCCAGCTTAGTTTTGGGATGGTGGCTGTTAAACGTGGTGCTGTTACGGATTTCCGCCGCTTTTTTGATATCATCTAATTTCATATTATCCAGCATGATCACATCAGGCTTGAACTTCAAGGCATGCTTGAATTCATCCAGGTTTTCAACTTCGATCTCGATCTTGTAGCCTTTAGGGACTTTAGGCAACTGGGTATACCCTTCTGTGACTTGAAGGTGGTTATCTTTGATCAGGATCATCTCATCCAGCGCCATACGGTGATTAAACCCGCCGCCAATCCTTACCGCGTATTTTTGCAGCTCGCGCAAACCGGGCATAGTTTTGCGGGTATCGGTGATCTTTACTTTATGGGGTTCGGCCATTTCTACGTATTCGCGGGTTTTAGTCGCTACGCCGGAAAGATGGCTTAAGAGGTTTAAAGCGACTCTTTCCCCTTCTAAAATACTGTGGGCTTTTCCCTCGATCGAGGCAAGGGTTTTTCCTTTTTTAAGCTTCCCGCCTTCTTTAGCTTTGGGAATAAATTTAATATCCTTATCTACGATCTGAAATACCCGCTCCAACACTTCCATTCCGCAGAGCACGCAGTCTTCTCGGGTGATAATGTTGGCTTTAATGGTCTTGTTCTTGGGAATTGTAAGTTCGGTGGTAATATCGCCTTTTCCGACGTCTTCCAGCAATGAATGGCGGATAATTAAATCCAGCTTGTTGGGGTCGAGCCTTGGTTCTTCGTGAGAAAGAAAATATTTGCTATTGGAATGCATGTCTCACCGCCTTTAGTTTGTGAAGAGTTTCTTCCAGTTCTTTTAATTTGGATCTCTCTTTTTCCACTATTTCCACGGGCGCCCGTTCGATAAAATTTTTGTTGTTTAGCGTGTTCTGTTTAGCTTTGATGTCAAACTCGGCCTTTTTGATTTTATCTTCGAGCTTAACCAGCTCTTTCTTTATGTCAACTACGCCTTCTAATGGGATACAGACGTGCATGTCAATTACCAGCGTAGTAAGTGCGGATTTTAAGTGTTTGAAATGTTCTTCTACAACCAGCTCGCTTAGACGGGCGAGCTTCTTAATGTGGGGGGAAAGTGAGTTGATGATCTGGTTGTTAGTTTTGTTACCGGTAAAAATTACCGCTTTGATCTCCAAAGATGGCGCGATATCCATTTCCGCGCGCATATTCCTGATCCCGGTGATGATCTCGAAAGCCACGGCCATTTTAGCTTCGATCTTGCGGTCGATTATTTGTTCCTGGATATGCGGCCAAGGGCAAACCATGATCGAGCCTGAGTCCGGATTGATCTTTTGCCAGATCTCTTCAGAAATAAAAGGCATGAAAGGATGTGTAACCCTGAGGAATTTTTCCAGGACTTTGTACATAACCAGCTGGTTATCCGGATTTTTGATGTCAGCTTTGATCATTTCCAGGTACCAGTCGCAGTATTCGTGCCAGAAAAAATGGTACAAAAGGTTAGCTGCTTCGTTGAATTTATAGGCTTCGATGGATTTATTCAATTCTTTTAAAGTGGAATAAAAGCGGCTTAAGATCCAGCGGTTGGTCAGGTCAAGGTTTGTTTTTTCGAAGTATGCGCAGAGGTCATTTTTGATCGCTTCGTTTTCTATATTCATCAGCACGAACCTGGCGGCATTCCAGATCTTATTGGCGAAATTCCGGCCTTGCTCAAAGCGTTCTTTAGAAAGGAACACGTCTTGGCCCTGAGAGGTGATGGAAATCAGGCTGAAACGCAGAGCGTCTGTGCCATACTCATTAATGATCTCCAGAGGGTCAATGACATTGCCCAGGGATTTGGACATTTTCTTCCCTTCAATATCCCGCACGGTCCCGTGGATATAAACATCTTTGAAAGGAATGTTTTTCATGAATTCTAAACCCGCCATGATCATCCTGGCTACCCAGAAAAAAATAATCTCCGGAGCTGTAACTAAAGTTGAAGTTGGATAAAAATATTTCAGCTCTTCTTTAGCTTGGGGGTTCGGAACTTGGGAACCAGTGAATGGCCAGCCGAATGTCGCAAACGGCCATAGCCAGGAGGAAAACCAGGTATCCAAAACATCTTCGTCCTGATAAATATCGGTTGAACCGCAGTCTGGGCACTTCTCGGGTTTAACCCGCGAAACTATTACTTTTTTATTATCCCCGGTTGTTGGGCATTGTTTACAATAGTAAACCGGCAACCGGTGGCCCCACCAGATCTGGCGGGAGATGCACCAGTCCTGGATGTTTTCCATCCAGTTTAAATAAACTTTTTTCCAACGGCTGGGATAGAATTTAATTTTTCCTTCTTTTACAACTTTGATCGCCGGCTCAGCCAGAGGCTGCATCTTGACAAACCACTGTTTGGATAAGTAAGGCTCGATAATGGTATGGCAGCGGTAACAGTGGCCTGCGGATAAAGCATGCGGCTCGATTTTTTCTAACAATCCCTTAACTTTCAGATCTTCAATGATCACTTCTCGGGCTTCAAAACGGTCCATATCTTTGTAATCGCCGGCAAATTCATTCATTCTCGCGTCAGGATACA
>Ga0315268_10007934_pt1 | contig 11122 bp, 6 predicted proteins | sample C1_top_MG_FD_204535 | JGI IMG/M metagenome (GOLD analysis project Ga0315268, IMG submission 204535) | Sediment microbial communities from Yellowstone Lake, YNP, Wyoming, USA - C1_top | ecosystem: Environmental > Aquatic > Freshwater > Lake > Sediment | place: USA: Wyoming | collected 2017-08-01 | reverse complement strand
TGGAGACATCAGAGGCGCGTTTTTTTTTTCAGGCGGGCGTCGATTTCGCCGTAAGGAACGGATTTTTCGCGGATTGTGGAAAGGAAAGCTTTCTTGTCCACCAGATCTTCAAGAGCGCGGAGGAGCTTTTCATACTCTTTGAGCTCAAGAACAACAGCTTTCAAGAGCGCCTTTTGCCGGGGCAACGGTTTTTTCAATGTTTGCTGCTGGTTCGACCTACCCGATCGAACCGGACGCCATTACATGCCTCAAGCTTGAATTAGTAAGACTTATGAAGGTCCATCTTGCCATCCTCATTAATATAATCCACCCAAGAGTGAATAGTACCTTGACCGTAAAATATAATGCGCCTATAGTAGCGCCATAAACACAAATATAGTGGTCTCAATATTGGTCTGGATGTGTGAACTTTGAGGACACGGAGGATTTCACTGGGTACTCTGTGGCTATTATTACAATACGATCAGAACTCAGAGGAGATTAACATGAAGGTCGCAAAACACAGCTGGTTCAGCATCCTGGCAGGCGCTGCTCTTATTCTGATCGCTTCGCTCGTACTGGTAAACTGCAGGGGAGGCGGAGGAGACGACGCACCTACGACGACCCCGACAACGCCCACCGTAACCACCTTTTCCGTGGGCGGCACGGTAAGCGGCCTTTCGGGTTCCGGCCTGGTGTTGCAGAACAACAGCGGCGACGATCAGGTTGTGTCCGGAAACGGCGGGTTTACCTTTGCCACCATGGTAGCGACCAGCGGGGCGTACAACGTCACGATCAGGACCCAGCCGACGACCCCGGACCAGGTATGCGAGGTGGGCAACGGCAGCGGGACCGTCGTAGGCGCGAATATCACCAACATCACGATCACCTGCTCCAGGTATGTCCCGCGCTTTGCCTATGCAGCGAATTACGGCGACAACACGGTTTCTATCTACGTGGTGAACCCCGTAACCGGCCAGTTGCGCCACAACGGCTATGCCCTCGCGGGCACTAACCCTTCCTCCATCAGCATCGACCCCGCGGGCAAGTTCGCCTACGTGGCGAATAGCGGCGGCGGTGTCTCCGCCTACACCATCAATGCGGACAACGGCGCGCTCACGCAGATCGATGCCATGCCGGGGCTTGTCGGCATCCAAAATTACCCGGCAGATAACAATCCCATCGCCGTGAGCGTCGACCCTTCGGGCAAGTTCGTCTATGTGGCGAATTTCGGTTCCAACAGCGTCTCGGCCTACACCATCAATGCCGCAACCGGAGCGATCACCGCGCTCATTGATGTGGATGCCGGAACACCCGGGAACCAGTCGAGCATCGCAACAGGCGCCAATCCGCAATACATCACCATCGACCCCTTCGGTAAATTCGTGTACGTGGCGAATTACACGTCCAACAACGTTTCGGCCTACCGCATCAGCGCCGTGAGCGGCGCCCTCACGAGCGTCGGCACGGTGACCGTGGGGAATAATCCCTATGCGGTCACGGTCGACCCCTTTGGCAAATTCGCTTATGTGGCGAATAACTCTTCCAACAATGTTTCGGCTTTTCGCATCAATGCCGCGTCCGGCGCTCTGACGAGTGCAGGGACCGTGACAGCGGGGACCGGTCCCCGCTCAGTCACCGTCGAGCCCACGGGCAGGTTTGCCTACGTGGCGAATACTCTCTCCAACGATGTCTCGGCTTTCAGCATCGACAGCAGCACCGGCGCCCTCACTCCGCTCGTTGACGTGAATGCCGGTTCCTGGGGTATTCAGCAGAGCATCCCTGCGGGGACCAATCCCTACTCCGTAATAGTCGACCCCTCCGGCAAGTTCGTCTACGTGGCGAATTCGGGCTCTCATAACATCTCAGCCTACAGCATCGATTCCGCCACCGGCGGCCTCACGACCCTGATGCCCACGGTCAAGGGACGCAACGGCAATATAGCAATGGCCATGAGCAAGGGCACGACAGCGGTTACCTACACACCGAAGTTCGCCTACGTGGCGAATCGGGGTTCCAACAACATCTCGGCCTACAGCATAGATGCCGTCACCGGCGCGCTCACGAGCGTAGGCACAACCTCGGCAGTGGCTGGAAGAACGTATCCCACTTCCGTCAGCGTAGATCCCTTTGGCAGATTTGCCTACGTGGTGAATGGCGCCTCCGACAACATCTCGGCCTATAGCATCAACGCAGCCACCGGCGCCCTGACCCATGTCAGCACCTCGGCAACGGGGTCCTTTCCCGAAACTATCGCGATCGATCCCTCAGGCAGGTTTGCCTACGTGACGAACGGCTCGGCCAACAATGTTTTAGCCTATGCCATCAACAGCGTGACCGGCGCATTGACCAGCATAGGCACGGTGACCGCGGATAACGATCCCCGTTTTGTAACCGTCGACCCCTCGGGCAAGTTCGCGTATGTGGCGAATCAAAGCTACAGCAAGGTCTCGGCCTACTCGATCAGCGCCACAACCGGCGCGTTGACCGAAGTGGCGGGCAGCCCGTTCGACGCGGGGACCTATATCCGTTTTGTCAGCGTCGATCCCTCGGGCAGGTTTGCCTATGTGCTGAATCCAAGTCTCGTTGAGGACATCTCGGCCTACACCATCGACGCCGGCACCGGAGCGCTCACCCCGATCATCTGCGGCGGCAGCTGCAGCGGCAGCAACTTCCTGACGGGATCCGGTCCTGAATCCATCAGCTTCGACCCAGCGGGCAAGTTTGCCTACGTGGCGAATTATTTCTCCAACAATATCTGGGTCTACTCCATTAACGCCTGGGGCGGCGACCTGCAACCTGTTGATATCATAACTGCGGGGACCAATCCCCATTCCATCAGCGTCGATCCCTCGGGCAAGTTCGCCTATGTAGCGAATTACGGCTCCAACAACGTTTCGGTATACGCCATCGACAGCACGACCGGCGCATTGACCAGCAGAGGAACTGTGAGCGCGGGGTACCAGCCTTATTTCATCACCATCATTGGCACGATCCAGTAGCGCGGCGGTGTATAGTCTGTACCATCTACTAACCCAGGAGGCCACATGAGCACAAGCCAGTCAATGATGTCCCGCTTTTCGTCAGCCGCAGCTCTTCTTCTGCTCGTTTCACTCACGCTAGTAAACTGCAGCGGAGGCGGGGGAGACGACGCAGCCTCGACAACCTCTGCAACCACTACATTAACCTATTCCGTGGGCGGCGCCATAAGCGGACTTTCGAGCGACGGCCTGGTGCTGCAGAACAACGGAGGCGACGATCTCGCTGTTCCGGCCAACAGCGCGTCCTTCACCTTTGCCACGAACGTTGTGGACGGCGGTGCGTACAACGTCACGGTCAAAATCTCGCCGCGCTACCCGATGCAAGCCTGCGTTGTGACCAACGGCAGCGGCGTTGTTGTGGGCGCGAATGTCGCGGTGACGATCGCCTGCGCAACGGAATATCCGCGCTTTGCCTACGTGGCGGCCTACAACGACAACAGCGTTTCGGCCTATGCCGTCAATGCCGCGAACGGCCGTCTCAGGTTCGCGGGCAAGGTCGCGGCCGGGTTGAATCCCGTGTCCGTTACTATTGATCCGAGCGGGAAGTACGCGTACGCGGCGAACTCCGGCAGTGACACCGTTTCGCAGTACACGATTAATGCGGATGGGAGCCTCACCTCGATGACAACTCCCACGGTTCCGGTGGGGCTGGAGCCCAGGTCCGTTGTTGTCCATCCGAGCGGGAAGTACGCGTACGTGGCGAACTTCGGCAGTGACACCGTTTCGCAGTGCACAATCAGCGCTGACGGGAGCCTTACGTCGATGGCCACCGCCTCGGTCGCGGCGGGGTCGCTACCCATTTCCGTTGTTGTCGATCCAAGCGGGAAGTACGTCTACGCGGCGAACATGACCGACGGCACCGTCTCGCAGTACACGATCGGGGCGGATGGGAGCCTTGCGTCGATGGCCACCCCCTCGGTCGCTGCAGGGATGTGGCCTTTCTTCGTTACCGTCGGTCCGGGCGGAAAGCACGCATACGTGCCGAACTCCGGGGGAACCACTGTTTCGCAGTATACGATCAACGCGGACGGGAGCCTCACGTCGATGACGACTCCCACGGTCGCAACAGGGACGAGACCGGTCGCCGTTGTTGTTGATCCAAGCGGTAAGTACGCGTATGTGGCGAACCACGACGGCAATAGCGTGTCGCAGTACACGATCAACGCGGACGGGAGCCTCATGGCGATGAGCCCCGCCACGATCGCGGCAGGAACGAATCCTTACGCTATCATCGTTGATCCGAGCGGGAAGTACGCGTATGCGGCGAATAACGGCAGCGCCGGCGTTTCGCAGTACACGATCAACGCTGACGGGAGCCTCACGGCGCTATCGCCGGCCACGGCTGCCGCGCAGGTTGGTCCGGCTTCGATCACCATGAGCCATGGCGCGAGCCCGGTCGTCGCAGTGCCGAAGTACGCCTACGCGGTGAACAACGTCGGCGCCAGCGTGTCGCAGTACACGATCAACGCGGACGGGGGCCTCGCTTCGATGCCTACCGCCACGATCGCGACAGGGTCGAGTCCCGCCTCCATTACGGTCGATCCGGGCGGGAAGTACGCCTATGTGGCGAACAACGGCAGCACCAATGTCTCTCAATATACGATCAGCACGGACGGGAGCCTCACGGCGATGACAACCCCCACGGTCGCGGCCGGGGGAAATCCCTATTCCGTCACCGTCGATCCGGGCGGGAGGTACGCTTACGTGGCGAATTACGGCAATACCAATGTCTCGCAGTACACGATCAGATCGGACGGGAGCCTCACGGCGATGATCCCCGCCACGGTAGCGGCCGGGACGCAACCCTCCTCCGTCATTGTTGATCCGGGCGGGAAGTACGCCTACGTGACGAACGCCGGCAGCAAAACCATCTCGCAGTACGCGATCAGCACGAACGGGAGCCTCACGGCGATGACCATTGCCACGATCGGGACGGGGACGAATCCCAACTCCGTTGCCATCGATCCGAGCGGGAAGTATGCTTATGTGGCGAACAGCGGCAGCGCCAGTGTTTCTCAATACACGATCAGCACGAACGGGAGCCTCACGGCGATGACCCCCGCCACGGTCGCGGCGGGAACGACTCCTTTTTCCATTACGGTCGATCCGAGCGGGAAGTATGTCTACGTAGCGAACCTGGACAGCTTCAATGTCTCGCAGTACACGATCAACGCTGACGGGAGCCTTGCGCCGATGACCCCCGACAAGGTCGGAGCGGGGTCGCGTCCCACCTCCGTTACCGTCGATCCGAGCGGGAAGTACGCGTACGTGGCGAACCTGAACAGCGCTAATGTTTGGCAGTACACGATCAACGCTGACGGGAGCCTCGCGCCGATGGCCCCGTCGACGGTCGCGGCGGGGTCGGGTCCACACTCCGTCACTACCACGGGCAGTTATAAGTAGGGCGGTGTTTGGTATTTCCTTTATGTTGAAATTATTGCAAGATCGATAACTAACCCAGGAGGACACATGCGTACTCTACGTAAATGGAAGTTCAGCTTTTTTGCTGCCACAGTATTTATTATGCTCGCTGCTCTCACACTGGTTAACTGCGGGGGCAGCAGCAGCTCCGACACCACGACAGCAACCACCACTACAACGACCACAACCACAACAGCACCGACCATCAGCTCCTTTACGCCGTCAGTCGGCGGTGTGAACACATCGGTAACGATCTTCGGCGCGGATTTCAGCACGACAGCAGCGGACAATACGGTTAAGTTCAATGGAACCACCTCTGTAGTCACGAGCGCAACTTCGACCCGTCTCGTCACCTCGGTACCAACAGGCGCGACAACCGGCCCCATAACGGTGACCACAGCAGGAGGAACGGCCACCTCAAGCGCAAACTTTACGGTGTATACATATACAACAATAACGGTCACCTCGAGCATCACCGCCACTACCACCTGGACGGCCGGCAATGTGTATCTGATCAACAGCTTCATCACCGTCAACGCACTGCTGACCATTCAGCCTGGCACGATCATAAAATTCAAACCAGGCGGCTATATGATGGTCTACGTCGCAGGTAAGATCAATGCCAACGGCGCGTCAGCAGCGACCCCGATCATCTTTACCTCGGTAAAGGACGACGCGCATGGCGGCGATACCAACGCGGACGGCGCCGCAACGTCGCCTGCTGCCGGAGACTGGGGCTTCATTTATCTTGACGGCACAGGTTCGATATTCAATTACTGCGAAATTTACTACGGCGATAACACGAGCTACGGGACCCTGGACCTCCGACTTGGCAGCGCAACGGTGACGAACAGCATCTTTGCCCACAACGGCACGCTGGATGGTCTTGACAAGTTTCCCGCGCTGAATGCCGACAGTGCGGGTGCGGCAATGATCATTACGGGAAATACGTTCTATGACAACAAGCTTCCGGTCCGGATCAATTCGACCTTTAGCATGGACGACTCCAATACGTTCGATAATGCCGGAGCTGAGAAGAACAAGTACAACGCGATCGTGGCGTACTACGGAGATATTACCGGCCCGATAACCTGGTCAGCTACAAAAGTCCCGTTCGTGGTCAAGGAATGGATAGCGTTGTCAGGTTTTGCTTGGTTTACGGTGGGAGATAATGTGGTCGTGAAATTCCAGAAGACCACAGGGTATATCAATGTCAATGCGGGCATGACGTTTACCGTGGGGACCGGAGTCTTCTTTACCTCGATAAAGGATGACGCGCATGGCGGCGACACCAACGCGGACGGAAACGCAACTTCTCCGCTTGCCGGGGATTGGTTGGGTATGAAGGATTATAGTATCGCAGGTCCTCCGTTTTGCTCGACCGTATCGACCATGCTTTACTACACCGCTGGATGCGGCTGGTAGGGTCGGCTGCGAACCCTGATCAAAAGAATGCCCTTCAGCCGGGGAAAAACCGGTTGAGGGCATAAGCATGATTCGTGGCGATTGAAAAGGTTGATTGCCGTGAAAGTTCAGCAACGCGTTTTGGTCCGTTAACGTAATGAAGACTGAGAAAGGGGAGCACATGAATACAAATAGAATAAGGAATATCAGCAACGCCTCAATGGCGGCATTTCTTATGATCGCGTCGCTCGCGCTGGTGAATTGCGGGGGAGGCGGCGGCGGAGACGGCGCAATCACCACAACAGCAACAACCTATTCCGTGGGCGGAACCGTAAGCGGCCTTTCCGGCTCGGGACTTGTGCTTCAGAACAACGGCGGCGACGATCTGACGATCTCGGCAAACGGGACGTTCACGTTTGCGTCAGTGGTGGCCGATGGCACGGCGTATGCCGTCACCGTCAAGACCCAGCCGGACTTGCCCCGTCAGGTTTGCGTGGCAGGCAGCGACAGCGGGACCGTGTCGGGAGCGAACGTCACCGGCGTCACGATCTCCTGTTCCGCGTATGTAGCGCGCTTTGCCTATGTGGCGAACAACGTGGACAATACCATCTCTATCTATACCGTCAACGCCGCGACCGGTCAAATGAGGCACAACGGATATATCAGCGCGGGGACTAATCCGTTTTCCGTTGCCGTTGACCCGAAAGGCAGGTTCGCGTATGCGGCGAACTACATCTCCGGCAATGTCTCGGTATATACTATCAACCAGGCCACCGGAGCATTGACTTCAGGCGCAACAGTTACCGCGGGAACATGGCCTTACTACGTTACCGTGGACCCCACCGGTAGGTTCGTTTATGTGGCAAATGAAGCCTCGTTCGATGTGTCGGCATATTCGATCAACCAGACCACCGGCGCCTTGACCGCCGTGGGAGCGGCTGTTCCTGCAGAATTCAATCCAAAGTCAATCACCGTGGACCCCACGGGCAGGTTCGCTTATGCGGCGAATTGGAACTCCAACAGTGTCTCGGCATATACGATCAACCAGACTACGGGAGCGCTGGTTTCCGCGGGGACCACGACCACAGAGTTAAATCCGAAGTCCGTCATTGTGCACCCTTCCGGCAAGTTCGCCTATGTGGCGAATGAGGCTTCCGACAGTATCTCTATGTATTCGATCAATCAGACTACCGGGGAATTGATTACCACGGGATCCGTGACCTCGGGGACGACCCCTTATTCCATAACCGTGGATCCTTCAGGCAAGTTCGCTTATACGGCAAACGCTGGTTCCGACAATGTTTCCCGGTATACGATCAACCAGGCCACCGGGGTATTGGTTACCGCGGGCACGGTCTCAGCAGGGACCGATCCTCGTTTTGTCGTGGTAGACCCGGCCGGCAAGTTTGCCTATGTAACGAATTACGCCACCAACATGGTCTCGCGCTTTGCCATCGATCCGATTTCAGGCGCATTGACTGCAGCCGGGCTTGTTTCTGCCAGATCCGGCCCCATCTCGATAACTATAACCGCGGGCCTCAGCGCTGTTCAATACGTGCCGAAGTTTGCCTATGCGACGAACTTTGTATCCAAAGACGTCTCCGTCTACACCATCAACCAGTCAACCGGGGCATTGACGTCGGGGACGACGGCAACAGTCACCTCATATGCAGATGTCGTCACCATAGACCCGAAAGGCAGATTTGCCTACGTTACCACCCGCGATGGAAGCGCTGTGGACGCATATTCAATCAACCAGAGTACCGGGGCTTTAACTACCGTATCGTCGATGCTTACCGGGAGCGGGACCCAACCAATGGGTGCAATGGTTGATCCGTCTGGCAGGTTCGCCTTTGTAACGGACTTTGTATCCAAAACCGTTTCCGCCTATTCCATAAATCAGTCCACGGGTGCGTTGTCTTTCGTTGCCTCCGCGTCCACAGAGACGAACCCGCAAGCGGTCGCCGTTGACCCCTCGGGTAGGTTCGCTTACGTGGCAAACTCCTACGGCAGCAGCGTGTCCACATATAGGATCAATAAAGACACGGGCGCTCTTACTTTGGGAACAACCGCAGCCGCTGGATCAGGGCCGACTTCCGTTGCCGTGGACCCCACGGGCAGATTCGCGTATGTGACAAATTATTATTCCTGGAGTGTCATGGCCTATGCCATTAGCCAGACCACCGGATCGTTAGTTTCAGTGGGCACGACAACCACCGGGTCGAATCCGGCATCTGTCACTGTGGAACCAAAAGGCAGGTTTGCTTATGTGGCAAATGCTACTGGCAAAACCGTTCAAGTTTATGGCATCGATCAGACCACAGGGGCTTTGACTACCATAGCATCGGCGCCTACCGGGTCGGCACCTTTATCGGTTGCCATAGACGCGTCAGGAAAATTTGCCTATACAGCGGATCAAGATGCCAATGCTGTCTCCGCTTTCATTGTTGATCAGGCCACGGGAGCATTAGGCTCACGGACAGCCGTAACCGCGGGGACCTGGCCACAATCAGTAGTAACCTCCGGGGAGATACGGTGATCTGAAGGAAAGCCGAGTGCATAGTGCCTCGACCGGATCATTGAATGAGACTAGAGTCCGGATCAATTAATTACCGCGGCAGGAGGATCGTATGACGTTACTAAGATGGCGACGACGGGGAATGTCGATAGTGGTTTTCCTGGCAGTAGTTTCCTTACATGCGTGCAGCTCCTCAAATGGCACAAACGGGAGTAATGGAGCAAATGGGGCGGATGGCGCAAAGAGCAACTCCACTCCGATCGCGAACGCAGGTCTCGACCAGAAAGTGGCGGCTGCCGGGATACCGGTGACACTGAACGGAAGTGCGAGCAGCGACCCGGACGGCGATGCGATAAGCTACGAATGGACGATCATTGAGCGGCCCGTTGGAAGCATAGATGCGCTTTCGAGCCTGGTGGCGTCCAATCCTACATTCACTCCGGACAAGGCAGGCGTATATAAGCTGAGCCTCGTGGTGAATGACGGCGTGGTGAATAGTTCCGCTGACACGATAACGGTCCGGGCGGGAATGCCGGTGCCGGATACCGGTCAGACGAGGTGGTACAGCACGACCTTCGGCGACGACGGGGACTATGCCATCAATCCCCTGTCCTATACGGATAACGGCGATGGTACGATCCTGGACAATGTTACCGGCCTCACCTGGCAGAAATGCTCCCTGGGCCAGAGCGGGACTGATTGCGCAATTGGTACGGCGGCAACCTATAGCTGGGCTTCAGCCGACGCTGCCTGCGGCAGTCTCAGCCTTGCCGGCACGGGCTGGCGCCTGCCCACGGATTTCGAACTCATGACCATCGTTGATTATGGAAGGTCCGTGCCGCCCATAAACACAGCATTCTTCCCGAATACGATCGCCGCATCCTATTGGTCGTCCACGGACTACGCTGCCGATACTTCCACCGCATGGTTCGTGTACTTCGGCGGCACCAGCATGATCAACGACGATAAATCGATCGCCCATTATGTGCGTTGCGTCCGGTGAGGTTTGCAAGGACATTAGGCGCGAGCAGGCGGAAGTGAGAGGCAGGAGGCTCCCCGTCCTGCATTATTCCCGGAAAAGAAGGAGGCTGCAATGAGAGCGATACTATTCACCTTACTGGCGGTGTTCATGTGTGCGACCGCGGTTTTTGCCGGCAGCTTCAAAGACAATGGAAACGAAACAATAACGGACCTGACAACGAACCTTATGTGGCAGCAGTGCACGTATGGACTGAGCGGTGCGAACTGCGCAACAGGAGCAGTTTTAACGATCACCTGGGAAGCTTCGATCGTCTACTGCGAAACGCTGTCGCATGCAGGTTTTACCGACTGGCGGCTGCCGCATATCAAGGAACTGAGATCGATCGCGGATTCGACCACCTATAGTCCGGCGATCAACGCCGTCTATTTTCCGAATACAGATCTGTCGCGCTATTGGTCGTCTACGAGCAGCGCGGCCGACACTACCGCCGCGATGTACGTGCACTTCGGCCTCGGCTACGCGAGTGCCATGGATAAGGCTTACTTATACGCCGTCCGTTGCGTTCGAGGACAGTGAGTTGTGAAATTGCAGGGATATATGTCCTTGCGGGATTCCAACCGATATGACACTGGCCTGGGAATTTGGGGGGCCTGGTTGTTCTGGACTCCGGCGTAGGGAATGCGTACTATCCCTAGGTCGGGCATATTGGACTTGGTGAACGCGGTCCTATCGGTCATCGCGCAGTGGCTATTTTAACAAGGGGGAACACTACTATGA
>Ga0315268_10007932_pt1 | contig 11125 bp, 9 predicted proteins | sample C1_top_MG_FD_204535 | JGI IMG/M metagenome (GOLD analysis project Ga0315268, IMG submission 204535) | Sediment microbial communities from Yellowstone Lake, YNP, Wyoming, USA - C1_top | ecosystem: Environmental > Aquatic > Freshwater > Lake > Sediment | place: USA: Wyoming | collected 2017-08-01 | reverse complement strand
CGGCGCAAAGGATGCGTTTCTCTTCGAAAAATTCAACTAGATATCCTGGTTCCATGATAAAGTGGAGCAAAATTATCAGAATCCTGGGAAATGTCAAGGAAGCCCCCTGGTTGAGGAGCTGAGGGTTCAATATGATTGGGGGAAAGGGCCAGGTCGGGCGGGCCGCCGGGTCGCCCGGCCAGCCCTGCCCCTGCCATAAATTACCCTTGGTATTATATGCGGCTGGCGGTTATTTCCGATATTCACGGCAATTTAGAGGCGTTGCAGAGTGTGCTGGCCCAGATCGACCGGGAGGGGGTGGAGGGCATTCTTAACCTGGGAGACTTGGTGGGTTACAACGCCAGTCCCAATGAATGCCTGGAACTGATCCGGGAACGCCCCATGTGGCACCTGGCCGGGAACCATGACCTGGCCTTGCTGGAACCAGAGCGGGCCCAGCACTTCAACATCATCGCCTACCAGGCGTTGATGTGGGCCAGGCAGCAGGTGCGGCCGCAGCATCTGGATTTCCTGCGGAGCCTCCCCCTGACCCGGGAGCTGGAGGGGAGCCTCGCCTGCCACGGGACGCCCACCAGCACAGATGCTTACATCAGCTATCATTTCCAAGGCAAACGGGTCCTTTCCGACCTGGCGAAAGGATCGTCTTTCCGCCTCTGCTTTTTCGGGCACACCCATCGCCGGGCCCTGTGGTATCGGGATATTCGGGGAAAAGTGGCCCTGCAACCCGTTTCTTCCGGGAAGATAATCCTTGAACCCGAGTGCCACTATCTCATCAACCCCGGCAGCGTCGGGCAGCCCCGGGACGGCAACCCTGAGGCGGCCTACCTGGTTTTCGACGACCGGGAATCTTCCATCCACTTTAAATCAGTGCCTTACGATATCGCCGCGACCCAAAGGCGCATCCTGGCCGCCGGTCTACCTCCGTTCCTGGCGGACCGCCTGGCCGAGGGGATTTAGAGAAGAGTGGGGGGAGGGCAGGGGGGAGCAAGCCCTCCGCCCCCTCCCCCCCGAGACCGACAAGGGGGTTGAGATGGCGTCTTATTACAAAGAGGGGGTGTTGAAGGACGGCACCCGGGTGATTATAAGGCCCATGGTGAAGGAAGATCGGGAGAAGCTGCTGGATTTCTTCCGCCGGTTGGAGGAAAAGGATTTAAGTTTTCTGCGCAATGATGTGCGGGACCCGGCGGTCATTGATGACTGGGTGAGCCACATCGATTACCAGCGGGTCTATCCATTGCTGGCCGAGGTGGAGGGGCGCATCGTCGGGGACGCCACCCTGCATATGCGCAAAGTGGGCTGGAAACGCCATCTGGGCAATGTGCGGGTGGTGGTGGCCCGGGACTTTCAGGGACGGGGGCTCGGCACCCTGTTGATCAACGAGATCGTGGATCTGGCCGGTGAGTTTGGCCTGGAAAAGTTGGTGGCGGAGATCCATTTACAATCCCAGGCCGCCTTGGCCGTCTTCAAGAAAGCGGGTTTTTCCGTCAAGGCAGTATTTGAAGACCTGGTCAAAGACCCGGCCGGCCGGAGCAGCGACCTGGTGGTGATGGTCTGCGACGTCCACGGTGGCGAGGCAAGGGCTTAAAAGGCCGCGGGTTCTCCCACCGGGCTGAGCCAATGTGGTTCATTGCCGTGACCTCCGGTCATGAGAGTTCGACAGTAGCACAGAGGCAGGAACTTTAATTGTCATTCCCTTGGACGGACATCGCAGCCGCCTCTCCGGTCTGGCTGGCAGGCCGCGGCGATCTGGTCTGGCCGTTGCTGCTCTCAGTTTGGATCGCGGTGGGCGACCTGCGGACCCGCCGCATTCCCAACTACCTGACCCTGGGAGGCGCCCTGGCCGGCCTGGGCTTTTCCTGGGGTTGCCACGGCTGGCCGGGTTTATGGAGCGGTTTGTCAGGCCTACTCCTGGGCTTCGCCCTGTTAGTCCTACCATACGCCAAGGGGGGGATGGGGGCGGGGGATGTGAAGGCCCTGGCGGCCTTGGGAGCCTGGCTGGGACCCCGCCTCACCATCTACCTCTTTATCTACATGGGAATCTCCGGGGGGGTGCTCATTCTCATCCTTCTTTGGTGGCGGGGACTTCTGTGGCTCAAAATGCGCCAGGGCTGGGTTCTGTTGCTGAACTGGCTCCTTAACCGGCCGTATGGATCAGTCGGTTCCTCCGTGACGCCTCCCGATAAAACTTCGGGCCTCCCTTACGGGGTGGCCATGGCCCTGGGGATGACCGTCCTTTTTTGCCTCGCTCCTTAAGCAACAAATTTCTTAACTATGCTACTCTTTTATACAATTTGATGTCAAACGTAGAGTTTTTTAATAATTCCCTCCGGTTTTGGATTCACCCATAAACCATGAGAAGTTCGGTAGGGCGGACCTCCGTGCCCGCCACCAGCCAGATTAATGGCGCGTAACCGCACCCTCCGCCTCAACTTTTCAGAGCAGTCATCCATGGGCCTTCGGCCCACCCTAATCCATGAAAATGTAGTGCCGCCCCCCTCGGCGGCGTGAGAACCGGACACCCGAGGCGGGTGTCCCAGATAATCTCCAAAAATTTTCAGACCAGGAGTTTGGGAGCGAGTATGCCCCCGCCATTGTTGCACCGAACGCTACTGGCCCCGCCATTTACCCCCCCGGCAACTGTCGGGCGGGCCGGGGCGCGGCCGTAACTCTTCTTCGGTTTTCCTACTGCTTAAGGTTTAGGGTTCTTCCCTGGAATAATGCCAGGCGGGTCATCTCAATGTAGCAATTAACTTATTCTTTACGCGACCTTAAGTATCACTTTGGCAATCCCGCCCTAAGAGTGCAGCAGAGAGAAAATAATTTCAAAAGATTGCCACAAAAAAAGTTGACAACTATAACAGGAGGTGCTAATGGAGACATGGGGGAGTAGTAGACAGTAAATTAAGCGGTGAAAGGAGGACGCCTTTGTTGCCCTGTGATGCCCCACGCTTCCACGAGGCTGGGCGCTAGCCAGAAGATCTCGCTGCCCTTGCTCACCTGCTGATCCCGGGGGGGAGGTTAAATCCTGATTTAAATCCCGAAGACCCCCGCCAGGGGAGTATTGTCTGCAAGCCATGGGTTGCGCCGGTGTCACCAAATCCATAGCGGGCAAGAGCGGCAATGTGGTCAAACCTCACCAAGGTGACATAGTCAAAGGGGGGTAATCTATGTTTAGAGCCAGAACAGCCTGTCTTTGGGGGGTCATGCTGGTAGGAATTACCGCTTGCCTCCTGGGGGGAGTGGGCCCGAGCTCGGCCGCGGATCTCATGGAGCGGATGAAAGGCCAAGAGATCAAGCAGGTCATACGGCTGCGGGTGGGTCACTCCAAGGTGTTGCGAGTCCCATTTGCCATCACCAGGATATCGGTGGCCGATCCGGAGGTTGCCGACATTGTCCTGACCTCCGACAGAGAAATTTATATCAACGGCCTGGCCCCGGGGGTGACGAATATCAGTCTCTGGGGCAAGGGCCGCTTCACCACCGCCACGGTGACGGTGGAGGCCGACGTCAGCCTTCTGAAGGAAAAGCTCCACCAGGTCCTACCCAAAGAAAAGATCGGCGTGGAGACCGCCAGTGATTCCGTCGTGCTGTCGGGCGAGGTCTCGGGCCCGGTGGCCCAGCAGACCGCCATTGCCCTGGCCCTGCCTTTCGCCGGAGGCAAGAAAGATAAAGTGGTTAACGTCATGCACGTGGGCGGGATCCAGCAAGTTATGCTGGAGGTGCGCGTCGCCGAGATCGACCGGACGATTGGAAATAGAATCAACATCAATTTCAATATCCAAACGTCTTCCAACAACAACTTTGGCATCAGTACTCTGGATCAGATGACCAGCGTCACCGATCTGATCCGGAGCTTCGCCGGTACCACGTTTACGCAGGCCCTCGCCTCCGGGACCAGCGCCCCGAATGCCATAGCCGGCTGGAAGGCAGGGTCGACCCTCTGGACCATGTTCTTTAATATCCTGAAGTCGAACAATTTGGGCCGGATTTTGGCGGAACCCAACCTGGTGACCACCAGCGGCAATGAAGCCTCATTCCTGGCGGGCGGCGAATTTCCGGTGCCGGTGCCCCAGCAATTCCAGACCATCACCATCGAATGGAAAAAGTTCGGCGTGGGTCTGGTGTTCACCCCCACGGTGCTGGACAATGAAAAAATCTCCATGAAAGTGGCCCCCGAAGTCTCCCAGCTGGACTTCACCACCACCATAACCTTTTCCGGGCTGGTCATCCCCAGTATAAACACCAGGCGGATGTCTTCCCTGGTGGAAGTCAAGGACGGCCAGACCTTCGCGGTGGCCGGCCTCCTTCAGGACCTCGACGTCAATATCGTCAACAAGTTCCCAATCTTGGGCGACCTTCCTATCCTGGGCCCCTTGTTCCGCTCGGTTAACTTCCAGAAAAAGCAGACCGAGCTGGTGATATTGGTGACTCCCCATCTGGTGAGACCCGTGACCGCCACTGCGGCCCGGCTGCCCACCGATAAATGGGTCGACCCCAACGACTTCCAGACTTACTTCCTGGGTTGGCAGCAAGGGGATCGGAAAACTAACGCGACGGGCGCCCCGGCTACTGATACCAAGCTGCCCCCGAAGTTCGGCAACCAGCCGGTGGGAGACTGAGGAGGACATCATGCAACCACGGAACCTGAAGTGGATGAATATATGGATCTGGGTGGCCGCCATGGCGGTGTCCGGCTTGCTGACGATAGGGTGTATGCAGCCCGACACTTTGGAAAAGGATTACGGCGCCTCGGTGCGTAACAATATCGCTCAACAGGTGGTCAACCCCGGGGCAGGGATGAAACAGGAGCCTCCGGCCGTGGGATTGCCTCCCAAGGCCGCGGTCAACGAAATGGAGCGCTACGAAAAGGCCTTCAAGGGTGAGGCCCCTCCATCAACCCCGTACATGGGGATCACCGGGGCCAAGTAGCCTGATAATTCTCAGGCAAACAGCGCTGGCAGGGGCTGGGGAGCATCGCAGGATTTTCCCGGCCCCCGCCCCGGCGTTGCCTGGGCTACAGTTTGCCGCGATTAGCCCCTATTTCAGGAGGGGAAGATCATGGGAGCACCAAAGACCCGCTTCAGCTTGTGGGTATGGCTGGCCACCCACCGACGGGCTGCGCTTCTGGCATTAGTGCTTCTGGGAGCCGGATTCTGCGGAATGTTGGGGTGCAGCCGTTACTTTTTCGGAGACGGGGCCAACAGCCGATTCTGGCAGAATGTCCGCCCGGCCTCCGGAGAGGCGGAACGTCACTTACGCAATGCCCATTATTACCAGATGCTCGGTCGGACCGATGTGGCCCTGAAGGAGTTGGAAGAAGCTCATCAGGTAGACCCCCATAACCTCAAGGTGGTGAATAACCTGGCCCGGATTTACGAGGAGATCGGGGAGTTCGACCGGGCCCAGCAGCTTTATCAGGAGGCCCTGGTCCAGGACAGCGCCAACCCGGCCCTCACCAATAATTTGTGTTACTCATATTATCTGGCCGGCAAGTGGGATCAGGCCGAGTCCTGCTTTCGCCAGGCCCTGGCCAAAGATCCCCAAAACCTCGCGGCCCGCAATAACCTGGGCCTGTTGCTGTGCCGCAACGGCAGAACAGAAGAAGCCAGGCGGCTGTGGCAGGAGGCCGAAGGGGCGGCTGCGGCCGAAAACAAGCTGAACCAGGTGTTGGCGGCCCTCGGTCAGACGCCTGCGAATATCGCCTCCGGCCAGCGACGGCAGCCGGCGGCGTCTCCGCCACCCATTGCTGCCAAGGCACAACCATCGTCTGGGATTGATCTTGCCGCCAGGCCGGCGGGGCCGCTCACGCCTACGCCCGTAACCCCGGCGCCGGCTCAGTCCCAGGTAGCCGCCTCCCCGGCCGCCGTTCCGGTCTCGCCCATTTCCAGGGCTCAGAAACTTGAGGCCCCCCAACTGGCTGCCGTTACCCCGGATCCGGGCCGGCCGTTAACGCCTCCGGTGACGGAAAAAATGACGCGGCCTCAGCCTGCTTCTCAGCCCCTGCCCGGGAAAAAGCCGGTTCCCGCCGCGTCGGCTGCCACCGGTCTTGGGATGAAGGAGCTTTCCCAAGCGCCCGCGCCGGCGGCCGTCAAAAAACCGTCCCCACCGGCCGGTGAAACCGCGGTTCCCGCAGCCAGCGCCGAAGAAAGTCCCCCCGTGATTCGCCCCCGGGCCCCGGCGTCGTTGCGGCCACAGGCCTTGGCCACCCGCGCCCCGGTGTCGGGAGAACGGACACGCCATTCGGCGGCGGCCAAACCCGGGAAAGCCAAGCATCCTGCGGCTCAAGCTGCTCTCGCGGCCAGGCCTCCGGCGAAAGTGGCGGCCAAACCGGCGGCGCCCCGGGTTGCTAAAGCTTCCCTGCCGACGCCCGCCAGTGGGAAGGCCTCCCAGGCCCGCCGCCAGCCGCCTCTGACGGTGGAAGAGTTGGTGGGCACCGGTATTGAGGTGCTGAACGGCAACGGCACCCCCAACCTGGCGCGCCGCGCCCGACTGCTGCTTTCCCTGGAAGGTTTCCGGGTGGACAGCATCGGCAACTGGCGTGATTTCGGCGTGGATGAGACCGTGATTTACTACCGCCCCGGCGCCTTAAGAGTGGCCGAGGCAGTCAATGGCAAATTTTTCCAAACCCCCCAGATGCAGGAGAACGATAAGCTTGCCGAGGGCGTGGATGTCAAGGTCGTACTCGGGCACGATCTGACCGGGCGCGCCGACCTGGAGCAGAAATTGGCCGCGGCCAGCCGGCCCGTCAAGGAAACCGGCGCCGCTCCCGCCACCGCCCAGATAGAGGCCTGGGTCAGCCTGCCGGAGACTCCTCCCAAGCCGGGTCTGACGGCCCAGGAACTCTCCCAGACGGCCATAGAGGTCAGAAACGGCAACGGCGCCCCAGAGATTGCCCGGCAAACCAGGACGTTACTCTCCCAGGAGGGCTTCCAGGTGGCCCGGATCGGCAACCACCTGGACTTCGGAGTGGAGAAAACCGTGATCTATTTTCGCCCTGAAGCCCAACGCGTGGCCCAAGCCCTGAATGCCAAGTTCTTCCACTCCCGGAGGGCCACGGCAGACGCCAAGCTTCCCAAGGGGATTGACATCAAGGTGATCCTGGGGCAAGATCTTAATTTGCCCGGACAGATGGCAAAATTGGTTCCCTGATGGAGTAAGAAAATGAGGCGAGCCAGGCGTCCCATATCTTTGTGTTTGCTGCTGGTGGCGCCCCTGCTGTTGAGTCATTGCGCCAGTAAGGAGAGCAACACCTTCGGCTTGCGGATGCTAAAACCTGAGGAATCCGCCAGGTTGTCATCCGTCTATAATCCCTGGTACACCAGGAAAACCCCAGATCGGCAAGACATCAAACTCCTGCCGCCGGAGCGGCTGGAATCATTGGGGGAAATTGCCTTGCAGAGCCAGGACTACGAAGGTTCCCTGGCCAATTTTGTGCAAATCCTGGAGCAAGATCCCGAACGCGACGATGTTCGTTACAAAGTGGGGGTGATTCTGGTCCTGACCGGGCACCCGGAGGCGGCCCGGAAGGAACTGGCCCAGGTCCTGGCGCGTAAGCCGGATATGCTGGAGGCCCATGAGGCACTGGGCCTGGTGAACCTGGAGGAGAAACAATACCCGGCTGCCATCCAGGAGTTCCAAACAGTTCTGGCCCGGGACCCTAAACGGGCCAAGACCCACCATCTCCTGGGGCTGACGTATTTGGAGTCGGGGCAAATCCCCCTGGCTATCTCCCAGCTCAAGATGGCGGCGGACCTGAATTCCACCCAAGCGTCAACTTATATCAACCTCGGACAGGCTTATCTCCGCCAGAAAGATTATACCCAGGCCATCAACTCCCTCAAAAAAGGGCAGTCCCTGGCCCCGCAGAATAAAAAGGTCAATTACTTCCTGGGCATGGCCCTGGCCGGCCAGAAGCGTTACAACGATGCCCTGGAGGCCTTCTTGAAAGCCGGGGATGAGGCCCAGGCTTACAACAATATCGGCGTCCATTATTTCGTGGACGGGAAATATGAGGAAGCAGCCAAATGTTTCCAGCGGGCCATTGAACTCAGGCCCACTTATTACGGCGAAGCCAAGGCTAATCTGCAAAAAGCCTTGGAGAAACTGCAAGAGACTCAAAAAGACGCAAGCTGATTCACCCTGGGGCCTCCGGCCGCCACCGGCCGGCGGCCCACTGGGCCTTACCTTCCTGTTTCCATAAACTTACCCGCTGGCCGCTCTTCTAATACTATTCTGAGTCAAAAGTAGAGCTTTAAGTCTGGCTCAGACCTTCGCTGCCAAGACAATGCCGTGACCGTCACCACCCAAAAAGACGACATCCCCATGTTCTTTATGCAGGTTTTTGGAGCTCAGCCAGCCAGCCTCACCGCCTCCTCCATCGCGGTAATGGATTGGGCCGGGGCCTTGCACCAGGGAGCCGGCTTTGTCCTGGCCCTGAAAGCGGACTGCGCCAAAACCGGAGACTTAAAAATCTACCTTAACCCCGACCAGGACGACCGCGGCTGGTATGCCAAGGACCCGGAAAAAACCAACGCCAACATGATAAAAGGATATCTCGACAATCCGGGCACCATCCCGGCCATCCAGAAGGGGGACCTGATTAACCTTGAACAACGGCGTGATCGAGACCGCCCTGGACCTGATTGCCGGCAACTATCTCAACAAGACCGTGTGGCTGCCGGTGGTGAACACCGACGACTTTAACCATTCGGCCACGGTGGAGGGTTTCACCGCTTTCCGGATCACCGGCACCGGCCAGGACGCGGGCCCCGGTGGGAAAAAGTACATCAGCGGCACAGCTCTGACCCTGGATGAAGCCCCGGCGGACCTGTCCGACCCGGGAGATAGCAATTATGGTCTGCTGACCTCCCCCCGCCTGGTAAATTAAAGCCGAATCTTCCATAGTTGAATTTCCCTCTGATCCCTGATAAAAAGATAAATCCGGTCCTTGCCGATTACCCGTCCTTGGAGCCAAAACCGGAAGTCTAGCCCGAGGCGACAAGGTGAGGGAGTCCGGCCTTGAATCTCCCTGCGTCGCACCCGGGCGGGTGGCACGGCCAAGCCGGGGGTTTGCCCGGCTTTCTTTTGCTTCCGATAGAACGGAGCCCAACATGCTGATCGTCATGGATAAAGACGCCACTGCCGGCCAAATCGCCGCAGTGGTGGCCAAGATTGAAGCCCTCGGATTCGCGGCCCAGCCCATTCCCGGGGGGGAGCGGACGGCCATCGGCATCCTGCGAAATCCCCGGCCGGTGGACCCCGCCCTGTTCCTGGATATGTCCGGAGTGACGCAGGCCATACCCGTTTCTCGCCCTTACAAATTGGTGAGTCGGGAAATGAAACGGGAAGATTCTATCTTGCAGCTTCCCGGCCTGGAGGTGGGCCGCGGCCGGTTTGTGATCATGGCCGGCCCCTGCGCCGTGGAAAGCGAGGCCCAGGCCCTGACCATCGCCAGGGCCGTGCAGGCCGGCGGCGCCCGGGTCTTCCGGGGCGGGGCCTACAAACCCCGCACCTCCCCGTATAGCTATCAGGGTTTGGGAAAGGCCGGCCTGAAGATCCTCAAGAAGGTGCGGGAGGAGACGGGCCTGCTCATCATCACCGAGGCGGTGGACGCGGAGTCCCTCAAGCTGGTGGTGGAGTGCGCCGACATCATCCAGATCGGCGCCCGGAACATGCAGAATTTTGCCCTGCTGCGCCGGGCCGGCCAGTCCGGGAAACCCGTGTTGCTGAAACGGGGCATGTACGCTACTATGGAAGAATGGCTCATGGCCGCGGAATACATCATGGCGGAGGGCAACCCCCAGGTCATCCTGTGCGAGCGGGGTGTCCGGGGCATCGGCGAACATAGCCGTTATCTCCTCGACCTGTCCACCGTCCCGGTGGTGCGCCGGGAAAGCCATCTGCCCATTGTGGTGGACCCGAGCCACGCCGCGGGCCGCCGGGACCTGGTGCCTCCCCTGGCCCGGGCGGCGGTAGCCGCCGGCTGCGACGGCCTGCTCATCGAGGTGCACCATGAGCCGGAAAAAGCCATGTCCGACGGCCCCCAATCCCTTTATCCCGAACAGTTCACCGCCCTGATGCAGGACATTAAAACCCTGCGCCCCGGGAACTGGCCTTGAGGGAGATCACCGTCCCCCTGCCCGGCCGGGATACCAGCTACCGCATCCTCATCGGCCCGGGGCTGGGCTCTCGCCTGGGAGAGTGGCTCCCGCCCCTGGACCTCAACCAACGTCTGTTCCTGATCACGGATCGGCGGGTGGGGCGGCTTTACGGCGCCAGGGTGCAGAAAACCCTGGAGGACGCCGGCTTTTCCCCCACTCTCCTCACCATTCCCCCGGGGGAGCGCTCCAAGTCCTGGCCGGTGGTCCAGCGCCTGGCCAGGGCACTCCTGGCCCGGGGGGCCCACCGCCGGACCCCGTTCATAGCCCTGGGGGGCGGCGTGGTGGGCGACCTCACCGGTTTTCTGGCCTCCATCTTCATGCGGGGCGTACCCTTCCTCCAGGTCCCCACCACGCTCTTGGCCATGGTGGACGCGGCCATCGGCGGCAAGACCGCCATCAACCTCCGGGAGGGGAAAAATCTCCTGGGCACCTTCCATCAACCCCGGCTGGTGGTAATCGACCCAGAGTTTTTGCAGACCCTACCCCGGGCCGAGCGTCTGAACGGCCTGGCTGAAGTCCTTAAAACCGCCTTCATCCGGGATGCAGCCTTTCTGGAACTGTTGGCGGAGGCCCGCCCCCGGCTCTTTACAGATGGGGAAGCTTTGACAGAGGTGATTTACCGGGCCGCGGCCATCAAGGTGGAGGTGGTGGCGGCGGATGAACGGGAAGGGGATTTGCGGCGCATTCTCAATTTCGGCCACACCCTGGGGCACGCCCTGGAGCAGGCCTCAGGTTTCCGCCTGCCCCACGGCCTGGCCGTGGCCTGGGGCATGGACGCGGCCCTGCTCTTGTCGGAGAAACTGGCGGGCCTGGCCCCGGCGGAGGCCCGGCGGGGGCGTCAAATCATTAGGGATTTCGGCCTCTGCCGCACTTTCCCCGCCCTGGATCGCCAGGCCATCCTCAACGCCCTCCCCATGGACAAGAAACGCCAGGGGACCCACATGGTCTTCGTGCTCCTCAAAAGA
>Ga0315268_10007931_pt1 | contig 11126 bp, 15 predicted proteins | sample C1_top_MG_FD_204535 | JGI IMG/M metagenome (GOLD analysis project Ga0315268, IMG submission 204535) | Sediment microbial communities from Yellowstone Lake, YNP, Wyoming, USA - C1_top | ecosystem: Environmental > Aquatic > Freshwater > Lake > Sediment | place: USA: Wyoming | collected 2017-08-01 | reverse complement strand
TGGAAAATAAACACACGGCCGGACCGGCTGACGGTAAACTGCCGGACATAACCTTTTTTGAGATACAGAACGCCGCGCGGGGCATCCTCCGCCCGAAGAATGATGTCCCCTTCCTTGTAGGTTAAGCGCGTAAACTTGCCAAAAAACGCATCAAGCGTTTTTGTGACAGGACAGTCCATAGACTAGTATTCCATGCGCGGTGTGGTATAGTAAATATATGAAGAAAACCGTCCGCCTGAACCGGATTATTTTTGTCCTTGCCATCATCGGAATCCTCATTGCCGTCTATGTCACCCAGAGTTTTTTACGGAAAGTCGGCATCATCTGCGTTTCGAGCGGCTGTGAGCTGGTCAGGAAAAACCCGGCAAGCTATCTCTGGGGCATTCCTGTGCCGGCAGTGGGCCTTGTGGGGTATTCCATTATCGCAATTCTCGCATTCTTTCGTACTACGATCTACGATCAACGATCTAAAATCTTCCTTAAAGGTATTCTGGGTATGACCGCATTCGGGGTCGTATTTACCAGCTGGTTTACCTACACGGAACTCTTCGTCATTAAGGGTGTCTGTACGTGGTGCGCGATTTCTACTGTCAACATGTTTGTACTGTTTGGTTTAGCTCTCAAAAGCTATCAATTAGAAAAATAATATGTTTGACCTGTCCGGAAAAGTCGCCCTTGTCACCGGTGCTTCCAGCGGCATCGGCCATGCCTCCGCCCTCGCGCTTGCAAATCAGGGCGCCAAGGTGGTTGTTGCAGCACGCCGGCTTGATCGCCTGCAGGCCCTCGTTGCCGAAATCAAAAACCACGGGAAAGACGCCCTGGCAGTCCAGATGGACGTCACAAAAAAAATAGATATTGATAACGCTGTTTCGCAAACGATCAAAACGTTTGGCCGATTGGACATTCTTCTCAACAATGCCGGTGTTGCTGAATTTACACCCTTTTTGGATATGACCGAAGCCCAGTGGGATAAAACCATTGATACAAACCTGAAAGGCTACTTTCTGGTCGCGCAGGCTGCAGCACGCGAGATGGCCAAAAATAAATGGGGAAGGATTATTATGATCTCATCAATCGCCTCTGCGGGAGTCGGTGTGGGTTTTTCCCAAATTGCCCAGTACTGTGCCAGTAAAGGCGGCGTGATCGGACTCGTGGAGTCTATGGCCGACGAGCTTGCGCCGATGGGAATACTGGTCAATGCTATCGGCCCGGGAGTTATCGAGAGTGAGATGACCGAAGCAATGCTCAAAGATCCAAAACAGGCAGAGGCGCTCCTTGCGCGGGCGCCACTTAAGCGAGCCGGTAAACCGGAAGAAATCGCGGCTGCCGTTGTCTATTTTGCATCCGATGAATCAAGTTATACAACGGGTGCCACCCTCTATGTTGACGGCGGGTGGCTTGCACAATAAGGAGGAGGTGATACGTATGGCAAGGAAAACACAAATGAAATTAGACGTCATGAGTATCACTGTTCTTCTGGTGATGGCAATTTTCGGCGGACTGATCGGATTCTACGTCGGACAGGCAGCAGGAATCAATGCGGCAATTGCGGCAGTCGGAATAAGATAAAATGTTGTTTAACCGAAATAATCCGCCTCTTCGGCGGGTTTTTTCGTGGCTACAGGTACAGCGCGACGGTCATGTTCCAGAAGATGTGGACCAAAATCGGGGCAACAAGGGAACCGGTGTTGTAATACAGTAAGCTATTGGCTACCCCTAAAACTAAATCAGTCACCAGGAAAAGAATGAGTGTCGTCCCCTGCAATTTTGTCGCGGTGACGAGAATCGGTATATGGAGGAGAACAAACATCACGGAAGAAACCGAGGTTGCGTAGAACAAATTTTTCGTTTTTTCGTACAGACGGTTAAATACAAATCCGCGCGAAAGTAATTCCTCGGTAAACGCCGTCGCCAGCGACAGAATAAGAAGGAAAAACCCATACCGCTGGAATGCGGCAATCGGATTGACATCCAGATTCCCGTATTTGATGGCATGAGTCACCAGACCTTCAAGCGCAAAGACAATGCCGAATCCCAACCCAATGTATACACTGGTAAAAAAATTACGCCGGGTAAGGCCAAGAGATGCCAAATTCTCCCTTTCTTTATTGCGGACATACCACACCACCGGTACAACAAACACGAGCGGTTTGAAGATAAACTCATCGGCCCATTCGGGAAGTTTGAAAAAATACCGGTAGAGGCTCCACGCCAAAAGAATCCATGCCCAGAAACGAAAAACGCTGGTGACCGAAGTCGCGACTTTTTTGACAACCATACTATAACAATACCTACTCCTTCATTTCGGTGCAAGTATCAATACCGCCTCGCGCATGGAGCCCACCAGTTGATTCACGAGTTCCAGAGCCGCCGGACGCATCAGCGAACGGTAGTTGTGGGGAAAATAGTGAAACACCATGTTTCTTCCTTCTTTCCATGTGTGCCAGAGGCGGGCCGCAAGCTCCACACCATACCGGTCACTGATTTGTCTGTATGCACTTCTGTCACCAAGCCGCCGTACCATATTCGGAGACAGTGCTTTGCCGATACGGAAGTGGTCGCTCTGGTAATCGCGGTCGGAAATAATCTTTGCATCCAAAAAAAGCTTTTTCAAAAATCCTTCGTAGAGCTTGGCAAACGGGAAAACGAGGTATGAGAAGTCAGTCGGTGGTTTGTCCCGGTGACGGGCGCTGTCTTCAATCAAAAACTCCCCGTCGCGCACCAGCGCCCGCATATCGGCCGATAAATACTGCCACAGAGGTGATGTTTCTTCTATCATGCCCAGCGTAAGAATAGGAGCGTTTCTACGGCAAAAAGAGCGGCAAAAATGATCATCCCCCACTTTTGGTGCTGGACGGATACGGGCCCGGCAACCATGCGGTACCACGTATTAAGATTGCCGTCTATCTGCCACTGTCCGATCTGCCAAAGCAACATGGTTAAATACAGCGACAGCACTAATCCCGAAGCCAGCATGCTGTTTGAACTCGTCACGACAAACAATGACAGGACGACAAATGCTCCGGCAAATACGATCGTCCGAAACGGCGAGGGGTTGATCGCAAAAAATACCTCCGCCGCATCCAGCAAATACACGCCGATGGCGCCGCCGAAGATAAACCATACGGCTTCAAGAGGAGGATGAATAAACCATTTCGCAAACCCCAACAGCCCCACATACCCTAACGAAAGAAACAGAAACAGGAGCGGCTTACGGGAAATAATCTTTTTCAGCATACCTTTAGTATACTATTCTTTTCCTTTGCGCAACTCCCCCATTTTCCACATAAAGAGTTTTGCGCGGCTCCTAGCATTGGCGTCCTTCACAAACGTGAGAGCCTTTTCCAGCACTGCCCGAGGCACGGTTTTTGCCAGGCGTATATAAAGGGATTTGTGTTTGTAGTCTTCGAGGGATTCGGCAAGATATATGCCGTACGACTGAAATTCGCGGGAAATATATTTATCCTCCAGTGGGTTAAACTTGACAAGAATATCACCAACGGTCTGCATATTAATTAAATCTGTTCATTGCCACATCGACGCCTTTCAGAATGGCCATTTGCACCGCTTGAGTGCTATGCTTAACGAGGTGTTTAAACGCTCCGGCTTCCGAACGGCGGAACCGCGATAATACGAATGCAATCACGGATCGGTCGTTTGTATCGGTGCCGCGGCCTATGCCGAGCCGGAACCGGATAAAAACATCCGTCCCCAATTCCTTAATAACGGATTCTATGCCATGATGTCCGGCGCTTCCGCCTTTCTCACGGATTTTAATCTTACCGAGGGGCAAATCAATGTCATCATGGATGACCCAGACGTCGGCAGGGGTCAGTTTGTAAAAATCAACCAGTGCCCGCACGGCAAACCCGGACTTATTCATAAATGTCTGAGGCTTTACCAGAAGTACTTCCCCGATTCTTGCTGTCAACACGTTTTTTTTCTCATCTTTTTGCCATGCAGGCGGGACGCCTGCTCCCAACTCTTTTTCTAATTTATCGACAACCATAAACCCGATGTTATGGCGGGTATCTTTATATTCGCTCCCGGGATTACCGAGTCCGATGATAAGTTTCATGAGAGTAATTGTACCACGTCGCGGTCAGTCACCTGCGTAAAATCGCGGTAAAACTCACCGACGGCGCCGAAATTGACGGGTTTCTCCAAAACAATGACGTCATCGGCAAGCGTGTGAAGCTTTTCAACAACATCCGGAGGAGCCACCGGCAGCGCGATGATGATTTTTTTCGCGTTGTGATACGCAATCCAACGGATTGCAGCCTCCATTGTGGCGCCCGTTGCCGCTCCGTCATCCGTGAGAATGATTGTTTTCCCCCGGACATCAAGCTGTTGCCCTTCCGGTACCCGTGCGCCAACGGCCAACTCCGGATTTCCCGGACTTCCGATTTTTTTCACAACAAGAACATTGTGCGGAATATGTAAAACTTTTGATAATACTGCCGAAACCGCGACTCCTCCGTGAGCAAGGCCTATGACAAGATCTACCGCACTGCGGTATGAAATAAGTTCTTTTCCCAGACGCAACCCTGCGTCGTTTCGATCACGAAACATAGCGGGCTATTTCATTTTCGCCAACTGTTTTTCCGCCATTTCCCCGACGTACGGAACCTTATACATTTCTCCCTGGAATGATTTCCACATAAGAACAATCCAGAGAATAAATGCGACGAAAACCAACGCTAAATTAATTAACCATCCTAAAATCGGAATTAACATTAGGACAATTGTGATTATGTGTATACCACCAAATAATATTATTGACTGCATCGCATGAAAACGGACAAATTTGTTCTCTTTTTCCACTAGAAGGATAATGATTCCCGTCACCCACCAGAGTAAATATGACGACGCTGCCAATAAATTTTCATTCCCTTTTGCTGCCATGTTCAAATCACCTCCGTTCCTATTATCACGATATATGAAGCAATCGATCTACGTCAATAAGGAAAGCTGTTCCTTGGAAGCGTCAATGAGGGGTTTTTGTTCTCCTTCGCGCCAGAGTTTCACGACGCCGAACACGCCGTCGTAGCCGGGATCTATGACGATATCGCCACTTCTCACTTTATCAATGCCTACGGCCACCCGCTCTCCTGCAATTTTGGCGATATCTGTATGAGCAGCTTTCAAAAGTATATTAAATTCTCCACCTAACGCATCGGTTAACTGTCGGTATGGCGTTTGGACCTTCGGGGAGGCAACGGGCGACCCGATGCACTCGGAAATAATTTCCTGTAGAGGAACTAACATCACAAACGGCGGGCGTTTCGGAAATGTTTCGCTCTTCGTCATCATTCCATCTTTAACTATTTTGAGCGAAACCTCGCTCCGCGAGGCGAGCTGCCCCACACGCTGCTCCACTCCCTGCGTTAATGGCTTCCCGCACACCGGACAGACCGTTCCTTTTTTCTCTATCTCACGGGGCCCCCAGCGGATGTTACACGCGCGGTGACCGGACCAGTGATATTTCCCCTCTTCCGGATAAAATTCGATCGTGTAGGCGATTTTTCCTGAACCGTCCTGTTTTATCGCGTGATAAATCGCATCATAACTTAATTTTTTTACGTCAAATACGGTTGCTTCACGTCCTAATTTTGGTCCGCTATGAGCATCAGAGAAAGATACGATGGATCTATTATCTAACTCTTTAATCCTCCAATTCATTGCGGGATTACTCGATAACCCGGTTTCGACCGCATAAATATTTTTGGCATACGGACCGTACGCTTCCTCTAAACTATTAAAGCCGCTCATACTGCCGAAGACGGAAAACCACGGCGTCCACGCGTGCGCCGGTATGATTATTGCGTGCGGTTCAATGGTCAAAACCAACTCTGCAACCTGTATGGATGTCAGTCCGATGATCGGCCTGCCGTCACTCATGAGATTGCAGCCCTGACGGGTCATTTCCTTGTTTATTTTATCCGCAGACACAAGGCTCGGCACCCAGATAAGCGTATGGATGCGGCGGCCTTTTCCGTTTTGCGTATAAATGCAGGATACTTCCGTTGCAAGGAGAAATAGCGGATCATCAGGAGTCGCCGTTTTAAGCTTCAGTAAACCGTTGCCGAGTTCTTCCAGATTTTCTTTAATCTCCCGCATCCACAGAGGGTGGGTCCAGTCGCCGGTCGCCACAAGCCCCATTCCCTTACGGCGCGTCCAGGCGCAAATTTCAGGGAGCACCATGTTGGGCGATACCGCGCGCGAATATTTTGAGTGCAATTGGAGATCGGCAATAATCTGCATACTGATTATTCAAATACATCACGCATGAAAGCGCGGAATTTTCTGCTGAATTGTTTCGTTACGGACGGTTGCCGCTTTTTTTTCTCACTATACGGCGCCCCCCCCATGATATATCCCGGCATGCTCCGGGGCGTTTTATTGGTCAACAAAACGGAAAAGACGCTCCGCGCGTATGACTGCAGTGTTTTGAGTGTTTTCTGATACCGCAGGCGCCGCAACGAATAGACATACAGTGTTTCCCGTATAACATGCAGTTTGATGCCTTTTTTTGTTAACCGCGTCACTAAATCATGATCTTCGCCGAAAAAATGCTTTTGGTCGAATCCGTGCACCGACAAAAACGCCTTTTTTTCAACTGCCATAAATGTGCCTTGCGTGGTCGGCCGGTGCAATAAAATTGCCGACTCAATCATCATGTCAAACAAAAGCGTGATTAATGCGTCCGACGGAGTCTCCGTGTCGGAGCGGAACCATGAGGTAAATAACCCGGGCTTTTTTTCCTGAATAAAGGCATCCGCACGCGCCAGCGCATACGGCAGCAAAATACTGTCCGCGTCAATAAATATGAGCCATGAACCTTCCGCCGCCTCTGCCCCCGCATTCCGCTGCGTGGAGATATTTGGGTGTTCCATGGATAATACCGTGAGACGCGGCAGCGCTCCTTTCCATGACTGTGCCGCGGTAAGCGTTTTATCGCGCGACGCGGCATCTACCACAATCACTTCAAAATCCCGAAGTGTCTGGGCGGCAAGAGAACGTAACAATTTCGGCAGGAATTTTTCTTCATTGAGGGTCGGGATAATAATGGAATACCGGATGGCCATATGGCCCGTATTATACGCGAGTTCCCTGATTCTTGTACATAGCGGCAAGCTCGCGGACGGTCGTAGCCTGGGCGGGAGATTTGTCATGGCGTAGGCGCACGAGACGCGGAAACCGGACGGCAATACCTGCCCCGTGCGTCGGTGAGTGCGTGAGATCGTCGCCTGCCAACTCAACGACGATTTTAGGCGCCACCCACACATCGGGGATGAGTGATTTTGCTACGTCAGCGTATTCTTTTGGGGGAGTTGGGGTTTTTAGGGAATTCAGTCTAACACGAAGCTCTTTCCAGAGTTCATCCGACACGCCGGTACCGATTTTCGTCACCGTCACAAAGCTCTCCCCGCGCACGACCCCGACCAGAAACGCGCCGATCCCGAAACCCGAGCGTTTCCCCTCCCCGCGGTAGTATCCCATGACGACCGCATCGATCGTATCCGTGAGTTTTCCGGTCTTCCCTTCCTCTTCTTTAAATTTCACCCAGTGATAGCCCGCACGTCCCGGCTCGTAGATGCTGTCCCATTTTTTGACCACCGCCCCTTCCAATCCTTTCTTAAGTTGCGCATCATGATACCTGCGGATCTCATCGGCCGAACTGGTCACAATCTGGGGCGACAGTATAAGGTGCTTGGAATTTTTCAGCGTCTGTTCAAGTATGTTTCTTCGCTCGGAAAGCGGTCGGGATAACAACTCTTTTCCGTCTTTGTAGAGAATATCAAATACAAAAAACTTCAGCGGTGTGCTTTTGGCGGATTGGGTAATCCCATGCTTCCGTTTTCTCGTCGACGTTTCCTGAAACGGAACGAGTTTGTCGTGTTTTTCATCATATCCCACTGCTTCGCTGTCCAGAATAACCTCATCCGCATTCAACTCTTTCCCAATCTCCTGCAATTCGGGGAACATATTTGTTGTATTTTCGAGATTTCTTGAAAAACTTTTCACTTTTAACTTTTCACTTTTAACTTTCTCATAATGTATTTGCACCCGCACGCCGTCATATTTCGGCTCGACCGCTACCTCTTTCATCTTGTCTATCATCTCGTCGGCATTGGGTAAACGGGCGCACAGGGACGCTAAAATCGGTGCCCCGACTTTCGCATGGATATGGGACAGTCCCTGCACACCGTCCTTTCTTACTTCGGAAGCCAGAAGCCCGATATCCGGCCGGACGTTGTATGCAGCCTCCAGCCTCGTACGCAGCGATTTATCCCCGGCCTCCATCCAGGACAGCGCATCCAAAATCGTCATATCCGAAAATCCCAAACGGAGTTTATCCAACGGAATGCGTGCAATGTACCTGGCGGAACGTGCGTCGGTACCGCGCAGTAAATCCGCCAACAAGCCGATTTTTTTCTCCTGCGACCCTGCACCTCCCACCCGTGCAAGCATGTCGAGCGCTTTATATACTTCCGAAACAGTAAGACCTCCGCTTCCTTTATGAAGCGCTTCCGCCGCGGCACCCAGATCGCCGAACTTTTTAAACTCTTTTTTTACGGCTTCCTCAGAAACATTAAACGCCTTGACAATTGCACGGATCATGAACTTGTCCGCGACACCGAATTCAATCGCTTCGTAGAGGGGAACCGTACGGCCCTGCAGCAGATAGCAGATTTCAGCGATTTCCTGAGGCTTCGCGAGGCGGAACAGCCCTGCTAAAATTTCCGTCATGCTGTTTCGGGAGGCCGTTGACTCAAGCTTCTGAAAATATCCGGCGAGGTCTGAAAATGTCATTTGATGTAGAAAAAATAGGCAAGGGCGATGAGAATAAGAAAGACAATGCCGAATCCTATTGCAATTTTGCCGTCCGGTTCTTTTTTTGCCACTTTCTCTATCCCCTGCAGGATAACAACAAGCACGAACAAGAGCGGGACAATCATGAGCGCGTAGACCACGCCCGGTCCGGAAAGATCCATACTCCTCTATCATCGCTTACTCTCCCCCGGTCGTCAAGACGTACTTGACTCCTTTGGTGGAACCTTCTTTGCGCAGAATCCCTTTGGCGATCAAATCTTTGATTTCGCGCAGTACAGTATCTTCCGAAATCATCGGGAACAGTTCAAAAAACGCTTTGTTCTGCAGAAATCCGTTTTCCTGGATAAACTCCACAACTTTAATTTGACGCTCGGAAAGTGCAAGCTGCTGACCGCCAAGCGACTTTTTAATTTTAAGATCAGTAGAGAGTGATTTTACCTTTTCTTTGATGCGCGTAAGCTCAATGGCCAAGCCTTCGGTAAAATATTCAATCCAGTTTGTAAGATTGCCTTCCTGTTTGGCTACACTCTGCAGCGCTTCGTAGTAGGCCAAAGGCTCCCGGTCAAAATATTCTTCAAGCGAAAAAAACCGTTTAATATCATAGCCTTCCTTAAACAGTACGAGTGTTGCTGCAGCGCGTGCAACGCGCCCGTTGCCATCCAGAAACGGATGGATACGGACCAATTCATAATGGACAATTCCGGCTTTAAGCACGGAATGCATGTCATCCGGCCCCACGCCGCCCAGCCACCGCAAAAACGCATCGATAAGAAAGGAAATTTCAACGGCCGGGGGCGGGCGGAAGGTAATTTCTCCAGTCTGGCTGTTTTTGACCACAACCTGGGTTCTGCGATATTCCCCAACCTGGTCGTCTGCCAGCATCCGGTGCACCGTCAGGGAATGGATATGTTTAAGCGTCTCTGAAGAGATTTCGTTATTGTTGTACTGCTCGATAAACTGCAGGACATTGCGGTAATTGAGTACTTCCTGTATATCCCGGTCGCGGCCCACTATTTTTGCGCCGGACAGCACTTTTTCCGCTTCGGTAATATTCAGCTCATTGCCCTCGATATGTGTCCCGTGGTGGACGGTACGCACCAAGGCATCTTCACGGAATTTAGCCTCCCATGCAGGCACGAGTGGAGCGTTTTCAATAATTTCCCTGGCCGATTCAACGACGCCGATGTATTTGAGGATTTTATTGGTAATGGTAAACTTAGGGGTATACATGGATTTCCTGTATAATAACCGCATGAGCTGCCAAAAGCAAGTCAGGACGCTTCTTGTTCCGTTTGTCCTCTGGTATCTGCGGACCATTGCGCACATCGCCCTCTCCCAAACCCGGGCGACCATCATCGGGATCGCCGGATCCGTCGGCAAAACCAGCACCCGTGAAGCACTGTATGCCATCCTGAAAAATGTTGCTCCCACCCATATGGTCTCGGGAAATTCCGAAACGGGTGTCCCGCTCGGACTCGTGGGACTGTTTCCCCGCGACTACTCCCCCGCCGATTGGGTGCGGATGATGATAGCAGCTCCACTGCGCATCGGGTTTTTAAAACGCATGCGTTATATTATCGTCGAGATGGGCATTGATGATCCGTATCCGCCCAAAAACATGGGGTATCTTCTCACCATCGTGAAACCCGATGTCGGCATCATTACGGAAGAATCCGCCGCCCACACCATGCAGTTTGAAAAAATCCTTGATTCGAAAAAGGTGTTCACCGATGTCGAACGGCTCAATCTTCTTATTGAAGCAATAACCCGTGAGGACGCGAAAATGCTCAAAGCATGCCGCGTAAAAATCATCAACGGGGATAATCCGTTTCTTAAAAAAGAGGTACCGGGTGCCCAAACATTTCAGCTAACCGACTACGCAGTTAATATAACGAAAACCATATTCTCATTTACCGTAGACCGGATACCGATCACCCTTGTCTTCCGCGATTATGCGTTCCCGAAAGAGCTCGCATACGCTTTTGGGCCGGCAATTCTCGCCGCACATAAACTGAACATCCCGATTAATGTGATTACAAAAAATCTTGAAAAAAATTTTACTCCGCCGCGCGGGCGCGAAAGCTTGTTTGAAGGAATCAACAATTCTATTATCATTGACTCTTCCTACAACGCATCCAAACCATCCGTTCTGTCATTTTTGGCAATGACGGAGAAGCTGAAAAGGGAAACAAAAAGACATACGATTGTTGTTCTTGCCGATATGCTGGAGCTGGGCAATGAATCACAGATTGAGCACGAAACCGTCGCCCGCGCTATCGGCAATATAC
>Ga0315268_10007930_pt1 | contig 11126 bp, 12 predicted proteins | sample C1_top_MG_FD_204535 | JGI IMG/M metagenome (GOLD analysis project Ga0315268, IMG submission 204535) | Sediment microbial communities from Yellowstone Lake, YNP, Wyoming, USA - C1_top | ecosystem: Environmental > Aquatic > Freshwater > Lake > Sediment | place: USA: Wyoming | collected 2017-08-01 | reverse complement strand
TTGCTATTATTGGGATCAAAATACTACGAAAAGGCAAACCCATCGTGAGGTGGGGACGCAAAGTTATGGGTCTGCAAATGAAATGAACGCAGATCGCCAGACCGCCGAATGATGTTTCGGCGGTCTGGCTTTTTATCCAAAGGAGGTGATCGTCCTTAGAATACCCAAGCCCGGTATTGTTGGTGCTGAAATTACTCAACGACTTTTGAAGGAGAAATGAAATGAAAGTCCAAAAATTTCTGACGACCATCTTGATACTTGTTTTGCTTATGAATTCTGCGATAATCACCTCAGCCAGCGCTGCTCAACCTGCAAATACGGTTTTGCGAGGGAGTGCGCCGGCTTGGGCAAATTCAGGCAATTTTGCGGGTGCCGCCGATCTCAATGGCGCTGTCGGCTTCCGTGTTTACCTCGGATGGCAAAATGCCGATGCGGCCACGGCACTGGCTCACGCCGTATCCGATCCGAATAGTTCCCAATACGGCCAATACCTTACGTCTGCACAGTTTCGCCGGCAGTTTGCCCCATCACAATCGCAAGTAGGCGCTGTCCAGTCCTGGCTCAAGAGTCAGGGTTTTACGGTGGACTATACACCCACCAACAATCACTATGTTGCAGCAGAAGGCACCGTGGCGCAGGCACAGGCCGCGTTCGGTGTACAGTTTGGAATGTATAACGTCAAAGGAAAATCGGTGCGATCACCTTCCAGTGATGTATCGGTCCCCACCTCCCTGGCAGCGTCGGTCACCGGCGTGATCGGGCTGGATGACAGTGCTGTCTTTGTTCAGACCGATCATATTACAGACGCACCGCCGTCCGCCGGCTTCCGCAATGCGCCGCCGCTCTCTACGTACTGGTCGGAATTCACATCACCCTATGCCTACCCGGCGGGTTTCACTGATGTTGGACTCCCGGCCACTGCATCTTGGACAGTAAAAGGCTATACGCCTGCACAGATCAAGGGCGCTTATGGAATTCCAGGCACATATGATGGCTCAGGTCAAACGGTCGCGATCATAGATGCCTATGCCTCGCCCACGATATTTAATGATGTCAACCAATGGTCCATCAATCGCGGACTGCCTGTAATGAGTCAATCGCAGCTCGTTCAGGTTGTCCCCCCCGGCGTATATAACCGCCCGAATAATAATAAGCAGGATCCTTCAGGTTGGTATGGTGAGGAGACGCTGGATGTCGAGGCAGTACACGGCATGGCGCCTGCTGCCAGGATCGTTTTTGTCGGTGCGCCAAACAATTACCAAGACCTGGACGCAGCAATGAACCATGTCGTGGATCGTCAACTGGCGCAGATCGTTACGAATTCGTACGGTTTTTCAACGGAACTGCTCCCGACAGGATATGTAAAACCCTTCGAGGATACTCTCGTTCAGGCCGCTGCCGAAGGCATTGGCGTGTATTTTTCGTCAGGCGATAATGGCGATGAAACCTCAGCCTTTGGATTTGCGACACCTGATTGGCCTGCAGTAAGCCCCTGGGTAACAGCGGTGGGCGGCACAAGCCTTGGCGTGGATTCGTCCAACGCCCGCGCACTTGAAACCGGTTGGGGCACAAGCAGCTACAACTGCAATACGACGACATTGGCCTGTTCACGAACATCCTGGCTTTACGGAGCGGGCGGTGGTGTGAGCCAAATCTTTGCGACACCCTCGTATCAATCGGGGCTGGGCTTCAGCGGCCGTTCCATTCCGGATGTGGCTGCATTGGCCGATCCCCAGACCGGCTTCCTCGTTGGACAGACCCAATCCTTCCCGAACGGGAATTACTATGATGAGTATCGCATTGGCGGAACAAGTCTTGCCAGCCCGATCTTTGCCGGGATCATGGCCCTGGCAGACCAGGCAGCCGGGCATCCACACGGCTTTGCCAATCCTTTGTTCTACGCAAACTCAGGCGCGTTCTATGATGTCTTATCCGTCAAGACAGCCGTCGCGCGTCGAAACTTTGTAAACGGAGTGGATGCCACCAACGGCACCGTGGACCGCCTCCGGACATTCGATGATTATTCAGGTTCACCCACGCAATCCACGCATGCCGGTTGGGATAATGTGACGGGTCTGGGAACACCCAACGGCTCCCTGCTGAGCCTTCCGTAGTTCATATCAGTTCAGCAGACAGGTACCATTCAGCCGCAGGCAATGCCTGCGGCTGATCTTTTTCAAAGCAGGGTCCTCATCCATTGTTTTCACTTCAAGGGCGCGTAATACGGTCTTGTCCATCCCTTCCCGGTTGCTCATTGCGGCCGCAAATTTCCTTGACATACCCCTTCTTAATGGATTGTAATGATTTGTATAAAACCACTTGAAAACAATAAAAAAAGATGTATGATGGTAAGGTATCATTTAACGGTAGGGTTTGTTTTGGAGGTATTGGGAGAATCAACCTCGAAAGGGCAAACCCGCCGCAAGGTGGGGACGCAAAGTCATGGATCTGTGAGTGAAACAATTGCAGACCGCCAGACTGCCGAAGGAAATCCTCGCGGCAGTCTTTTTTAATCCCGCCAGGAAGGAGGTTCCAGGACGGGTGTTCCAACATTGCCACGTTTTGCCAGTGTTCCGAAGATTCACATTCACAACATAAATATATTCGAGGAGGAAGGAACGACATGAAACACATTTTGTTCGTTACACTTTCTGTAATCGCCATGGCCGCCATGACTTTCAGCATGGCAGCTGCGGGCAATCCCTTTGCCGGGGAAACAACGACAGCAGGCGGCTACAGCACCTGGGATTCAGACCTGATCAATGTTGAGAGTGTTTCGCAGACAGGTTCCAATGTTTATGTCGCTGTGCTGGATACGGGGCTCGTTCCCTTTTGGAGTGATTACTTCCCCAAGGAGCGCATTGCAACCAAATTGGGCACGGGGTTTGACCAACCGGTCTCCTTCTCGCCCGGCAAGGATCCATGTGAACTTGATGTTGAAACCGGCAACCTGCACCAGACCAGCTGGGTTGGCTCGACCGGTTCAACTCACGGCACGCATGTGACCAGCACGATCATCGGTTATTTCTATCGCAGCAATTCGGATGCGGCCGGGGGATATGCACTACCGCCCATCATGGTGCGCGGAATTGCGCCCGATGTGACCATCATTCCGGTCAAAGTGCTGGCTGATTATCAGATCCCTGCCATGCCAAAGTGCAACGGCGGAATACCCGCCCAGTCGGTTGTATTCGGCACCGATTCCATGGTGGCAGCCGGGATTAATTATGCGACCGACCTGGCAATCGCCGGTTATAAACCGATGGTGGTCAACATGAGCCTTGGCGGCGGTGAACTCGCCCAGGTCGAAAAGGATGCCATTGACCGCGCCATCGCCAACGGTGTGGTAATTGTGGCGGCGGCGGGCAATGAAGGTGAAGCAGGCATGGGATTTCCGGGTGCGTATGCTCCGGTTATTTCAGCCGGCTCAGTTGGATGGACCGGGGAATGGCTCAAGCCAACTGATGGATTGCCACGTTACCGCATGTGGTGGTTGAAGTATCCATTCGCTCCGCTGCTGGCCGGTACCGGCGAAGTAGCCGACCCAACCAATGTAAATGACGTCTATCTCTCCGACTTCAGCAGCCGCGCATTGCCCGGTCAGCAGTTGGACGTGTTGGCTCCGGGTTCGTGGGTCCGTGGACCGTTCCCGGGCGATCCGGGATTCAACCATTTGCCTTGGTGGTCCCGCGGTATTGCGGATCTTAATCTCCACAACGGCGGCAACTTCTATTATGTCGGCGGTACTTCGATGGCAACACCGCATGTCGCCGCGACAGCCGCACTGTTATTGCAGAAGGACCCCAATTTGACTCCGGCCCAGATTGAAAGCATTCTCAAATCGTCGGCACTGCCTCTGTCCAATACGGGCAGTCAGGCCATTTGGGATAATACTGCAGCTGCAACGATCACCTGGGACACCGATTGCAACGGCACCCCCTGCGATCCGGTCGGCGCGGGCCTGATCCAGGTGGATGCGGCCATCGCCATTACACCGTAAACTTTATTAAGATATGACCCAATTCCGCCGCAGACGTGTCTGCGGCGGAATTTTCTTATAAAAAACCTACCCTTCCTTTCCTTATTTCTTATATCGGCGGGATAAGATAACGGCAAATGCAAAATTTAAAGGAGAAAACAAAATGACATTCTATGCTTACCCGTTCCCGCACCGCATGGCCCGCCGCTGGATGGCTGCCGCCGAACAATCCCAGGGCTTGCGTTCCCTGGCCGTCAACGTCCGTGACGAAGGCGAGGCCTTCGTTTTGACCGCACCCGTGCCCGGTTTAAAGGCCGACGATCTCGATATTCAAGTGTTGGAGGATGTTGTCCGCATCGAAGGCAGGTTCGCCCAGGATGAGAACGAATACCTCTTGCAGGAACTTCCCAACGGTTCGATCCGACGGGAACTGCGCATGCCATCCGCACTGGATGCAGACAAGGTGGAGGCCAGGATCACCGATGGTGTGCTGACCCTGCGTTTGCCAAAAGCCGAGTCAGCCCGGCCGAAGATGATCAAGATAGCATCGAAATAATAGTGGATTTCACCAATACATGCCACCCGATCGGGTGGCATGTGCGCGTCCACAAGGGGAAGTATAATTCACGCATTCTGATCGTGGAGTAAATATGTGCGTGCAAAACTTGCCTTCTTCATCATCCTGATCGCATCCCTCCTCAGCGCCTGCGGACTGGGCGGAAAAGCCGCCACACCAACGGCGGCTCCAACCGTTACACCCACCTCCCTGCCCACACTCACCCCCACTCCGGTGGTGCCGTTGGCGATCCTGGTTCTGCCCGCCGACATGGACAAGACCGAATCCGACGCGCTCCAAAAGGTGGTCTATGATCTCGCCCAACAAGCCGGCATGCATTTTCAAGTTCGCAACTCGCTCTCAGCCGCGGACCTCGAACCGGGTCTCAAAGTTGTGATCGCGACGCCTCCCGATCCGGGTCTGGCTGCGCTGGCTGCGGCCGCACCGCAGGTCCAATTCCTGGCGGTTAACATCCCCGGCATCACTGCCGGCGGCAATGTCAGTGTATTGGCGGCCGAAACACAAGTGGACATTCCGGCTTTCCTGGCAGGTTATACGGCCGCCATGATCAGCGACGATTATCACATCGGCATTATGATCCCCAAGGACAACCCTGATGGGCAAAAAGCCGCTGCCGCCTTTTCGAACGGCATGGCCTTCTATTGCGGCCTGTGCCGGCCATTTTATTATTTGCCTTACAGCTATCCCCAGGTCATTGAGATCCCTTCCACCGAATCAAAGGCCAACTATGGTGCCTACGCGGACTTCCTGATCATCCAGCATAAGGTTTACACCATCTACGTTTACCCCGATATCGCGGTCAAGGAGTTGACCGATTACCTCGGCACGACCGGCACCCAGGTCATCGGGGTTTCCCTGCCAGGTTCCAAGCCGGCCGGCTGGGTAATGACCATCAGTCCGAATGAGATCAAGGCCATACAGGCTGCCTGGCCGGACCTGATCGCCGGTAAAGGCGGGCAAAGCGTTCAGTCGCCGCTGGGGCTGGCCGATGTTGACCCATCCCTGCTCTCCCCCGGAAAACTGCGCCTGGTTCAACAAACACTGGATGACCTGGAAGCAGGCCGCATATCGACCGGCGTCGGCCAGTAAATTCCATCCCATAAATTCAAATGCAAACATCCCGCACAAGCAAGCTGCGGGATGTTTGCTGCATAAAAGCCGCAAGGATCAGGCAAATGCTTCCAGGGCGAAATTATTGATCCCTAAAAGTTGCTGGCGTACCAACCAAGACATGGCTTTAACCAGCACCAGGGCCGGATTCATCGGCTGGATAATACATTCGTCCGCGCCTGCCGCATAAGACTCTGCGATCTCCTGATGATCGCAAGGCAGGAGCATCAACAACGCCCCGTGGCTGACCGACTTCAACCCCCGGCACAAGGCCAGGCGTTCAACATGCGGGATCTTCACATCCATCAAGACCAGCCAGGGAGCCAGGATTCGCCCGGTCTGAATTGCGCAAGCCGGTGTTTCGCTTGCAGCCAAACACCCTTTTTGTTGGAACAAAGAGATCCATAATGCGGCAGTTTCAGGGTCATCCGTCACCACAAGGACGGTCTGTAATACTGAGGTTTCAGGGTCGTTCACCCAGGCATTCATTTTGACATCCTTATTCCTTGATCTACTTACTTACATAGTCGTTTCACGGATGGATTAAGGTGTGCCCCCCCAGTACCAATTATTTGAATCGGGATACAGGAGCGCACTTAAAATGGCGGCATGGATTGGAATTAAAAATCGGCTATACTTGAACCATCAACACGAGGAGACGATATGAATCTACGTTGCTTGTACTGTCAGACTCCTTTTACCCTGAGCATGAATGAGAAGATTGGAGCACTGCGGCTGATGCACACGGAAAACATGCATCACTACGACGCAGTCTGCCCGCGCTGCCGCCGCGCCAATTCCGTTTCACGCGAGCGGTTGGAGATGTTCACACCCGGATGGCAGCAGGCCATCGCCACTCCGCTGGAATCGGCAACACCGGCCGCCGCCGCAGCCGTGGCTCCGAAGGTTGAGAGCAGCCCGGCGCCAGCTCCAGCACCTTCAAAGCCAAGACATTCATCCGCAGCCAAAAAGGCCAAATCAGCCGCCGGGACAAAGTCAACAAAACCCGCCGCCTCCAAAACGAAACCCGCCGCGTCCAAGCCGGCCGTCAAGCCCCCGGTCAGGAAAACAAAGACCACGGGTAAAAAATCAAAAGGAAAATAATTAAGCATCGTGACTGTTAAAGCCGTTTTCTTCGACCTGGGGGGGGTTATCATACGCACCGAATATCAGGCGCCCCGCGAGCATCTCGCGGAGCGCCTAAATCTGACTTATGAAGATGTATACAAAGCCGTCTTCGAAAGCGAGACCAGCCGCAAGGCGTCGCTTGGAACCGTCAGCGAGGACGAGCATTGGAGCGCAGTGACGCGCAAACTGGGCCGGCCTGCCTCGGAAATGAACGCCATTCGCGATGAGTTCTTCGCAGGCGATATGATCGACAGGAGTCTGCTTGATTTCATCCGCTCGCTGCGCCCGCGCTACACAACCGGTGTCATTTCCAATGCCTGGCCCGACATGCGGGCATACATCACCAAAAACAAATTCGATGATGCCTTCGACCACCTGACGATCTCGGCAGAGGTGGGAGTGGTGAAGCCTCAGCCCCGGATCTATCAACTTGCCCTGGAGCAGGCCGGGGTCCGGACAGAGGAGGCGGTCTTTATTGACGATATGCCTGAAAACGTCGAGGCCGCTGAAATGCTCGGAATGCGCGGCATCCAATTCCGCGATCCGCTTGAGACGCTCGCAGAATTACGGACCCTCCTGAAATGAGTAAACGCGGAACCCCCTGTAGATGACAACGGCGCAGGTCGATCCTGCGCCGTTTTTAACCTCAATACAAATGTTCAAGGATCTCTCTCACCATTATGTGGAACCCATCCGCAGCTTCAAACGCCCTGCGCGTTTGTTCCTGCTTATGACCATTTTGGATGGCGTCATCCTGAGCGGCTGGCAGTTGTTCTTCAATTTTTACATGCTGCAAAGCGGCTACGCACGCGACTTCCTCGGACTGGTCAACTCAATGCCATCCGCTGCCGGGTTGATCTTCGGCATTTTTGTGGGCCGCATCTCGGACCGCATCGGGCGCAAAGCATCCATCATCATTGGCATTGCAATGTCGGGCGTGTTCATGCTCATGCAGATCACCTTCCGCCAGCCGGTCATCATCGCCGCCTCCGCCTTTCTGGTCGGCATTTTCAACATGCTTTTCCTCGTCAGCCAGGCGCCGTTGATGATGAAACTTTCGGACGGTGAAAATCGCACCATGCTCTTCAGCCTTAACTATGGGCTGCAAACCATTGCCGGGGCTGCGGGCAGTCTTTTCGCCGGTCAGCTCCCTGCTCTCTTTGGGACAATGCTGCATGTCGACGCGCACAGCGCAACAGCCTATCAGGCGGTATTGATCTCCAGTGTTTTGTTGGGCACAGTGTCCCTGATCCCCATCTGGATGATGGAGGAACCACCTTCAACCCCGCAGTCAAATCCGGCTCAAACCGGACCCTCGGCCGGAGCGCCGTCAAACAAACCGACATCCCCACTGACGGGTCTGATCGTTAAAATGCTGATCCCCCAGATATTGATCGGCTTCGGCGCAGCCATCCTGATCCCCTATATGAATGTATTTTTCAAGGATAAGTTCGACATCAGCGATTCCCTGCTGGGCCTGTTGTTCAGCCTGTCCTCATTGCTGATCGGCGTTGGGAGCATTATCACGCCGCGGCTTTCCACGCGCCTTGGCGGAAAAGTCAAGGCGGTGGTCGCCACTCAATTTGGCAGTTTGATCTTCCTGCTGCTGATCGGCTTCTCGCCCCTCCTGTGGGTCTCGTCGGTGGCCTTCCTTTTACGCACGGCATTGATGAACATGTCCTCGCCGCTGTATACAGCCTTCTGCATGGAACACACTCCCGAGCACCAACAGGGTTTTGTGAACAGCATCCTGGGCCTGTCGTGGAATATCGGCTGGGCCGTGGGTCCTTTCATTTCAGGGATCGTGCAGGAGCGATACGGCTTCAGTCCGTTATTTATTACGACTGCAATTCTGTACTCTTTGGCCATCGCCGCAAGCTGGAATTTCTTCGTCCGGATGGAAAGCCATTTGGATGCAGCCCAGGTTGAACAGGCTTGATGGTCATTCCCATTTCCAAAAAAGCCGGGTTCATGCTGAACCCGGCTTTTTAGTTCTACAGATCCCTACCATCCCATTCGCGCATGAATTGGTCCAGAAATTCGATCATGAAATCATGCCGTTTGGCGGCGATCCGCCTGGCGGTCACGGTATTCATGCGGTCCTTGAGCAGGAGCAGCTTTTCATGGAAGTGATTGATGGTGGCGCTCTGACTTTTCCTGTATTGCTCAAAGCTTCCGTGCAACTGCGGCGGACTTTCCGGGTCGTACATCATCCTGCCCTTATAACCCCCATAGGCAAATGCACGCCCCACCCCCACTGCTCCAATGGCATCCAGCCGGTCAGCATCCTGAACGATCATGCCTTCCATGGTGTCGATCTTGTTCTTCACCTCCGCCCCCTTGAAAGAAAGGTGCATGATGATCCCGCAAACATGCCGGGATACTTCCGGATCCACTCCGGCTTGCTCCAGCCACGCTTTGGCGCGGACCGGGGTCTCATCTCCATCGGGGTTGAACTTCCAATCGTCCAGATCGTGCAGGAGGGCTGCCAATTGAACGACGAACAAATCAGCCTTCTCATGCCCGCAGATGGCAAGCGCATTCTTCCAGACGCGATGGATATGCCACCAGTCGTGGCCTGAGCTGTCATTCTGGAATTCCCGCCGGATATATTCCGCCGTCTTTTCGATGATCTCGTTTTGGTCCATACGACTATTTTACTGCCCCATCCGCCATTTTGCCTTTAATATTTCCCGACTGTTTATTATCACGGGTCTTTATTCATAACACAATTAACCCGGGCTTATAAAAGCTTCCACGAAATTCTGCACGCTAAGAAAAATGAGACGCCCGGCTTTCAGGCAGCCGGGCGTCTTCGTGCGATTTTGTGAAATTCGTGGATAAATCCCAAAGTCAGGACAGGCGGGTTTATCCTGACCCCTTATTGCCTCAGCGTACACAAGGCCTGGCGGATCTCGCCAAGATGGTAGGCGGCGTGGACTACAATGGACAAAGAACCTCCAATGGCATTCTCGTCCCATACCTTGTTCCCACGGAGGAGCATACCCAAATGCTGATAGGCCTGCCTGAGCTTGTCCCTGAGCAAATCCCATTCGCCGGGTGTGACCTTCTCCACGGTGCGCCAGATCTCCCCCCAATCCACACGGTTGGTATCGTGGTTGACAATATAACGTTCAAGCACTTCGAGGTGGAACGTGATGTGCGCCACCTGTGCGGCAAGTGAAGCGCACTTGCCTCCGACCGGGATGGAGGCTTCCTGTGCGCTGATCGTTTCAAGTGTCTGGAAGAGGGATGTGTTCCGATCCAGAAAAATGCCGATGGGCTCCTCGAACGTCTCTCCCATCAGTTGAAACAGGCTGGTCGTAAAATCCTGCTCGAAGGTCATATGGCCTTGCCTGTAATTTCGAACATGGCCTGCACCAGCATTTTGGCCTCGCTGTACCCGATACGGTATTCACGCTGAAGCATCCAGCGGATCTTGCTTTGGTCGGTCAGGCCCGTCCGTTTGACAATGTCGGCCAGCTCGGCCAGCGATTTGCCCGTCTTCGCTTCGATCTCATTGACTTGCATCGGAATGATCTGGTTTGTGGAAATCATGGACATCTCCTTGAATAAAAGAGGATGGCCCGATTATAGAACATATTTTCTATTTTTTCAATCCCCCGCCGGGACTATTTTTTATATCACAGCCTGGCCAGGTGAGCTTCCAGAATGGCGCGCCAGCGCAGCGCGATCGGCAGGCCGAGATAGCGTCGTATCGTTTCCTTGCCTGGCTTTCCATAATAATCGCGAAAGGCCCGCCCGATGGAGAGCGACTCGTTTGCATAGCCCTCAACGGTGACGCTGTCCCCCGTTTTGAGGATGCCCTCCCGGATCACCCGGCAATACAGGCCCGGACGCCCGGCCCGGCGATACTGTTTGACGAACTGCGGATCCTTCATACGCGCCGCCAGAGTGGAACACGGAATGCGCGGCGCAGTCACTTCGAGGATCGCGCTGCCGACATGCAAACGATCTCCAATATTGATCGACGCACTTTCCAGGTCACCGATGGTCAGGTTCTCTCCAAAAGTGCCCGGTTCCAGTTCTCCTCCCAGTTCCCCGGACCACCAGGCATAATCCGCCTCGCCGTAAACATAGATAGCCTGGTCCGGCCCGCCGTGATTCTTTTGATCACAGATAAAATCTGCCTTGATGCCCGACAATGTGATCTTTACCGATTCAAAGGTCGGAATCTTATAAATGCCGGTGGTTTCAATTTCATTGCCCTTCGGCTGGGTGCGTTCGCTTCCGATGTTCACGCTGAGTAATTGCATTTTTAAATTCTCCTCATAACTATATTTGGGTGAAACCCTGCAGGGCCATTACCCG
>Ga0315268_10007929_pt1 | contig 11126 bp, 6 predicted proteins | sample C1_top_MG_FD_204535 | JGI IMG/M metagenome (GOLD analysis project Ga0315268, IMG submission 204535) | Sediment microbial communities from Yellowstone Lake, YNP, Wyoming, USA - C1_top | ecosystem: Environmental > Aquatic > Freshwater > Lake > Sediment | place: USA: Wyoming | collected 2017-08-01 | reverse complement strand
TAAGTCTTGAAAAAGTGCCCATATTGATGATTAGGCCGGGCAGCACACCTGCCACAAGGATTATAAAAGTTGGTCTCAGCCTTTGCCAAAAGGTTCCTTTTCTTTCCGGATAGAAAACCAGTAAATCTATAAGTATCCCCCAGGAGGCCGGAGCGACCACCCAGGTCCAACGGCTGAGCCCGGCATAGAAACTTGCAGCGAACAGGGAGACTGCGCGCACCCACCAGGCTGGATTGAACCCAAAGGTCAAGGCAATGACCAACGCCAGCACAAAGGGCGGATGGACGGGGGATTGGACCAGGAAAAACAGGGTCGTCCACAGGAAGAAGATCAGGCGGATCGTTTTTTGTTCAACAACACGGCTTACAGACCAACCCAGCAGCACGGGCAAAAGGGTCCGGATCAGCGCATCCCAAAAACGATGGGCCCAAATTGGCGCATTGGAGATCAGGAACATGACCCCCCAAAGACCATAACGTCCCGGTGAGCTGTATGGATTGACTATGACACCCTTATATTGATAAAGACTTTGACCGAATACCAGCGAGTAGTCGTAAAAACGATTCCCCTCGGACCAGGTAAGTGAAAACGGATAATCGACGACCTCCAGGAAATAGTTGGTGATCCCAAAACCGACTGCCAGAGCCAGGGCGCCGGTCAAAAGTTCACTGCCGGTCATCAAACGTCCGGGTTGATTGCCAAGCAGTAGAACGACCACCCAGAGGGTATTCAACAAAACAGCCAGGCGAATATTGGGATAAAGTTGATATGAATTGAACCCCATAATGAAACGCAGGATCATAGGGGATGCGATCAGGATTGCAGACAGAATAAATCGCCAGCGACCCAGGCGCGACCGGGCCGCAAGTATTGCGTGACCAATTTTCTCCCCCCACGAACTATAGAGAGCGTATATTAACACGAAGATGAAGGCGAAACCAAGGACTGTTACCACCCGATATACAAGCGCATGAGTGGACATGAGCCGGACTTCAAGTACAATGCGCGGATATAGGAATAAACTGAGCGCCAGTATCAATTCACCGAAACCAAAGACCGTGTTCCGCCGTGGTGCGGCCAGGCGGGCAATCCATGACACCAGACCGGCCGCCAGCAGGAGTTGGGTCCATGGTCCCGGCCAAACAGTCTGCCAGGTCGAATAAAGATGGAACCAAACAACGGAAAGTAACAGGCCAATAATTGCCACCCAACGCAACAGACCCAAACGTTCAATGAGGGTGGAAAATTGGTCCAGCCGATTAAAGGTGAGAAAAAGCCCCGCCACACCCCAGAGCATCAGAATAACATAGATCGCAATCGTGATTTTTCCTGAAAGGGTAAGCAGGGTCGCCCAATCCTGACCCGCCAGGAAAAAATTGCGGATCTCAATACCTGCCAGGCAGCACAACACAACGACGCCGGCCGGCCAAATCTGACGAAAGAAAGTTTTTATTTTTATATCAGGGTTCATCATTTTTTCCTGGAGGGAGCACCAAATGAACGATCGTGACGACCGGACAATATGCTCAAAGGCAGATATAAAAGCACGATCAGGGTAAATGCATACAGAATAAGGCGGAAACCGATGCCCATTGCAGCGATCTGGGCGGTCGGGAGTCCAAAGATCCCAAACAAATATACCAGCGAGGTCTCGGACACGCCAAGCCCGCCGAAGACCTGAATGGGAACCCAGGAGATCAACTGCATGAACGCATTAACGAAAGTGATCACCGCAAAGGGGAATACAAGCGAATATGCGCGGATGTTGGAATAGAACCAGAACAGGGTCACGATCATATAGATCAGCGAATAGATCAATCCGGTGGCCATGGTCCGCAGAACAAACCCGCCATCCTGCCCGGCAAAAAGCTCCAGGAGATCCACCCCGCGCCGGACGATGGACAGACGATCGAGTTTGCTCCAGCCCAGAACGGTTTTGACGGATGTAACAAATCCCTGCCTCAATAATGCAGCGGCCACGAACACCGCGACCGCACCCAATATCACAACCAGCAGCAGGACGACTGCATATCGGATTGCACCGATTTGATCCCACAGTAGAACACTGCTGACGAGCAGAATGATCCATACCGCAAGCAGATCGCCCATTTTTGCGACGACGAAGGCCGATAGAACTTTCCGAAGGCGCACCCCTTCGTCCACGCTCAACATGGTCATATACGAAGCGATGCCTGCACCTCCCGCAATGAAATTCGAGATGGCGTTCTGCGCGATGATCACGTATAGAACGCGTGCATACGGAGCCTGCCGGCCATTCAATAGATAATATTGAAAAGCCTTGATCAAGGTCAACATGCAAAAAAGTACAAAGCTGATCGCCAGCCAGAGCGGGGAGAGTTGGCGCATCAAACCGGCCAGTTCGCCAAAATTGGTTTTTGACAGGACAAAACCGACCAGCGCCACCGCCAGGACGATCTTGAAAATATTCCAGAGGCGCTGCGCCAGCGTCCGCTCCTGTGCCTCAGCCATTGGCCTGCTCCAGCCACAGGGCCAGCATCGTCAGCGCATAAAGCCGTTTGCCATGGTCAGCCCGCGCTTGAACATGTTCATCCAAAAATGTCTGCAGCGCAAATTCATTGAACCACACGCTTAATTTTCCACCGAGCAAAAGTCCGCGTGACCACTCTGCCAGCGGGCCGCGGAACCAGGCTGCGAGCGGGATCCCGAAGCCCTGCTTGCCATGCGATCTGACGTTTTCAGGCAGGTCTTTTGCGAAGGCTTTCTTCAGCAGATATTTTCCAACCCCACCCCGGATCTTGAGCGAATCGGGCAATCGAGCCGACCATTCCACGATTTCATGGTCCAGGAACGGCGAGCGGCCTTCGAGGGAGGCGGCCATCGTCATACGGTCGGCCTTGACGAGCAGGTCGCCCGGTAAATAGTTGTGCAGGTCGGTATAAAGTGTCCGGTCGAGGAACGAACCCTGCGCACTGTCAAAACTTTTGGTCAATAAGGCCTGGGCATTATCGGCATGGAAATTACTCCGGAGCTCCTCCTTCCACAAGGACTGCCGCTGCCACGGTGCAAAATATGAACCCCAGCGTAAAATGCTGGCACGCGGATCCATATAAGGCAATTGTCCCAGGCGCTTGAAGCCATTGACGAGACTTTGGCCCACCGGGCGGTTCGATCTGTCGGGGAGACGATGCGCAATGGCCGGGACCAGCTCCCGGGTCAGGAAATGAGGCGACTTGATATATAAATTTGCAAGCGGGTCGAGCCAGTATCTTTGATAGCCTGCAAAATCCTCATCGCCGCCGTCCCCATTTAACGCGACCGTCACATATTGGCGCGTCAGCAGCGAGAGGTGGTACAGCGGGATGGCGGAGGCGTCGGCAAATGGTTCGCCGAAATGCCGGGTGATCTTTTCAAGCGTTGCCGGAATGTCGCCGTAGGTCAGGGTGAATTCATGGTGGTCGGTTGAATATTTTTGTGCCACGGCGCGCGCAAAAGGCAGCTCGGAAAATTCCTGCTCCTGAAAGCCCACCGAAAACGTTTTGACCGGTCCGCTGTTCAATTCGGCCATCAACGCCACGATGATGCTTGAATCGGTGCCGCCGCTCAAGTGCGCGCCCAGGGGAACTTCACTGAGCAAACGCATCCTGACCGCTTCGCGCAAACGAACGCGCAGTTCCTCCGCCAGTTCCTTCTCACTGCCCTGGATCTTTGGTTGATATGAGAAATCCCAGTAGCGCTCCATCTTCACCTGACCGTTTTCCCAGACCAGTGTGGAGGCCGGTGGTAATTTATAAACTCCCTGCCAGGCAGTCAGCGGGTCGGGAACATACTGCAGGCTCAAATAAAGATCAATGGCCTCGAGGTTTATTTCAGGCTTGTGCGGGATGGCTGCAAAGATCGCACTCAACTCCGAGCCAAAATAAAGCGTGCCATTTTGAACGGTGTAATACATCGGTTTTTTACCGAGGCGGTCGCGCCCCAGCAAAAGCCGGTTTTTCCCTTTATCCCACAGGGCAAAGGCGAACATGCCGCGCAGCCGTTTGATGCAATCGTCGCCTTCGTCTTCATAAAAATGAACGATGCACTCCGTATCGGTTTTTGTGGACAGGCGGTGGCCGCGCCGTTCAAGCTCGGCACGCATCGCGGGATAGTTGTAGCATTCGCCATTGAACACGATCCAGATCGAACCATCCTCGTTGGTGATCGGCTGGTCGCCGCCGCCAACATCGATGATGGCCAGCCGGCGCATCGCCAGACCGACCCCCTGTGATGTATAAAAACCGTCGCTGTCAGGTCCGCGATGAGCAATGGCCGTTGTCATGTCCTGCAGCACCCGGCGGTCGCCGATGCGTTGGTCTGAATGAGCCAGTCCACAAATGCCGCACATTACTTCGATGCCTTTTCCAATATTTCCTGGTATTGATCTGCGACTCGCTGCCAGCCAAAGGATCGTTCAACCCTTAAACGCGAGGCGCTCCCCATTCTTTCCCGCATCTTTCCATCGACCAACAGGGGTCTCAACGATTCCCGGAGCGACCCGACATCCTCGGTTGGGACGAGGGCGCCGGTTTCCCCATCCACCACCAATTCCTCGCTGCCGGCAATTCTGGTCGCCACGACGGGTAATCCGCTCGACATGGCCTCAAGCACTGCGTTCGGCATGCCTTCATGCCGCGATGGGAAAAGGAAAATATCCGCGGCGCCGTATTGTTCCTTAAGTTGCCCGGCTTTCTGCCATCCCAAAAAATGGATGCGCTCCGTGATACCGTGTTCTGCTGCCATGGCCTGCAGGACGGCCATTTGCGGACCGTCACCCGCGATCGTCCAGGTCCATGGCAGGTCCTTCAAACCGGCCAGGGCCTGCATGGCAAGGTCGAAACCCTTTTGGTAGACAAGGCGCCCGACCGATAACAATCGCGGTGCAGACCAATCGCGCTGCGGCAGTGAAAATTTTTCAAGATCGACACCGTTCGGGATGATCGGGATCTCCATGGCCGGGTCAAAAGCAGCGGCGAGCTCGTGCAGGCCTTTGCTGTTGGCAACGACGGCAGAAGCAGAATGCCAAATCATATGCAGGAACGGCGCCGCCATCTTGTGATACAGCTTGAAATCGTAGGGGCGGAAACCCGGCACATCCCCGCCGCGCAGTGAGACGATATAAGGAACACCATAAACCTTTTTTATGATCCATGCCACTGCACCGCAGGGTAAACCAAAAAAGGCCAGGATCACGTTCGGCTTGAATTGAGGCACCAGGCGCAGGGTGCGGAAGGTGGCGGCCGCAATGAATGCCAGTTGCTCGACCACGTTCGAACGATCCATCCTGCGGCGCAATGCTGAAATACGCAGGATCCTGACACCGTCGCATGTTTCGTCGCGCGGCTGATCGCCAAAATGTGAAGTCAACAGGAGCAGCTCATTGTTGCGGGCCAGCAGGCGCGCAAGATTGGCGCTGGCATTGCCTGCCCCGCCGCCGATCGGAGGATACTCACTGTTGAGCAATAGGATCTTCATGGTTCAATTCAATGGCTTTTCGAGTTGAAAAATATTCAAGAAGCACCAGTTGGGATAAGCCAGCAGCGTATTGTAGATCCTGTGCAGCCAGATGACATTGGACGGCATGATGACCGTCAGCACCGAAAGCACAGGGAAGGTCGGGAATACGCCTTTGCGCGAACGAATGTGAAAATGTTTCCCGATCATCTTCACATATTCGCCGGCCGGCCGGTCTCCGGGATGCCGGTCGATACCGGAAGTGCGGACGAGCTTGCCGGTAAAGGCGAATGAAATGCGCGATGCCAGATGCGCCAGGTTCGGCACGCTGATGAGCGCACGCCCGCCGGGCTTGAGGATGCGCGCAAATTCAGCAAAGGCCTTCTCCTGATCGGGGAAGAACAAATGCTCGATCACATCCGTGCAGATAATGACATCAACGGAATTATCGCCGATCCCCGAGCTCAGAAAATCGCGTTGAACAATGACATCCGATGAATAATTCAGGTCCATCCCGGTAATTTGATAGCCGGCTTTGCGATATTCATTAACCAGCACGCCTTCGCCGCAGCCCATATCATAAATGACCTGGCCGGTCTGGCAGGTATTTAAGAATTTGCGAGCCTCCGCCATTTTCTCCAAATAGACCGGCAGGTAAGGCCAGTCTTTTTCGGGATTTATATGATAGTCGCCGCGATGGGCGTATTCTCCAAAACGTTTATTCATAATGACCTCAGGGCTGTCCGGGTACGGACGAGGATGGCGGACACTCAGGCACGGCACGTGGCACCAGGACCTGAATGTTCGATGATTCAAGGGTAAGGGTCGGTTCATACTCACACAACAACGGATAAGCAACAAGCTTGTTCCACATGGCGCTCTCTTCAGCGAAGTCGCCGCTGTTCGCATCCAGGTTCTGTTTGGTGGCAACAATGGCGGTAAAACGATGATCCTTAAGATCCGCGCGGAATTTATCGAGATAGGGCTGGTTGCCGGAGATCGCCATTTCCATCAACGGGATCACCTCATAATCCTGCACGACCGGCACATTCGGGACCATGTCAAACGTCAACAAATGACGTTCGTACATAAAAAGGACCTCGCCGGACCTGCCATAGGTTTGAACGGCCGCACGCAATGCCGAAAGATCCTTATTGGCCTGCACATGATCATATTCGATCGGCGGGACAACACGCGACAAGGCAAATGCAACCGGGATAAACACAATTAATGCATACCAGGGCCAGGATACCGCCGCAAACCCCGGCGTGGAGCCGGACTCGGATTCCACGCGGCCGGCTGCGAAATAAGCCGCCACCAACGCCAGCATGGCCATGTAGGCGTCCATATTATGCAGATCGCCGCCGCCGCCGATCTTCGTGCTGACCACAAGTCCGCCGCCGAACAACGCCAGCGTCATCAGCACAAGCCCACCCAGACGCAGGAAATGCATATTGTTCAACCGCCCGCGCAAAGTCTGGAAGAGAAGCATCAAGAGCGGCAACGATACGAGCAGGATCCCCGGGATGACACCCAGCGGATTCGTATCGTTCGGGAACCATCGATACCAAAGCAACGGCGAATGCAGGCTTGAACTGAAGGCGCTCAGGTCAGTGTTGCCGGATATTGAAATATAAAATGCCTGACCAAGAAGCGCTGTGACGAGACCCAGGCCTGCCCACCACGCCGGTTTGGCAATGTATCGCCAAATATTATTTGTGCGTGAATACGGTTCCTCGAGCAAATAGATACCGACCGCCAGCATGGCCGGGACGGGATACCAATTGAGGCGGCTCATGCCGGCCCAGAATGAAGCAGCCAGTACCGCCACCAGCGAACGCCATGGATGGCGTGCCGATACGCCCAGGAAAATGATAATGATGCAGATCTGCAGATGATAGTAGATCGCTCCCTGGAAAACGTACAGGAAGAACCATCCTCCGAAAATAAGGCCCGCTCCCCAATTTTGCAGCTTCAAACGCCGGACGAGCGACCACGAAGTGAGGCCGGTAAGTACAAGCCAGAGCAGGGATTGCCAGAGCCGGTCCGCCCAAAGCGGCAGGCCTTTGATCAGGAATGGGATGGCCTGCAAAAAATAACGCGTGGCATGCCAGATCGAAAGCGGAAGTTTCACACCATAGACGGACTGGCTGAAAAGAAGCGAAGCATAATAATAGCGGCTGGCTTCCGACCAGCCAAGGGAGAACGGGTAATCCGTGACAGGCTGGAACAGTGTGTAGACCTGGAATACCAGACCATTCAGGAGCAGCGCGGCCATGAATACACCCGCCCAGGAAAAACGCGTGATGCGTTTAAGGACGACGGCCTGGACAAACGACATGGCCCACAGGACCCATAAGAGCGGAAAAAATTCCGTCAGGGCCTTTCCAAAGAAATGGAATTTTACATACCAGAGAAAAGGGAAACCGGCGAGGATCAACACGATGCCCAGGAGCTTCAACACCGGCGAAGATGGCTTTTCGAATTCAGGATTTTCAGCCCATGAGAGCAGCTTTTCAGGCCGCAGGTAAACAACGAGGCCAACGATCACATTGAGCGCAAAAACGCCGATGAGCATCACCCATTTATAGCGTGAAGCGATGCGCGTCAAGGCCCGGGTCTGTAATTCGGTTTGATAAATGGCGGCCAGGCACAAGGCGATGCATATGGCAATATAAGTTCTCAGGAATGTTTTCAAATCAGGTTTCATGGGCTTCCACGGGGTTTGATTTTACCGTAAAGCGTAAATCTTATTCCCCATTATTATCGGCAACAACACGGTCCGTGTCCAGCGCGGCCAGAATGGATGGCATGAACACCGCCCCCGGCAGGCTGGCCGCCATGTACAAAGCCCGCATCAGCACGGCAACGGTCAAGCTTACTGCGGGTGTCAGGCCTCCAATGTTCGAGAATAAAAATGTCAGCGAAAGCTCCTGTACGCCATACCCATTAATGGAAATCGGGATGAGGGTCACAAAGTAGGCCACGCTCCACAATCCGGCGATCATCCAAAATGGAACATGACTGCCGAGTCCCTGGATCAGGATATACAGCGCGCCGAAAGTGCAAAGCATATGTCCCCAGGTGCAGACAAGGGATGCCAGCAGGGCGAGCGGTTTCCTGAACCAAAGTGAAAAAGTCTGCAGCGTGCGTTTAATGAAATTTTTAAACCGGACGAAGAGGGCGGGCAAAGCCAGGGACTGGGCTCCGCCATGTCCCAGGGTGGTCCAGGCCATAAACAAGCCATACGGGAGGGTTATGACCATTCCCAGCATCCCGACCAAACGGTCGGCGGCAATGGAGGCGAGACAGACGGCACGGTCATAGCCCATTTGCATGGCGCCGGCCAGGCGTACAACGTCCCCGCCAATGGTGGTCGGCAAAAAGTTCGCCGAGAAAAGGCCGGTAAAGGTCAGGGCCGTGGTATCGGAAAAGGTGATCTTTACCCCACCCGAGCGCAAAAGAATAAACCAGCGTCCGATCACAAAGAAACGGGAGGCGACGATCAGGCACACAGCAAAAAAAATATTCGTGAGTGAGATCTTCTTGAGGGCCGAGAGGGTCTCCGTCCACCCCTGCTGGCGAATTAGGACTGCGATCAAGGCTATGGCCAGCAATGTCCCCCCTAATCGGATCAGGAACTGGCGTTTGTCGGAGATTTGAAGGTTCATTTTTTACCTTTTGATATTTTAATACGCTGTTTCGTGGTTTCGTGCCGCCGCCGCATATCGTGCACAGGAATGCCGTGGATCGAACAGCAGGCAAATTTACACAGCACGGACAGATGACCAGCCGATCCCGGACCGAAGCCTGCAAATGCTCCCTTTGGGAAAGTTACTCTCCAGTATAAACCCAACTTGTATTCGGCCTGGACAGTCGGGACCGGCCCTCCAGGGATCATTCATTGATAAGCCAATCACAGGGCGGAAAGGAAGGCAATCCTGCCATTAATGCGAAGCGCCTGCCGCACTCCACTTCCAAATTTCCTGATCGCCGAACGCGCCTTCATATTCAAGGTTCCGGTCACCAATAAAGACCGGCGTATGGGGCAAAAAATCGGACGGCCTTGTAAATATTGTATCCAGAACTATCCATCCGGATTCGTTTTCCTTAACCAGGGAGAATATCACATCCTGCGGACTGCCCGAAACGGAGCTGTAGAAGTATATTTGCTTAAATACCGGTGTGCCCTTCCAATTAACGTAGCTTTGAAGGCTCCTGGAGATCAATATATCATTCGCTTTTACCTTGTCCAGCAAGAACGAATAAGCCGGTACAACATTGTCGTGATATTCCTCCGTGATCGGCATAAAACCCGGTTTATTATAAAATACGGGCAGCAGGATCTGCGAAAAGTTGAACGACAGGATCAGCAATATCAATGCAGCCGCCAGATTGATGAAACTTTTTCCAAAAAAAACAGATCGCCAAAATGTCCATATGCCAAACAGACCGATGGCGATCAGCATGATAAACCAGAACTGCACATTGATCAGATAACGCGGCCGGATATTACGGCTGAAAAAGAGGGTGAAGAATACCATTGAGAAAAGGAAGATCGTCAGGATGAACAGTGGGATGAAATTTTGACGGCGCACCAGAAGGCTTACGAGGATCACACTGACCAGTGCCAGTGCATACACGATGGCTGTTCTATCAAAGTAGATTTGCTGGCGTGGATTCGAGAAAAAATAGCGTATGGAATAAGGGTCGAATTTTGGCAGGACCGAAACGTCGCCCTGTTTCGAAACATAGAAATATCCCAGAAGGATAACTCCCAGGCCGGCGATCGCCAAAAATAAGATATTCGACCTGTTCCTTAAATCAAATTTTCCGAGCACAAACAGGCCAAAGGCCAAATAAGCGACCAGGATTATTTTAAAGGTCGACTCATAATCGATCACCATGCCATAGAACGGGGGCAGGACCAGGACCAAGCCGATCAACCCCAATCCGGGCGTGAATATTCTCCTCCAATCCCTCAAAACGACAAACCGGTTTGGGAACCGTTCAATAAATTCGACCATTCCATAAAGGATCCAGTAAAAATAAAAGGGATAATATGCATATTCCTTCACATTGCGCGCAACGGAAACGATCCATGGATCAATGGCATAAAGCGCACAGGCCAGCACGGCGGCCGGCCTGTTAACCTTTCTTATGATCAGGTACAGGGGAATGATCGCCAGTAAATTGAACAACACCCCCACGAGCCGTGCAGACCATAATTCCGGACCGAAGATCCGGAAGGAAAGGGCTATCGGTGCATTGACGATCCACAGTGCACGCACACCGTCACCGGTCAACGGCAGGCCGTAAAGTATTTCCTTCGCAGCAAAAAGGTGATTGTATTCGTCTATGTAAGGGGGAAGATTCTCCAAATTCAGGGCACGCAGCATTATGGCGACCAGCATTATCCCGGTCAAAATCACCCAATCAATGGCCGTTTTTTCCCCTGCTCCGGCCTGATCGCCATTCCCGACCTTCCGGTCATTCGCCTGGTTGGGAAGGATCGATCGCCCAAGCCTTTCCAAAATTATCTCTCGTTTATTCCAGATCAACAGGTTTAAGGCGCAGCATACGACAATAAAATTCAAAACCACCAACAGAAGCAGCATTGTCTCTGAAGCATAAAAAGGGATCGAAAAATAACT
>Ga0315268_10007927_pt1 | contig 11128 bp, 9 predicted proteins | sample C1_top_MG_FD_204535 | JGI IMG/M metagenome (GOLD analysis project Ga0315268, IMG submission 204535) | Sediment microbial communities from Yellowstone Lake, YNP, Wyoming, USA - C1_top | ecosystem: Environmental > Aquatic > Freshwater > Lake > Sediment | place: USA: Wyoming | collected 2017-08-01 | reverse complement strand
TCAAACTTTATTTCGAGATAAACAAAAAAATGGAGGCGGACTAGAGCTTGGAAGTTAAGTCTGAAGAATTATTGAAAAGATATGAAAGCGGAGACAAAGATATTAAGAAAATGGCCGAGAAGGTTTTTAAGTGGTGCCTGGAAGGTTTCGATGAAAATTGGAAAATGCTTGGAATAAAGTTTAATGATATATTTTTTGAATCTTCTATGAAAGAGGATAGCCATAAAGTCATAGAACAATTGAAATCAAAGAATTTAACATTCGAAGCAGACGGAGCAACTGTCTTGAAGCTAGAGCCACAGCTACCAAACACGATTATTTTAAGATCAGATGGAACCGGTTTGTATCTAACGAGAGACATCGCAACGACTCTGTGGAAGTTTAAAAAATACAAGCCAGATTTGAACGTCTGGGTCGTTGCAGAGGATCAGAAGCTTCATTTCCAGCAACAGTTTAAAACTATTCAGATGCTAGGCTACGATGACCTTGCAAAGAAATGCGTTCATCTAGCTTACTCTATGGTTCTTTTGGAAGGGAAGAAGATGTCTGCAAGAAAAGGCCATGCGGTTCTGTGGGATAATTTATTAGAAGAAGGAAGAAAAAGGGCTTTAGCTGAAGTGGAAAACAGATGGAAATTAGATGAGAAAGAAAAGAATAAAAGGGCTGAGGCCATAGCGCTAGCTTCTATTGTATACTTCATTGTTAAGTACTCGCCAGAAAAGATAGTCAACTTCTCGTGGGAGAACGCTCTTAGATTTGATGGCGATACAGGCCCTTATTTGCAATACACTTATGCAAGAGCAAATTCCATTTTAGAAAAGGTAAAGGTAAAAAAATTTGACACAAGAAATCTGAAAGATGAGAAAGAATTAAAAATAATAAAACTCATAGCAAAGTATCCAAGAATATTAGAAAAATCTGCTGGCGAGCTAAGACCTCATTTCCTAGCAAACTATTTGTATGACTTGGCGGATGCATTCAATAATTTTTATCAATTCGTACCAGTTCTAAAAGCCGAGGAAAAGTTAAGAGATGCCAGACTAAAATTAGTTGAGTCTGTTAGAACAGTTTTAAAATCTGGCTTATACTTGTTAGGAATCCCAATTCTAGAGAAAATGTAATTAAGAAAATTTTAATAAAGACTGAACCTTTTCCATCGAGCTGAAAATGTTATTCAGGTTCACACCTATAATCGGAACTTGAAAATTCTTTTTCTGCATTTCCCTTTCTAACTCTTCAATGAAAATTCCCTTTCCAGGAACATTCCTTCTACCGTTCTGTATCTGATGGACACCGCATACAGAAGATAGCTCTATGCCCAAAATCCCCAAAACAGCATAGTTTTTTCTCAAATACTCTTCTATCTTTTCTATGATGCTACAGGACAGCTTCTGGCATTTTAACCTAAAGCCATTCGTGTCATAAGATTCTTTGGATTTTGATTTTCTGTTCAAACCTTCGTTAAACTCGATTTGAGGGCATGGTATTTGTACGATGCCAACGCCAGATTCAGAAAATAATTCGAACAAGTCCTTTACAACGCCGGGATACTTTTCTCCGCCCAATGGTCTTGCGTTTTGGTTTAGAAGGCAATGAGACACAAAAATTATCTTTTTACTTCTCTCCATACTAACCTTAATACAATATTTTGAATTTCTGTTTTATATACTTTACTCATAATTAGTAGTAAACGTAAAGGAATGTACGTCAATAATCGATTTATGATTTAATTTTAAATAAATTCGAAACTTATTATTAATCTCCTTTTAAAGAAGATTTTTAAAGTTTTGTGTGTTACTATTGAATAGTAAGAAGAGTGAAAATGCATGCTATCTAGAGGATATAAAGAACCTGAAAACTGGTCCGATTTGAATAACCTAAAAGATTTACTAGAAGAAAGAGGAGATACAAGTTTTAAATTTTTTACAGATAGAAATACTTTATTTAATTACAGGCTATTACAGGAAAGCTTAGCAAGAAAAAGTATTGATTTTCTTGGTGGAGATTTTTATGCTGAAAAATATGATCCTCTAGAATTACCGAAAAGAGAGTTTGATGAATTAAAGAAGGCAAGAGATCGCGGGGTTAAGGTAAGAATTCTAGGTAGATGGGATCCTTCCTCACCAGATATAATACACTGGGCAGGAGAATATGTTAATGCAGAACTTGCAGAAGAATCTGAAGCAAGGAAAAAGGGTGGCCGTATTGAAATAAGAAGTTGGGGGAATGGAATTAGGGGTGGCATATTTGATGATGATCAGATTTACGTGATTCAAAGACAATACTATGTATCACCTCAGGAAATGTCAACTCAATTTTTAGAAGGAACTGAAGCCAAGATAGTTGGAAGACCTCAAATGGGAACGCAAGTTCCACTTGCGGCATTGGTAACATCTTCACCTATTCTAGTAAAACCATTTAAGGAACGTTTTGAGGAAGAAATGAAAAAATCGCAACCTATGAAAAATGATTTGAATTTATTGAAAAAACCTGTCCCTACAAAAAGCGATGTAGGAAAAGAAAACGTTCTAACTTTTTAGTTTATCCCACCAAAAATTGAAATTCTCTTTCAAAACTTTTATCATTACAGGATTTTCAAATATTGTTAATTCGTATCTAGACTTAGTTTCATCTTCTTTTACATTTGAACTTTTAAAAGCTATTAAAGCGCTATTTTCGTCTATTATTTCTCCTCTTAAAGGACTTTGATGTCCAAATTTTATTTCAGCCCCCATCTTCTTTATTTTATTTATATGCCTATCAATTTCTTTAGAATCGGTTTTAGCTATCAAAGCTTTAACCTTAACCCCGTTTTTAATAGCATTTTTTAAGTTGTCTATCCTTTCTGGCAGCCATGACATATCGCCAGCAAAAATCAGAATTTCTTTTTTAGCCTTATTCTCGGTCTCGTTAAACATAGCTTGCATATTAGACCTTTTTTCAGTTGACCAGATTTCAAAAGTTTTTTCATAAGATCCTAAAGGTTCGATTTCTGTTACAATCTTATTTAATTTTTTTATGTTGCTTTCTAGATTTACAATTCCCTGCTCAAATCGCTCTCTTCTAACTTTAATTAAATTGTTCAAGGCCTTTTCCGGTGCCGTTGGTTTGAATTTTTTGGGTCTAGTTTTGCTTATCAAAACAAAGCCCTTATCCTTTAACTCGGTTAAAGTATCATAAACTCTCGGCAGTGGAATGTTACCGACTTCTGATATCTGATCGGCAGTTGCTATTTTAAGTTTCAAAAGAGTTACAAGTGCCTTAATCTCATACTCTGTCAAGCCGAAATCTCTTAAAAGGTTTTCAATATCTCCCATTTTTCACACCAAATTAACTCTCTTCCAGTTAAAAAAGTTATATGTTTTAATGAATCCTTAAAATATTTAAAGCTTTATTTTACATAGAAATTGTCGAACAATAGATTAATCTAACTTTATAAATTTCTAAATTACAAACTGATAATATGCCACTAAAAGAAAAATTAAAAAATATTGGCCCGTGCAAATGGGAACTATCAAAAGATGCAAAGCAAGGTATGAGAGTTCCAGCTTGGTTTTTCCTATCTGACAGACTTTTGAAAGAAGTAGAAGAGGGAGCACTTGAGCAAATAGCTAACGTAGCTTTCTTACCCGGAATTCACAAGCATTCGATTGCTTTGCCAGACATGCATTTTGGATATGGATTCCCAATAGGCGGAGTAGCTGCCTTAGATTTTGAAGAAGGTGGACTATCACCTGGTGGCATAGGATTCGATATCAACTGCGGCGTTCGCTTGCTTAGAACCAATCTAACAACAGAACAAATAAAACCGAAATTAAAAGATTTATTGGATTCTGTTTTCAAAAATGTTCCTTCTGGTCTTGGAGAGACAGGAAAAATTAAATTAAACTTCTCTGAGTTGGATGAAGTTTTAGTTAACGGAGCAAAGTGGGCCGTTGAAAAGGGATATGGAACTGAAAAAGATGTAGAACATTTAGAAGAGAGAGGATGTCTGAAAGGAGCTGACGCGTCCAAAGTTTCTAACGACGCTAAAAAAAGAGGAGCACCACAACTTGGCACGCTAGGCGCCGGCAATCATTTTCTAGAAATCCAGAAAGTCGATAAAATTTATTTGCCTGAGATTGCAAAGGTTTTTGGTATTGAATCTGAAGGACAGGTTTGCGTTCTTATTCATACTGGCAGCAGGGGATTTGGACACCAAGTCTGCACTGATTATTTACGAATCTTAGAATCGAAATTTAGAAACGAATTAAACAAACTGCCTGACCGCGAGCTGGTATATGCGCCCTCAGGTACAAAGGAATGCGATGATTATTTTTCTGGCATGGCTGCCGCAGCTAACTATGCTTGGACGAACAGATCAATGATAATGCACTGGATTAGAGAAAGCTTTGTAGATGTTTTAAAAATGAAGTTAGATGATATTGGACTCGACGTCGTTTATGATGTTGCACATAACATCGGTAAAATTGAAGAGCATGAAATCGATGGAAAAAAAGTGAAAGTTTACATTCATAGGAAAGGTGCAACCAGAGCTCTTCCTAAAGGCAGTTCGGATGTTCCTTCAGACCATCGTTCTGTCGGACAGTGCGTTCTTATTCCTGGTTCAATGGGAACTGCTAGCTACGTCTTGATTGGAACAGAAACTGCAAAGGAAACTTTCTACTCGACTGCTCATGGTGCAGGCAGAGTTTCTTCGCGAACCTCGATGCTAAGAGGAGTCAGAGGAGAGGAAATAGCAAGAAGCTTGTCCCAGAAAGGGATTATGTCGAAAGCTGCTAGCTGGAAGGTCATGGCAGAAGAGGCACCGCAAGCATATAAGGATATAGATGAAGTGGCGCGAGTCACTGAGGAAGCAGGAATAAGTAAAAGGGTTGTTCGTTTAACTCCTCTTGGAGTCATAAAAGGTTAGCTACCTAAAGCTTCCCTTGATCTTTTTCTTTTTGTGAGTATGATACTCGCACTCATGGCATACCCACTCATCAAGAATGAGCTCTAAACTTTTGTTCCCGCAGTTAGGACACTTTTTCATTTACAATAATTATAAAAATGTCAAAATATAAGGTTTGATTATGAGAAACAGAATTGTTGGAATTCTAATCATTGGAATTGCTGTGTTGATAGGATTTATAATTTACTCATTTAATCAAGCAATGACCAGCATCGTGAATGCATCATGCTCTCATGGTCCAAGCTGTCCAATGTGGGGGACGATTGAGTTCCAGACCAATGTAAGCATAGGGATAACGGTTTTTATTATTTTGATTGGTTTGTATCTAATATTTTTTGGAAAAGAAGAAAAAATAGTAACCAGAATAAAGGAATTTAAACCTCAAGTCCAATCAAAGAATATTACAAAAGAGAACTATAAAAAAGTCATGAGCAGCTTAAGCAGTGAAGAAAAAAATATTCTTGAAAAGATCATAGAATCAGAAGGAACTATATTTCAATCGGACTTGGTAGATAAAACAAAGTTCTCTAAAGTTAGAGTCACTAGAATCCTTGATAGATTAGAAGGCAAAGGATTGATAGAGAGAAAGAGACGTGGAATGACAAATGTCGTTGTTCTAAAGCATTGAAACTAGTTTCGTACATTGATAGATATGGTGTTTCAGACCTATTTTTCTTATTAAGAAATTAATAATAAGTTAAAAAATTCAGAGGTGGTTAAAGATGGGAGAAAATTTTCAAGAAGAGATAATTGACATAAAAGGCATGCATTGTAAAAGTTGTGTAGAAAAAATAGAATCAAAGTTATCGCAAATAAATGGACTAGAAGATGCTAGAGTAAGTCTTGTAGAAGAAAAAGCTTTTGTAAAATTTGATTCGACAAAAGTAGACATTGATACAATAAAAAAAGAAATTGAAAGTATAGGTTATGAAACAAATGTAACCTCAGATGAGTCCGCTAGCATATCTGTTGCTGAAGTCAAAACAAGTAAAGGTTCTCTTAAACAAGGGATCATCTACGGATTGGTTCCACATATAGGTTGTATAGCATTCATAATAGGCTCTGTGCTTGGAGTCACTGCACTTACTCAATTTTTCAGTCCTTTTTTGATGAATCCATATTTCTTTCAAATACTCGTTGCATTATCATTCGGTTTCGCAACGTTATCTTCAGTACTTTACCTTAGGAAAAATGGATTGTTATCAACGGTAGGAGCAAAAAGAAAATGGAAATATTTATCAACGATGTATGGCTCTACAATAGGAATTAACTTGCTGCTCTTCTTGGTAATATTCCCACTACTTGCAAATGTATCTTTAGCATCGCCGACAGGAAACCTTATAGCGGGCGTTAATGACAGTCTATCAACATTAAAAATGCAAGTAGATATACCATGCTCTGGACATGCAACATTGATATCCGGTGAACTAAAGAAGATAGATGGTGTGACTGGAATACAGTTCAGTCTTCCTAACATATTCACAGTAACATATGACCCATCGAAAACATCACAGCAGCAGATACTAGCATTAGATGCCTTCAAGACGTATAAAGCCACTATATTGAGTCAATCTAGTGATCAAAATAGCCAACTAAATACTGCTAGCACAAGCGTTACTGTTGGCACTCCAATAAACAGTGACACACTTGCCACTGTAACAAACGGTGTTCAAATAGTGCAGCTTTCAGTACAGGGTACAAACTACTATCCCAATCCAATACGAGTTAAAATAGGAATTCCTGTGCAAATAGTAGCTGACATAAACAACATGCCAGGATGCTCGAAAAGTATAGTGATTCCAGAATTCGGCATAAGAAAGATTGTGAGTGCAAGTGACAATGTAATAGAGTTCACCCCAAACAAATCAGGAACATTCCAATTCTCTTGCTCCATGAACATGTTTAGCGGACAAATAGTTGTGGAGAATGCTGATGGATCTGTCGCAGCATACACAGGAAGTGCACCAGTCACTAGCGGTGGAAGTTGTGGAGGTTCTGGTGGTGGATGCAGCTGTGGAAGCAGATGATAATAAAAATAGAAAACAAATCTTATTAGGTGGATTATGAAAAAGGCATCGATTCCAATTGCCGGTATGCACTGTGCTAGTTGTGCACAGAAGATAGAGCTAAATCTCAAAAAATTAAAAGGAATTAAAAGTGCAAATGTTAACTTTGCAACAGAAAGAGCAACTGTAGAGTTTAATGAAAAATTAACAAATGAGAATAAAATAAATAATGTTATTGAAAAACTAGGTTATAGCGTTATTAAAGAGTCTAGTGAAGAGAAACTCATAGATAAGGAAAAGGAAGAAAGAGTAAAAGAGATTAGAAATTTGAAAATTCTTTTTTTATTTTCTTTGATATTATCAGTTCCGATATTTATAATCTCTATGGTTCTTGAATGGCTCGGAGTGATGATACCAAACAAAAACATCATACTTCTATTATTAGCAACGCCTGTACAGTTCATAGTTGGTTACAGATTCTACAGGGGAGCGTTTTTGTCATTAAAGGCAAAAACTGCAAGCATGGACACCTTAATAGCAATAGGTACAAGTGCTGCATATTTCTACAGTTTATTTGTTGTATTATTTCCAAGTATTTTAGGAGAAGATACTTATTTTGAAACCTCTGCTATTTTAATAACCTTCATTATCCTTGGAAAATGGCTTGAAGCGATAACAAAAGGTAAAGCATCAGAAGCAATTAAAAAACTTATAGGATTACAGCCAAAAACGGCAACAATCATTAGGAATGGTAAAGAATTGCAAGTTCAAATCAAAGATGTTATGATAGGAGATGTTATTATAGTAAAACCAGGACAGAGAATACCAGTTGACGGAGTAGTCACTGATGGTCTGTCTTCCGTCGATGAGTCAATGATTACTGGAGAAAGTATACCCATAGAAAAAAAGAAAGGAGACAAAGTCATAGGGGGAACTTTCAATAAACATGGTTCATTTAAATTCAGAGCAACAAAGATTGGAAAGGATATGGTTCTCAATCAGATAATAAAACTGGTGGAGGATACGCAAGGGAGCAAAGCACCAATACAAAGGTTAGCAGACAAAGTAAGCAATTATTTTGTTCCAGCAGTTATAATTATTGCAATCATATCTTTCTCGATATGGTATTTCATTTTTGGACAAACATTTGTCTTTTCACTTAGTATTTTTATAGCTGTTCTTATAATAGCATGCCCCTGCGCTTTAGGACTTGCAACACCAACAGCAATAATGGTGGGTACTGGAAAAGGTGCTGAGAATGGAATTCTAATTAAAGGTGCAGAAGCTTTAGAAAACGCACATAAGTTAACAACAATTGTTTTTGATAAAACAGGAACATTAACCAAAGGAAAACCAGAAGTGACAGATGTGTTATCAGTAGACAAATCAGACAAACAAGAAATTCTAAGATATGCTGCTATTGCTGAAAAAGGTTCAGAACACCCGCTTGCAGAAGCAATTATTAACGAAGCAAAGCAGAAAGAAATGAAAATCCCAGATGCCAGTTTCTTTAAAGCAATACCTGGTCATGGCATATTAGCTAAATACGATAAAAAGAATATTATTTTTGGTAACAGAAACTTAATGAAAAAATACAAAATAAGAACAGATTATCTTGAAGAAAAAATAAGTTTTTTGGAAAATGAAGGGAAAACTGTAATGATCCTTGTTTTGAACAGAAAAATCATAGGATTAATAGCAGTTGCAGATACTTTGAAGGAATTCTCTAAAAAAGCTGTTCAGAAATTACATAAAATGGGTAAAGAAGTCATTATGATTACAGGTGATAATAAAAGAACAGCTGATGCAATAGCAAAACAAGTTGGAACAGATTATGCTTTGGCAGAAGTACTACCTGAAGACAAAGAGAAAGAAATTGAAAAATTGCAGAAGAAAGGCAATTGTTTAGTTTCTGATTCAATAATACTCACTAATCCTGATTCTAAAGAGATTAAAAACATTAATACAAATGATAAGATTTTGTCTATTAACGGCGACTTCCAAAAAATTAAAAAAATATTTGAAAGGTGTTATAGTGGAGAAGTAATAAATATTAAGCCTGTTTTTCTGCCTAAGCTTACAGTAACACCTGAACATCCTGTATTAGTCTTAAGATACGATTCTATGAAACTAAGAAAAAATATTTATAGAAAATTTAGACGCGGTTTTAAAGATTTCGAAAAATACATGAGGTGGACTCCTGCAAAGAATTTAACGAATTCAGATTTTGTAGTATTCCCAAAATATAAGGTGAACTCCGTTGAAACAATAGATTTTAGCAAATACATACTTAATAAGAAATATTATGTTATTACAAGAAATAGCATAGTATCTACTCAAGACATAAACTTACCAAAAAATGTAAAGGTTAATGGCGATTTTCTTGAGTTATGTGGATGGTATCTTGCAGAAGGGAGTAGTAACGGCAAAACAGTAGAATTATCCTTATCCAAGAAAGAGGGAGTTTATGCAGAGAGAATAAACACCTTGATTGGCAAGGCGCTTAAAATTAAACCTATAGTTGAAGTTAGAGAGAAAGAAATAAGAATAAGAATCGGTTCATCATTATTAGTAAGATTCTTCAGAGATCAATTTGGTCACGATGCTAGACATAAAAAAATACCTTATTGGATCATTAATTCTCCAAGGGAAATGTTAGAACGATTTGTAGATGCCTACCTTAAAGGGGATGGAACAGAAAATGAAAGTTTATCCATATTTAGTACATCATCTAAGACGATAGCCTACCAGCTCTTAATAATTTTAAATAAATTAGGTTGCCTGGGAAGCTTTAACATAAACAATGGTGAAAGATTTGGAGGTTCAATGTTCGTTATAACGGTATCTAGAAAACCAGAACGTGACCGCTATATTAAAACCGATAAATTCTACCTTGTTCCAATCAGCGAAATATCAAGAACAAATTATAAAGGTAAAGTCTATAATCTAGAAACTGACGATCACACATTTTCTGCTCCATTTTTAGTGCATAACTGTGTAGGTGCAGTAGGAGATGGAATCAATGACGCCCCGATGCTAGCAAGAGCGGACATCGGAATTGCTATAGGAGCTGGTACTGATGTTGCTTTAGAAACTGGACAGATTATTTTAATAAAAAACGATCTTAGAGACGTTGTAACAGCTATTGATCTAAGTAATTATACTATTAGGAAAATAAAACAAAACCTCTTCTGGGCCTTCTTCTACAACTCTATAGGAATTCCAATTGCAGCAGGACTGCTATATCCATTAATCCTTAATCCGATTATTGCCGGCGCAGCAATGGCCTTTTCAAGCGTAAGCGTTGTCTCAAATTCTTTGCTAATGAAAAGGTATAAAAAAGTCTAAAAATAACTGATAGCTATGAAAAAAACAATTGAGAATCTAACAAAAGCGTTTATTGGTGAAAGCCAAGCAAGGAACAGATATACAATGTATTCTAAGATTGCAAGAGAAGATGGTTTCGAGCAGATAGCAGAGATTTTCTTGTTAACAGCCGACAACGAGAGAGAGCATGCCAAATGGCTCTTTAACTTGATAAACGAACTGAAGAAGAAAGAAAAAGAAAAGTTGGATGAGATTAAAGTTGAAGCGTCAGCACCAACAATTCTTAGCAAGACTGCAGAAAACCTGAAAGCAGCCATAGCAGGAGAAAATTATGAGAACACTAAGATGTATCCTGAATTTGCTGACGTAGCAGAGAAGGAAGGTTTTCCAGAAATAGCCAAAAGGATAAGAGCAATAGCCATGGCAGAGAAGCACCATGAAGAAAGATACAGAAAACTTCTCAAGGAAGTGGAAGCAGGAACGGTCTTCAAGAAAGACAAGGAAATTTGGTGGGTCTGTCGCGAGTGTGGCTACGTTCATTTCGGAAAGCAGCCTCCAGAAATGTGTCCATCATGCAGTCATGCAAAAAGCTTTTACCAAGTTAAAAGCGAAGAGTACTAATCGCTTGATCAGTTAAAATTAAGTAGGAGTGAAGATTATGGAAAATAAATTTTATGTATTGCCTGTTTTGCCATATGAGTACGATGCCTTAAAGCCGTTCATATCAGAAGAACAGCTAAGACTGCATCACGACAAGCATCACCAAGCTTACGTCAACGGCGCGAATGCGATATTTGAACAGCTGGACAAATCTAGGAAGGAGGGCACTGACTTGGACATCAAA
>Ga0315268_10007926_pt1 | contig 11128 bp, 11 predicted proteins | sample C1_top_MG_FD_204535 | JGI IMG/M metagenome (GOLD analysis project Ga0315268, IMG submission 204535) | Sediment microbial communities from Yellowstone Lake, YNP, Wyoming, USA - C1_top | ecosystem: Environmental > Aquatic > Freshwater > Lake > Sediment | place: USA: Wyoming | collected 2017-08-01 | reverse complement strand
GGCCGTCAAGCGGAGCTCCTCAATAATAGAAACAACAATACCATTCTCCTCGTGACGCTATCAAGATAATAGGCAAGACTTCTCCCTACAATCCAATTTGTTGCAATGAAGAACGACTCCCTTTTTCTTAATCTCCTTAGCTTCTTCGATGACAAGAAAGGCATTTAGGTTGCTTTTCTTTTGTTTGATTTAAACAATAACCTTTTCGTTCGCTGACCATTAGACCGCGGTATTCGCTCATATTAGTTATTACATTATGGGGGGTTCGCCGCATGTTGTGGGCGGTCAGTCATATAGCTAAACGTTCTTTCTCTATCGCCTCACTCATTCTACTCGGAACCCATTTCATGTTCTTCATATTTTCTCGTTGAGATTGGAATTATTGAGATTATCAATGTTAGTCCGATGATTCCATTTCTTGATGCTCGGTGGAAAGCTCGCTTCACAAGCGTTTAAATACGAATGGAATTGGCTAAGAAACGTAACTTCATTGCTTTTCCACAGACGAGGCCTCCTTCTCCTAATAATACTCGTGGCCTCTCCCATCATCACGGCGTTCATCTCAAACTCCGAAGTGCTCAATGCCGGATGGAACGAAGGGAAAGGCGGCCTTGTGCTAGCCGTCGTCTTTGTCGCCATTGAAGGCTTGGATGCATCTTACGCCCCTAAGAAGGCACGCCTGTTGGTAGCTGTCTCTACAACAGCATTTGTCAGCTATCTTTTCTACTTTGACCCAAGTAGCTTCAAACCACTGGTAGAATCCGGAACCACCTTCAATATTCGGCCAGAGCTGTTGAACTACAGTTGGCATGAATTCTGGGTCACTATAACCTACTTGGTCATGACGTCCATTATTCTGATGGCTCTTGTTGGGGTCAAGCAGCTCCGTTTATTCCTTTTTACTCTCAGTTATCTGATTCTAACATCTCTCATATTGATGATGGACGCCTTTTTCCCTTACGACGAACTAGGTGCCCTCCAAGCCATAGTCCCGTTCATAGTTTCTGCCTCTGTCGGAGTCATGCAGGCCACACACATAGTGAATGCGACGGCGCTCGGCAACTCAATGCTCATCAACGCCGGAGGCGTCACCAAAGCCTTGGTCGTCTACTGGCCATCAGCCGGCGTTCACAGTTTCCTCATATTTACAGGCATAGCCATCGCATACTTGTTGAAGCGTAAAATTAGGGGCATCAGGCTACTTGTATATGCTGCTCTTGGGACTCTGGGAACAATCTGTATTAACATCCTTAGGATAGTGCTCCTCGCTTACTATACGGCCTACTATCCACAAGGATACTTCCAAAGCTTTCACGCAATCATTGGGGAAATCCTTTTTCTGCCTTGGCTCATCGCCTTCATGTTCATAGTCTATTTCGTCGAAAAGAAGTTGCCACCGAATGAGATAAACAGTTACCTAGGCTCTCTGAAATCAGCTTGACCGGCACTACTCTTGGTCGCTTCTATTATTCAACTCTAACTCTCTGATCCTTCCTTCTAGCACGGACGCTAACCATTCCATTCCTTCTATCTCCCTCACAATTCGTTTTATTCTGCTGTTTACCTTGCGGTTGATCCTCCACTTCGTGAAAGCGCCTCGTGGGGCATCGGGGAGGCCAAGTCGAGCAGCCGACTCCTTATCGATCGAGCAGTCCTCAAGGCTAATGACGTATTCCCGAAGTGATTCAAGCTGTCGTCTCCTGTCAACAATCATTACTCGTAGTTCCTCGCGCTTTGCGATGGCTTCCGCTAGGTTCGCAGCATCCCGCGAGCCCCCTTTCTTGAACCAATTATTCACGTTCATATCGTTATTCGGCCATGACCTTCAAAGGTTCATGAAAGGCCGCCTTAAGCAGGCAATACCTGAATAAGAAAGCCCCCAACAGAAAAGCCAACGCACCAATTTCCATCACGATCATATTATCTACAAGCGTCGCTGCATACAAGGCTTGAAAGAGGAAACAAGCGGTCGGCACCGTCGTTCCCAAAATCATTACGCCGATGACGAACGGTGCAGCCATTCTGCCTTTTGATAACGTGTAATATGACGTCAGTACGCTTTGGCTGTGACTTGTTCTTATCGCTCTCAAAAAAGCTAGTAGTAACACATCTAGCGTCACCATGATTGAAGCACCGACCCAAGGAACAGATGACAGACTTTCCCCTAGCAACGCCGTCAGAAGCACAAACGCTGACACTCCACTGAGCAAAGAATACAAGAACATCAACATGGGCAGCAAAGGCGAAACCCATAGACCAATATCATGGACATCATGTAACAAAAATCCAGGATACGCCATCACTAGCAACGAACTAACAAGAGTAATCTGAATGAGAGGAAGCAACATCGTTCGAACAGCTACGGACGCGAGGTACAGACCTAAAGAACATAACATTAGAGCCAAGTTGAATGCCGAACCTCTGGCCATCCACGACGTCTTCCAGTTAGTTACGGACCTCCAGAACCTGCTCGGCCTGCCCAACTCCGAAATCAGCAATAGCAGACCTGCTACCGCCAGGGCCACCCCCACTAATACATAGTCAACGCTAATGCCTGTCGGAAGGCCTCCTGCCAAAGCCATCATCGAATAGATTCCCAACAGACCAGCTCCTGATCCGCCTAGAAAGAAATCCAATGCCACCTTTAGTCCCCATTCGTTTTGAGGATGTACGTTCAATCACTTCACCTTAGTATAGTAGACCGACGGGCCATATCCATCGTCTTCCTTTAGGACTACTAGCTCATGGTTAAGTATCGCCTTACGCGTCTCTGGATCGAAATCATCCAACTTACCGAACTTCCGGGCGTCATAAGGACAAGACTCTACGCATTTGGGAAGTTTCGCTTCGGCAATTCGGTCAACGCAGAAATCGCACTTTTCGACGATCCCCCACCTATCTTGGTCAGCTTCCATCCAAGGAACGCCTTCTGGAGGAGCCCTTCTCTCATTGAAGAAGCGCGCCATGTATGGACAGGCTATCACACAGTACTTGCACCCCATGCATCTATCGTAGTCTATAAGCACCATTCCATGACGGTTCCTGTATGTGGCACCAGTGGGACAGACCTTCAAACACTCTGGTTTCTCGCAGTGCATGCAGAGCAGCGGGACGAAAGCTTTCCTAACCGATGGAAAGGTACCTAGTTCTTCCTCTTCAACTCGCCCCCATTTGATTCCGGTGCCCGTCGCGTGCTCCAGCTTACAGGAAACAGTACACGAGTCGCATCCGATACACTGGTTTAGATCGATGACCATTACATATTCCATCTTACAAAACCCTCCTTACATTGCAAAGGGTGCCACGCAATGGAGTGGTGCCTATGCCCAGAGAGCAGAACTCGTTATTCGTCAAAAGATTGTCGTTGGATTCGTCCGGCCAGCCGTGGGGCACCCCCACAACTCTAGGATGGATCCCCTCTGTAAGCTTGGCCTTTAATTTCACGCTGCCGTATGGCGTTTCAACGATTACTACGTCGCCGTCGTCGATTCCTGCGGCGTGGGCGGTCCTAGCATTGATATCTAGCTCAGGTTCTGGCTTGATGTCCCTTAGAGCAGGCACGTTACGCAATCCGGTATGGAAGTAAGAGGATACCCTCCTACCCGTAGTCATTACAAAGGGATAATGATCGGCTAATTCCAACGTGTGGTAGGGGCTTTCGTGAGGTTCCTCAAAGAACGGCAGAGGATCATAACCCCATTTCTCCAACAACCGAGAATACAATTCTATCCTTCCGGATGGTGTCTTGAAGCCCTTCTCTAACCTTCGTCCGTATTCCACGTTCACTCTCAAGGTACCCCCCTTGTTATCAAATTCCCTGAACGTCAAGCCTAACGGCTTCAGTATGTAATTGAAGTAGGCTTCCTCCGACTCCCAAAACTCATGAAGGTCAAGCCTCTTAGCCAGCTCGATCATTATCCAAATGTCCGATTTCGCGTCTCCTACGCTCGCTACTTTCCTTCGTATCCTCAAATGCCCATTCGTGGCTTGAGTCGAATCCACAAGGCCGTCCTGTTCTAGCCAAGATGCCGCCGGCAAGACGACATCAGCAAGTTGAGCCGTCTTCGAGATGAATAAATCCGTTACAACTAGGAATTCCACCTTTCGAAATGCTTCTTCGACCTGTTTCGAGTTAGCCAAAGAGAGCATGGGATTTCCTCCCATCACGAACATCCCCCTCACCGGATACGGCTCTCCTGTCAGAATCGCCTTCAAGATAGTGGGCCAATGGGCCATCGGTTCATTTATCTCTAGATTCTTGCTCAACAATGGGTAACTTCCAGCGCCCAGTCTTTTATCACGCCGTTCAGCCGCCATATCTTCAACGAGCGTGAACGCCCGAGAATCTATGGGAACTTGACCTGCAGAGGATGGGAACACGTTTCCTCCCTTTATATCTACATTACCAGTAACGGCAGCCAAGATGGACACGACTCTTCCTGCCTGTATCGGGTCTACAATCTCATCAAGTGTACAAGAAACTTCAATACAGGCGGGTTTAGTTGTCGCGAATAACCTACCCGCGTCGACGATGGCCCTCTCTTCAACCCACGTTATCTCAGAAACCTTTCTGGGGGTGTATTTCTCCACCCGCTCTCTTAATTTGTCAAATCCCCAACAGTACTTCTCAACATATTGAGAATCGTAAAGTCCTTCGTTGATGATGATGTTCAGGAGTCCTAACGCGAGGGCCACATCAGTCCCGGGCCTGACCGGAAGCCAGATGTCGGCTTTCGAAGCGATGCTAGTCAAGATTGGATCTACGACGATAAGCTTGGCCCCCCTTTTCCTTGCCGTCATGAGTTTCTTGGATTTCAGGGGCCAGGTCATCGGCGGATTTGCGCCCCACACCAACACACACTCCGTATTCGGAAGGTCAGGCCATTCAAGGGCTCTACCTCCTAAAGTTACAGTCTGAGCCAAAGCCCTTGGCGTATAACACTGAGCTCCCCCCGACTCCGTCCAATTGGGCGTCCCGAACGCGTTAGCGAACCTGTTGAAGACCCTTATCCACGACCCTCTGTTGGTTCCCCGGGCCATAACGACAGCTTCGGCCCCTGACTCCTGCTTTATCCGTAGCAAAGTGTTAGCTACAAGATCCAAAGCCTCCTCCCAAGATGTCTCTCTCCATCGTCCTTCTCCCCGTCCTCCAACCCTGATCAATGGGCGTTTGATTCTGTCCGGGTGATAAACGACTTGAACGGAAGCTAACCCCTTGGGACAAATGGACCCTTCACTCATGGGATCGTCCTTATCGCTAATGATTTCTTTAATCGTACCATTTTCCACTGTTACCAAGACCCCACACTGATTGTGACCACAAATGGAACAGCAAGTCCTGATGACCTGCCTAGTGCGTTCTCCAATAACCGAAGTCGCCAATTTCGCCTGACTGCTGTGTGAGGACTTTGTTCTTCTTATAACGCTTTTCAATCCACTTCTCGGCAAAGCGATATTCAAATCCAAATGGCAACGGTTATGTTAAGGCGTCTTATTCGACGACTCGTGAATCAGCAACTTGTGTCAGCCTGCGCGGTCGTTGTATTGTTAGTCATCATTCAGCCGACTCCCTTCGCCGCCGTTTCTTCGACATCCATATCTTTGGAAGCCCCATTATTGATGTATGTTTCATCCAACATTTCCTTACATGCTTCATTATCTTCTTTCGTTGACGAAGGGAATGTAACATTTCAAGAGCTTCTTTCGAACTTTACTTACTACACTTTAACCACGGTCCGACCCATCAACGGCACTGCCTCCTTCAATTATACCACATCTTCCGCGGGGATTCACCAATTTAGGGCTTCATACACCGATCCTATAGCGAACACGATTTCATACAGTCAAGTTGTTAACACAACATTCGTTCCATTGAATGTTGCGGATCTGCCCGTGGAGGTTATTACTTTGCAGGCGCAGAACGAAAACCTCAGCGCACAGCTTCTCACGACGCAGCAGAACCTACAGATCGCCAACAGGCAAATCGCACAACTCAACACGGAGCTGAGCCTGTCGTTCATCAATTTCACCCAATTGAAAAGCGAAAACATCAGCCTGAATAATACAATTTCAGTTCTGACCGAAGTGACGGATAGCTATGTTGCACAAATAGAACTCCTACGCTCCGTGGTTTCAAATAGCTTCCGGCTTACGAACATCTTAATCGTAGTCGTTATGATACTGTCTTCCTTTCTCGGTCTAAGTTTTTACTGGCGTAGCGCTAAAAGGCCTTAGGGCTTCATCCAAAAAGAATTCAGTGCCACTTCAAGTACGAATCGAACACATAATGTAGTTCTGTTGACGGATTGTTCCGTGCCGCGGCCTTCCACTCCTAGATAGTTCGTGGTTCTCCTTTGGAAACAGGACCAGCTCTGCTTCTTTATCATAATGCTTTAATGTGGTGAATAACCGAATGGCTTCCACCATCCAGCATCTGTAATCGCCCATCGAATGGATGATGAGCAAAGGCGTCTTTACGTTCCTAACATATCTTAGGGGCGATTTCTTCAAGATTGCTTCTTCGTCGTTCCAAGGATGACAACCTATTTGATCTTTCGCAAAGTGGGGCCCTATGTCGCCACTCTCCCAAAAGTCCACCAATTGGATATAGAACGATCGGTTACAGCCACCCTGTCACCAGAACATGAAACGGCTATCTTCTCGTTATCGATATCTCCGTTTGTGACTTGTTTAAGTTCGTCACCGTCCATGTTGACGGCAAAACTTCCCGTCTGACGCCATAAATGAAACCTCTGTAATTGAACCCGAAGCCTATCCTTCTGATTACTTTGACATCTTCTTGTTCTTCACCTACGAATGAGAGGAACGCGACATGTCTACCATCGGGCAACCAGCAAGGACGTTCAATTCCCTCTTTCTTCTTCAAAACGAGCCTAGCTTCCCCACCGTCAACAGGGATCACATCAAGTCCGTTGCCTTTCTCATCTCTTGGGATCGCTGTTCCTCCCTGAGAATGTAAGTCGTTTAACTTCTCCGTCATCGAGCCCCATCAACCAGATGTCACCAGCGTGTTCGTCTTTTTTCAGCACCGCTCTATGGGCCGCAAGGACAGCCTTTCTACCATCGGAAGAAACCGAAGGCTCAGAAAGAAACGAATACGCGTTAAGGTCTTCTGGTTCCACCAGCTTGAACGTGACATCAGACCCCCAGAACTAGCTATTCCTCAAAATTCTTGCTTCAGGAGGCCACCAGCTCTTTGTCTAGTTCTTCAAGAAGCTTCCTCTGTTTTGCAGTTAGATGCCTGGGGATTTCCACATTAGCTTTGACGAACTGATCCCCCCTGCCCCAACCATCCATCTTGGGAAGCCCCTTACCCTTCAGCTTAAAGACAGTACCGCTCTGTGTGCCCGGCGGTATCTTCAATTCAACTTGACCATCTAGAGTAGGAACCGTGACCGTCGCGCCGAGCGCGGCCTTCGTAAGACTTATACCAATTTCGGTCACCAAGTCAGCGCCACTCCTCTTAAACACTGGATGCGGCTTCACGTGGACTAGAACGTAGAGGTCACCCGGCTCCCTTCCGTTCTTCTTTTCGTAACCTTCTCCTCTGAGCCTCAAGCTGTATCCATCTTCGATTCCAGGTGGCACTCTGACATTCAGTTTTCTGCTCCTTTGAACGAGGCCGGAACCGGCGCATACCTTACACGGCGACTGGACTATCCTGCCCGAGCTTCCGCACCTTGGACAGGGCTCGACCCTGACCAGTCTGGCGAAACCCGCAGATTGCACTTTTCGTATTTGACCAGATCCCCCACATTGAGGACAGACCGAAACGTTAGAACCTGGTTGTGCCCCAGATCCATGGCAAGCATCACACTTTTCTATACGTTCTATCTCGATTTCTTTGTTTTGACCTTTAGCCACCTCTTCCAAACTGAGCTCGATTTCTACTTGAATGTCCCTTCCTCGGGCTGATTCTCTAGTGCCACCAAAACCGAAGAAGCTATCAAATATGCCCCCGAACCCACTGAATCCAAAGCCCCTCAGTATTTCATCGAAGTCCACCCCTCTGAAGATGTCCTCTTCTGTGTAGCGGCTGTCTATTCCAGCATGTCCAAATTGATCGTACTGCATTCTTTTTTCATCATCCGACAGCACGGCGTAAGCCTCAGAAATCTCCTTGAATTTCTCTTCGGCATCGGGGGACTTGTTTCTGTCCGGGTGATACTTCAATGCCAGCTTACGGTAAGCATTCTTGATGTCCTCTTTGGAGGCATCACGTTGGACTCCCAGGACTTCGTAATAATCACGCTTACCGCTCATCGCTCCGTTGCGCCTTCTTACAGATCAAATCAGATCATTTCTTGTCTTCGTCTACAACCTTGTAGTCAGCGTCCATTACCTTCTCGTTCTTGCTTTGTTTCTCGGTGTCTTTCACATCACCTTGCGTACCACTCTGTGTGGTCCCTCGTTTGGCTTCGGCTTCCGCGGCGGCTTTCTGGTACACACTTGTACCCACTTCCTGAAGGACTTTGCTAAGCGCTTCGCTTGCAGCTTTGATCTTGTCGACATCCTTGCCCGTCAACGCCGTACGAAGCTCTGAGGCCGCCTTATCGATAGACGCGCTCTGATCAGGCGTAATCTTATCTTTCAGATCGGTCTTGGTCTTCTCAGCCGTATACAGCAGGCCATCAGCAGCGTTCCTTATTTCGGCTTCCTCCTTCTTTTTCCTGTCGGCCTCAGCGAATTGTTCCGCTTCTTTGACCATTCTTTCTTTCTCTTCCTTCGAAAGCTTTGTGGAAGCCGTTATGGTAATCTTATTCTCTTTTCCGGTGCCTAGGTCTTTAGCTGACACGTTGATTATACCGTTGGCATCGATATCAAAGGTCACCTCAATCTGTGGAACACCTCTGGGGGCAGGTGGAATTCCGGTAAGGTTGAACATGCCCAACGAAACGTTGTCAGCAGCCATGGCCCTTTCACCTTGTAACACATGGATGGTGACTGCGGTCTGGAAGTCGGCAGCAGTCGAAAAGACTTGACTTTTCCTAGTCGGTATTGTGGTGTTGCGTTCTATGATCTTGGTGAAGACCCCTCCCAGCGTTTCCACACCCAGCGAGAGAGGGGTTACGTCCAAGAGTAGAAGGTCTTTCACTTCTCCAGCTAGCACCGCTCCCTGAATGGCAGCACCTACGGCCACACACTCCATGGGGTCGACGCCCCTTTCCGCCGTTTTACCGATTATGTCTTCTATGAACTTCCTCACTAATGGCATCCTAGTCTGGCCTCCTATGAGGATGACCTTGTCCACTTGGCTAGGCTGGAGCTTCGCGTCGGAAAGGACCCTGTTTATCGGTTCTCTCACTCTTTCTACAATCGGCAGGGCCAGTTCCTCAAGTTTCGAACGCGTAAGGGTAAGATGAAGGTGCTTTGGGGTGTTGCCCACCATAGCGAGAAACGGTAGATCGATGTCGGTGGTCACAAGGTTTGAAAGTTCTATTTTCGCCTTTTCGGCGGCTTCCTTCAATCGGGTCATGGCGACCTTGTCTCCGGTCAGATCCATGCCATTTTGTTTCTTGAATTCATCCACTAAATATGAAACTACGGCATTATCGATGTCAGCCCCGCCAGTCTTCGTGTCGCCACTGGTAGCTAGCACTTGAAAGACGCCGCCCCCAAAATCCATAAGAGTGACATCATGGGTTCCGCCCCCGAAGCTGAAGACCATGATTTTCATTTCTTTGTCCAGCTTATCTAGGCCATATGCCAAGCAAGCAGCAGTAGGCTCGTTGATTATCCTGACAACTTCAAGGCCAGCTATCTCTCCTGCATCCTTTGTGGCCTGTCTCTGGTTATCATTGAAATGTGCTGGAACTGTTATGACAGCCTTCTTTAAAGGTGTACCAAGATAAGTCTCCGCGTCGCGTCTGATCTTCTGAAGAATAAACGCCGAGATCTCCTGAGGCGTATACTCCTTCCCCTGAATCTTTACCTTATAATCCGTGCCCATCTTCCTCTTGATTTCGAAAATGGTTCCCTCGGGGTTGCTTGTGGCCTGCCTCTTCGCTGGCTCTCCTACGAGGAGAGTGCCGTCGGGTGTGAAAGAAACGACAGAGGGAAACATCTTCCCAGCTATCGTCGGGCCTTCAGCGCTTGGGATTACTACCGGCCTTCCAGCCTCTAGCACGGCCGCAGCGGAGTTTGTAGTCCCCAGGTCTATTCCCAGTATCTTTTCCTTATCCATCGTCTTGGTTTGACTCATTTTCTTCTAACACCTCCGATACTATGACGGTTTATCTCTATCGCCTTCAGTAAGCACCCCAACCTTAACTAGACCACTTCTTATGACTTTTCCTCTTAACGTGTAACCCCTCCTTACTTCCTCTACCACTTTGCCTTTCATATCTTCACTCACCGGCACGCGCTGTATCGCTTCGTGTACAGTAGGGTCAAAATCCCTGCCCACCGATTCAATTGGACGCAATCCTTCATTTTCGAGGAGACCGCTGAATTTTCTCAAGACCATTTCCAATCCTTTCACGATCGCCTCTTTGTCATTCGACTTCTTGGCCACAGCTACAGCCATTTCTAGTTCGTCCACTACATCTAACATCGATACCACCAACTTATCGGCGGCCACTTGGTTCATCTCATGTCTTTCCTTTTCCACCCTCTTTCTGTAGTTCTCGAATTCGGCCTGCAAATAGGCCAACCTGCGAAGGTAATCCTCTGCCCTTTCATGCTCTTGTCTGAGCGCTTCCTCTAAATCCTGAGTTGTCTTAGGAAGCTGAGCTTCCTTCTCCTCCTTCAAGGGCAGAGCTTCTCGTTGAGGGGTACCATCTTCTGTTGATCTTTCGCCTTCGCCCATTTATGTGACCTCCTTCATCATCGAGTAGCTTGCGGGAACAGGAGACGAGGACCAAGGTCTATAAGCTTTCTCTCTGAGGCAAATCGTGGGGTTTGAAACCATATCAAGGACCACCTTATTTTGACTTGACGCTCACTGAAATCGGAAGACGTACAAAGGCCGTATTTATATCCAAAATGGTTTCCCTTCGCTCCAAGACGTCAACTCCATTATTACAACAAGATGGTCTTTCCAGACTCGCGAAGTCTATAGAAGCCATGAATGTCGTTAGAAGTTACACTTGAACGCGAACCATTCGGT
>Ga0315268_10007925_pt1 | contig 11128 bp, 6 predicted proteins | sample C1_top_MG_FD_204535 | JGI IMG/M metagenome (GOLD analysis project Ga0315268, IMG submission 204535) | Sediment microbial communities from Yellowstone Lake, YNP, Wyoming, USA - C1_top | ecosystem: Environmental > Aquatic > Freshwater > Lake > Sediment | place: USA: Wyoming | collected 2017-08-01 | reverse complement strand
CCAGGAGCTTTATATCATATAACCTCACGAGGCAACGGAAGGCAAAAGATATTTAAGGATGATGAAGACAGAAAGACACTTCTTGATATATTAGCCTCAACAATCAAAAGGTATAACTGGTTATGCCATGCTTATTGTTTAATGGATACCCATTACCACTTGGTGGTAGAGACACCAGAGGCAAATCTATCGGCAGGCATGAGGCAGTTGAATGGAGTCTATACCCAAAGATACAATCGGAGGCACAAGCTGGTAGGCCATCTTTTTCAAGGCAGATATAAAGCAATTTTGGTTGAGAAAGAAAGTTACCTTCTTGAACTCTGCAGGTATGTAATGTTGAATCCGGTGAGGGCAGAAATAGTCAGGAAGCCTGAAGAGTGGAAATGGAGTAGCTATGCATCAACAGCAGGGATTAAGAAAGTTCCAGGGTATCTGGAGGTCAACTGGATACTCGGTCAATTTGGGAACGAAAAAGACGAGGCAGAGAAGCAATATAAAAAGTTTGTCATGGCAAGTATAAACGGAGATTCTCCGTGGAAGAATCTTGAAGGGCAGGTACTACTTGGGGGAGAAGATTTCAAAAACAAATTAAAGGGATTATTAAAAGGGAAAGGAAAAATCAAGGAAATACCGAGGAATCAGAGGTATTTAGGTAGGCCTAAGCTTGAAGAAGTATTTGATGGAAATAATTTAGATAGGGGAAAAAGAAATGAAAAAATGTACACTGCACATGTAAAATATGGCTATAAATTCAAAGAGATAGCTGAGTATCTAAGGATTCACTATACAACTGTAAGTAAAGCACTTAAGGAGGTCGAAGCTAAAAAATGATATTTCAAGACCTGACCCTCATGCATCTTTTCTCTTTGTGGAGGTTGTTCGAAAAAAGACAATGAACAATCTCCAAGAAGATCTTTCCATGATGCCTATAAATTTATTCTGAAAGAAAGAGAAGTAAAGGCTAAAAGTGAAAAGGAGCCCTGTAATGAAAAATTTATCGCATGCTTAGATAAATGTAAAGAAAACAGTGCTTGCGAAGATGAGTGTTATAAAAATTTATCAGCTTGTCAAAAAGCTCCTCCTGCGGAATCAAAGACAATCAAAAAGTAGACCCCGTAAAAAGGGCGAGGCCTTTACCTAGCCTTTTTATTCAAGAGGGAAGCGCTCAGCAATCCAATTTGCAGATATTGGAGATAGTTGAAGACAATAAAATAGCGTGTGTCGTATTCAGCGCCCAAAGAAACGATTACCAGATAAGTAGAGCTTACAAGAAATAAAAAAGTTAGGTCATGCTTCCCATTCTTGGCAATAAGAATAAAAAAAGGGCAAATAATTAATAGCGAAAGGGCAACAATGTTCGACACTTTTGAAATCTTTTGCTGAATAAGGGTAATAAAATGCATTGACTTCAAATGCGCCATGAGGTTTTCATGCCATTTTTGCAAGTAAGTTTCCCGGGCCTCGTTAAAAAGGGCTACAACCAGTTTCTCGCAGCCTCCACTGATATTAGGCGTATCGATAAGAGAATTTTGATACGAAATAGGATTGGATATATACCCCTTTACAATGGTATCCCTTATTGATAGTAGCGGAGCTTTCGGATATCTAAAAATTGCCCTAATAAGCCATTTTTTGAAAAGAGAATTCCTTTCTACGCCGTTGCCGCCGATAATGGCTCCCGCCATTTTATTCATTGTACTTTGGTTGTTCCACATTAGTTGGCCTGCGGTGGAGTTTCTCATTTCGGCATCATCACAGTACTCTTTTATCGCATATCTTTCTTTATTGGTATCCACGATGGACAACAAGTCATTACAAGTAAGGTGTGGCAAGATGTTAGCAAAAGCTGCTCTCCCCCCAAAATTCTCAATTGAAACCTTACCCAAACGCGGACCGTTGAAAAAAAAGGCGTATAAGAATGGGATAATAAGAAACAAGATCATTAAGGTCGCAATAAATGTTAACCGTTGCGGTATCGACATCTCTGCCTTCCGAGTGTTTATGTAGCCGAGGTAGAGAATAAAAAGAACCCCCAAATAGGCAAAGGCACTTTTTACAATAGACAGGTATCCCAGTAGCAGACAAACTACTATGTGTTTCAGAGAAATGCGAGAAGCAGATAGAGAATTGAGCGTCAAATAAATAGAAAGTGAGAAAAGGAATAAAGCTAAGGTATCTGACATGAAGATCATTGAATCTATAATGATCATCGTCGGGTTCATAAAGAGCAATATCGACAAGATGAAGGGGATATACAATTTGTTGGGAAAATATCTTTTTAGAGTAAGAAAAAAAAGTATATTTGTAAGTATCCCCAATGAGCAATTAACAATAATAAGAAAATTTGGGCGATTGGATATAAAAGATAAAATGTGAAGGAAAAAAGGAAAGCCGGATGGCCTATCTGCTGCCGCTGCACCGAGATTCTTTGACAGAAAAATATAATACGCGCTATCTCCACAAAACAGGTTAAAATGTTGGTAGAATAATGGAAATATCGCGAGCCTTAGTAATACTTGGAATAGACATATAAATCCAATTAGGTAATACTGAGATCTTCCTATTTCTAACGATCTTTTTTTCATTCAGTATGGTTCAGGTAATACCTCATTTCTTTTCGTGATATTCTTTTTCTATATTAACACTCCAAATATTATCTTTGGACTTCATATTTTTAATAATATTTTCAACAGATATGATTGCTGTAAGCATTGAATGATCCTGATTGTTGTACCTATGCATACCATTTCTGCCAATTAGAAATAAATTCTCGAACTTATCAGTATAGTTTTTAATTACATCAAATTGTTCATAAGTGCCAAAGTAAGCAGGGTAGACTTTTTGCATTCTGATCACAATACTATCAAGGACATCATCTTTTTCGATAAAGTCAATATTAACCAGTTCATCTGTGGCGAACTTAGCAAAATCTTCATCAGATTTTCTCCATAACTCATCTCCTTCATTGCAAAAATATTCTAATCCTATCCATACTGTATTTTCGTCTTTAACCAAGTAGGGGCTCCAGTTATTAAATATCTGAATCCGACCGAGTTTTACATCTCTTTCTTGGACATAAATCCAGTTATCAGGAATAATTTTGTTTATAGTTTTTATTTTAGTCTCATTCTTGATTTTCAGCTTTTTTAAGAGCAAACCAGCTGTTATAAAGTCACGATAGATTAACCCTTGAGCTACTTGCTGTACATCTTTGGGTACTTCGTCACCAAGAGATTTAATTAAGTCTTTAACCGGCATTGTGGAGAAGAAAAAATCGCCTTTTTTGTTTATGATATCGCCAGTAGATTCTTCTTTTAGCTTTACTTCAACTATTCTACTATTGTGATGCTTGAGACCAATAACTCTGGTTCTTAGATGTACTTCTCCACCTTTTTCTTTAACAATTTTGGCAACCTCTTCCCAGATTTGACCAGGACCAAGTTTGGGATACATAAATTGTTTTATTAGACTTGTTTCTATTTTTTTGGGGGCAATGGAAGAATCCTTTGATACGATATTTTTTAAAGCGTCAAAGATTGCTTTAGTGATTGATAAACCCTTAATTCTTTGCCTACCCCATTCGGGTTTAATTCGATCGCAGGGGACTCCCCAGACCTTCTCGGTGTAGTCTTTGAAAAAAGTTTGATACAATTCCTTGCCAAATCTGTTAATGAAAAAGTCTGCCAATGATTTTTCAGGTTTAATTGGGTTGATTTTTATCTTGATATAACTCAGAGCAATTTTGATAATCTGTATCACTCCAAGATTTGAAAATGTATTCAAATTTAGAGAAATGGGATAATCAAAGAATCTTCGTAAGAAAAATATTCTTGAAAGGCGATTACGAATTAACATTACACGGTCTGTTTTTTCAGGATCAGGGGCGTTAGTTTCTTTAGAAATAGGGATGCTTCTCTCGAGTCTAATATCATCTTTTGACAGTGCCCCTTGTAAAGGAAAAATATTTAGCCACCACTGCGTGATTCTATCGGATTTAGAGAAGAACCTGTGTCCACCAATATCTATTCTGTTGCCTTTATAATCGACCGTCTTGGCAATGCCACCGATATCGCCAGTCATTTCGTAGACAATTGGTATGATATCCGTTTTATTAATTAACTCATAAGCTGCTGTCAAACCAGCTGGGCCTGCCCCAATAATAATTGCTATCCTCCGGCTCATAAATGATCCCTATCTAAACAATATATATTTCCGAGCAACGAAATTCCATAAGTAAACAAATACCGTAGAGACAAGTTTTGATACTAAATAATGAAAGTGGACCCATTCAGTGAAAAACCATATGAATAGTTCATTTAAACCCAGACCTATAATCCCGACAGATGTAAAGATAACAAATTCAAGTGGCTTACTATTTAATTTTCTTTTACTGAAAACCCAAGCAATACTCAAGATATAGTTTGTGATTAACCCTAAAATAAATGATATCGCAGCCGATATCAGATAGTGAAGATTTAGGAATTCTGTAAGGCTGTACAACAAACCAAAGTCAACTACATATGCCACCCCACCGACAAACGTATAGCGAAATAGTTGAATAAGTGTATTGTTCGTATTGCCTTTAAATAATCCTTGGGTCTTTGTAATAATCCTTTTCAAAACCTATCTCCATTTCTATCAGCAAGCACAACCTTCCTCTGGGCAAAAGGACATTTACCTTTTAGAGTATTATCTAATAAACTAATAATGATTGGTATCATTATTTTTGCTTTAGTTGGGATAGGAAACGTTGTTATTGCATTATTAAATTCTGCTTCAAAAAAAAGAAGTGAGAAGTAGCTTTTAAAAACAAACCTTAGAAGACGATGTCTGGATTGCCCGATCAAGCATGGCCTCGACGACGATCGGGGGTCGGGCGATGACGATTCATGGAGATGGCTGAGTATCTAAGGATTCATTATACGACTGTTAGTAAAGCAATTAAGGAGGTCGAGGCTAAAAGACGATATTTCAAGACTTGACTTCAAACAATAACCAAATAATTTACATTATAATATTGTAATGAGGATGATTACTCTTAAATGGTTAAAGCAGGCTGAGGCCGACCTCAAGGCTGCAAAGGATAGTCTTGCACCTACTGAGTTTTATGAAAGGGAGGATGCTGAAGGATGCATAAACTCTGCAGAGTCAATATTGAAAATAGTAAAGACCTTATTGGCAGGGTAAGAAGCTTTGCCCGCAATCTGAAGGACTTTCTTCCTGTGAAAGAGGTCTACCTTTACAGCTCTTTTGCAAGAGGCGAAATCCATGAAGGTAGTGATGTAGACCTTCTTATTGTAGGAGATTTCAAGGAGAGGTTTTTTGAACGTATAGGTAAGGTCCTTGACCTCACGGATTTACCCATAGAACCCCTTGTATATACAGTGGAGGAATTTGAAGAACTCAAAAAATCTGAAAACCCTTTTATTATTGAGGTAATCAAAACAGCGATAAGACTCGACTCTTAGAAAGCACCTGTTAGTTCATGACGGAAAGATTACAAGAGAATTTGATAAACTATACAAAGCCCTACATATAAATGGATATTTAAAAGATGGCTGTTAGAGGATATAGATATGTTACTAATGAGTTCAAAAGTAAAACCACTTATATGTCATTCCTGCGAAAGCAGGAATCCAGGGAAACACTGGATTCCGGGTCAAGCCCGGAATGACGACATACGAAACGTATGAGGCTTTACTAATGAACTTCTTAGTATGTCCCTGATTTCTCTTAGAATATGAAATTCAAAAATAGTTTTGTATTGCTTATAAGTGTTCTATTTATAGTTTCTCTTTGTGGAGGTTGTTCGAAAAAAGACAATGAACAATCTCCAAGAAGATCTTTCCATGATGCCTATAAATTTATTCTGAAAGAAAGAGAAGTAAAGGCCAAAAGTGAAAAGGAACCCTGTAATGAAAAATTTATCGCATGCTTAGATAAATGTAAAGAAAACAGTGCTTGCGAAGATGAGTGTTATAAAAATTTATCAGCTTGTCAAAAAGCTCCTCCTGCGGAATCAAAGACAATCAAAAAGTAAAGCAAAGAATTTTATAATCCAATGACTTAATAGGCAGGGCACAGCATTTTCGCTCTCCGCCTTAGGCGGACTCGCCTCGATAAGATCGAATCTCTCTACAAGTCGTAGACCGAGATTTTTGCCTCACCCTCCTTTAATTCCCCCTTTACCAAGGGGGGATACAGAGGGGTTAAGGTAGGATGAAGGGGGGTGGATTGGGCTATCGGTCTACGACCCGTAGGACAAAAGAAACCGCTCAATATTGGGTATTTATGAATAATGCACACTTCCGACTCGTCGGATTCGCCAAGGCGAAAAGGTATCAAAAAATATTTTTCCCCGCATCAGCGGATCAGACGAGTCTGACACAACATCTGCATTATGTAAATGCATTCTTTGGGTTAAAATATGCCGATGAAGACAGAGACATATAAGCGGTACCGGGTAGCCTGGGACAGAAGGCTAAAAAAAGAAGAGGAAGAACTTGAGCGAAAAAAAGGGCTTCTTATCAAGAAGGTACGGCTATGTGCCGAAAAACTTAAGGAACTCGGCGGGAAACGGGTAATTCTTTTCGGGTCTCTTGCTGTGGGCCGCTTCAGAAAGGACTCCGACGTGGATATAGCGGTTGAGGGGCTTTCTGTTGATGCATATTTTAAGGCACTCGGTGTCCTTGAAGAAATGCTTGAAGATGTAACCTTTGATCTTGTAGATGTGCAGGAAGCGCTACCCTCGGTTTTAAGAAAAATAGAGAGAGAAGGGATTGAACTATGAAGAATAGTTATGACACTGGCGCGTGGTATTACAAAAGTATTTACTGCGGTTAATAGAGATATCAAAAATTTTTTGAATTTTATCGAAAAAATATCCAGGTGAAGTAGTTGGTTATGTCATTTGGCTTTTTTTAAATTTTCTTACCTAACCATTAGACCTTTAACGATACGGGCTTCGTAACCGTAACTGTTTTACTATCCCTTTTATCCATCTCTTTGTTTTCTATGTCATTCCGAGTCCGCCTTTGGCGGGCGAGGAGTCTCAATGAGATTGCCACGGCGTCCGCCTGAGGCGGAGCGGACTCCTCGCAATGACGATAAAGTGGCATCTATACTTAATTTGTCATTGCGACCCCGAACTTGTTTCGGGGGAAGCAATCTCTTGTTTTGGACACTAATGTTATATAATAAAAAATAGAAAGTTTTGAGATTTAATCAAAGAATTCCTCGAAGCTCAGCTTCGGGGTATAATGATCATAATTTTTGTTTGTCATTCCTGCGGAAGCAGGAATCCAGAAAAAAGACAATCTGGATTCCGCATCCCCCGATCGCAGTCGAGGGCAGGCAAGTGCGGAATGACAGACGTGGTACTGTGTTTTTAATATTTGATACCTCGCAGCTTGTTGCGTGGTAGTTCATCAATACAATAGGCAAGTGAAAGCATCCATAGTCATACCAGTTTTCAACAAAGTCGAATACACCAAAAAGTGTCTTGAGGCATTGTCAAAAAACACTGCAGAGGGAACTTACGAGATCATAATCGTAGACAACGCCTCAACTGACAGCACCAAAGAATATCTCACATCGCTGGATGGGAAGGTTAAAGTCGTCTCTAATGAGACAAATTTTGGCTTTACCCAGGCATGTAATCAGGGAGCCAAGATTGCCACTGGCGAATATGTCATGTTCCTGAACAATGACACCGAACCTCAGCCTCGATGGTTGGAAAGCCTTATTGAGCTTGCAGAGTCTGACAATAGTGTGGGTATTGTCGGTTCAAAGCTTGTATATCCTGATGGCCGTTTGCAGGAGGCTGGAGGGATTATATTCAGTGACGGTAATGGCTGGAATTATGGAAGGTTCGGTGACCCTGAAGATCCTCTGTATGATTACACACGAGAGGTTGATTATGTTTCTGGAGCATCTCTCCTCATACGAACTGACCTCTTACAAAAGCTCAATTATTTTGACGAGCAATATTCACCAGGATACTATGAGGATACAGACCTCTGTTTCAGTGTAAGGTCTCTCGGTTACAAAGTAATGTACTGTCCTTTGTCAATTGTCATACACCATGAGGGGATTACCAGCGGGACAGATCTCGCTGAGGGGATGAAACAATATCAGGTTGTCAACAGAGGAAAATTTGTCTCGAAATGGAAAGACGTACTACAAGAGCAATATTCTTATGATCACGAAAATGTTATTGCTGCAAGTGAGCGAAGCGTTAAAGGTAACATATTAGTTATTGATCCGTTCCTGCCGAGGTTTGACAAGGCATCTGGCTCTCTACGACTCTTCTCAATTATTTCCTTGATGAAAGAGATGAACTATCATGTTACTTATATCGCAAGAAATGGCATGGAGGAGGAAAGATATGGTCCCATTTTGAGAAAAATGGGAGTAGAGGTCTATGCTGTTGATCCAGAGAAATTAGGACAATACGGCTCAAAATTAAACATAAAGAGAGGCGCTATCAGAAAAACATTATCCTCTCGCTCTTATGACATCGCCTACCTTTCTTTCTATGAAATAGCCTTGGAGTATCTTTCTGTTATCAGGCTTTACTCTCCAAAAACAAAAATTATTGTTGATAGTGTTGATATCCATTTCATCAGAGAGATGCGGATGGCTAAACTTCAACATAACAAGGTATTACTTGAAAAGGCGAAGAATACCAAGAAAAATGAGCTGTCTATTTACGGCAAGGCTGATGCAGTGATCACTGTTACGGAGCAGGACTGGGATCATATTAAAGAGTATCTTCCTGATAAAAAGTACTTTGTTATCCCGAATATTCACACTGTTGATGACAGCCCTGCAACTATAGATGATCGCAAAGGATTACTCTTTGTTGGCAATTTTAACCATCCACCAAATGCAGGTGCTGTTAAATACTTTGTTAAAGAAATATTTCCTCTCGTAAAACAGAGCATCCCTGATATATCTCTTACTATTGTAGGAAATAATCCTCCACAAGATATACTTTCACTTCAAAGCAATAATGTTAAGGTTACTGGTTATGTTCCCTCAACAGAACCCTATCTCAGAAAAGCTCGCGTTTCTATTGCTCCCTTGCTTTATGGTGCAGGTTTGAAGGGCAAGATTGGTGAGGCAATGGCATATGGCCTTCCTGTAGTTACCACCACTGTAGGTGCCGAGGGGTTCGGCTTGATTTCAGGAGATACTGCATTTATCGCTGACTCTCCAAAAGAGTTCGCCGAATGTATCGTAAAACTATGCACTGATGATCAACTATGGCAGAGGATGGCTGTTAAAGGCAAAGAATTCATAATGGAGCATTATTCTCCTCAAAAAGTCAGACATCAACTGTCAGATATGTTTGTCCGTATCGCCGACATAGAACCTATGAGTTTGACTGGCGAAGACATAAAAACCATTTTGTTTATTGGTGAAGAACCTATTACGGCCTCACTGTTTGAAAAAAGAGAGTTAACGAAAGGCCTTGTCAGTATTGTTATCCTGACATTTAACCAATTCAGATACACAAGAGAATGTGTTGAAAGCATCAGGAAGCACACACCCGAGCCTCACGAGATTATTTTTGTAGATAATGGCTCCAAAGACGAGACAGTGAGGTGGCTGAGAAAGGCAGTCAAGGAAAATATAAATTATAAGCTTATTGAAAATGAGAAGAACTTGGGTTTTGCAAAAGGTTGTAATCAGGGAATTTTAGCCTCCTCTGGAGAATATATACTGCTTTTGAACAATGATGTAGTTGTAACAGAGGGATGGCTTTCAGGGATGATCGAGTGTATTAACAGTGCCCCTGACATAGGCATTGTTGGTCCTATGACTAATTATATAATCGGGATACAAAAAGTTGAAAACGTTGGCTACGAGTCTGTAGCCCGGCTTGATGAATACGCTAATTCCTTCAGGGAAATGAACAGACACCGCCACATTCCTTCAAGGAGAATAGTCGGTTTCTGCTTGCTGTTCAGGCGTGAATTAGTTGAAAAAATAGGCTTGCTTGACGAACGGTTTGGCTCAGGCAATTATGAGGATGACGACTACTGTCTCAGGGCTGCTATACAAGGCTACAGGAATCTTGTTGCAGCAGATGTCTTTATCCATCATTACGGAAGCAGAAGCTTTATTGGTAACAGGATTGACCATTCCGCTGCAATGGCCAGAAACAGAGATTTATTTATACAGAAATGGAATATCCTGTATCAAAGCCCTCTGAGGAAGAAGTTATTGACTCTAAATTCACTCACCACAGCAGATGAACTGAGTCAGAAAGGGCAAATAAAAAAAGCAGTAGATACCCTCCGTGAAGGTTTACGGTCTACTCCTGACGATAAGAGAATGTATTATGCACTTGCAGAGATTTTGATTGAGAATGAAAAATTCAACGATGCCCTCGAGATGCTGGAAAATATGCCTGAAGAACTGAGACAGGACTTCAGGAGGTTTGAACTAATTGGTTACTGCAAGGAAGGTATGGAAGCTGATGAAGAGGCTGACAAGTATGCTGATGAGGTGCTTGTTTTTAATGGTGCTTCTCCAGAAGCCTGGAATCTGAAGGGTACCATTGCCTTCAAGAAGGGCCTACATGCTGATGCAGAAAAATTCTTTACAAAGGCCATAGAATCTGACAGGGGTTTTGGTAAAGCCTATACTAATCTTGGTGCACTAAGGTGGGCTGCTGACGATAAAGAGGAAGCCTTAAGACTCTTCGAAAAGGCTTTTATTCTCGCCCCCACTACTGGAGACACTGTCATCAATTATCATGCTGCCTGTGTTTCACTCTCAAGATTAGAGCGGGCTGAAGAACTGTTTAAGGGTGCAATAACCCTTAATCCATCTAATAAAAGACTGAAATATATGCTTGTAGGCATACTCTCGCAGCAAGGAAAATATGATGAGGCCATGAAAGTAATGGAAGAGGCTATGTTTGAATTCGGCATAGATGATAATACACTTTCTGTTGCCCTTGAGCTTAGAAATAAGATCGGGGCTAAAGAAGTTGATAAAGCTTTAAAGGACACAATTTCCTTATGCATGATAGTAAAAGATGAGCAGAGCAGAATAGGGGGGTGCCTTAAAAAAAATGAACCAATTGTTGACGAGATAATAGTGGTTGATACAGGTT
>Ga0315268_10007924_pt1 | contig 11130 bp, 8 predicted proteins | sample C1_top_MG_FD_204535 | JGI IMG/M metagenome (GOLD analysis project Ga0315268, IMG submission 204535) | Sediment microbial communities from Yellowstone Lake, YNP, Wyoming, USA - C1_top | ecosystem: Environmental > Aquatic > Freshwater > Lake > Sediment | place: USA: Wyoming | collected 2017-08-01 | reverse complement strand
CTGTACAAGCCGAGAGCTTTATCGCCGGGCAAAAGCCATACCTGACAGAGAGGATGATGTTATTGGATTCTGGCGGGCGATTGCTTGCCTCCAGTGACCCTACAGATGCCGGGCGCTTGGGCCAGCGGCTCGATTTTCCTGGTCTGGCCAATGCCCTTGCCGGGGAACGTGGCACCTATTCATTCTACAGCCAACGTATGCGCGTAGAGGCGGTGGACGCAGTAGCGCCTGTGGTCGGACCGGGTGGCCAAGTGCTCGGCCTGATCCGCGTAACTTATCGGGTGGGTGGCATCTACGATCAATTCCTGCGCCAGCGTTACCTGATCGCAGGTGTGCTGGCTATAGGGTTATTCCTGGGTGGGGTCGTGGGCTGGGTTTTGGCCTTGAACCTGGGGCGCCCTCTGCAGCAGATAACCCAGGCCATATATCGGCTAGCGGGTGGGGAGCAATTGACGCCTGTCCAGGAACAGGGGCCGGAAGAGGTCCGGATGCTATCCCATGCTTTCAACTCCCTGGCAGAACGCCTGCGAACGTTGGAGCAGAACCGTCGCCAGTTGCTGGCGAACCTGGTGCATGAGCTGGGTCGCCCTCTCGGCGGCCTTCATTCGGCCATTCAGGCCCTGTTGGGTGGCGCGGACGAACAAGTGAGCATGCGGCGAGAACTGTTGGTGGGCATGGATGCAGAAGTCAGCCAACTGCGGCGTCTGTCGGACGACCTGGCCCGGCTTCACGACCAGGTGCTGGGTACTTTGGAACTGAACCGCCGGCCTGTCGCCCTCAGCGACTGGCTTACTCCCCTGCTGGCGTCCCGGTGGGCATCCGCACAGGAAAAAGGATTGCGCTGGCAAGTCACCGTGCCCGCCGATTTGCCCACCGTTGAGCTCGATCCCGACCGGCTGGGCCAGGTGCTGGGGAACCTGCTCAACAACGCAATCAAATACACGCCACCCGGTGGCGCCGTGTCGGTCGAGGCCGGGGTAGGGAGTGGAATGTTCTGGATCCGCGTCCGCGATACAGGCCCCGGCATCACGCCGGGAGAGCAGGCGCACATCTTTACTCCCTTCTACCGTGGTCGCGCGGGCCGTCGCTTTCCCCAGGGGATGGGCCTGGGCCTGAGCATTGCTCACGATCTGGTCGTCGCTCATGGCGGGCGGCTGGAGCTGAAAAGCACGCCCGGCCAGGGAAGTGACTTTACCCTCTGGATTCCACTGGCGCCCCCCATGGACAAGAGCAAGAGCCCGGCACACAAGTGAGGGCTGTGCCGGTGACCTTTAGGCTGGCTGATTCGACCTGAACGGCCTGCTTCGTTTCATCCCCCTCCTCCGCAGCCTGGCGTTGTTCAGCAGGTTGCCGGGGGCGATGTTCCTCTCACGCTCTTCTCCAGCTCAATTCAACCTCTGAGCGGTTATCAGACCCACTCGTCGTTACAGTTGATACCTTAAGATTAGGATAAGACTATCTTTAGGTTTATGTAAGGACTAAACCGCCCTCCCTGTGCTATCGTATCAGCAGAATTGTATCAGCATAATTGTATTAGCATAATTATCGACTAGTACAGTGCGACCGAAATACTCCAACAGCTTGTCATTCTGAGAACCCCATATCGCCGGATGGCGATATGCGTCAAGTCAGAAACTTGTCATTCTGAGCGGAGCGAAGAATCTCTTTCACATGAGGCAGAGACCCTTCACTTCGTTCAGGGTGACAAACAAGTTTCTGGGGAGGCGGGCTCGCCTGCCCCCTGCGTTGTTCGGGGGTCGCGCCGAAGAATCTCGTTCCTACAAGGCTGTTACCCTTTACGCAAAGAGCGCGCTCAGAGCCTGCCCTGCGACCGAAGGAAGAGCAGTGAAGGGGTGACAAACCAACGGCGAATTTACACCGGGACGTATCAGTCACTTTGACGGAGGATGTACCTGATGACTGTTGCGCTTGCGATACCGTTATTGATAAGTGCTCTGGTGGGACTGCTACTCGGCTGGGTGGTCTGGGGATTCATGAGCTCTCGGAGTCAGACGTCGGGCAAACTCTGGCTGGCATCTCGCGCCGATGTATTCGTGTGGTTGCTGGCGTTGGCGGCCTTTGCTCTGGGAGCATTCTTGACCTATGTTCTGATAGGGTTGAGTCCCTGAGGGCACGCAAAAGGGTTACCAGTGGACTCTAAACAAAAGAAACCGCAACTGCCACGCGTTAGCTGGTTCTGGTGGGTTGTCTTGATCGGCTTGATGGCCTGGAATATCTGGACGTTGTGGCCCACGAGCCGGCCGGAGGTTAATCTTCCGTATAGCGCATTCTTGGAGCAGGTGCGCACAGGCAACGTGACGGGCGTCCAAATCTCTGGAAGCGAGATCACCGGCAAGTTTGCGCAACCGGTGACCTGGCCGGAGCCTGCACCAGCTTCCACGCCTGCAACTTCCATACAGCCTACGCCAGCGCCGCAGACGTATACGGTCTTCGTCACCACCTTTCCAGAGACGGTGGGCGATCCGAATCTAATGTCGCTTCTGGAACAACACGCGGTGGAGGTGAGCGTCACGCCGCCGCCCAATCCTTTGCTGTCTGCATTGCTTGCCAACGGACTACCGCTCTTACTCCTGGTGTTGGTCATGGTGTGGATGGGCCGCCAGGCCACTCAAAGCCAGTCGGGCATCTTTGGCTTTGGGCGCAGCAAGCCTCGCGTCAACACAGTGGAACGCCCTACCGTCACGTTCAAGGATGTGGCCGGTGCAGACGAAGCCAAAGCGGAACTGCAAGAGATTGTGGATTTCTTGCGCCACCCGAAAAAGTATCACGACCTGGGCGCGCGCATTCCGCGCGGCGTGTTGCTTGTCGGACCGCCCGGAACGGGCAAGACGCTGATGGCTCGCGCCGTGGCGGGTGAAGCGGACGTGCCCTTTTTTAGCATCAGCGCATCCGAGTTCGTCGAGATGTTTGTCGGCGTGGGAGCCAGCCGCGTGCGGGATCTGTTCGAGCAAGCTAAATCAGCCGCGCCTGCCATCGTCTTTATTGACGAGCTGGACGCCGTAGGGCGCCGGCGGGGCGCTGGCCTGGGGAACGTCAACGATGAGCGCGAGCAGACGCTCAACCAGATGCTGGTGGAAATGGACGGCTTTGACGAGCGGCACGAGGTCATCATCCTGGCGGCCACCAATCGGCCCGATGTGCTCGACCCGGCGCTGCTGCGGCCTGGCCGCTTTGATCGCCAGGTCGTCGTAGGGTTGGCCGACCGGCCGGGCCGGGAGGGAATCCTGCGCATCCACACACAGAACCTGCGCCTGGCTCCAGATGTGGACCTGGCGCTGCTGGCGCGCACGACGACGGGCTTTAGCGGGGCCGACTTGGCGAACCTGTGCAACGAGGCAGCGCTGGTAGCGGCTCGTCGTGACCATACCCAGGTCGCGATGGCCGACTTTGAAGAAGCTGTGGACAAGGTGCTGCTGGGCGAAGTGCGCCCGTTGTTGCTGAACGATCACGACCGGCGCGTGGTCGCTTACCACGAGGCCGGGCACGCGTTGGTCGCCTGGCTCACACCCGGCGCCGACCCGGTGCGCAAAGTGACCATCATCCCGCGCGGGCGCGCCTTGGGGGTAACGGAGCAGGTGCCTGGGGAAGATCACTACAACTACAGTCGAGAGTATTTGCTGGCTCGCCTGGTGGTGATGCTGGGCGGCCGCACGGCCGAAGAGATCGCCTTAGGCGATGTGACCACTGGCGCGGAGAACGACCTGGTCGAAGCAACCCGCCTGGCACGGCGCATGGTCACCCGGTGGGGAATGGGCAGCTTGGGGCCAATGGCCTTTCAGGCCGACGAGCAACAACCATTCTTGGGCTACGAGCTGGCCCAGGGTCGAGACTTTAGCGAGGCAACAGCAGCGCAGGTGGACCAGGACGTGCAGCGCTTGTTGGAGGCAAGTCACGAGGGCGCCCACCGCGTGTTGATGGGTGCGCGTGACTGCCTGGATAAGCTGGTCGAGGTGCTCCTACATGAAGAGACCGTTGGCGAGGATGAGTTAGCTCGCACTTTGGGGCCGCGCCCTGAGGCAAAGATGGAGGCGGCCCAGATAGGGAGTAGCAGCAATGGATATTCCTCTCGTTGCTGATGTGCGGTGCGCCGACGACGACTGTGGCCAGTCCATTGATGTAATCGTCAACCCCGTGGCGCAGCAAGTGACGCACCTGGTAGTGAAAGAAAAGAGAGCGCCGCATGCCGAGCGCCTGGTGCCGATGGATTGGGTGATGGAGACCACTCCTCACTTGGTCCGCTTGCGCTGCACGACGGATGAACTGGCGGCCATGGGCGAGTTCGTCGAGCGTGAATATGTCATGATGTGGCCCTCTGTCACCTTCACGCCCATGCCGGGGCCAGCCGTGGTGACCCTGACACATGAGCACGTTCCACCGGGTGAGCTGGCGATACACCGGGGTGCCCGGGTAGAAGCGAGCGACGGCCACGTGGGGCAGGTGGACGAATTTCTCATAGATCCGACGGACGGGCACATTACCCACCTGGTGTTGCGAGAAGGACATCTATGGGGTCGAAAGGATGTGACAATTCCCGTCTCGGAGATTGATCGTATCGAAGGGTACGTGATTCACCTGAGACTGAACAAACACAGCATTGAAAAACTGCCGTCCGTTCCAGTTCGGGGCCCGGTGCGACCCGGATAACGAAAGTTCTCTTACGAATCAGTGGATAATGGGGATAGGGAGGTGTGAGATGTTGTCCTGGAATAACTATCTGATCAAGAAGGAACAATACGAGGACTTGCGGCGCGAGGCAGATAAAGACCGATTCATCCACCAGGTACTGGCGACGCGCGGAATCGGCGAGCACATTCACGTTCGTGTGCTGCGGCGGCTGGGTTACTGGCTGGCCGCCTGGGGATGCTACCTGCGGGAACATTTCGCCGGCGAGCCTTGCTCGGACTCGGGTTCGAGAATTGACCTGTATGCTTCCAAAGCTACGTGAGCTAGGCCGGCAACTGGCTGCTGCGTCTGAGGTCGGATGCCCGGGTCACCGTACATGTGGAGCCAGACTCGATGGATAGCGATTTTCGCATTGAAAATGATTCGCTAGGCCGAGTGCCAGTGCCCGCCAGCGCCTATTATGGCGCGCAGACGCAGCGAGCAGTGACGAATTTCCCAATTTCGGGGATGAGGCCGTATCCAGCCTTTATCTGGAGCATGGCCGTGATCAAGCGCGCTGCCGCCGAGGTCAACCGCGACCTGGGGCTGCTCGACCCAAGAATCGCCGACGCGATCTTGCGCGCAGCCCAAGAGGTAGTTGAAGGCCGGCACAACGACCAGTTCGTCGTGGATCCCTTCCAGGCCGGCGCTGGCACGTCGCACAACATGAACGCCAACGAGGTCATCGCCAACCGTGCCATCGAGCTGCTCGGCGGTCAGCGTGGCGATTACAAGCTCGTCAACCCCAATGATCATGTGAACATGGCGCAATCCACCAATGATACCATCCCCACGGCGATTCGCCTGGGCTGCCTGTGGCGCTTGGACGAATTGCTGAAAGCGGTGGAAAGCCTGTCCTCCGCATTCGGCCAGAAAGCGCACGAATTCTATCCGATCGTCAAGTCGGGCAGAACGCACTTGCAGGACGCCGTCCCGGTGCGGCTGGGACAAGAGTTCGGTGCGTATTCCACGGCGGTCCACCGCGATGGTGAAAAGATCAAGCTGGCAGCAGAAGGGCTGCGGAGACTCGGCATCGGCGGGACGGCGACGGGGACCGGCCTTAACGCTCACCCGGAATATCACGCACGGATGGTCAAGCGGCTCTCAGAGCTGTGCGGCTTTCCGCTGTATGAATCCGATAACCTCTTCGAGTCCATGCAATCTATGGCCGATCAAGTATTCTTCTCTGGCGCGCTGCGAGCTCTGGCTCAAGACCTGATCCGCATCGCCAATGACATTCGACTGTTGTCGTCCGGTCCGGCCACCGGTCTGGACGAGCTTTGCCTGCCCGCCGTGCAGCCGGGCTCCTCGATCATGCCGGGCAAGGTAAACCCTGTAATGGCCGAGATGCTGGATATGGCGTGCTTCCACGTGCTGGGCAATGATCTGACGGTGACGTTGGCCGCACAGGCCGGGCAGCTCGAGCTGAATGTGATGATGCCCATCATCGCTCACAACTTGTTCGAGATGATGCACGTCCTGATCGGCGCGATCAACGCTTTCACCGATAAATGTGTGCGCGGGCTGGAGGCGAATCGAGAAAAAGCCGAAGGCTGGCTGGCCAAAAACGCGATTCTCGTCACCGCGCTGAATCCAGTTATCGGCTACCAAAAAGGGGCGGAAGTTGCCAAGGAGGCGATGGCGACTGGCAAAACGATTCGCGACGTCGTCATTGCCAAAGGGTATCTCTCTGCCCAAGAGGCTGACCGGTTGCTGGACGCGACCCAGATGACCGAGGGCGGCATCCAAAGCGGCGGCAGCCAAGGGTAATGGACTTTAGGTATCCTTAAGGTCGGCTTTCGCACATTGTAAAGACAAGCAGGCCAGTTTTGGTTTATGATAGACACGTCCTTCGAGGTGCAGCTTTGATGTTGCATCTCGCTTGATTTTATGTAAAGAAGGTTAAAGGAGGATTAGAACATGAACATGCCGAACATAAAACCATTACAACAAACCGTGAAAACGTTGCAGGATCCCCCGATTGCCCAAGCCTTGTTGGGTGATGTGCGATGGGCCTGGATATGGCTGATCCTGCGGCTGTACGTGGGGTATGCATGGGTGCAAGCCGGATGGGAAAAGCTGACCTCCCCCGCCTGGACCGGCAGCCAAGCTGGTACTGCCATGACCGGCTTTGTCAATGGTGCTCTAACCAAGGCTGGCGGTGTGCACCCCGACGTGCAGGCCTGGTATGCCTGGTTCCTGCAACACGCAGTGCTGCCCAACGCGGTCACCTGGAGTTATGTGGTGAGTTGGGGCGAGATGCTCGTCGGCATCGCCCTGATCGTGGGTATCTTTACCGGGATTGCAGCCTTCTTTGGAGGCTTTATGAACGTCAACTATTTGCTGGCTGGCTCTGTGAGCACGAATCCCATCTTGTTCGCCATCGCCACCTGGCTGGTCCTGGCCTGGAAGACGGCCGGCTGGTGGGGACTGGATCGCTGGGTGCTGACGGCGTTAGGTACACCGTGGAGTCCGGGGCGAATCTTCAGTCAATCTGGAGGAGGCCAGCAAATGGCGACAGGCTCCAGCAAAGCCTGATCTCAGGTCCGGGGCTGCTTGTTCCGGCTCTGGAGGATAAAAATGTTTAACAGAAGATTGATGCCAATCTTGAGCGTGTTACTGTTGGCGAGCGTGCTTGTGTCAGCTTGCAGCCCTACATCGCAGGCCGCTGAGTATGAAACACCTACAGAAAGCCCTAGCATACTGGCTTCGCCATTGCAGACACCCACAGAGACACCTACACCGACAGCCACCTCAACGCCAACGTCCACCCCAACGTCTACACCCACATCCACACCCACCTCAACACCGACCGCCACTTTTACTCCCAGGCCCGTCGCCGGTCCGAGTGTTCGGATCGTCTACCCGGGCAATGGGACGCAAATAGTAGTCGGGCAACAACTTGCCGTCCAGTCCATCGCGACGGCCGACGCCGGAGTCGCCCGCATTGACCTTTGGGCGGACAGCGTGCTCTATGCCACCACACCCAACCCCAACACGGCCCTGACCTCCATGAGCGCCTCTCAGGTCTGGAGCTCGGCAGTGCTGGGCAATCATACCCTGACCGTGCGCGCCTATGATAATCTGGGGCAAGTCAGCTTTGACAGCAGTGTGGTGGTGACGGTAGTCAATGCCGCTGCCGCACCAACCGTCTCGATCACTCAACCGTATGCGCCCAGCGGACGCATTGTGATTCAAGCCGACGACAATGTGCTGATTCAGTACACGGCCAATGACGACAACGGCATAGTGCGGCTGGAGCTGTGGTCCGATGGTGGCATCTATGCCGTCGACACCTACTCTGGCAACTCGACGACCGTGAGCGCGCAACATAACTGGAGCTCTGGCGATTTGGGCGATCACACGCTGTTTGTGCGTGCCTACGACACGCAGCAACAGTACACCGACTCGGATTCGCTGATCATCGGCGTGGCCGATCGCAACCCGCCGTCGGTGAGTATTGACTCCCCGGCTAATGGGGCCCAGATCATGGCTGGCCCGACGGTGCCCGTGGTGATCTCGGCCGGCGATAGCAAAGGCATCACCCGCCTAGAGCTTTGGATAGATAACCTGCTCTATACCGTGTGGAACAGTTCCGTCTCGGTTGGCGAGAACCCCGTCCACCTGAGCCTGGCCTGGCAGCAACCTACTCCTGGTAACCACACACTGTACGTTATCGCGTCCGACTCTGTGGGCCAGTCCACGACCACGCCGCAGATCACAGTGAACATCACCACACCGCCGCAGCCCACGGCCACGCTCGTGCCCGGCCCATTTCTGTCTGTGAACCCTGTGAGGTCTCGGACGACTCTCACTTCCCTGACTGTTACCGGGCAAACCAGTCCCAACGCCAACGTCTCCGTCGCCGACGAGGCGGGCAGCTTTTCGGAGCGATCTAGCGCCAGCGGAGCCTTTGCTATCACCATAAACCTGGTGCCTCAGGTCGTCAACCATTTGATTGTCAGCGCTGCGTTCGACAACCCGGCTGCGGCTGTTACGGAAACACGAACCGACATCAACGGCAACCTGTTGGACATCACGCAAGTGCCCCCAATCGCAGTCACGCCGCCTTCGCCAACTCCAACGTCCACGCCGGTTCCTCCAACCCCGACTTTCACGCCGGTTCCGCCAACGCCGACGTTTACGCCAGTGCCGCCGACGATAACGCCGACTCCGACGCCGACGCCCAAGCCACCGACGCCAACACCGACGCCGACGTCCAACCCACCGACGCTAACACCAACGCCGACGCCCAAGCCGCCGACGCTAACACCGACGCCGACGCCCGAGCCGCCGACGCTAACACCGACACCGACGCCCAGGCCGCCTCGGCCGACCCGGACTCCGACGCCCAACCCGCCGACGCCCCAACCGGCGCCGACCCTGACTCCGACGCCTAACCCGCCGCCACCGACGCCCGAGCCGCCGCCGCCGACCCTGACTCCGACGCCTAACCTGCCGCCGCCGACCCTGACTCCGACGCCTAACCCGCCGACGCCGACGCCCAGGCGGACGCGCCGACCCAGAAACAGGTAAGGTAACGATAACTGCAAGGCAAATCCTCCGGCAGTGGATAGCAACTGCTATCCACTGCCGGTTCCAATCTGTGCATCACACGTAAAGATTCTTTCCAGGCTAGCAAGAGTTCACAGTAGCAGCGACTATACCGTGGAGTGTTCCACTCAGGCCGCCGTCCTCGTCGGCTCATAGGCCACGCCACATATGGTTCGGCGAGCTAATCTTGTGTTACAATACCAGGGGGTCCACGTTGAACAGCGGCACAATGACTCAGAAAATATACTCCTGGCTAAAGTGGGTAGAACCCTGGTATCTGGCCTATGCCTTGCTGGGTGCAACGTCGGCTGGCTTGATCCCGATTCTGTTACCTGTGGTGGTAAGCCGGGCAGGTAATGCTTCCGACATCGGGCTGGTGATGGCTGCCATCAGTCTGGGCGGAGTGACTGCGCCGCTCTGGGGCAGTCTGGCGGACCGTTATCGCTTGCATCGTGTGCTTTTAGCGGGCGGGTTATTGGTCGCCACTTGCGGACTGGCTGCTTTTTCGTTCACTTCAACTCCGGCTGCGTGGCAAGGACTGGCTCTGTTGACCAGCATCGGCGTAGCCGCGTCTGCTACTGTCGCCAACCTCTTTGTAGTCGAAGTGCACCCTCAAGCCGAATGGGACGAGCGCATCGGCTGGCTGCAAACTTTTTACGGCGGCGGTCAGGTGGCCGGGCTGGTGCTGGCTGGCGTGTTGACCCAGCTTGATCTGCACATTGGCTTGTTGGCTGCTGCTGCGCTGACCGGCCTGGCTATCTTGCCAGGTTGGCTGACCACACGTACACCTCCCGTCCCGTTGTCGCCCAGACCGGCTCTACTTTATCCGGCCCGGCATGGCGAGTGGGCTACTGGCTCTCCACAACGTCTGTTCCACCACATGAACTTGAGCGCCTGGAGGCAGTTGCGGTCGGCGCTGCGCTCGCCCTTTGGCATTTTTCTGGCGGTCTGGTCTCTCGCCTTTGCTGGCGTTGCAGCTTTTTTCGCGCTGTACCCGGTGCTCATGCAACAGGTGTATGGCGTCGCTCCAGGCGTCTCATCTGTAGCCTTCGCTATCGCGGCGGGCCTGGGATTGGCCTTGTATTCGCCGGCCGGTCACTGGTCTGATCGCTTCGGTGGAGCGCGCGTATTGCAGGCAGCGCTCAGTGTGCGCTTGCTGGCCTTTCTCAGTCTGCTAGGGTTGCGAGTGGTACACGTCAGCAACCCAGGCTGGTTTGCTCTATTGGCTTTTGCCTTTACCGTGTTGGCCTGGTCTTTGTTGAGTGTCGGCGGCACTGCATTGACGGCGCGTCTTGCACCTGTCGGTGAAGGGGAAGGCATGGGCATCTTTAACGCTGCCACTGCCCTGGCGGGGGTGATTGGAGCTGCGTCGGGAGGCTGGGTCGCAGGGCACTGGGGTTACGGCGCTGTTTCAGGTCTGGCTGCAGCCGGTGTAGCCTTGGGATTGCTGTTGGCCTTAACCACGCACCCAGCATAACATGGCGGTTGGAAACGTGCGAGTTATCACCCCGATCACCAGGCTCACGGGGTGTGAGCGACTAGCATCGCATTGGAGGGAACATGAAACGCATCGCCGTATTGACCAGCGGGGGAGATGCCCCCGGCATGAACGCAGCCGTCCGGGCTGTGGTGCGAACCGGAATTGACAAGGGTTGGGAGGTGTTCGGCATTCGCCACGGCTACGCTGGCCTCGTCGCCGGGGATACCGTGCCCCTGGGAGCCCGAGACGTGGGTGGTATCATGCAACAAGGCGGCACTATTTTGGGCAGCGCCCGCTGCCCGGAATTCAAGACCCGGGAAGGACATCTGAAAGCATTAGGCACACTCCGCAACAATGACATAGACGCTCTGGTCGTAATTGGGGGAAATGGCTCTCAGACCGGGGCCTATGCG
>Ga0315268_10007923_pt1 | contig 11130 bp, 11 predicted proteins | sample C1_top_MG_FD_204535 | JGI IMG/M metagenome (GOLD analysis project Ga0315268, IMG submission 204535) | Sediment microbial communities from Yellowstone Lake, YNP, Wyoming, USA - C1_top | ecosystem: Environmental > Aquatic > Freshwater > Lake > Sediment | place: USA: Wyoming | collected 2017-08-01 | reverse complement strand
TCTATTTCCCCGACACCGACCAGCTTCTCTTCGGACTGCTGCAAAACCTGGGCATCGGCGACCTGGTCCTGATCATGTCCAACGGCGACTTCGATCACCTGGTGCCGCGTTTCTGTCAGTTTTTGATGTGAGGTGTGTTGATTTTGGGGCGGATGGCTGGGCCTCCCTGCCTTCCGCCCCTTGGTTTCTCTTGCCCTTGCCTTAAATAAGCATATCTTTAAACCGGTCCTTGGGCGGGACGGTGAGGCGGAGACTCCGGGGCGGGGCTTCGGCTTCGCGTTCCGCCGCCACCTCCACCTCGGCCCCCGTAGGCGCGTCGCTGTAGGCCGCGGCCAGGCCCGCAGCCAACGTCATTTCGACTTCCGTGGGTTCCCCGGACACCAGTACCAGGGGGCCGGGGTAATTCAGCACCTTCAGGAGCAGGCTTTCGGGGGCCCGCAGGGCCAGCAGGGCCTCGTTTTCCCTCTGGGTGCGGCCCACCACGGCCTTGACCCCCCCGGACAGGCGGAAGTGCCGGCCCCATTTCAGCGCCTCAAAGTCCCGGCGGCTGACCTGGCGCCCTTGGCGCGCCAGCAGTTCTTTGAGCCGGGCCGCGTAGCCCGGGTCCGTCAGCAGGCACCCTCCGGCAGGGGCCGGGTATTGTGCGATGCCATATTCCCGGGTTAGGGCCATCTGGCGCTTGCGCCCCCGGCCGCTGAGGTTGAGCAGGCGCTCCCGCTCCACCCACCCCAGCTCCTCGGGCCGGGTGGTTTTAAGCAGCTTGGCGCTCAAAGGCCGGAGCAGCAGGTCACCCAAACCCGATTCCCGGGATATCAGGTTCAGGGACCCCCGGTTCTGGCTCATGGGCCGCTGGCCCAAAACCTCGCCGGTGAAAATAAAATGGAAGCCTTCCGCGGCCATCACCCGGCCGGCCTCCCGGATCATCAGGAGGTGGCAGTCGATGCAGGGGTTGTGCCCCTTGCCGAATCCGTGGGGCGGGGCATAGATCAGGGGGAGAAATTTCTCGGTGAGGTCCACCTCCATCAAAGGCAGACCCAGATGGGCGGCGGAGACCCGGGCCCGCTCCGCCCCGTAGAAGGGCGTCACAAAGGTGATCAGGGCCACTTCCAGGCCCTGGGCTTTGAGCACCGCGGCGGCCAGCATGCTGTCCAGGCCGCCGGAGAAGAGCCCCAGGCAGCGGATTATGGAGGTCATGACCGCCCTTTGGGGAAAAGGGCCAGGGCCCAACGGCACAGGCTTTCCAGCCTGTGCCGTTGCAGGTTAAAGCCTGCCGCTATCAAGATTAAAAGTTGACTGCTCACTGATTACTGATTTCCTCCACCATCGGAAAAGTTGTCCGCATTATATGGGATCGGGTGTCCGATTCTACGCCGGGGGCGGCGGTGCTACCCTTCCGTGGTCTGCGGACAGGTCCAGCGAGAGGGGGCCAAACTCCAGGCAGGCCACCAGGGCCCCGAAGGGACCTCGCAATCCCTGGGCCAGAAAAGTTTGCCACTCTTCCGGGCCCAACTCCAGGCGAGCGCCGGCCCCGGACACCCTTAAGCGCACGTGGCTAAAGCCCCGGCGGCGCAGCCAGGCCTCCGCCTGTCCCATCCGGGCCAGGGCCTCGGCGCTCAGGCCGGCGCCGTAGGGAAAGCGGGTGGCCAGGCAGCTCTGGGCCGGGCGTTGCCAGGGCAGCCCCAGGGCCCGGCTGAGTTCCCGGATGGCCGCCTTGCCCAGGCCGGCCTCCAGCAGCGGGCTTCCCACCCCCAGTTCCCGGGCCGCCGCAAGGCCCGGGCGAAAATCGGCCAGGTCATCCAGGTTGGTGCCGTCCCACAGCACCTCGGCCCCCTGGACAGACGCTATCTTCCACCCTGCTTCGATCACGGCCCGCTTGCAGGCGTAGCAGCGCCGCCGGGTGTTCTGCCGGAAGTCCGGCAGGGCCAGGGGGTCAAGGGCCCGCACCAGGTGGCGTACCCTAAGGCGCCGGCCCAGCCGGTACGCCGCGGCCAGTTCCCCCGGCACGATGTGGGGGCCGGTGAAGGTGACGGCCGTCAGCCCCTGGCCCAGGGCCCGGGCCGCCGCGGCCAACAGCAGGCTGGAGTCCAGCCCCCCGGAAAAGAGGAGGACTGCCCGCGGCCAGCGGCGGAGGTGGTTTTCCAACCTTTGCAATGCCTTGTTCATGATGAACTTAAAAGGGGCACCGCCGTGCCCCTCCCCCTCACCCTGCCCTCTCCCCAAGGGGGAGAGGAGAAAAATGGAACCGGCTCACCGTTACAAAAAGTTCAAAGTTGAGCGCTCTGCTAAACGCCAATTTGTCATCCTGAGCGAAACGAAGGATCTCGTATTTAAGAGATTCTTCGGTCGCCTCCGCTCCCTCAGGATGACAAAACCGGGAATTTTCGCAGAGGTCTCAAGTTTAAAGGTTCAAAGTCAAAGAAAGGCTTCATTGGTTTTCAGTCGCTCCTGGGCCCTTCATCTCATCCCTAAATTTATAAAAACATCCTCTGTTGAGGCCAAATTTGCCCCCACCTTTTGAACTTTGGACTTTGAACTTTGAACGTTCTCAACTATCCCGGCTGCGGGTGCGGATGCAGTGGATCTCGCTGTCGGTGGGCAAAAGCTCCACCGGCTCCCCCAGCAGGAACTTCCCGGACGCGATCCATTCCTTCAGCAGGTTTGCGATTTCCCGGGCCCGCACCATGCTGGAGAGCGGCACCGTGGGGATTTCCTTGCCCTCCAGGGTGATGACGCCCCGCTTGAGCTGGGCATAGCTCACCCGGCCCAGTACCCGGCCGGTGCCCGCAGGGTAGTCGGTGCCGTAGTCCACGATGGGGGCCAGCAGTTCTTCGTCGCTGACTCCGCAGAATTGCGCCATCTCTTCGTTCAACATCGGGATGGGCACGCCCAGGCCCACCGAGAGTGAGCAGCCGTAGCCCAGGAGACTCACTCCCACCAGATACCGTGGGCTCATCTTCTTCAGATCCCCCACCACCATCAGGGTCCCGGCGGGACCCAAGGGGACGCCGTTGGATCCCCGGGGTTTGGCCGGGTTGTGCTGGGTGCCGGGAAAGGCCACGTAGCCCACTCCGCCCCCCAGGAAGATGCGGGTGCCGATGCCGACAGTTTTGTAGTAGGGGTCATTGAACAGGGGGCTGAGCTCCCCGGAAGTGCAGAAATTGGCGTTGCCGCACCGGGGGCGCAGGGGTCCCATGTAGGTGTAAATGGTGCGGTTGGACAGGTTCACCGCCACGTTGTAATTCTGGTAGCAGTTCCGGGGGTTGCACAGGATGGCGTTCACCGTCTGTTTCAAGGTGAGGTCCCGCTCCAACCTCTTGTTGGGGTAGCAGTCGGTACCGTAGGCCTCGGCCACCAGGCGCACGGCCCTGCCAGCCACCAGGTCCTGGATGACGTGCCCCCCGCCGTAATGGAATTCGCCGGGGTAGACCTTGTTCAGGGGATCGTCCTCGGTGGGCTCGGTGACGCCGATATAAACATCCACCGCGGCCAGGCCGGCATAGGCCGGCACGTTGTTGAGCCACACCTTGGAGGCCTTGATGGGCGGCTTGGCATGCCCAAAATTAATGAAGGCCCCGGAGGAGCACATGGGGGAAAAGGTCCCGGTGGTGACCACGTCCACCGTGCGGGCCGCTTCTACCTCGCCTTTGCGGCGGACGATGTCGACTATCTCCTCCGCGGTCACCACCACCGCTTGACCTTTCTTGATCTTGTCATTAATTTCCTGGTAGGTCTTGTTCACCTGGTAGCTGGCCATTTAATCACCCTTTAATTTCGAGGCGTAGCGGTGCACGAATTTTTAGGGCCCCATTGGTCTTTCTTCATCACCGCCCTGATTTCCCTGTTCATTATCATTGACCCCCCGGGGAACCTCTTTCCTTACCTGGCCCTATCCGCGGGGTTCCCGCCGGAAAAGGCCCGCAAGCTGGCCGGGCGGGCCTGCTTGTATTCTTTCGTGATCCTGGCCCTGTTTGTGGTCATCGGCCGCTTCATCATCGGCTTTTTCGGCATCGGCCTCCCCGCCTTTCAGATCGCCGGCGGCCTGATCCTATTCCGCATCGCCTTCGACATGCTGGAAGGCCGGGGCCACTTCAACCGGCTGGACACCTCCACCAGCCTGGTGGCCGCGGACTACCGGGACATCGCCCTGGTGCCCCTGGCCATGCCCCTGATGGCCGGCCCCGGCGCCATCACCACCGTCCTGGTGCTGGCCACCAGCCGGGGCCAGACCCTGCTGGACGACGGCCTCATCCTGATTTCAATAATTATTATATTATATACCACTTATCTCTGCTTCATCTTTGCCGAAAAGCTGCTGGGTCTGCTCAAGGAACACAACATCCGTCTGCTCACCCGCATCATGGGGCTGATCCTCTGCGCCCTGGCGGTGCAGTTCGTCCTCCAGGGGTTGCTGGCCGCCTTCCCCGGCCTGGCTCAATAAAAATCCACCGGATCGATCTTCCGGCCCGCGGCCCAGCGGAAAAACAGGTTGCTGGGCAATCCCTGGAAGATATAGGACGTGGGCGGCCACAACAGGCGGCGGCCGATGGAGGAAAACGAGTAGAATTTCTGAAAGCAGCGCCACACCCCGGCTTCGCACTCCTCCGGGGTCATGTGCCGGGGGTAGAAATTGCAGACCATCCCCAGGTAATTCTCCGCCTCGGGGTTATGCACCCGGCCTTCCTGGTTCAGTTGATCCCACATGGGAGTGCCCCGGCGGGGCGTGGCCACATTGAAGAAGGCCATGGGCGCCTTGATTTTGTCGAGGAAGGCCAGGGTCTCGTCGAACAGCTCCTTGTGGTCCCCGTCCAGGCCGAACATGAAGTTCAGGGAATAGAAAATCCCCCGCTTCCGCAAGCGCCCCAGGAGCCATTCGTATTCCGCCACCGGGTTCTGCACCTTGTCGATGGAGGCGATGGACTCCTGGCAGACGTTCTCGATGCCGATATTCACGTGACTGCAGCCGGATTTCTTGGCCAGGTCCAACAATTCCTCGTCCCGGGAGGTGTTGATGGTCCAGAGGCAGCTCCACTTGAGCTTAAGCGGTATCAGGGCCTGAAACAGCTCCTTGGCGTAGTCCCGGTGCCCCGTGAGGTTGTCGTCGATGAAGTAAATGTTCCTGAGGCCCGTGAGGCGAACGTTGGCCTTGATCTCCTCGATGACCTCCCCCAGGGGGCGGCGCCGGTAAGTGTGCCCATAGACGATGGGGACTTCGCAGAAGGCGCAGTGGTAGGGGCAGCCCCGGCTGGTCTGGGTGGGAATGATCTTTACCCGGTAACGCCGGAAATCCACCAGCTCCAGGCGAGGGCGGGGGAGCCCTGCCAGGTCGTGAAACTCCGGCGCCTGGTACCTTGGCTTAAGCCTTTTGACCCTGGCATCTTCAATAACCTGGGGCCAGACCGACTCGGCCTCCCCCACCACCACCGCGTCGCAGTTCTCCAGGGTCTCCTCGGGGTGGAGCGACCCATGGAACCCGCCCATCACCACGGGCCGGCCCCGGCGGCGAAACTCCCTGGAGATTTCGAAGGCCCGCTCGGCAGTGGCGCAAGTGGCGGTGATTCCCACCAGGTCGTAGTCCCGGTGATAGGGGATGGGCCCCAGCCGGTCGTCGGCCAGGTCCACCTGGACACCCCTGGGAGTGAGGGCCGCCAGGTACGGCAAGGTCATGCCCAGGAGCCAGCGGGTGCGGCTGCGCAAAGGCCGCCGGTCCGGGTACTTGGTGGTGGGTTGCACTAACAGAATTCTCATGAGCCAAAACCGTGGTTTGTTTGAAGGAGAATTGAGACCATATTTTATTTTATTAGAATCACAAAGTTATTTACAATATAAAACAGGACAGGGTTTCCACCTGCCTGTCCTTCTTCCGAAGGGGCCTTAGATGGCATCATCTTATCCAAGTTGTCCTTCCGCATGCGGCTGATTTCCTGCCCCCTGTGCCACCAGGATGACACCATCCTGCTGGACCGCCGGCGCCAGCATGGCCTGTGGGTCGCCACCGTGGGCTGCCGCGCCTGCGGCCTGGTCTACCATAACCCGGTGATCGAAGACTCGGACCGCCGGGAACTGGCGTTGAGCTTCCGCAAGCTGCACACGGATGCGGTTTATAACTCCCGCCAGGCCGCCAAGCAGGAAAGGCGCTGGCACCTGCAATGGCCCTTGATTAAGGACCACTTCACTCCCGGCTGCCGGGTCCTGGAGGTGGGGTGCGGCCTGGGGATCATCGCCGCCAGGCTTCAGGCGATGGGAGCCCGGGTGTTGGGAGTGGAGCCCGATGGGGAGCAGGCCGGCTACGCCCGCAGCCATTACGGCCTGGAAGTTATTGAGGCCCGGTTCGAAGAAGTGGATTTTCCCCCCAGGCAGTTCAATCTCATCCTGGCCTCCCACGTCCTCGAACACTTTCCCGCCCCCCTGGCCTTCCTGGTGAAAACCAGGACCCTGGCCGGCCCCGACACCCGGCTTTTCCTGGAAACCCCCAATATTCTCGCCCCCAAGGTGAGTTTCCGCCGGCTGTTTTCCCTGGCCCACAATTTCTATTTCTGTCCCGACACCCTGAATCTGCTGCTGATGAAAGCCGGCTGGCGGGTGGAACGCCTGAAGACCTGGCGCCGGGATTCCTTTCAGGTGCTGGCCCGGCCCGATGAGCCCCAAAACCCCGTGATGGACCCTGGAGTCTCGAAAAGGGTCCTGAAGGCCATTTCCCGGCACCGCTACCTCTACTACCTGAAACTGCTCTTTATCTGGCGGAAGCTCCCCTGGTGGCAGAAGTACTGGATGTACACCCCGGCCCGGGACTGGCGGGAGGATTGTGGCTGTTAGTTCCGGGTTTTGAGTTTTAGGTTACTTATTGCTTGGCAAAGTTGGTCAGATTATGTGGGACAATCGCCCTCGATTGTCCCGTTTCGGCGCCGCCGAGGGCGGCGGCGCTACATCTTCATACTCATTCCCCAGTGCCGGCTTGGAAACGGCAGATGTTTGCCCAAGCGCTGCTTGGGCGCCTTGATTATTCGTCAATTATTTCAGAGGTATTGGGCGGCTCAGGTCTTGCGCACCAGGGGAATGATTTTGCCCTTGCCTTCCGGGGACGCTCCGGGCTCAGGCGCGGGCTTCGGCGGGACGAGCGCCAGCTGCACCGGCCGGCCTCCCATGCTGAACTCCTCGCCGTTCAGGTGGGATTCCTCCAGGATCCAGACGATGGTCTGGGGCGGCAAAGTCAGGGCCAGCAGCTCCACCTGGTACCAGCCCCGCTTGACATCGGGGTTGACGTCGTTGATGCGGGCGTAAAACGCGGGCTTGCGGTCCATGTGAACCAGGACCAGGTCGTTGATGGTGGCCATGTTTCAGAATCGCGGCCGTCGGAGCAGCCGCCGGGGTGGTCGCAAATTACCGAACGCCCACCGGCGTTCCGGCGGCACCACTCTAACAAATCGGGGGGAAAATTCAAGGGGGAAGATGGTCCAAGGCAGCCGCAGGCTTTTACAAAAAAACCTTTGCCTGCGCCGTTCTGCCGACAGCCCTTGCTTCTGCGCCAGCCGATGATTACCCATGGATGGCAACACACCATCCGTGGATAGCAACGTCTTCTACCCACCGCGAGGACTCATGGCAGCCGTCGAATTCCTTGACCTGGGCGACGAAATCCGGGAAGACCCCCGGGGGCTGAGCTTTTTTCCCTTTGCGGGGCGTCTTCCGGACGTCAGGGACCTGCTCCGCACCTTCCACCTCGTCTCCGTCAACCCGGGCGAGACCCGGGGCAACCACCTCCACCCGGCATTCACCGAGTGGCTCTATGTGTTTCATCAGCCTGGGGTCCTGATCTGGGAAGAGGACGGCGAAGTCAAGGAGCGCCCGCTTGCCGGGGGCCGCACCCTCGTCCGCATCCCCCCGGGCATCCCCCATGCCCTCAAGAACCCGGGCCCCCGGGTCCTTTACCTCCTGGCCTGGCGGGAAGCGGCCGGCGAGGCCCCCGGGGGACCGGAAACCATGGCCCGGCCTTTGGGTGGCGGAGGCCCGGCCTCCGGGTAGAGCCACCCAGTGGGCGTGGCCAGGGGGCGGCCGCGCTCAGGCCCGGCGGCACACGGGGCAGCCTTGCATCCCCAGGGGCTTCTCCAGGTTGCAGGAGGCCAGCAGCTCTTCATCCTGCATAAGTGTAAGGGTAGGGCCGTCGGCGGCGAGGCGCCCGTCCTTCAGTACCAGGGTGCGGCGGCAGAGGTCCATGACCAGGTCCAGGTCGTGGGTGGCGATGATGAGGGTGTGATTGAAAGTTTTGAGCAATTCGATAAGCTGGCGGCGGGTTTTGGGGTCCAGGGAGGCGGTCGGCTCATCCATGACCAGAATGCTGGGGGACATGGAAAGCACCGAGGCGATGGCCACCGCCCGTTTTTCCCCGCCGGAGAGCCGGTAGGGGGGGCGGTCCTTGAGATGGGAGGCCCCCACCCTGGCGAGGGCGCCCATGACCACCTCCTCCACCTCCTCCAGGGGCAGGCCCAGGTTTAAGGGTGCAAAGGCCACATCATCATAGACCAGCGGCATGAAGAGCTGGTCGTCCGGGTCCTGGAAGACCATGCCCACGGTGCGCCGCGCCTGGGGCAGGGTCTTCTTGTTTAAAGGCAAACCGCCGATGCGCACGGTTCCGGCCTGGGGCAGCAGGCAGCCATTCAGGTGCAGCAGGAGGGTGGACTTGCCGGCCCCATTGGCCCCGATAATGGCGACGGATTCCCCGTGGGTGATGAGAAAGGAGATGCCCCGCAGGGCGCTGGTGCCGTCGGGATAAGTGTAATGCAGCTCGGTTACTTCCACCAAGTGGTGGCTCATTGGAATAGCTCCGTGACCAGGCGGCCCAGCTGGTCGGAAAGGTTATACCAGCGCATCAGCGCGAACAGACCGGACCAGCCCAGGAAAAATACCACATCCCGGCCGTGGAGGTGTAACGGTCGGAGCAAGTGGATTTCCCCATCAAAGCCCCGGGAGAGCATGGCCAGGTGAATGCGGCGGGCCCGGTCCAGGGTGCGCAGGAGAAGCTGGCCGATCATATAGGTGAAGACTTTGAATCCCATGCCGCGGCCCTGGAAGGAACGCAAGGCCCGGGCCCGGGCCAGGCGCAGCGCTTCGTCCGTCAAGACAAAGATGTACCGATATAAAAACAGAAGTTGCAGGACGAAGCTCCGCGGGGCTCCCAGTCTGTCCAGGGCCAGGCAAACCGCATTGAGGCCGGTGCCGGCGATCAGGATGAAGCCGGCGCTGACGGTGAGGGTGAAGCGGAGCATGATGGAGGCGAATGAGACCCAGCCCCCGGAGATGGCCAGCGGCCCCAAATGCACCAGGACGGCCCGGTCCAACAGCGGATTGAAAATGCCGATGAAGAAGGCAAAGGGCGCCGCCAGCAAGACCTTTTTGGCAAGATAACCCGGGGGCAGGTTGCCCACGGCGATGAGCACCACAGGATAAATAACAAAAGGCAGCAGACCGGTTATTTCATACTTGCCGAAGGAAACTACCGCCACGATGAACACCAGGGTGGTAAGCAGCTTCACCCGGGGGTCCAGCCGATGGAGGGGGGTCTGCTGGTAGGCGAGGGTTTCCAGGTAGCCGATGTTAAATAGGGCAGATTCGAGGTTTCCCATTCGTCGCGCCCAGGCAAGGCGGGGCAGGGATTAATCCATACACCCTGCCCCGGAAGTTAAAGATCAGCGCAAGTCAGCAGCCGGTATTTACCGGGCATAATATCTTCTTAGCCCGAAACCGATGGCTCCGGCCAGGAGCAAAGTCAAAGCGGCACCAAGGACCCCCGCCAGGGATTTCCCGGCGCTGACCTCGGGCCAGCTTTTTTCCTCCCCCGCTTTCCCTTCCTTGTCCTCGTCCGCTTTCACTTCTTTCTCCCCTACCGGCTTCTTGAAGTCATAATCCGGCAAGAACGAAAGCTTTTCCTGGAGCGACGCCAGGACCCCGTGCACCCCCGCCTTGGAGGCTTCCAGCTCTTCCTTGCCGGAAACGGCCTTGATGGACCATTCCAGGCCATCCGGGTGGGTGGAGGCGAACCAGGATAACATCCCGCCGGCCGCCAGCGCGAACAGCGCCAGCCCTACCAACAACGGTTTATGGGAATGGCCCGGCGCCGAAGCGGAGGCTTTTGCCAGGGTCAGGGTTTCCGGATGCACCTTCCAAACAAAGCTCACCACCGCAGCGGTAATCAATCCCTCCACGATGCCGATGGCCAGGTGGATGGGCTGCATCAAGAGCACGAAGGAGGCGAAGGGCAGCTCCGAAATGCCTGAGAAGAGCGTTTCCAGCACCACCCCGAAGGCTCCCAGTTGCAGCCCGATGATGGCGGAGGTCATGGCCCCCAGGAGGATGCGGCCCCGGGTCGGCTGGTCTCCGGCGATTTTCTTATAAATGAACGGGTAAGCGATGAAACAGGGGAAGAAACCGAGGTTAAAGATATTGCAGCCCAGGGCCAGGAGGCCGCCGTCGGCAAAAAACAGGGCCTGGATGGTGAGGACCGAGGCCATGACCAGAAAGCCGGCATAGGGTCCCAGCAAGATGGCCAGGATCATCCCTCCCCCCAGGTGGCCGCTGGAGCCGGTGGCCGGAATGGTGAAGTTGAGCATCTGGGCGGCGAAGACAAACGCTCCCAGAACCCCCATCAACGGGACCAGGTGTTCGTCCGCCTCCGCCTTGAGTTTTTTGGCGCTGTAAACGGTCAGGCCGGCGGTCGCGGCCCACATGGTGCCGCCCACCGCCGGGGAAATCAGGGCATCGGCCATATGCATGAACAATCTCCTCTCCAGGATAAAAATCTAGGGGCTGTCTCCGTTTCCGGTTAGCGTCGGCGCCAGGCCTCCCAATTGGGCCTCCCCTGGGCGTCCCGCAGGAAAAGCACGTGCTCTCCCTTGGTCAGTTCGTAGGCAATTATTTCCAGCTTGCCGTCTTTCTTGTCGCACACCCCGGTGATGCCCACCTCGTCTCCGGGAAGAAGCTCGAATTCCTGGCGTTCCAGGTACCAGACCGGGCCCAGGTGGACCAGCAGCCTTCCCTGGGTTTTGGTGTCCACCAGTAGCGCCATGCCGGGAAGCATGCCTTCCGCCAAGGTCTCCGTGAGCACCTGCGCCACCTTGCCGGTGTCTTTAAAGGGCTTGC
>Ga0315268_10007921_pt1 | contig 11131 bp, 11 predicted proteins | sample C1_top_MG_FD_204535 | JGI IMG/M metagenome (GOLD analysis project Ga0315268, IMG submission 204535) | Sediment microbial communities from Yellowstone Lake, YNP, Wyoming, USA - C1_top | ecosystem: Environmental > Aquatic > Freshwater > Lake > Sediment | place: USA: Wyoming | collected 2017-08-01 | reverse complement strand
CGGCCAGCACCAGCGACCCCAGGTACAGCGGGTTGCGGGTGTAGGCGTAGGGGCCGGAGGTGGTGAGCTCGGAATCCTTGCTGATGTATCCCGAGGCGATGGCCCGCAACAGCACGCCGCACAGGGCAATACCGCCGCCGGCCAGGATCGACTTCCCGGTGGGCTGCGCCAGCCACAGGTACAGGGCCGCGAAGGCGAAGCCCAGCGGCACCCGGATACGGCGGGCGATCCTGGACCAATTCATGGCCGCACCTTCAGCAAACTCCGCGCCGCGGCGATGACCTCCTGGGCGGTAATGCGCAGCAGGCCCTCATCCGGGTGCGGGCGATGCGAGGTCGTGGTCTGGCTGCTTGCGTGCCGCAGCACAATGTTGTTGGTGGAATACGGGCCGTTGCGTGCCGGATCGGTGGGCCCGAACAGCGCCACCACGGGCACCCCCAGCGCGGCGGCCAAATGCATGGGTCCGGTGTCGCTGCCGATGAACAGCCGTGCCCGCCGGGTGAAGGCAATCAACTCGCCCACGCTGCAAGGGATTGCGGCTGCCGCGCCGCCGCTGCCGGCCTCCGCCGCGCGCGCCAGTTCCTTCTCGCCGGGACCGTAATTGACGATGGACCGCAGTCCTTCCGCGCACAGCGCGCGGGCCACTTCGGCGTAGCGTTCCGCCGGCCAGCACTTCGCGCCCCAGCCGGCGCCGGGAGTGAGAATCGCGAACTCCCCGAGGCCACGGGCGCGCAGTTGCTGCTCGCAAACGCGCTCGGCATCAGCATCCTGGGGCAGAGGGAAGGAAATCTTCTGCCGATCAGAGAGCGGTGTCACGCTCGCCGCCAGCGACAGGTTCTGCTCGATAATGTGGCGCCCGCGGGCCAGCACCTGGTGGCTGTAGAACAAGGTCGCGGGCTTTTCGCGCGGCTGAGCGAAGCCGATGCGCCGCGGCGCTCGCGACAACTGTGCCAGCAACGCCGACTTGAACGCGCCCTGGAAATCCAGCGCCACGTCGTAATTTCCCCGGCGAAGCTCGCCGATGGCCGCGGCTGCCTCGCGCCAGGTTTCGTCCGACAGCAACGCCGCGCGCCAGGCCCGGGTGTTGACCGTGTGCACCAGGTCCAGCAGCGGCTTCTGCTCGCCGCGCGCAGATGTGGACAGTAGCGCCGCCCAGTGCTGTTCGACCACCCAGCCTATGGTGGCCGCGGGCAAGGCGCGCCGCAGCATGGCCACGGCGGGCAGAGCATGGATGATGTCGCCCATCGATCCGAGCCGCACGACCAGGATTCGCGGGGCTGATTCGCCGTCCATCAGCGGCGGTCCTGGCGCGTCAGGCGGCCGATGAATTCAGTGGCGGAGCGGTCTTTGGGATCACCGACGATCACCACCCTCCCGCCGCACTCGACCACGGTGTCGCGCTCGGGCACGCTTTCGGCGGTGTAGTCGGTGCCCTTGGCGTGGATGTCGGGGCGGATTTCGCGCACCAGGGCGCGCACATCGGGCTCGGAAAAAATGGCGATAGCGTCCACATCGGCCAGCGCGGCCAGGATTTCCGCCCGCTCTTCGGCCGGCATCAGCGGCCGGCCGGGGCCCTTCAGCGCGCGCACCGAGTCGTCTGCGTTCAGCCCGACCACCAGCCTGCCCCCGAGCTGCTTGGCGGCGCGCAGGTAGCGGACATGGCCTACGTGCAGCAGGTCGAAGCAGCCGTTGGTGAGGATGACGCGCTCGCCCGCGCGCCGCCATTCCCCGACGCGGCGCTGGAGCTGTTCGCGAGTAAGAATTTTGCCTTCGTTCATCGAAAAACTGGGCCACGGATTAACAGGGATTCACACGCATCAATGTCCTTTGTTGGTACCCGGGTTGATCCGTGCTGATCGGTGGCTTGCTTTCACGAATCTGCGTGCTCCACGGCCCGCAAGAGTTCTTCGCGGCTGACGGTGGCCGTGCCGCGCTTCATCACCACGATACCGCCGGCGTAGTTGGCCAGGCGGGCGGCGTCCTCGGCGTCGGCGCCGGCGGCCAGCGCCGCCGTGAACGCCGCCATCACCGTGTCGCCCGCGCCGGTGACGTCGGCCACCTGGTCGCTGCCGAAGATGGGGATTTGGACCGGCTCGCGGCGGCGAGCGAAGGCCACCATGCCGTCGCGCCCGCGGGTGATCACCAGCGATTGCAGGTTCATGCGCGCCAGCACCTTGCGCCCGGCGGCGATCACGCGCGCGGCGTCGTTGCCGATGGGCATCCCCAGCGCCTGCTCGACCTCGGGCTCGTTGGGCGTGGCCGCCGTGACGCCGGAGTACTGCAACAGACGATAGCGCGAGTCGAGTGTGACCGGGATGCCGTCCAGCACGCCGCGGCCGCGCAGCAGCGCCAGCAATTCGGGCGTGGCCGCCCCGTATCCGTAATCGGAAACCAGCAGCGCGTCCGACACCCGCGCGAACTGCCGCGCCGCCGCCAGCAGCCGCCGCTGATAGATGGCATCGAGCGCCCTGTCCGGTTCGCGGTCCACCCGCACCACCTGCTGGCGCGCGGTGTGCGCCATGCCGGCCAGGATGCGCGTCTTGGTCACCGTGGGATAGCCCTTCAGCCGCAGGATGCCCGAGGTGGAAATGTGCTTCTGGCGGAAGCGGCGCAGCAGCAGGCGTCCGGGCTCGTCTTCGCCCACCACGCCCACCGGCAGCACGGTGACGCCGAGGTCGGCGAGGTTGTACACGGCATTGCCGCCGCCGCCCGGCACCACGGTGCGCTCGCGGTGCTTCAGGATAAGCACCGGCGCTTCCCGCGACACGCGCGAGATCTCGCCGAAGATGAACTCGTCGGCCACCAGGTCGCCCAGCACCGTGATGGTCAGCCGCGGAAAGGCCTCCACGATCTTCTTCAGCCGCTCGGATTGCTTCGTGTGCTTCAAGGAATTTGTAATTGGTAATTTGCAATTGGTAATTTCGCAAGACCGGCGCCGCGCACCGGACTGCAAATTACAAATTACCAGTTACAAATTACAAATCATTCCGCTTGCGCGTGGGTCTTCATTCTCTCATGCTGCCGGTTTCCCGCGTCGTCCCAGGGTATCCAGGATGACATCGAGGGCGCGCGGCGCCTCCGGCCAGTCCAGCTTCACCGGCACCACCGCCAGCGGCTCCAGCGCGGAAAGATACCCGCCGAGATTAACCGCATCCTTCTCCGTGATCACGAACCCGCCGGCGCCGCTCTGCTGGCGCAGGAAGAGCAGGTCGCGCACGTCCTTTTCCGTGTAGGCGTAGTGGTCGGGAAAGGTGGCCTCGGCGACCGGCTCAATCCCCGCCTTGCGCAGTTGCAGCAAAAAAGTCTGCGGCCGGGCGATGCCGCAGAACGCCAGCGGGCGCTCGGGAATCTGCAGCGGCGGAAGAATGCCCCGGCGCACCCGCCACGCGGTCTTGTTTGCCAGCGGAAACTGGGCGGGATCGGCGCCGCTCATCAGCACCACGGCGTCGGCGCGGCGCAGGGCGGTGAGCGGCTCCCGCAGTCGTCCGGCGGGCAGCAGGCGGTCGCGAGCGTCCTCGGGCGTGACCAGCACGATGTCGAACTCGCGCGCCAGTTGCCGGTGCTGGAAGCCGTCGTCCAGCAGGTGGAGCTGCGGTCCGAAGCGCTGTTCCGCGAAGCGGCCGGCCTGGTAACGGTCCTCCCCGATGACCACCGGCGCGCCCAGGCGGCGCGCGATCAGCAGCGGCTCGTCGCCGAAGTCGCGCGGCACGCCGCCGGGCTCGACCAGCGCCACGCCCCGGCTCTGACGGTGATAACCGCGCGACAGCACGTCGAAGCGGATGCCCCGCGCGCGCAGCAGTTCGCCCAGCAAGATCACGAACGGCGTCTTTCCCGTGCCGCCGACGGAAAGATTGCCCACGCTCACCACCGGCCCGCGCAGCGTGCGGCGGGGGAGGGTCCCGGAGTCGTACAGCCGGTTGCGCGCGCGTACGGCTGCGCCGAACAGCGCTGATAGGAATTGCGCCACCGCCGCCATCAGCGTTTCACCCTTTCCGGCGGGCTTAGCAGCGCCTCCAGTGCGCTCACGGTGCGTGCCGTAGCTCCGGAATGCGCGCGCAGGACCTCGGCGGCACGTGCGGCAACATCGCGGCGGCATGCATCATCGGAAAGCAGCTCCAGTAACGCGAGCGCCAGATCGCCTTCGGTAATAACGCGCAGGGCGCCGGCACGCCGGAACAGCTCAATGATGTCGCGGAAATTATCGGTGTGCGGCCCCACCAGGATGGCGGCCCCGTGCTGCGCTGCTTCCAGGATGTTATGCCCGCCGCGCGGCGCCAGGCTGCCGCCGACGAACGCCACGCCGGCCAGGGCGTACATGGCGGCCAGCTCGCCAATGCTATCCAGCAGGAAAACGCCGCCCCTGACCTCGCCCGCGCCGTCCCATGCCGAGCGCCGCCACCAGCGCAGGCCGGAGGCATCCAGCAGCGATGCGGCCTCGGCAAAACGCTCGGGATGGCGCGGCGCCAGCACCATCACCGCCGCCGGGAATTTTGCCAGCACCTCGGTGAACGCGCGCAGCAGCATGGGCTCCTCGCCCTCGACCGTGCTGCCGCAGACCAGCACCGGGCCGCCGCCGCCGCGCTCCAGGGCCTCGCGCAGCGTGCTGACGACCGGCGCGGCCGTCGCGGCTTTTACGTCAAACTTCAGGTTGCCGCTCACCCGCACGCGCTCTGCGGGCGCGCCGATTTCCAGCAGCCGCCGGCGGTCCTCCTCGCCTTGCGTGAGGAACAAATCAACCTTGCGCAGCACCGGGCGCATAAACCACCGAAACTGCCGATAGCGCGGAAATGACCGGTCGGAAATCCGCGCGTTCACCACCGCGATGCGCGCTCCTGCGGCATGCGCCAGGCGCAGGAAGTTGGGCCAGAATTCGGTCTCCGCCACGATCACCAGCTCAGGGCGCAGCGCCCGCAGGTAGGGCCGCACGGCGAACGAGAAATCCAGCGGAAAGTAAAACGCGTTCTCCGCCCCGAAGCGGTCGCGCGCCAGCTTCTGGCCGGTGGCGGTGGTCGTGGAAACCACCACCCGATGTCCGGGAAAACGCGCGCGCAGTTCCCCCATCAGGCCTCTGACCGCCAGTACTTCGCCCACCGAGACGGCGTGCACCCAGATGGCGCGGCGGCCCGTGCGCAGCCGCGCCGGCACCCGTCCCAGCCGCTCGCCCAGGCCGGCGCGGTACTTGCGGCGGCGTGCCATCTGGACCAGCCACAGCGGCGCGGTCAGCAGCAGCGCGACCGCGGCGGCGGCGCTGTAGAGGAAATTCATGGGCGAAAGAACATTGTAAATACAGTTTCAGTTTCGGTTTCGAGTTTCAGAGGCAATGAAGACCGCAGAGGATGCAAAGGCTGCGCAGGATCTGACAAAGCTCCATCATACGATCTCCTGCCGAGAATACTCTCACGCATACACGGTATGCGTGTATAATGCACGAGTGTGATAGTCTGGTTCGGCGATGATGCCACCGAAGATGTTTATCATGGCATCAACTCCAAGACGGCGCGAAAAATCCCGAAGCAGCTCTGGCCGCGCGTTCGCGACAAGCTGGATATGCTGAACGCCTGTGCGACACTCGCCGACTTACAAGTTCCCCCTTCGAACCGGCTCGAGAAACTTCGAGGTGAGTGGGAAGGCTTTCTTAGTATTCGGGTGAACGATCAGTACCGAATCGTGTTTCAGTTCGAGGGCGGAAATTGCACCGGTGTTCGATGTATTGACTATCATTGATGAGGGGACCCATGCTTCCGAAAAACCGTATTGCCGCGCACCCGGGGCGCATTCTGGCCAGCGAGTTTCTCCAGCCCATGAACCTGACCCAGGCGGAACTGGCCCGCAGGCTGGGCGTGTCGCAGAATCGCCTGAATGAGGTGATTCGCGGCAAGCGCGGCATCACCGCACCAACGGCGCTACTGCTGGCAGCCTACTTCGGTAATTCACCGGAATTCTGGATGAACCTGCAATCTGCTCACGACTTGAGCAGGGCGCGACAGGAATTGCGTCCTCCGCGCCTGCGGAGAGCTGGTTCGAAGCTGATCGGTACGGTCTAGCTGTCGGCGACCACGCAGATCCCGGCCGCATCGGCCGCCTCGATCACCCGCTCGCCGTCCATCAGCAGGCACTTGCCGGCGTCCAAGGCGAGGCAGGCGGCGCCCGCCTGCCGCATGGTCTCGATGGTGGTGACCCCGACCACCGGCACGTCGAAGCGCATGTCCTGATTCGGCTTGGCCACTTTCACAACGGTCAGGCTGCGGCTCAGGGTGGAATCGCCGGGGCCCAGCGCGGTCATGATCCGCCCGGCGCGCACGATGGTGGCGTCGGTGCCTTCCATGGCTTCCACGGCGACGCAGGCCGCGCCCGCCACCACCACCGTCTGCCCAATGTCGTATTGCGCCAGGTTTCGCGCCACCTGCCGGCCGTAGGCAATGTCAATGAGCTCCTGCTCGCTCGGCTGCCGCCGCGTCAACACCCCGGCGCGCGCCAGCAGCGGCTCCAGCAGCTCGGTGGAGTTCATCAGCGTGATGCCCTCTTCGCCCAGCACCTGGGCGATCGCCCCGATCAGAGAATCGGTGTTGCGCGTGCCCAGCGAGAGCAGCAGCTTGGCCAGGCGCCAGTCCGGGCGGATGCTGGAGAAGATCTGCTTGTGCTTCACCTGGCCCGCCATCACCGCCCGGCGCACCCCCTCGCGATGGAAGGTCTCGATCAGCCGCGACAGCTCGCCCAGCGAAAGCCAGTGCACCGACGCGGCGCCGCGCTGCTCGATTTCCGGGAACGTCTCTTCCTTGATGGCGGCCACCACTACTTCCAGGCCGCGCGCGCGCGCCGCCTCCAGCACCAGCAGGGGAAAATTTCCGTTGCCCGCAATTAGTCCGATTCGCTCCGCCATGCGGGCACCAGTGTAATAGCGATTAGCAATTAGCGATTAGCAATTAGCTGATGGAGCGACAAGTTTTTCGCCAACTCACAGTTCCTTTGTAGCTCGGCACGGCCAAGAACACAGGCTTGAAAAAGAGGAGGGTTTTTGCTAATTGCTAATTGCAGTGTAATAGCGATTAGCGATTAGCAATTAGCGATTAGCAATTAGCTGATGGAGCGACAAGTTTTTCGCCAACTCACAGTTCCTTTGTAGCTCGGCACGGCCAGGAACACAGGCTTGAGAAAGAGGAGGGTTTTTGCTAATTGCTAATTGCTAATTGCTAATTGCTATCGCTAACAGCTACTTAATCACCCCTCGTTCAGAGCTCTCCACGAACCGGATCAGCAACTCCACGTCTTCCCCGAGATCGCCTTCGGAGCGGAGTTTCTCGATCGCCTGGGAGGTATTGAGCCTGGCAGCCAGCAGGACGCGGTAGGCGTGGTGCAGTTTCTTGATGCGTTCGTCGCTGAAGCCGCGGCGCTTCAGCCCCACGGAGTTCAGCCCGTAGGCGCGGTTCTCGCGGGTGGCGCTGGTTTTCGAAAAGGGCAAAACATCCTGCGTGATGACGGTGCCGCCGCCGATATAGGAATGCGCGCCGATGCGCACGAACTGGTGCACCGGGCAGAGCGCGCCCACCACCGCCCATTCTTCCACGATCACGTGGCCGGCCAGGGTGGCGGCGTTCACCAGCATGGCGTGGTCGCCGATCACGGTGTCGTGCCCCACGTGCGCGTAAGCCATGATCAGCACATGGCTGCCGATGCGGGTTACGCCCCCGCCCTTCACCGTGCCGCGGTTCAGGGTGACGCACTCTCGCACCACGTTGTAATCGCCCATCTCCAGGCGCGTGGGCTCGCCGGCGTAGCTGATGTCCTGCGGCTCGACGCCGATGGCGGCGAAGGGAAAAATGCGGTTGTTGCGCCCCATGCGCGTGGGGCCGTGCACCACCACGTGGGAAATGAGCTCGCACTCCTCGCCCATCTCCACCTCGGCGCCAATCACGCAGTACGGCCCGATGCGGCAGGACTCGGGAATCCTGGCGCCCGGATCGACGATGGCGGTCGGATGAATCACAGTTTCGTTGCGGCGCGCGAAAGAATCACGCATTATAACGAATCCATGCTGGCAACGAACAAGGCGCGCGACCTGCTGCGCTTCCTCGGCGGCCGCCGGGCAGAGATGATCGCCACCATCCGCCGCCTGGTGGAGACCGAGTCGCCCAGTTTCAACAAGGCGGCCGTGGACCGGCTCGGCCAACTGCTGGGCGCGGAATTCTGGCGGCGTGGCGCTGGCGTGCGCTTCCACCGCTCCCGCCGCTTCGGCGACCATCTGCAGGCCGATTTCCCCGGCGAGAAGGGCCCGCCGTTGCTGCTGCTCGGCCACATGGACACGGTCTGGGATGTGGGCACGCTGAAAGCCATGCCATTCCGTCAGAGCCGGGGCCGGCTGTGGGGCCCGGGCGTACTCGACATGAAAACCGGCATCGCGCAGATGCTGTTCGCGGTGGAGGCGCTGCGCCGGCTCCGTGGCCGGCTCCCGCGCCCGGTCACCGCGCTGCTGGTGACGGACGAGGAAGCCGGCAGTGAAAGCTCGCGCGCCACTACCGAAAAGCTCGCGAGAAAATCAGCGGCGGTGCTGGTGTGCGAACCCGCCTTCGGTCTAGCCGGCGCGCTCAAGACGGCCCGCAAGGGTGTGGCCGACTACACGGTCACAGTGTTCGGGCGGGCGGCGCACTCCGGGCTGGATTTCGAGAAAGGGGAAAGCGCGGTCCTGGAACTGGCGCGGCAGCTCCTGGTGATGGAGCGATTCACGGATCTGAAGCGCGGCATCACCGTCTGCCCCGGTGTCATCCGCGGCGGGACCGAAACCGCCAACGTAGTGCCGGCCGAGGCGATGGCGCGCGTCGACGTCCGCATTCCGCGCCGCGCCGATGCCACCCGGATCGACCGCAAATTCCGCGCCCTGCGGCCGTTCAACAGGAAATGCCGGCTGGAGGTCAGCGGCGGCCTCAATCGCCCGCCGCTGGAGCGCACGGCAGCCGCGGCGCTGTTTGCCAAGGCGCAGGCGCTGGCGCGCGAATTGGGCTTTGAGCTGGCGGAAGCTGCCGTCGGCGGCGGATCGGACGGCAATTTCACCGCCGCGCTCGGTATCCCGACCCTGGATGGACTGGGCGCCGTCGGCGAAGGCGCCCACGCCGCCAACGAATCGGTGCTGATCGCGCAGCTCGCGCCCCGCACCGCGTTTCTGGCGCGGCTGATCGAGAGCATCTAAAGCGGTTCCGGGATATCCCCGGGTTTGAAAGGGCACGGGCTTCACAAGCTGCTGAAAAACTCCGAAAAGCAGGTTCCTCGGGGACTGAAGTCCCCTCGGAATGACACAACAAAGCGCTTATCGGCACGACTAAAGTCGTGCCCTGACACACACAACAGTTTTTCAGCAGCCTGCTAACGGCCACAGCGCCGCAGGTCACGCCACGCGCTCGGTCGGACTGGCGAGAAACGCTTCCACCGATTCCCGCACCTGCACGTCGAGACTGTCGGCGACATCAATAATGTCGGTGAGCAAATAGCTGATATCCACGCTCAGCAAGTGCGCCTGCACCACCATCAGACTCGCCCGCCGCAAAAAGTGTCCTTCCTTCAGCACCATGGAAACGGTGTATCCCTGGCGGCGGCGCGTCTGCCCGTGGGCGGCCGCGGCGCTCATGGCGGCATCGCTGATGGCCCTGGGGTGCCGCTCCAGCATGGCGATGGATTCCTTCAGCATTGCAGGCGCGTGGTCGGAGCGCTCCGCATCCGACAGCGGCACGGCGGCAATGTCCGTGTCGCCTTTGGCCATGGCCAGCCAGTTCGACACCACGTCGTCCAAGTTGTCGCGCAAGATATCGGAGACGGGGCGCAGCGGCAGCGGGTGGTGCGGCTTGCGGTCGGCCAGCCGGCGCTCGATGATTTCGATCAATTTCGGGATGCTGGCCGGCTTGACGATGTAATCATCCACCTGCCTGCGGATGGCCTCCAGCGCGGTCTCGAACGCCGGGTAACCGGTGATGATGATGGTCACCGCGCTGGGCTGGGTGCGGCGCATGGCGCTGACCACCGTGAACCCGTCGCCCGGCTGCCCGATGTTCAAGTCGGCCAGCAGCACCTCAAACGGCTGGCGGTTGATGGCGTCCAGCGCCTCTGGGACGGTGGCGGCCGTGGTCACCACGAAGCCGTGCATCTGCAGGATGGAGGGCAGTGTGCTGCGAATGCCGGGCTCGTCATCGACGAACAGCACGCGGCAAGGCGGATTCCCGGGCTCCCTCACTACGTCCTCCGCCCTACTGGTTCACAGGTATTTTGATGATCTTTTTCTGGATGGCGTAGGTCACCAGTTGCGCTTTGTTGTGGATGTCGAGCTTGCGCATAAGGTTGAACTTGTGCGCCTCCACCGTCTTGACGCTCAGGCCCAGCAGCACCGCGATTTCCTTGACCGAGTTGCCCTCGGCCAGCAGCTTCAGGATTTCGCGCTCCCGCGGCGTGAGGGTGGAAATACGGGGGCGCAATTTGGCGTCGCGGACGCGGGCCCGGAAGTCCTCCACCAGCTTGCCCAGCACCTGCGAGCTCAGGTACTTGCCGCCCTTGTAGACGTCTCGTACCGCGCTCACCAGTTGCAGCGCCGGCGTGTCCTTCAGCACGTAGCCGGCGGCGCCCACTTCCAGGCACTGCACCAGGTAGTCCTCGTCCTCGTACATGGTGAGGAACAGGACCTTGGTCTCGGGCCGGTTCTTGCGGATCTGGCGCGCCGCCTCGAACGACGACAGCCCGGGCATGCCGATGTCCATCAGCACGACGTCGGGGCGCAGGTCGCGGGCTTTTTCCACCGCCTCGCCCGCATCGGGGGATTCGCCGATGATTTCGAAATCCGATTCGCTCTCCAGCAGCCGGCGGACGCCTTGCCGGAACAGGGTGTGGTCGTCAACGAGCAAACACTTGATCTTAGCCATGACTTGGGTACCTGTAATAAGAAATCAACGTCGAGCCGGAGCGCGGCGCTGTGCTACTGCTACTGAACTTCGTGCTCGGAGGTGCCGGCGGCCGCCGCCATGGCGCGTGCCGGCCAGCATGCCTCGCCTTCGGACACCGGCACCATCACCTCGATGCGCGTGCCCTTGCCTTTGGCGGAACTCACTTTTACGGTGCCGCGCAGCATGCCGATGCGCTCGCGCATGCCGGCCAGGCC
>Ga0315268_10007920_pt1 | contig 11135 bp, 12 predicted proteins | sample C1_top_MG_FD_204535 | JGI IMG/M metagenome (GOLD analysis project Ga0315268, IMG submission 204535) | Sediment microbial communities from Yellowstone Lake, YNP, Wyoming, USA - C1_top | ecosystem: Environmental > Aquatic > Freshwater > Lake > Sediment | place: USA: Wyoming | collected 2017-08-01 | reverse complement strand
GGCGCACACCATCCGTCCCCGGTCCAGAAGACCCGATTGGTTGAAACGTTGCCTGGCGCGCACCAACATACCATAGGTGATATCCAGGGCATGCACGGGGGCCATGGTGACACCGGTTTTTGCCAGATGGTGGGAGATGACACCGGTACCGGTAGCAACATCCAGCACTGTGTCACTGGCAAGAATGGGTGTATGGTTAAACAACTCTTCCAGAAAACTGGTGTAACTCCACCCCCAGAATCGATTCAACTCGACGTCTACAGTGTGTTCATAATCCGGCGCCATCTCGGCAAAAGCCTCAACCAGTGCCTGTTGTTCTTTTTCAGACTGATTAAAAGTATTCCGTTTATCCTGCGGGTTGGGCATTGTTTATCCGGGATCGATCCAGTATTGGGTCGTAAATAATCATAATGGAACTGTTAAAATCGTGCCAGCGCCCATTCTACGGTAATTATATACATTAAACAGTTAATTATGACCAGGGAATGTGCCGGGAATCAAAGCACCCTGGAGGGAATCAATATCTGACCTGCCAGGGTGCTGGAATAATCGAATTTAAACTAAAGGTTAGAACTTAACCAGGGCTAGCATTCCGATGATGGTTAAAAAGAAGGCCAGCACTGGGATGCCAACTTTCGGCGACAACAATCGTTTAAGGAAGGCCGCATTGTTCTTGACCGATTTGACGTAATCATCCAGGGGATTCATATTGTTATACATGTTTCACTCTCCTCATCTGAACCCAGTATACGCAATAATCCCCGGAGGATTATTTACAAAAATGTAAACTACGGATAATACGTTAAAAACACCCCCATATATGGGGGTTAATTAATCATTCATCGTACCTGTGATTCTTGGTTTTTTGATGACCAGGTAAAGAAATGCACATCCCAATAAAAAATCCACTCCGGTCATCAGCCATCCCATTTCATTGATTGCCCCCGTATAAAGTCCATGTAGATCGATGGCAACCATGAGAATGAAAAGCAGCAGGAAAACGTTGGCGACGCGTTTTTGGTCAACGGGATTTGAGAAGTTCCTGGATTGCCACAGCCAGACGCTCAATACCAGGGCACAAGCCCCGGATATACGCGTGTTCATGATACCAGCTTCGTTCAATGTTCTCCCCAACAAGGACATGCTGAAGACCGGGATCACCAGGAACATCAGCGCATTAACCAGGATCCCTAGGGCGGTGATGCTGGCTATTGCCTTAAACTTCATCTCGCCTCACTTCTTAAGCAACTCCTGGAAGACTTGATTGGACTTAGCCTCAACGACCTGATGCAGGCTTTGACCATGCGAGTCCATGGTGACCACCACCGGCAGATCCTTAACCTCGATGACCCACATGGCTTCAGGCACACCGAAATCCAATTTATAAACCCCCACAACCCGGGTCACGCTTTGAGCAATGTAAGAGGCTGCGCCTCCAATGGCGTGGAAATAAACACCGGGCACATCACGGCAACCCTGCAGTGTCTTGGTGCCCATCCCTCCCTTGCCGATTACCCCCTTGATCTTGAAATGCTTCATAATTTCTGCCTGGTAAGGTTCTTCACGGATGCTGGTGGTTGGCCCGGCAGCAACGAAACGATATTCCCTGGTATCCAGGCCAGCCACCACGGGGCCGCAGTGATAAATGATGCCGTCTTTCAACAAAGGTTTAATGGCCTCATACACCTCCAGGTCATCGCCTTGCGGTTGCCGAGTTTTTATAATGAATGTATCCATCATCCATTTATGGACGCCATCCCTGCCAGTCATCATCAACCCGCTCAATTCCACAGGATCGCCAACCTTTAGTTTGCGGATGTCATCATCGCTAATGGGTGTTTGGATTGAAATCATGTCAACTCCGTTCTTTATACCAGAAACTATTCGTAACGGACTTCATCACCTTTGATGGTCATCCGACCGCGGCGGTAAGCCCAGCACATATAGGAAACGGTGACAAAGTAACTGGCTGGAAGCCGGTGCAGACCGGTGATCTTGGTGTCCAATACGGTGGTGTTGCCCCCAAAGCCCATCGGTCCAATCCCCAAGCTATTGGCTTCATCGGTCAGTTGATGCTCCAGTTCAGCTAGTTTTTCATCAGGGTTGGATTTCCCCATTTTGCCAAAGAAAACTTCTTTGGATGCAATGTAACCTGAACCGCGGTCCCCACCAATGGACACACCCAGGATGCCAGGTGCGCAGCCCTGACCCTGGGCTTTCTGGACGGCATCCAGAACCACTTTGCGCACTCCAACCAGGTCCCGGCCAGCACCCAGGCGCATGTCCGGCAGCGAGTATTGCGCACCCACGTTTTCGCAGCCACCACCCTTAAGGATCAATTCAATGGTCAATTCGTCGCTTTCCACTTCTTCGAAGTGCATGTAGGGAAAATCCTCCCCACCCAGGTTGTTGCCGCTGTTCTTCTCGGTCATGACATTCACTGCATTAGGTCGCATGTAGGAGCGTTTGGTGGCTTCAGCCAGGGCGGAACGGATCTGCTGGCGGAGTTTAAGGGTGCTTATGCCTTCCTGGTATTTCACGTAAAAGATGGGTGTGCCGGTGTCCTGACAGATGGGTGTGGCATTCTTTCGGGAAAGTGCCACATTTTTCAGTATGGTCTCCAGGGCTCCCCGGGCGGCAGAACCCGGAGCTTCTTTTTCCACTGCTGCCTTTAACCGCTCCTCCACATCCTTGGGAAGGTCAGTGGAGGTTTTGCGGATCAATTCCAGTATTCTATCTGTGTAATCCTTCATAAGTCTCTCCTTGGGAATACATCATTATCTTACTCCGAAAAAATAAAAATTCTAATAACAAAGGGCGGGATTATTCGTGACACTTGGCACACGAAGATGACATTCGAAAGATGATTATATATTCGCTTGATGATTTACAATGGGACATCATGGAAATTGCATCTCCAGGGTCCATATTTAAAATTCACTTCATCATACCCCCAAGCGCGATTGACCAGAACGGTCATGTCAATAATGTCAATTACATACAATGGATGCAGGATATCGCGGTTCGACACTACGAGGCTATGGGTGGAATACAACCTACCCACCGGATGGGAGCAACCTGGATAGTCCATTCTCACCGTGTGATGTACCACAGCCCAGCATTTTCCGGAGAAGAGATCGAGGCAAGCACCTGGGTGGTTAATTTACGAAAAGTCAGGTCACTGCGCCGTTACCGATTTATCCGGGTATCAGATGGTAAACTGTTGGTTTCGGGTGAGACAGAATGGGTCTTTGTGAATGTCTCAAGCGGAAAGTTAATGTCCATTCCGGAAGAGATCATAAGGCTTTTCAAACTATTGGATGCATAATGCTCCATGATCAGCCATCCTTTGATGGGAGTATAATAATCCGGCAGTAAACACTACCCATACTTCCGCATGGAGGTGCAAGTGTCCGGTGATACTCCCCGCTACGCATTCTTTAATGGCAAGATTGTCCCGTATTCTGAAGCCAGGGTTGGTGTTGCCACCCATGGATTGAATTATGGTACGGCTGTTTTTGGGGGAATGCGGGCTTATTGGAATGATGAAAGAAAGAAATTGTATGTCTTTCGTCCTTTGGACCATTTCCGCCGGTTCCTCAGTTCCTGCCGGCTGCTGTGCATGGAATTTGAATACTCACCTGAAAGCCTGACATCCATTCTCATGGACTTGTTACACACAGATGTCTACCAACAGGATATTTACATCCGCCCGTTGGCGTACAAGAGCGATGAGTCGATCGGAGTAAAACTTCACGGTTTGACTGATGGTTTTACCATGTTCGCAGTGCCATTCGGTCTGTATATCAAGAACGACACCGCCGCCCACTTCACCGTCTCCTCCTGGCGGCGGGTTGATGATAATATGATCCCTGCTCGCGGTAAAATAAGCGGGGCTTATGCCAACTCTGCCTTGATCAAGACCGACGCGGTGCGCGCCGGTTTTGACGACGCCCTGGTTCTCACCCAGGAGGGTCACATCTCTGAAGGCAGCGCCATGAACGTCTTCATCGTGCGCGACGGCAAGTTGATCACTCCGCCTGTAACCGAGAACATCCTGGAGGGCATCACCCGCCGGTCAGTCATCGAAATGGCACAGACTGAACTTAACCTGCAAGTTGTCGAACGACCCGTCGACCGGACTGAGATTTACATCTGCGACGAGTTGTTCATGACCGGCACGGCGGTTCAGATCACCGCCGTCACACAGATCGACCATCGACCGGTGGGCAACGGGCAAATGGGTCCGGTTGCCGGTGAACTGCGCCGCATCTTTGGCGAGGTGGTGCACGGCAACCTGCCACGTTACTCACATTGGAATTTGGAAGTCTGAATCCATTGATCTTTTACTCTACAAGGGATGAGGTGGCCTGAGAGACTAACTCATCCCTTTTGGTTTAATAGGTTCAATGAAACATCCATGGTCATCAATGGTCAAACTCCATAGTATTTTCAAAAATGACCACACTTCCTCCATATTTTATTCACAAATTTGCGGTATGCTTTTCGTTGTTTAAAACCGGAAAAAAGGAGCTCAAAATGGCGAAATTTTTCTCAAAATTTTCAAGAAAGACTTGGATCATCACAGGCATCAGCGCGGTCGTCATTGTGGCTGTCCTGCTGGTGGTCGCCAGCCTAAACCAATCTTCAAGCAGTTCGACCTCGTCTTACCAAACCACCACGGTCACACGCGGCACGTTGACCTCCTCCGTGGAAGGGGCTGGTTCTGTTTCCTCCCTGCTGACAGCTAGCCTGGCCTGGCAAACCAACGGCCAGATCATCCTGGTCAATTCCAAGATCGGGGACTTGGTTAAAGCTAACGATGTCCTGGCCACCTTGGTCCAGTCCTCCACCACACAAACCACCCTGGAATCCAACCTGGTCACCGCCCAGGAGAACCTGGCGGAGTTGACTTCGCCTTCTTCCATAGCTACCGCCAAGGAAGCGGTGGCGACTGCTGAGACCAACTTGACCAACGCACAATATAACCTAAACAGCGTGATTAATCGTGATCCCAACGCCACCGCCAATGCTTACGCAGCCATGGTCGTGGCACAGAACAACCTGCAACGCCTCACCGATAATTATAACAACCTGAACCTGCCTGACACTGACACGCGCAAGGCTTCTGCTTACCAGGCCATGTATGCAGCCCAGATCAAGTACGATAATGCTACTTATATCTACAATGTCTATGCAGGCAATGTCACTCAAACCGCCATTGATAGCGCCAATGCCCAATTGGCCCTGGCACAGGCCAACCTGGACGAAGCCAAAGCCTACTTGACCGCACTGACCACGGGTCAAATTCCCGAGGGAGCTACGGGTACTTCCTTAATGAAGCTTAAACAGGCCATGCTGGGGGTCCAATCAGCCCAAGAAGCCCTGCAAGCCAATATCGATGCCACCAAGATCATCGCACCGTTTGATGGCACTGTCACTCAGGCTACAGCGGTCAACCAGGCGGTGGTCACTCCTGGCACTGCTGCCTTCCGCATCGATGACCTTAACGACCTGGTTGTCGTCGTGCAGGTGACAGAAGTGGATATCAACCATGTCAAAGCCGGTCAACCTGTTACCATCACATTGGATGCAATCCCCAATAAAACTTATGAAGGGAAAGTACTTTCGACCAATATATCCGGCGCATCGAGTCAAAACAGCGTTAACTTCAATGTCACCGTCCAGCTAACCAAACCGGATGCACAGGTCAAACCCGGTATGACCGCCAATGTCACCATCGTTACCAACCAGGTGGCAAACGCGTTGTTGGTGCCCAGCACGGCCATCTTCCTGGATAACACTGGTCAGCAGGTTGTGTATCTGGTCCAGAGCGGGAACCTGGTCACTATCCCAGTCACCACTGGCGCAGTTTCCGATTCATCCACTGAAATCACTGGCAACTCCCTCAAGGAAGGTGACACGGTCGTCCTCAGTTTTGCCACCACCACATCTTCTTCTGGGGGAGGCTTCGGTCTCTTTGGTGGCGGTACTGGCCGGGTCAGGGATAACCAACCTGCAAGTACTCCTTAGTCCAGGAGGATTTTAAATGATAGCAGCCATTGAACCTGTTATTCAAGCTAAGGATCTCAGCAAGGTTTATCGCATGGGAGAAGTGGATGTGCATGCTCTAAAAGACATCTCCTTGCATATTAAGCGTGGCGAATCAGTAGCCATAATGGGGCCGTCTGGTTCCGGAAAATCCACATTAATGAACATCCTGGGTTGTCTGGACCGCCCAACCAGTGGAGATTATTTCCTCGAAGGCGTGGAAGTATCTGGCCTTTCAGATGACCAACTGGCAGGTATCCGTAATCAGAAGATAGGGTTTGTCTTTCAATCTTTCAACCTGTTGCAGCGCACATCAGCACTGGCAAATGTGGAACTGCCATTGAATTATGCCAGTCAACCAACTGATGGACGAGACAGGGCAGCAGAAGCCCTGAGAGCCGTCGGGTTGGAAAACCGCATGAAACACCGCCCGGCTGAACTCTCCGGTGGTGAACAACAACGGGTAGCCATTGCCCGAGCCCTGGTCAATGAACCAGCCATACTGATGGCCGATGAACCCACCGGAAACCTGGACTCAAAAGCGGGGCAGGAGATCATAAACCTTTTACTTAAATTGAACCAGGAACGCGATGCCACATTGATCATCATCACCCACGATCAAAAAGTGGCAGCCCAGACCCAGCGTATCATCCAGATCCGAGATGGCATGCTCGAGGAGAACCAGCTATGAATCTCAAACGTATTCTTTTGGAGACTATCCGCAGCCTTAACTCCAACAAATTGCGGACCAGCCTGACCATGCTGGGTATCGTGATCGGTGTGGCGGCTGTCATAGCTATGTTGGCCATCGGGCAGGGAGCACAAAATTCGATCACCTCATCAATCAACAGCATCGGGTCCAATATCCTGTTTGTTTCAGAAGGTTCCAGCGCAAGGTTTTTCCAAGGTGGCACCAATGTAGTTAGAAACATACGCCCTTTGACCTTGTTGGATGCTGAAGCCTTGCTGGATGCCTCCCAAGCTCCATCCATCAAAGCAGTTGCGCCGGTAATCCAGGGAAGTAATATTACTGCCGCAGCCAGCGGTCAAAAGACGACCACAACTGTCCTGGGAGTGACCTCCGGTTATGCCTCCATCCGCAATGAACAGTTAACTGAAGGCGCTTTCTTTAATGACCAGCAGGTCAATATACATGCGCGCGTGGCCATCATTGGTCCTGACCTGGCAACCACCCTGTTTGGAAGAACAAACAACTTGGTTGGATCCACTCTACGTTTAAACGGACAGACCTTTACGATCATTGGAACCTTAAAAGCCAAAGGCGGCACATCCATCGGCAGCTCGGATAACCAGGTGATCATCCCGTTTACCACCGCCCGTGACCGGGTTATCTACCGAACCGGAAATGCAGTGGATGTGATTTACGTGCAGGCCACTGATGCCAACTCGGTCAGTGAAGCCAACACTCAAATTTCACAAATTCTACGGATGAAGCATCATGTCAAGCTCGGTAGTGAAGATTTTTCGGTCTTCAGCCAGCAGGACCTGTTGTCAACAGCTACAAGCATAACCGGGATCCTGACTGCCTTCCTGGGGGGTATAGCCGCCATATCACTCCTTGTAGGTGGAATTGGAATCATGAACATCATGCTGGTTTCAGTTGTAGAGCGCACGCGTGAAATTGGGCTGCGCAAAGCAGTGGGAGCCCGCAACAGGGATATCCTGGTGCAGTTCCTGTCTGAATCAGCATTCCTGAGCTTGTTGGGAGGACTGATCGGTATATTGCTGGGATGGTCAATATCTATGCTGATCGGAAAGATTGCCTCTTTGTTGGGGACTACTTTAAACCCGATGGTCAGCCTGAACGCTGTGCTGTTGGCCACCCTGTTTTCTGCAGCCGTTGGCTTATTCTTTGGCATTTACCCAGCCCGTCGGGCAGCCAACCTGCAGCCTGTAGAAGCATTAAGGTACGAATAAATCACAATGCGAGGAAATATGTCCACAGTATCATCAACTAAAACTAAAAAACCATTAAATGCAACCATGTTAACCATCGCTGCAGGAGTCCTGGTGTTGCTGGCGTTATTGTTCCTGGCCACTCCCCTGATCAATGGGAACCGGGGTCTCCCGGGAAATGCCAACTTCACCAGGCCATCCAATGGCCAACTGCCCCAATTTAACCAGAACGGTCAGCAAAATGGACTGCCAGGGACTTCCACTGGAGGCACAGGCGCAGTAGGAGGACAAACATTTCAGGGTTTTCAGGGCAGGCAACTGGGTAATCGCAATTTCCTGTCCGCTTTTAACCTGCTTGGGGGAAGCAACCGGACCTTGGTTTATGCCATTGCCTTCCTGCTTTCCCTGGCAGCCGCCATTGGTATGGTGATGACCAGGAAATGGGGCCGGATCCTGGGTATCGTCATGGCAGCCATTTACATCCTGCTTGCCATTATTGGCTTGCTGCCACAGTTGCTCTTCAGGTTCGTCGGAATTCGCGATCCGATTGGATTGATCATTAGTGCCACCCAACTGGTGCTGGCAGTGGTCGTGATCATCCTGGCCAGCCTGCCTGGTAAAGCCATTCCAGCCGTGGAAACCGCGGAGGTTGCAACCGCTGATCCAAATTGATCCTTTTTAGCAAATAGAAAATCACCCCTGATCATCAGGGGTGATTTTCTATTTACCTCTGGTGACTTCTCAAGGTGTGGGCGTCGCTGTCGGCGCAACGGTCGGGGTGGCGAACAGCTTGGCTGCCTCTTCCGCCGTCTTGGGCATGCCATTCATGATCCAGCGCATGAAAACGTCGATGATATCCTGGTTGAGCACTTTTTTCGGCGGCATCACACCAATGATCTGCTTTCCGCTGGCATCCTTGATGACTTGCTGCTGGATGACCTTTAACAAAATGCTGGTCTCATCACCGGCAACGATCAGGGGGGCGTTATCGCCTGTCTTCATCATCTCATCATAACTGGTCATCAAGTAGTTGTTGCTTTCCTTGCCCGAACGGTGGCAGGACACGCAATATCGTTTTACGATGGGGGCAATATGAACATCATAAGACGGCACTTCACCAGCCACCAACGCCGGGAATAAAGGCGCCATGGGAGGCATTTCGAAGCGATCATCCCAGGAGTAGCGCATGAATGTGACGATGTTATCCACTTCACTGCGGGATAGCCCTTCTGCATTGAAAGCCTTGCCAAAGGGGTTCATGCCTGCCTCGGGGCGGCCATAGATGACCACTTCCGCCAGAGAGGCGTCATCCAGGGTGTAGAGCACATCCTTGCCATTGATGGCCATGATCTTCTGGCCTTCCAGGCCTTTGACGCCTTCAATGGTGGTCACCTTGCCATCATCGCCATGGCATTCCACGCAGTTTACCGAATACAAATCCTGCCCAGCCTGGATCTGTTCGACTAGGTTGGTGGCCACGGCGGTTGTCTCACCGGCTTTGACCGGAGGGGCCATGACCAGGACCGCCACGGTTAAGCCAGCCATCAATACGATGGTTGTGACGCTGGTCCAAATCATACAACGGGCTGGGGCTTTCTTGAACACAAAGTTGAGCAGCGCCAGCAGGATGTATCCCAACAACGGGATCACCAGGCCGCCTATGGTCTGAAGCAACCCTGGCAGGTAAAACCCCTCTCCCAGGGTGGTCGGCGTATTGGAAATATAAGTCAGGCTGACTATGCTGGTGACGATGATCGCCATGATGCCCAGCCCAAATACCCGCTTGCCGTAATAGCGGGTAGATGAGCGATCCAGGAACGGCAATAAGATCAACAGGCCAATGTAGATCAAGGGGATGACAACCGTCGCCAGCCATTCGATCTTGCCAATGACCGGGATCTGACCATAGAGTGCCAGGAATTTAAAAAGGAAAAGGAAGTACCATTCCGGACGGGGCACATAACTGGTATCACTGGGATCTGCCTTGGGTTCCACCGGGACGCCTACAAAGGATGCCAGCAGCACCAGGATGATGAATATCGCCAACGCCATCAGCAGGTCTTTGTAAATGCTGTCAGGCCAGAACCTTTCACCGTTCTGCAGGGATTTCTCGTAATTCTTTTTGATGGTTTGTTTCTGTTCCTGGTCCATGGCTGCCTCCTAGTCTTCTTTCCCGGGAAACTGGGATTCACCGTGCTTGATGATCAGGTACAGGTGCGCACCGATCAATGCCACCAGGATGGCAGGCAAAATCCAGATATGGGCTGCAAAGAAACGCTGCAGCGTCAGGGCGCTCAATGAGGAACCACCACGCAGGACTTTAAGGATAAAGTCGCCGATGAACGGGACACTGCCAGCGATCTGGGTCCCCACCGTGGTAGCCCAATAGGCTTTCTGATTCCAGGGCAACAGGTATCCGGTGAAGCCCATGAACACGGTGACCAGCAGCAAGCCCACTCCAATCAACCAGGTCAACTCGCGGGGATATTTGTAGGAGGCAGTCACGAATACCCGCAACATGTGGATGAAAACGATCAGGACCATAAGAGATGAACCCCAGTGATGGATGCCCCGGATCAGCCAGCCAAATGAGACACTGGTCATGATGTACGTAATGCTATCGTAGGCGTGGTCTGGGGAGGGAGTGTAATATACAGCCAGAAAAATGCCAGTCAACCCCTGCAGGACAAATAGGAACAGGCTGGCGCTGCCCAGGGTGTTCCACCAGTTACCGCGCGGCTCCGGGCGATCCAGCGTGGCTTTATACAGGTCGTTGAGACCCAGCCTTTCATCCAGCCATTGGTAAAGTCTATTTGTCATTCTCAACCTCCCTGGACATGGATCAATAGAATTCCGGTTTCGTCCACTTTGAATTCCGTGTATTTGTCCAGTGGCCTGGGTGGTGGACCGGCGATGACCTGCCCGTTAATGTCAAAGGTGGCATCATGGCAGGGGCATTGGAATACCTTTTTATCGGCAAACCAGTTAACCTGGCAGCCCAGGTGTGTGCATCGGCTCGACAGGATCAACATGTCGCCCTCGGTATCCGACTTGCGCAGGACGAACCCCCCATAACTTGTTGCGGTGCGTTCCCAACCGTTCACCTGTGTGCGGGTGAAAGAAAAAGGGAAAGGCTGTCCAACAGGAATATCCTTGAGCGTACCAAT
>Ga0315268_10007918_pt1 | contig 11136 bp, 8 predicted proteins | sample C1_top_MG_FD_204535 | JGI IMG/M metagenome (GOLD analysis project Ga0315268, IMG submission 204535) | Sediment microbial communities from Yellowstone Lake, YNP, Wyoming, USA - C1_top | ecosystem: Environmental > Aquatic > Freshwater > Lake > Sediment | place: USA: Wyoming | collected 2017-08-01 | reverse complement strand
GAGAATTTCAGAAGGCCGCCTTTCCAGGTCCCCCTAGTGCGGTATACTATTATGATGTGCTTTCCGACCGGGGGCCATGGGGTATGGGTCCGGCGGGGCCTGATTTTCCGGGGAATCCTGAATCTCTTGGGAGCGGACGGGCAGAATCCCGATAGTGGCAACCTTTTGGGTTAAACTCCTGAGGTTGACTCAGGAGGGCGGCGGCTAGTCCAGTAACCTTTTCCCATGAAAAGCCTGCAAAGCCATATTTATCACATTACCGAGGACCACACGCCGGCGAACTTTGGCGTAACTGCAGTGGTCACTCAGCTCACGCGTTATCTGGCCGGCCGGGGGTGGCCCACCACGGTGTGCGCCGCGGGTGTGGCAGAGACCCCGGTGCCTGAAAGAGTGGGATTGGCGCAGTTTCATCTGCTCCCCTGGGGACAGCCATGGCGATATTCAGGCAGGTCAATGATGGCCTATCTCCGGGGGATAGGGGGAAATTCCGGCGCCATCTTGCACCTCCACGGGGTGTGGAAGGCGCCTCAATGGCAGGCGGCCCGGGCCGCCTGCCGGAGCGCGGTGCCGGCAATTCTGAGCCCCCATGGCATGTTAAATCCCTGGCTCTGGCAAGACGGCCGCCTGAGGCGGGTGAAGAAGCTTACTTATTGGCAGACCCTGGCTTACCCCGCATTTCGGCATCTGCCCTTGATCCATGCCATTACGCCCCTGGAGCGGGATAATTTAGCCTCACAATTCCCCGGGCAACGTCTGGAAGTGATTCCCAATGCCATTGACCTGAAAGAGGTGGATGTCTTGGCTGGGACTGAAGATTTCCCTGACCCTCCTTTGGATCGCCCTTACCTGCTCTTTTTGGGCCGGTTGCATGTCTCTAAAGGGGTTGATCTCTTGATCACCGCCTTTGCCCAGGTTTCCAAGCGGCATACTTTCCGTTTACTTATCGCTGGACCGGAAAGCACTCCCGGGTTCACTGCCAGGCTCAAGGCCCAGGTCCACGCTTTGGGGCTGGAAGAGCAGGTCAGTTTTCTTGGACCGATCTTCGGAGCGAAAAAATGGCAGATAATGCGGCAGGCCTGGGCCGTTTGCAATCCTTCGCACTCGGAGGTGGTGGGGATGGTCAACCTGGAAGCCGCCGCCACTCGGGTGCCGGTGGTGACCACCCATGAAACCGGCCTGTACGATTGGGAGGAGGGCGGCGGTCTGCTGGTCCATCCCCGGGCAGCGGATTTGGCCCGGGGGCTCTCCCAGGTTCTTGACTGGAGCGAGAGTGAACGCAATGACCGGGGGCGGGCTTTGCGCCGATTGGTGGAAAAACGTTATTGCTGGGAAGCGGTGGGGCCGCAATGGCTGGAACTCTATGCCTCACTCCGGTAGAGATTAGCGGCAGAACACCTGACCGGGGGCCTCAAGACGGACTCCACCTTCACCCCGGCCCTTATGCGGTTATCCGGGAGATGGCCCGGATGGCCCGCATGCGGGGACATGATAAATGATCAGCTTCTGCGCCGCTCAGAATGACAAATTCGCCAGGAAGCAGTTTTCCCACCGCCCGCCCATCAAGAAGATACTAATATGATTTGATGTGCGGCTTTAACCTGAGGTATATTGACGAATAAACTTACTCCGCTCCAGTAGGTATTTATCCGGCCTGACCGATGCGTTTACTGATTCATGGCTATAATTATGCCCCTGAGCTGACCGGAATTGGTCGGTATACAGGGGAAATGGGGGCTTGGTTGGCGGCCCGGGGGCACCAGGTTACTGTCCTTACCGGGCTTCCGTACTATCCTGAGTGGCGGGTTCACCCGGCCTATCGAAACAAAACCTGGATGCGGGAATGGCGGGATGGAGTGGAAGTATTGAGGTCGCCATTTTATGTTCCTGCCAAGGTGACCGGGGTGAAACGGCTATTGCTGGAGCTTTCCTTCGGAGTCAGCTGCCTCTATTGGTGGCCGCAGATCTTTTCCAGGCGCTGGGACGCGGTGCTCTCCATCTGTCCGCCCTTGTTGACGGTTCTTTTCCCTTTATTACTGGCAAAGCGGCAGGGAATTGGTTTTATGCTGCACTTCCAGGACCTGCAGTTGGAAGCTGCCAGAACCCTCGGAATCCTCAGGCATGGAGGACTTCTGTCGGTACTGTCAAGCATAGATCGCGTTCTTCTCCACCGGGCCGATATGATTTCGGCGATCTCCGACGACATGCTGGCCCGTTTGCGCGGTAATGGCGGGGCCGCCCTTCGACTTAACCTGATGCCCAATTGGGCCGATCTAGAGACCGTCCGCCCGGGTCCGCGGCCTGATCGACTCCGCAAAGAATTCGGCTTTGGCCCCGAAATCCTGGTTCTTTATGCCGGGAACATGGGGGAAAAGCAGGGTTTGGAAGTTATCCTGGAAAGCGCTGCCATTACCGCAGGAAGGCCTGATATCCGATATATCTTGGCGGGGGAGGGGGTTACGAAAGCCCGCATCATGGAGTTAGCCGAACAGCGGTCGCTGAAAAATGTCCTTTTTCTCCCGTTACAACCGGCGGAACGTTTCCCACTGCTGTTGGCAATGGGGGACATCCACCTGGTGATTCAAAAAACCAGCGTTTCCGACCTGGTGATGCCTTCCAAATTGACCAATGTTCTGGCAGCCGGACGACCTTTCATCGCCACTGCCCTTCCTGGGACGGAATTGGCCCGAGTTACTCAGGAATCTCAAGCCGGCCTGCTGGTTGCGCCCGAAGACCCCGACGCACTGGCTCGAGCCATCTTGAAACTGGCTGATGGAAAAGTCTTACGCCAGGATATGGGAAAGAAGGGGCGAGGCTATGCCGAGGCCCATTTGAGCCGGGATATTATTCTCAGCCGGTTGGAAGGTATGCTCCAGGGTCTGGCGAGATCAAACGGATCGTAACGGGTTATAGGTCCTCAGACGAAAATTTTCTGATCAATCAACTTTACATTTTTGAGAGATCGCCAGTCGACCAGTTCAAGGCGCTTATTGTCCTCATCATCCCCTTTGATTTTCGCGGCAATTTCCCAGGTCTGAAGGAGTTCTAGCCGCTCTTCGAGCGCCCGTTAACCGCCAGCCCGAAACATAGGGTTGACTTTGGAAACTTTTTAACCTATGATTTAAACCCGCCAGCTAATTTTCTAAGCATCGAAGTTTTATAACTCAATACGTAAAGGAGGATTTAAAAGGCCCGCCCGGGGGAGTAGGTTTTTGGCTAAACAATGTCAGGTTTCTGTGTTGCTAAAGATAGGTGACACTTATCCCGTTAACATCGTGGATTTCAGGCAATTCATAGGGTAAAGGGATGCTTAGATCAGAAACTGAGGGGATATTTAACCAATACCGCCTACTGATCATTTGGGCTCAGCGGCTGCTTGATGGTCTGGTGGTCACCTTGCTGCTTGTTTTTCTCTGCTGGTACTACAAGGTGCCCTTCCAAGAAGATTTTATTTTCCTCAGTGCCATCACTTTCTGCTTGTCCTTGTTGGTTTTCCATGCAGCCCGCCTATACCGCCCATGGCGCGCGGCCGACTTGATTCGCATGTCTCGGAGGCTATGCCTGGCTTGGATCCTAATAGCCTCCATATTATCCATCTTGGGTTATCTAACCAGGACATCAGAAATATTTTCCCGGAGAGTAATAATCTCTTGGCTGGTGGTAACCCCGATGGCCCTGGTGATATTGCGGTTGCTGGTTTATGCCGTGCTGCGCTTTGCCCGGGCCCAGGGAAGAAACTTCCGCATGGTGGTCATTGCGGGCGCCGGCGATCTGGGCAAACGTCTGGCCAAAAGTGTGAAAGATACCCCCTGGTTGGGCATACGTCTGCAAGGTTTTTTCGACGATTTTCAGGAAGAGAAGGAAATCCAGCTCTACGAGGATGGCAAAACCTATCCCATCCTGGGAGATCTGGACAACATGGCAGAATATGTTAAAAACCAAAAAATAGATATGGTTTACATAGCCTTGCCCTTGCGGGCTGAAAATCGGATTCGCGAAGCGGTGGAGGCGCTCCAAGATACCACCGCCTCGGTCTATTTTGTGCCGGATATATTTACTTTCTCCCTCCTGCAAGCCAGCGTCACTGATCTAAGGGGCATCCCTCTCATTTCCCTTTGGGAAAGCCCATTTTATGGGATTAATGGTTGGCTGAAGCGGGCTGAAGACGTGGCTTTGGCCAGTCTGATCCTCTTACTGATTTTTCCCTTGATGCTGATCATTGCCCTGGGGGCAAAGCTGTCATCTCCGGGGCCGGCAATCTTTAAACAGCGGCGTTATGGACTGGACGGCGAGGAGATCCTGGTATATAAATTCCGTACCATGAGAGTTTGTGAAGATGGCGCGAAGGTTGTTCAGGCTACTGAAAATGATGAGCGGGTGACCCCTTTTGGCAGGTTTCTGCGGCGCAGCAGCCTGGATGAGCTTCCCCAGTTTTTCAATGTCTTGCAGGGGACGATGTCGATTGTCGGCCCCCGGCCGCATGCAGTGGCCCATAATGAATATTACCGGCGCCGTATCCCGGGATACATGCTGCGACACAAAATCAGGCCGGGGATTACCGGCCTGGCCCAGATCAATGGCTGTCGGGGCGAGACCCAAGCTTTGGAAAAAATGGAAAAACGCCTGGAGTATGATCTGGATTATCTGTGCAAGTGGTCCCTGGCCCTGGATTTGAAGATCATTTTTCTCACCGTTTTTCGCCTCTTCGCAGATCCTCAAGCCTATTAAAAATAGAACCAGCCAAAATAACTTGAGACAAAGGAAAGTAGGTAGGGACAATTGAAGAAAGCTTTGATAACCGGAATTACCGGCCAGGATGGCAGTTATTTGGCAGAACTGTTGCTGGAAAAGGGATACGAAGTGCGGGGACTCATCCGCCGGTCCAGCACCTTCAACTCCCGGCGGATTGACCACCTTTATGTGGATCCCCATGAGCCTGGGGCCCGATTTTTTTTGCATTACGGCGACTTAAGCGACTCCGGCCAGTTGAGCCACCTGATCTATAACCTGCAACCGGATGAAATTTACCACCTGGCGGCGCAAAGCCATGTCCGGGTGAGCTTTGACATGCCGGAATTTACCGGGGATGTCTCCGGCCTGGGCACGACCCGGATTCTGGAGGCCATCCGGCGAAGCGGCATCAAAACCAGGTTTTATCAAGCTTCCTCCAGCGAACTTTTCGGCTCGGCCCCCCCACCCCAAAACGAAGAGACGCCAATGATGCCCCGAAGTCCTTACGCGGCGGCCAAGCTTTATGCCTATTGGATGACCATAAACTACCGGGAAGGCTACGGGCTCTACGCGGTGAACGGGATCCTGTTTAACCACGAATCGCCGCGGCGGGGCGAGACCTTTGTCACACGCAAGATTACCCGGGCGGTGGCCCGCATCAAACTGGGATTGCAGAAAAAGCTTTATCTGGGTAATCTGGAGGCCCGCCGGGACTGGGGGTATGCTCCGGATTACGTGGAAGCCATGTGGCTGATGCTCCAGCAAGACACCCCCGATGATTTTGTCATTGCCACCGGTGAATCTCATTCAGTGAGGGAATTCTTGGAAGCCGCTTTCGGTTACGCCGGCCTGGACTGGCGGGAATATGTGGAGATTGATCCCCGATATTTCCGACCCACTGAGGTGGATTTTCTGTTAGGGGACGGCAGTAAGGCCCGAGACCGGTTGGGCTGGCGGCCCAAGGTTGGCTTTCAGGAATTGGTGCGTATTATGGTAGACGCCGATCTGAGATTTCTGTTGGAGATGCGCCAGTGCCAGGACGTTGTCCGGCAGTTAGCGAAGGAAAGTGGCCTTAAATTAGCTTAGGCCTATGGGCCTTTGGCGATTCCTGGCGATTTGTTGATTGCTGAACCCGATGGAAAAAGAAGCAAAGATCTATTTAGCCGGGCACGCGGGTTTGGTCGGGGGCGCGATCCTGCGGCGCCTGCGCGCGCAAGGCTTTGAGAATCTGGTGGTACGCCACCTGGAGGAGTTGGACCTCAAGAATCAGGCGGCCACGGCTGATTTTTTTGACAAAGAGCGCCCTGAATATGTCTTCCTGGCCGCGGCCCGGGTGGGCGGCATCCGGGCCAACTCTACTTACCCGGCAGAATTTATTTACGATAACCTGATGATCCAGGCCAATGTCATTCACCAGTCCTGCGTACATCAGGTCAAGAAACTCCTGTTTTTGGGCAGTTCCTGCATCTATCCGAAATTCTGCCCGCAGCCCATGAAGGAAGAGTATCTCCTGGCTGGCCAGTTGGAGCCCACCAACGAGCCTTATGCGGTGGCGAAGATTGCCGGCCTCAAGATGTGCCAGGCCTATAATCGGCAATACGGCACCTGTTTCATTTCGGTGATGCCCACCAATCTTTATGGGCCGGGAGATAATTTCGACCTGGAGGATTCTCATGTCATCCCCGCTTTGATTAGAAAGCTGCATCTGGCTAAGGTTTCCAAAGCCAAGGAGGCCACAGTTTGGGGGACTGGCACACCCCGGCGGGAATTTTTGTATGTAGACGATCTGGCCGATGCTTGCCTGTTTTTAATGGAAAACTATGCTGATGGCAGCATTATCAATATTGGGGTGGGAAATGACTTGACCATCCGGGAATTGGCCCAAACGGTGGCAGAGGTGGTGGGATTCCAGGGGGCGCTGGCCTTTGACCCCAACTACCCGGACGGCACTCCGCAGAAGTTGCTGGACATCAGCAAACTGACCCATCTGGGCTGGCAGGCTGGGACTCCGTTAAAGGAAGGATTAAAGTTGACCTACGATTGGTTTTGCCGCAGTCCCTGGAGTTCGAAAGAGCCCACCTAAATTCAGAATTCCGCTCAAGTCCTGAGCAGCCCTGGCTTACTCTGCGAAATTGCCTTGTCTATGATTGAACTTGCCAGGGCAAGGTCATGCTGATAAAATCGCCCTCATGAATCCGCAAATTTTCCGAGAATATGATATCCGTGCGCGTGTAGGACTTGACTTGACCTTGCCGGAGGTTTTTCGGCTGGGGCAGGCCTTGGGCACGTATTTTCGACGGCAAGGCAAGCGGCGGCTGGTGGTGGGTCGGGATTGCCGGCCGAGTTCCCCTGAGTGGGGGGAGCAACTGATGGCCGCGTTGGCGGCCGGGGGCTGTCAGGTGCTGGATATCGGCATCTGCCCTACCCCGGTCCTCTATTTTGCGATCCGCCATCTCCAGGCTGAGGGCGGGGTAATTGTCACTGCCAGCCATAATCCTCCCGAGTTTAACGGCTTCAAGATCTGTAACGGCTTCCAAACTATTTTCGGGGCGGAAATCCAAAAACTATATCGGATTTTCCAGGAGGGGGCCTTTATTTCGGGTTCGGGAGGGGTCGAGGCCCTCGAGATCATCCCGGCTTACCAGGATTTCCTGGCGCAAAACCTGAAGATCAGCAAGCCGGTCCGCCTGGGAATGGATGCCGGCCATGGCACCGCCGGGGAAGTGGCCCTGCCGCTTTTCCGCAAATTGGGCTGTGAAGTCTGGCCCCTTTATTGTGACATGGATGGCCGTTTCCCGGCGCATCAGCCTGATCCCACCATCGAGGCCAATTTGACCGACCTGCAAACCCTGGTCCGGGCCAACCACCTGGATTTAGGTGTGGCTTATGATGGGGATGGAGATCGACTTGGGGTCATCGGCCCGCAGGGGGAAATTATCTGGGGGGACCAATTGTTGGTGCTCTTTGCCCGGGCCATCTTGCAGGAAAGCCCCGGGGCGACCATCATTGGGGAAGTTAAATGTTCGCAGCGATTATATGACGATATTGCCCGCCACGGAGGCAAACCCCTGATGTGGAAAACCGGCCACTCGCTCATCAAGCAAAAGATGGTGGAGGAAAAAGCCTTGCTCGCCGGAGAAATGAGCGGGCACCTGTTCTTCGCCGACCGTTATTTCGGTTACGATGACGCCATTTATGCCACCGGCCGACTTCTGGAACTGGTGTCGGCGGAAAGTCGAACCATCAGCGAACTGTTGGCCGATCTTCCCCCAGCGGTGATCACCCCTGAAATCAGGCGGGAGTGTCCGGATGAGATTAAATTTGCGATAGTGGAAAAATTAAAATCCAGGCTGGCAAAGCACTTTCCCGTGATCGATCTGGATGGCGTCCGGCTAAAACTGCCGGATGGCTGGGGGCTGGTGCGAGCCTCCAACACCCAGCCGGCCCTGGTGCTGCGGTTCGAAGCCCGCACGCCGGAAAGGCTTGAAGAAATCAAGCGCCTGGTAGAAGCCATGCTGGAACAGGAGCTGATGGGGTTAAGGGAGGCATCTTGAAGCCATCCTCTTCCACGCCGATCTTTGGAGTTATCTTGGCTGGGGGCTCCGGAACCCGTTTCTGGCCCCTGAGCCGGTCCCAATATCCCAAACAGGTCTTGCACCTGCTCGGTTCCCAATCCATGATCCAGGCCACCATCGAGCGCCTCCTGCCCCGTATTCCTTTGAGCCGTTTGGCGGTGGTGACCAGTGAGGCTCAAAAAGACGTCATTCGCCTGGAGCTGCATCGCAAAAGTTGGAAGGACATCCATCTGTGGGTGGAGCCTGAAGCCCGCAATACCGCGGCAGCGGTGGGTCTGGCGGCGATTATGATGGGCACGGAGCGAAACTCGGAGATTATGGCCGTATTTCCGGCCGATCATTTTATTCGGGACCGGGGGCGCCTGCTCGAGGCGCTGGATCTCGGCGTCGCCTGCGCCCAGGCCGGCTACCTGGTAACCTTCGGGATTATTCCGACCCGCCCCGATACCGGCTATGGCTATATCAAAGCCGGAGACTCCCTGGACGGCAAGAAGGGAGCATTTCATTGTCAGCGGTTTATTGAGAAACCGGCGCTGGACCGGGCCACCGCCTTGTTGAAAGAGGGGGGGGTCTACTGGAACAGCGGCATTTTCCTGTTTCGCCGGGATATCCTCCTGGAAGCTTTCGCCCGGCATCTGCCCGAGCTTTATCAGGGCCTCACCCAGTTGGCGGGAAAAGAGAAATCCCAGACCGAAGAAATTTATCATCGCATCCCCAGCATTTCTTTGGATCACGGCATCCTGGAACGGGCTGACAATGTGGCGGTTATCCCCGTGGACCTGGGGTGGAGTGATGTTGGCACCTGGGGGGCCCTGGAGGAAATTTTCGAGAAGGACGAACGGGGCAATGTCATCCTGGGAAAGACGATGGATCTGGAGAGCCGGGATTGCTTGATATTCTCCCAAAACCGGCTGGTGGCCACCATCGGTTTAAAGGATACCATTGTCGTGGACACCCCGGATGCCACCCTGGTTTGCCCCCGGGAGCGGGTGCAGCAGGTCAAGGACCTGGTGGCCGAGCTCAATCGGCGCCAGATGGTGGAATCGGTCCAGTACCCCACGGTGGAACGCCCCTGGGGACGTTATACGGTGATGGATGCCGGAGACGGCTACCAGGTGAAGCAGATCGAGGTGGACCCCGGCAAAAGGCTCAGTCTGCAGTGGCATCATCATCGGGCCGAGCACTGGGTGGTGGTCCAGGGTACGGCCCGGGTGACCATCGGTTCCGAATGCAAGCTGGTTCAGGCCAATGAAAGCGTTTTTGTGCCTTTAAAGACTCCCCACCGTTTGGAGAACCCTGGGCCTGAGCCGGTCCGGATCATCGAGGTGCAGACCGGCGCCTACCTGGGGGAAGACGATATTGTCCGGCTCGAGGATGATTTTTGGCGCCAGCCGGCGGATGCCCCCCCAAAAAATAGGTCCCACCAGTAAATCTGGTTATCCAGCAAAGATACATTCATGCCATTCGAGAAAGCCTGTGGCTGCGGCCGGGCTTTTTTTTTGTTGAAAAATCAGGGGAACCTACCTATAAACTGGTCAAGAAACCGGTAATGCCGTTTTCGGTTTTCGGTTCAAATAAATAAGAATTGTCAATAAGAGCCTCTTGCAAAAGTCTCCTTGTCTGTCATTTTGAGGGAGCGAAGCGACCGAAGAATCTTAATAAATAGGCGAAAATACGAGATCATTCGCTTCGCTCAGGATGACAAAAAGGCCTTTTGCAAGCGACTCAATAAGTTACAGATTAAGTTAGTTGCATTTGAAAGGGACCGCGGTATAACGGCGGCAAACCACATTGCTTCAGAGGTGACCGATCATGGGTGAGGCAGCCTTGGAAGAAGCGGTCAGCCGGAAATCCCAGGACCAGGAAAAAATCTGGTCGGGAAGTTCTTTTAATGAATACCTGGGAAAAATGAGGTTCTTGCAGGCGGACTTGCCGGTTTCGGCCGAAACCGGGCCTGTCGGGCATTACCGGTTCAGGTATGCCGGCGACATCGACTATGTATTCGGCGAGATTATGCACGACCTGCTGTCTTTCGAAGGATACTTGCGGGACAAGGCCTATAAAATCCAGGAATGCTATATCAGACCAATTACCGGACCGAACAAGACCCTGGCCCAATTCAACATCCGGTATCAAACCAGGGAGGGGGAGGAGCGGACTAGGTCCTGCGAAGCCATCCGCACCGGTCAGGGTAGGTTCCTGTTCTTTACCGACACGGTTTACCGGACCTGAGTCGGCTTTGTAATTATTATCGGGAGAGGGGGCCGGGGATTTCCACATGCGAGACCCCTGTGTCACTGGCCCCTAGCCTTCTCCCGCAAACCTGGCTTTTTCAAAGCTTGCTTGGCCTATGTTAATCTTTTCAGGCAAGCCTTGATAAACGCCGGCAGATCGCCCGGATTGCGGCTGGAAATCAGGTTGCCGTCCTCCACCACTTCCTGGTCCAGGAATTCATATCGGTAATCATCACCGCCAATTTGCTCATGCCCCTTGCTCCTTTTTCATCTTCCGCCCCGTAGCCGCCGGGCCGGAAATACGCCTCCAGCGGGTGAGACTCGCTTCTTTCTAAGTAAATCCCTGTATGCTGATGTCAAGGCCGGGGAAGTTTGTCAGGCCGCCTCTTGGAGTGCCTGGGCGGTTAACCCGGACCCCTTTGTACACTGTTTCATAAATTCGATAACGTATTTCTTGACGGGAGCGGAAAGAGATTTAATTCAGATTTAATTCCCCCTCACCCTAACCTCTCCCCCATTGGGGGAGAGGGGATAAAGAAGGAACTCCGTTTTTCTGCCTCTCCCTCCGGTGGGGGAAGAGGCCTGGGGTGAGGGGGGCA